>JAEEGG010001271.1_pt1 | contig 68950 bp, 52 predicted proteins | sample 9134161 | NCBI WGS metagenome assembly JAEEGG01 (sample SAMN16246543, study PRJNA631951) | gut metagenome | biome: gut microbiome; feature: rumen; material: CR-attached | host: Bos | place: Iran: Karaj | collected 2018-10
CAAGTTCTGGAGGCCATGGGTTCTGTCATGACCAACAAATACGCCGAGGGTTATCCTGGCAAGCGTTACTACGGCGGCTGCCAAATCGTCGACCAGAGCGAGCAAATCGCCATCGACCGCGCCTGCCAGTTGTTCAACGCCACCTTCGCCAACGTGCAGCCCCATTCGGGCGCACAGGCTAACATGGCTGTGATGCAAGCTTTACTTGAACCCGGTGACACTTTCATGGGTCTTGACCTCTCACATGGTGGTCACCTTTCACACGGCAGCCCGGTCAACGCTTCGGGTATGCTTTACAAGCCCGTTGCTTACCATGTCGCCAAGGAAACCGGTCGTGTCGACTACGACGAGATGGAGAAGATTGCCCTCGAGTGCAAGCCGAAACTCATCATCGCTGGTGCTTCTGCCTACAGCCGCGACTGGGACTACAAGCGTATGCGTGCTATCGCCGACCAAGTGGGCGCCGTCCTCATGGCTGACGTCAGCCACCCCGCTGGCCTCATTGCCAAGGGCCTGTTGAACGACCCGCTGGAGTACTGCCACATCATCACCACCACGACCCATAAGACCCTCCGTGGTCCCCGTGGCGGCATGATCCTCATCCGTCATGACTTCGAAGACCCGCGTGGCCGTAAGACCCCGAAAGGCGAAATCAAGATGATGTCAGCCCTCATCAACAGCGCCGTGTTCCCGGGCATCCAAGGTGGTCCTCTGGAGCATGTCATCGCCTCCAAGGCCGTTGCTTTCGGCGAAGCTTTGAGCGACGAGTACAAGGAGTACATTATGCAGGTGAAGAAGAACGCCAGCGTCATGGCCGATGCCTTTGTCAACAAAGGCTATCAAGTCATCAGCGGCGGCACCGACAACCATTCGATGCTGATTGACCTCCGTGGCAAATTCCCGGAAATCACTGGTAAGATGGTGGAGAACACCCTCGTCCTTGCCGACATCACCGTCAACAAGAACATGGTGCCCTTCGACAGCCGTTCGCCCTTCCTGACCTCTGGTCTGCGTGTCGGTACACCAGCCATCACCACTCGTGGCCTGAAGGAAGACAAGATGCCGCTCATCGTCGACATGATTGACGACGTCATCGGTGCCATCGACCCGGCCACCAAGACCGCTCCCGAGGCAAAGATTGCAGCAGTCCGCGCCGAAGTCAACAAGATGATGAAGGACTATCCGCTCTTCGCTTGGTAAATCCATTTGACACCTTAATTATTAATGAAGTCGCTCCGTTTGGGGCGACTTTGTTGTTTCTTGTCGCAAAATCGCAAAAATCCAACATCCTTCGCTACACTTACCTGTTTTTTCGTATATTTGCAGCGGTCAATTGTGTAAGGATAATGTTGGTTCCATGTAAAATAAAAGATTATAACAATCAGTATCATCCTGAATGGACATGCTTGATGCCTCAAGGGTGTCCACCAGAGGATGTCATGATACCTTGTGAACACCCCTTTTATAGATTGGCACAAAAGCCAGATACTTATAGCCAAGAGGATTTCGCTTCCTATGCAGAAAAAGATCCTGAACGGAATTGGGGGAAACAACTACCATTTGCTGTAGGGCTTTCTGTCATCGACAATGAGACAAAAGCCAGAAAGAATCTGAAACTGCCTATGTTCAGGCAATTCAAGGGTATCATAGCCTTGATGTTGAATCCGACTGATGGTGTGGTGAAACAGACAGGCATTCACCTTTCCCATTACACTTGGTGGCGCACGAAATCTTTCGATATGTCAAACCTCAAAATGCTTGAATTATGAGACCGCTTACATTGATACAAACTCTTGAATATTATGATGTGCCTCAGATTATCGTGGCGGTGGATGCGATGGGTACGAGGTATCTTTGCACCTTGTACAATCAATCTGAGGGGAACGGTTTTGAGTATATTGGCGTTCAGATTTCTGAGCCTCGCTTGATGGCGTTCGTTGGCGGACAACTCGATTTGCGAGAGGCTTATCTCCATCCTGAAGTTGAAAATGCAGTTTATCTTGTTACGGCAAAAAAAGAGGCATTAACGGCTACGAAATTGTTACAACAACAAGACATTACTGAGAACATGCTACCCGAGGCTGGGTATTTCTTTGATGCCTCGGATTTGGTGACTGAAGAGAATCCTCCTTTAGACACTTACCAATTGGAAGTTCCTGTCCACGACCGTGGCACATTCTCAACCCTTGTGAGCAGGATGGGCTGGAGAGCCTTTTCCCTTCGCAAGACAGCGGTATTTTGATTACATTGATTGTTAACAATATAACATTCGAAATTGAATTTATACGATAATCCCAAAGTCTAACCAAATAAAATTGAAATGAATACAGCGCATTGAGCGCATTGACGGAAAGCGGAATATTAGAAAGATAGCAATTGCTTATAGCTTGTGTAACTAAAATCTTCCACAAAACAATTGAACACTAAAGTTAGTAAAGCAATGCTCATGTGTTTTCACATGGGCTTTACTAATTTGTTGAGGTGTTCGGCTGTGGAAGGCCTTAGTTACCAATAAATAGTAAGTCCATGTTTTTTTCGTCTGCTCGAGAAAAGAATAAAAGTTGAAAACACATAAAATACAAAAGAATATGCAAAACAAAGATTTACGACTGAAAAGGGTGAAGCGTGCCGCCCTGTTTATCCTACTGCTAAATGTGGTAGGCATGACGAATGGGTATGCCGAAATAATAGGTGATTTGGTTTATTCCTTGGACAAAAATACGCTGACGGCAGCAGTGATTAAGCATAAAGATCAATGGAATGCTACAGGAACTCTTACTATTCCTACCACTGTGACTTATACTCATCAAGAATATATAAATGGTCACACTGTATACGTCACTCGAACTTATACTGTGACGGCGATAACAGGATATACTGCATTTGATTCGTATGGTAATCCGTTTTGGGTAGGTGCTTTCCAAGGTTGCAGCGGACTTGTAGGCAGTCTTATTATTCCTAACACTGTGACCACAATAGGTGATGCTGCTTTCCTTAATTGCAGTGGCTTTACAGGTAGCCTGACCATTCCAAATACTGTTACCACGATAGGCCAATCTGCTTTTTCTAGATGCAGTGGCTTTACTGGCAATTTGACTATCTCTAATGTCATAACCGCGATAGGCAGTTCTACTTTCGAAAATTGTAGTGGCTTTACTGGCAGTTTAGTCATTCCCAATTCCGTGACTACGATAGGTGGTCGAGCTTTTAAAAATTGTAGTGGTTTCACAGGTAGTCTGATTATCGGAAATTCCGTGACCACGATAGGCTATGAGGCTTTCCAAAATTGTAGCGGGCTAACGGGTGATTTAGTTATCCCCAATTCTGTGACAACGATAGACAGAGATGCTTTTCATGATTGCAATGGTTTCGCGGGCATCCTGACCATCGGCAATTCCGTGACTTCAATAGGTAATTATTCTTTCTCTGGTTGTAATGGCCTAATAGGTAGCCTGACTATTCCTAATTCCGTAATTACAATAGGTGTTTGTGCTTTCAAAGATTGCAGCGGCTTCATGGGTGACCTGAATATTGGCAATTCTGTGACTACAATTAGTGGTTATGCTTTCCAAGATTGCATTGGTTTTACAGGTAGCTTGACCATCCCCAATTCTGTGACCACGATAGTTAATAATGCTTTCATTGGCTGTAGTTTTGACGGCTTGAATGTTGATATGGTAAATATCAAAAACAGTTTTGTGTATCTCATAGGAGGAAGTTACTCTGGTTTGTTGACCATTGGCAATTCTGTAACTTCGATAGGTAACAGAGCTTTCAATGGCTGCAGTGGTTTCACGGGCAGTTTGACCATTCCCAATTCCGTAACCGCGATAGGAGATGAGGCTTTTCAAAATTGCAGTGGTCTAACTGGGGATTTGATTATTCCTAATTCAGTTACCACGATAGGCAATTATGCTTTCGATGGTTGTAGTGGCTTCACTGGTAGCCTAACCATCGGCGATTCTGTGACATTGATAGGTAAAAGGGCATTCAATAATTGCAGTTGTTTCTCTGGCAGTCTGACCTTAGGTGCTTCCGTAACTATAATAGAGGAATGGGCTTTCTTTGGTTGCAATGGCTTTACAGGTAGCTTGATCATTCCTAATTCCGTAATTACAATAAAAGGTAGGGCTTTCTCTGGTTGCAACGGCTTCATAGGTAGTCTGACTATCAGTGATTCCGTAACTACAATAGGAGGTTATGCTTTCTATGGTTGTAGTGGCTTTACAGGCAGCCTGACCATACCTAATTCCGTAACTTCGATAGGCAATTATGCTTTCAAAGATTGCAGCGGTTTCACGGAAGTTTATTATGATGCCACCAATTGTGAAAATGCCAACAATAGTTATCCACCTTTTTCAGGTTGTTGTGGTACGCTAACTATTGGCAACAATGTAGAAAGAATTCCCAGCTATATTTTCCAATTTGCGGCATTTACAGGAGACCTGATTATTGGTAACTCTGTGATTACAATAGGTGGTAATGCATTTTATGGTTGCAGTGGTTTCACAGGCAACCTGACGATTCCGAATTCCGTAACTTCAATTGGCGGTTCTGCTTTCAGTGGTTGTAGTGGTTTTACGGGCAACTTGACCATAGGTGATTCTGTGACCTCAATAGGTAATTATGCTTTTTATAATTGCAGCGGTTTTACCTCAATGAATGTCCTTCCTGAGATACCACCAACATTATCATTATATTCTTTTGGTAATTGCCCTAAATTTATTCCTGTATATGTGCCTTGCGGTAGTGCAACAGTTTATCAATCTGCGGCTTATTGGAATCAGTTTGCTAATATTCAAGAGAATTGTTCACAACAAACCGTTACCCTTTCAGCGGGCTGGAACTGGTTCTCAACCAACGTAGAAATCACCCTTGAAGACCTACAGAATGCGCTCGTGGACGCTGTGTCAAACACCAATATCACCATCAAATCAAACACACAAAACATCGCTTACAACCCTGGCACAAATCAGTGGCGGGGAACGTTGGACTCCTTGGATGTATCCCAGATGTACATGATTCAAGTTGGTGCCGACTGCCAGATTACGCTGACAGGCACTTCCATCAACCCTAATGCGTGTCCCATCACCATCCATAATGGCAACAACTGGATTGCATTCCCGCTCAACGAAAACATGTCCGTCAGCGACGCCTTCGATGGATTTGCCACCAACGGCGATATAATCAAAGGCAGAACCACCACCGCCAGATATAATAACGGTAATTGGCGGGGAGGTCTTGATAGTCTTGAGCCTGGCCAGGGCTACATCTATAAGTCAAATGTAACGGAAACAAGGACTTTCACATTCCCTACAAGCGCAAAATAGTCTGTATGATTTCGATGCAGTAACGCACGAAAGGAAACGGCCACCTTGACATTGGAAAGGGTGGCCATTTTTGATGAAAAAACAAAAAACCGTCTTTGCTTTTCCAAAAAAGCTGTACCTTTGCATCCCGTATTTTAAGATTTTAGCACCATGAGAAACGCTTCGACAGGCTCAGCGTCCGCTGCGGCAAAATACGGTTTCGACAACGAGAAATACCTCAAAATCCAGTCTGAACACATCAAGGACCGCATTGCGAAATTCGGCGACAAGCTGTATCTCGAATTCGGCGGCAAGCTCTTCGACGACTTCCACGCCAGCCGTGTGCTGCCTGGTTTCCAGCCCGACAGTAAGCTGAGAATGCTGTCACAACTTATCGATGTCTCCGAAATCATCATCGTCATCAGTGCCGTCGACATTGAGAAAAACAAGGTGCGCGGCGACTTGGGCATCACCTACGATGTGGATGTGTTACGCCTCAGAGAGGCATTCATAAACCGTGGTTTCATGGTGAGTTCAGTGGTGGTCACCCACTATAACGGTCAGGCCAGCACGGATGCCTATCGCAAACGCCTCGAACGCATGGGCATCAAAGTGTACTATCACCGCATCATCGAAGGCTATCCCAACAACGTGGCCCTTATCGACTCGGAGGAAGGCTTTGGCCGTAATGACTATGTAGAAACTACGCGCCCCTTGGTAGTGGTCACGGCTCCTGGTCCTGGAAGCGGGAAGATGGCCGTCTGCCTGAGCCAACTCTATCATGAGAACAAGCGTGACGTCAAGGCGGGTTATGCCAAGTTTGAGACCTTTCCAGTGTGGAACCTGCCATTGAAGCATCCTGTCAACGTGGCCTACGAAGCCGCCACCGCCGACCTTAGCGATGTCAACATGATCGACCCCTTCCATTTGGAGGCCTATGGCAAGACGGCGGTCAACTACAACCGCGACATCGAGATTTTCCCTGTGCTGAATGCCATTTTCGAGAGCATTTACGGTGAGAATCCCTACAAGTCACCGACGGACATGGGCGTCAATATGGTGGGCTACTGCCTCAGTGATGACGAAGCCTGTTGCGAGGCCTCGAAACAGGAAATCATCCGCCGCTATTATGCCGCACTTTGCAATCTGGCGATTGGCAAAGGCACTGAAAACGAGGTGAATAAAATCGCATTGTTGATGAAGCAAGCCAAAATCACTACGGCTGACCGCAAGACCACCATTGCCGCGAAGGAACGGAAGGAAAAGGAAGGTGTGTCCTCTTCTGCCATCGAGTTGGAGGACGGCACGCTAATCACGGCGCACACCAGTACTCTGCTCGGTCCCAGCGCGGCCTTGCTACTCAATGCGACCAAACATTTGGCTGGCATCGACCATGATGTGAAACTCATCCCGCAGGCCATGATTGAGCCGATTCAGAAGACTAAGGTCAACTTCCTGCATGGCAACAACCCGCGTCTGCATACGGATGAGGTTTTGGTGGCCCTTTCCATGCTCAGCCTTTGGGACGAGAATTGCAAGAAAGCCCTTGAGAGTCTGCCGCAACTGAAAGGCTGTCAGGTACATAGCACGGTGATGCTCAGCGAAGTGGACCAGAAGATTTTCAAGAAATTGGGCATCGGCTTGACTTGCGACCCTGTGGCTAAGAAATAAGTCAAAAAGTTCGTATTGCCCTCACATAATATTCCAGCGTTTTCATCGAGTCGCTGATGACGATTTGTCCGTTTTGAACACGCACGGCAGCTGCGCCTCGTGTGCCAGTCTCTGTACTTGACCAATAGGTTTTGTCTTCCAAAGTTGAGTAACCCATTGATTTCAAAGTGGCGTTCACGGCCTCTTGGTTCAGCAAAAGATAACGCAGCTCGTTGCTTGAAGGAACGTACCATTGCTTATTGTTGATTTTTCTGTGCTCATAATGCACAAGATTCCACGTGTTTTTCTGGTAGCTCCACAGAATGGCAGGGTAGTGGCGCATGTCATAAACATCCATAAGGATATTGGTGTTATTCCAGCCATCGTAGGGATTGGTGGCACCTGTCTGACTGTTGATGTAATTGGTTTCGCACCAGGGCAAAAGAGTCTCGTCCAAACCGACCATCAGTCCGCCAGTTCCTCCCGCAATAGTGTGAAACACAATGCCTTCCAATGTATCGTTATGGAAATATTCCCCGATTTGATAAGAATGAAAGACAGGTGCAGGTGTGTCGCCATTTTGCGGGGACTCGTACTTTTTGCATGAGGCGAAAACGATTCCTAATAGGGCGAGAAAGAAAAGTATCTTTTTCATCAGAGTGATTTTTCTGCAAAAATAGGAAATCAGAGAAAAAGCTGTAATTTTGCCTCGGAAAAATCCTATCATTATGAAAAAACTATACCTCATCACTTTACTTAGCCTTGCGCTTTGTGTTTCCTGCGCGAAAAAGGAAACTGATCCTGAAGTCATCGCCATGCGCGGATTGGTGAACCGCGTCGTGCCTGAGTATTCCGAAAAGATTGTCCTTGAACGACTTGCAAATGACACTATTGACCGTTTCGAAATCGAAATGAAAAGGAATAAACTCGTTATTCGAGGCAACAACGCCAATAGTATGGCTGTCGGCTTGAACCATTACCTGAAATACTACTGCATGGCACAGTATTCATGGTTTAAAGAGGAACCTTTGCAAATTCCTGCTGCCATGCCGAAAGTGCCTGCCAAAGTCAGCCTGAGTGCACGCGTTCCTGAACGTTTCTTCTTGAATTACTGTACTTTCGGTTACACCTTACCTTGGTGGGGCTGGTCGGAGTGGGAGCATTTTATAGACTGGATGGCCCTCAACGGCATCAACCTGCCACTGGCTATCACAGGTCAGGAGTCCGTGTGGTATGAAGTGTGGAGCGAACTCGGTCTCACCGACGAGGAAATCCGCAGTTACTTTACCGGTCCGGCGCATTTGCCTTGGCACCGTATGCAGAACATCGACCGTTGGGGTGGACCGTTGCCCATGTCGTGGTTGGAGAATCAAAAAGAATTGCAAAAGCAAATTGTTGCCCGCGAGCGCGAACTCAACATGAAGCCTGTGTTGCCTGGCTTTGCGGGACATGTGCCGCCTTGCATCACAAGACTTTACCCCGAAGCACCTTTGGCCTCGTTAGGCGATTGGGCAGGCTTCGACAGCATCTGCTGGTGCAAGTTCCTCGACCCGCTTGACCCGCTTTATACCGAAATTCAGAAGAAATTTATCGACAAGCAAACTGAGTTCTATGGCACCGACCATATTTATGGCATCGATATTTTCAATGAGCTCATTCCGCCGAGCTGGGAGCCTGAATATCTCAGTCGCGTGAGCCGTCAGGTGTATGAATCCCTCGAAGCCGCCGACCCCGATGCCAAATGGCTTGAGATGGCTTGGCTTTTCTGGAACGAACGTCAATACTGGGAAGTCGACAATCGCATAGAAGCCTACATCACCTCTATGCCCAAAGACAGACACATCATGCTCGATTACTACTGCGAAAGACAACCCGTGTGGGAGCGTACCAACGCCTACTATGGCGTGCCTTACATTTGGTGCTATCTCGGCAATTTCGGCGGCAATTCCATGTTGGCTGGCAACCTTGACACGGTGAATGTAAGAATCGAACGTGCTTTTGATAGGGGAGGTGACAATTTCATCGGCATCGGCTCCACACTTGAGGGCTTCGATTGTAACCCCTTCATGTATGAATATGTCTTCGAAAAAGCATGGGACAACCCACTTACGCAGGATGTGGATGCATGGGTGCTGCGCCTCGCTGACCAACGCGCTGGCAAGGAAGACTCGAACATGAGGGCTGCTTGGACTTTGTTGGCCGATAGCGTATATAATAAGGTGTCGTCGCCGGGCCAGACCGTCCGCATCAATCAGAGACCGACCATGGGCGACATCAAAGAATACCGCCAGTATTATGTTGCTCCGACTTATTTGTACAGCAATATCACTTTATTAGATGTACTTGATGAACTGCTTGCCTCCGACTGCAACACTCGTACCCGTCATTTCGATGCCGTCAACATCACGAGACAGTTGTTAGGCAACTATTTCAGCGACCTGTATGCCGATTATGTGAAGGCATATAGCGAAGGCGATTACGAGACTTTACATCAGATTGAAAAAACTATGACCTCCATCCTTGATGACACAGATGCTATTTTGGCTACAGAGAGTGCTTTCCTCGTCGGTCGTTGGATTCGCGATGCGAGAGCCATCGGCATCACTGAAGAGGACAAAGACTACTTCGAAAGCAACGCCCGCAACATCATAACCACTTGGGGCGAGGAGGATGCTTTGCTGAATGAATACGCCAGCCGTGCCTGGGCAGGTCTCACGGCAACCTACTACGCCTACCGTTGGAAAGAGTTTTTCAAGGATGTGGATGCCGCCATCGAGGCAGGCCAGCCCTTTGATGAGAAGGCCTATCACGAGCGCATTTGTAAATATGAAGGCCAATGGTGGCGCGAACGCCTTGGTACTTTCAGTGCCGAGCCGCAAGGCGACGGCATTGCGTTAGCTAAAGCTATTGCCGACAAGTATCGTGCTGAAATGGAAGCCCGTTACAGGAAATAAGGAAGTCCCGAAGGGACGACAGCAATGTAGGTAGGTGGTGTCAACCCCTGCCGATAAACACAAACGACCATGAACATCACAGAAAAAGACAAAGAATATATGCGCGAGGCCATACGCCTCGCCGACGAGAGCGTGAAAAACGGTGGCGGTCCCTTCGGTGCCGTCATCGTGAAGGACGGAGAAATCATTGCGGGCAGCGCCAACAGCGTGACCCTCGACAACGACCCGACTGCCCATGCCGAGGTGAACACCATCCGTCAGGCTTGCAAAAAATTAGGCACCTTCGATCTCTCGGATTGTGTTATTTACACTTCGTGCGAGCCCTGCCCCATGTGCCTCGGTGCCATCTATTGGGCGCATATCAAGTGCATTTATTACGGCAACACGAAAAAGGATGCCGCCGATATTAACTTCGCTGATGACTTCATTTACAAGGAGTTGGAGCAACGTAAGGAAAAACGTTTCGTTCCGCTTATATCGCTTTTACGCAACGAAGCCCTCAAGACCTTCCGTGCGTGGGAAGCAAAACAGGACAAGGTAGAGTATTAATTTCAAAAAGTGTCCTTGTAAGGGAAAATAGTATTATCTTTGCAGCCGCAAAACCGCCGCACTCATCACTGAGATGAAGACAATGCGTTGACGTCGAGGTCGGTGCGGGAATCATAATCATCTGATCCGGAGGTCGTTCAAATGGAAAGGAGAATAGGCACAGTCCTTATTTATGTGGAAAACAGGGAATCCGCGCCCCAAGTCAACGCGGTGCTCTCCCGCCATGCGAGCATCATTATCTGCCGCCAAGGTTTTCCGCGCGAGCATTACAGCCTCATTTCCGTCATCTTTGAAGGCACCACAGACGAGATAGGTTCCCTCACAGGCCAGTTGGGTCGCATCGAAGGTATCGAAGTGAAGTCGGCGTTACTGAAAGGACATGAGACTTCAAGACATGAGACGTGAGACAATGATTAATGTCCTGCGTCCCCAGTCCTATGTCCTACGTCAAAGGAACTCTGAACAATAACTTAAAAATCAAACTGATATGCAATTTCATCCAGAAAAATGTCGTATTCCCGACGAGCCCAACAAGCCGTTTATCTCATCAGAAGAGATTTGGGATTACATCAACAACACCAAGAGTACCCCTGAACGCGTGCACGAAATCATCCAAAAGTCGTTGGATAAGAACCGTCTGACCTTAGAAGAGACCGCCGTCCTCGTCAATACCACCGACCCTGCGCTGGTGGAAGAGATCAAGGAAGGTGCCCGCGAACTGAAGCGCCGCATCTATGGCAACCGTATTGTGCTGTTTGCCCCCCTCTATGTGGGTAACTATTGCGTCAACAACTGCTCATACTGCGGTTTCCGCTCCTCCAACAAGGAACAGATTCGTACCACTTTGACTGACGAGGAACTCGTCCGCAACGTGGAAGCCCTCGAGGAAGACGGCCAGAAGCGCCTCATCCTCGTCTATGGTGAGTCACCGAAATACTCGCCCGAGTACATCGCCCACACAGTGAAGGTGACCTACGCCACCAAGAAAGGCAAGGGCAGCATCCGCCGTGTGAACATTAACGCTGCTCCGCTGGATGTGGAAGGCTTCCGCACCGTGAAAGAGGCCGGCATCGGCACCTATCAGATTTTCCAAGAGACCTACTGCCCCGAAATTTACAACGACTACCACCCGAAAAACACCCTGAAGGGCAACTACGAGTGGCGCCTGACCGCTATGGACCGCGCCCAGCAGGCTGGTATCGATGACAACGGTCTGGGTATCCTCTTCGGTCTGTACGACTGGCGTTACGAGGTGCTGGCCATGATTCGCCATACCAATCACCTTGAGGCTTGCTTCAACGTGGGTCCGCACACCATTTCGTTCCCGCGTATCAAAGATGCTTCAGGCTTGAGCATCGACAAGAAGTATTTCGTGGATGACGACACTTTCGAGAAAATTATCGCCATCTTCCGTCTGGCCGTGCCTTACACAGGCATGATCCTGACCGCTCGTGAGGATGCCGCCTTCCGCGTAAAAGCCATCGAATACGGCATCTCGCAAATCGACGGTGGCACCAACTTACAGATTGGCGACTACAAATACCACCACGAGGAGGAAGAGAAGAACAGCGACAAGCAAGAAAACCAAAACCTGCACCGCGAGCAGTTCAAGATCGGCGACGACCGCAGCTTGGGCGAGACCATCGACGAACTCCTTGACCACGACTTCATCCCGAGCTTCTGCACTGCTTGCTACCGTTTGGGCCGCACAGGTGAGCACTTCATGGAATTCAGCGTTCCGGGCTTCATCAAGCGCTATTGCACGCCCAATGCCATCCTCACCCTGACCGAGTATTTGGTCGACTACGCCACCCCTGAAGTGGCCGCCAAGGGTTGGAAGTGCATTGAGAACAACTTCAAAAACGTCGACCCGAAGTTCTTAGATGAGTTGAAGGCACGCATCGAGCGGATTAAGAACGGTGAGCGAGATTTGTATTTCTAAAAGCTAAGTTCCTCAGAACCAGTCGAAGGGTCGACCGATAAAAAAGGTGCCATGAGATAAATCTCTTGGCACCTTTCGTATGTTTGTTGATAGTTTGTTATGCTTATTGACCAGAGAACATCGTTTTGAAGAAATGCTTTAGTCTCGAAGTTTGAGGTCGAGATTCGGATTCATCATAGACCGAAGCCAAGGCGATGCAAATATTGTCGTATCCTCCGGCATCTAAAGCAAGTTCCATAAGTTTATCGCAACACTCATTAATGTTATGATAATATGTCTTGATTACTTTCTCAATTGTGTTGTTTGTACAGTAACCGCACAACCCGTCTGAACATAACAAAAACACATCATTGGGTTGAATGTTATAAGTGACGATATCAGCTTCAGCAGGGGCATCAAAGTCGCCCAATCCTCGCGTAATGAGGTTGCTGTCAGGATGAGACAGAGCCTTTTCTTCGGTCAATTCTCCTTTGTTGATGAGTTCCTGGACATAAGAATGGTCTTTTGTTAAAGCTTTCAAGCCTAAACGAGGAGTAAATACATAACATCGGCTGTCTCCGCACCAAGCGATAAAAGCTTTATCTTTCAATATCCAACATATAACAATAGTGGTTCCCATTCCAATGGTTTCGGGATGGGAAATCATGTGCTCGTTAAGGTATCTGTCAGCAGTTGTTATTACATTTTTAAGAAAGGCTGTGATTTTTTCTTCCGAAGCAATAATTTGGGAAAAATTGGATGAATTGAAGGTTTTTTGTATACTTTCAATAGTCAAATTTGAAGCTACCTCACCTGCATTGGCTCCTCCCATCCCGTCAGCAACAACCAACACTGAACCTTTTTGGCCAATATGAGATTCTATTGCATTGTTGTTCCAATTGGGAGAACATAAATCGGGACAGAAGGTGAAGGCATCTTCATTATTGTCGCGTTCTTTGCCTGTGTCAGTTTTGGCAACAATTCTGATTTTCATACTATTAAATTGATGAGGATGCGAACTGTTATAAATCGAAAGCAGGTTTTATGTCCTCTTTGGTTTTTTTCCTTACTTCAACCTTTTCCTTGTTTTTGGTTTTGGCAGATGGCTTTTCGTAATCAATTCTTACATCAAAAGTTGAAGGAGGACAGCCTTCTTCTATCACTTCGATGGTCAGGTCGTTGATGCCATAGTTCAAATTTTCGACTTGAAACTCATACCGAGTGTCTGATATTTTTTTGGGATCATAGTCTATTGTATCAGGAACGATTTTGACACTTTTATGATAATCGTATTTGTCATCAATGGTTTTTTGATCGTTAATGTCTATAGTGAAAGAAATAGTACCTTTTTTTATGATTTTAGTTTCAGATTTCACTATGTCGATAATGAAATGTTTTACATACCATGCAGGAATCTTCACCCTATAAATCGGAAAACTTATTCCATCAGAAATGACTTGAAAAGAATATACATACGGTGAACTAAAATCGGTTATTTCATCAGGTAAGTTTTGTGGAATGCTTAGTTTGCATTGGTATTCGATGAAATTGCCACTTGGAGTGTCCTTTGTTTTTTTTGTATAAGGCTCTATTTCGCATCCCAAATCTGAATTTACTGTTTCTATTATTGTGTTTTCCGTAGGGATGAAATGTGGCATTTGTAGTCGAATACTGGTTTTATAAATTTTGTGACGAAAGCCAATTTCTTGGTCTTCATTGATGGATATTTTGAATTTCTCTTTTGATGCATGAAGTAGTCCTTGTTTCCCGGAAAGTTTCACGAAAGCGTTATTATCAAAGTAATCATAGATGGCTTCAAATTGTGCTGGTAATATTTGCTCACCGTCAATAGATAGACCCCATAAACCGTTTTTTTGAGAAACATCTATAGGAGAAACAACAGTCTTTTGCGGGACTTTGTTGTTCTTAAATGAACAACGTTCAGCATTATACCAGATCTCAATGGGAACTAATCTCGCATTAAACCGAATTGAGATTTGATCTGTTTTTCCGCAATTTGCAATCATGGTAGAGTTTTCCAAATCCGTCACAGAAATTTTACCTTTCAACTTGGCTTGTTGTTTCAAGTCCTCTTCTTCCCGCCTTGCAAAGATGGGCCTGAGTTCCTTTCCTTCTCCCTCATAAAAATAAACCATGTGCTTGATTACAACGATACAAAGCCCTTCATCGTTCATCGAAGAGATGAATTCTATATCGTCTGGAGAAAAAGTTTTGCCATTAAAAGAAAATGTTATCGGAGATCCATCTTTGTTGAATAGTACATTGTAAACATCTTTATCTTTGGGCTTTTCAGGGTTCTTGTATTTGCGGATTGAGGCATAGCCGTTCAGGAAAGGGTATGCATAAACATATCCTTCTTTATCCAAACTTCCTTTGGTATCAACAAAATGATATCGGTCATTACTTATTACAACCATGTATCCGTTTGAATAGAAAGGATAGTCGTTTGCTACCTTACAGTTCTCAAGCGATGTGAACTTGCCATCAGTAGAGTAAAATCCAGTGATTTCGTCGGAATTTTGTTTAGTAGTTACAGCTAATCCTTCAGAGAAGGGGTATAGCTTATCGCTTGTCTTAAAAAGACGTTTCCCCTCAGGTGTCCAAATGATTTTTTCGTTTAACGAGTCAGTAATGATAAAATCGGCTCCTGTGGCGAAATAGATACTGTCGTAATACGGAGGGATAATCCAGTGTGCCACTTGAGCTTGGATGTGGCCTGCCATTAGCAGAGCCGACAATAAGATGATTGCTTTTTTCATATTATTTTATTATTGGTTGATGAGTTGTTCTGTTAAGTCAGCTTCTAATTTTTCCTCTATCTTGTTCCTTGTTTTTTGTATTTTATTGACCATGGATGTATCTTGGATGGATTTTGCCCAATTCTCTGATATGTCCAAATATTTTTTGGCTTGTGAATAATCCAATTGTTTGTTGAGGCGTTCGTCGCCATAATAGGAAGCCAATCTGTATGCAACATCGGCGTTGATGTATGCATTTGACGAGTCGTTCAGCTCCAGAATGTCCATCATTAAAGCTCGGGTTTTTACAATTTTTCCTTCATCTTTTGGGAAATTGTTAATGTCGACTTCAATGTTTAATAGTTTTTTACGTTGAACAGAAATGGGGTCGGAATACCATCCGTTAGTGAAAACAATCTGATACATAGCAGGTACATATTTCATGAATTTACTCAAACTGTCCATGTCCTTGAGACCAGAAAGAAGTGAATCAACGTTGTCAATGTTCATTTGTCTTAAAGCGATTTCATATAATTCTTCCGTTGATTTTGCAACTGGAAGCTCTGGCTCTTGAGGTGGAATAAAGAAATAATAAACTGCTCCAGCGATGAGAATGCATGTTAAAAGGCTAATAGTGATAATCAGAGGTTTCTTACGTTTTAAAGGATATTGTTTGGATTGAGCCGCTTGCTTGATCTGTTTTGCTGTGGGTCTTTTTTTGGGATTTTTTTGCAAACAAGCATGGATGAGATTCTTAATACTTGAAGGAAAACCAGAAAGGCTTGGCATAGGCGTGTGTGCATCTTGGACTTTGCCACCTTCTTCACCGAATGGCACTTTTCCTGTCAATATCTCACACAATGTGGCACCAAAGGCCCAAATGTCGCTTTCAGTTGTGGGTGTGGGGTTGTCTTCAAAACGCTCAGGTGACATGTAGGCGAAAGTACCGCTGTGCTCAGTGTCATAATAGCTTCCGTGTGAACCGTTTGTCTTGGAACTGATGCCAAAATCAGTAATGGCATAATTATGGTTGTTGTCGATGAGGATATTAGCAGGTTTGATGTCCTGATGGATGATTTGCGGTTGGTTGGAATGTAGTTTGGCCAATCCCGATGCCACATCTGAAATGAATTTCCAAATCTCCTCGGTGGTTAGTTTCTTTCCGATAAGTTGTTCTGACGAACCATTCTTACAGTATGGTAATACCAGATACGGAACGTCTTGATAGATGGCAAAACTAGTGGGTTGGAGTAGATTCTCATGGCGGCATTCGTAAACAATTTTGTATTCATCGCGAAAACGTTGTTCACCTTCGATGTCTAAAGCATTCTTAGGACGGTATATCTTGATGGCCACCAACATGCCTGTTTCATCGGCATTTCCGTTTATGGCTGTGCCTTCTTCGTCGTATTCAGTATCGATGGTAATAGTGTCCATGGCAAGCCAAACATCAGCTGTAGCACCATCTGTACTTAGCGGACGCAATAGTTTATAATGTCCGTCGAAAAGTTCTCCTTTTTCGGCAATTTCTTGTATATTAGTCATTTGTGTGTCTGTTGCAGTGTCTCATCTTTTTTACTTTGTGAATTCAACAAGGTATAAAAATGATTTGGTTGCAAAATTACAGATTTTATTTGAATTATTGTAATGTCTTTATTTGTCTTCTATTTTAAAAACAGTTTTTCTCCTTCTTTCAGTTCGGAGAAAAGGTCTTTTTGGTTCATCTTGGCCAAACTTGCCGTTCTGATGCCAAATTGTTGAGCTATGCTATAAAAAGAGTCTCCCTTTTTTACTCGATAGAAGTCCTGTGAACCGTAAAATTTCCGTTTCTTTTTCTGTAAATATACAATGTCGCCTTCATGGATGTCGCTCTCACTTGTGGTTTCATTGTATTCCAATATTTTGTGCTTGGGAATATCATATTTCATAGCAATAGACGACAGCGTTTCTCCTGGATATAATATAGTGCATCGTACTTCATTTATTTCAACGACAAAATTCATGATAGCATGACCGACCTCTTCCTCTTCTTCTGTAGTTACAGAGGCGTCAATAACAAAATCATCGATTTTGGCAAGGTCTTCCACTTTTGTGTCTTTGGCAAAAACGCCTTTTTTGCTTGGTTTGAGTTTTACGCCGCCATTGATGCTGTAAAGTTGGTAAGCGTCAATATAGCCGATTAGTGCTTTTGCATAGTTTTTTGCAGTAGCATATCCCGCTCTTTGGAGTCCGTTAGCCCAGCCACGATAATCATAAACGCTGATGTTGAATAAGAATTGGTAACGATAATTGTTTTTAATGAGCAAGGAATGGTCTTTAAATGATTCCTCAGCCGAGGAATAGACCCTGAACTTGCTTTTTACAACTTCGTCATCCCATGCCCGATATACACCGCCCGACCATCCTCCTATGGCTTTGATGCCAAAGTGATTGTTGGCGTTTTGAGCTAATTCGCTTAATCCTGCACCTGATTCAAGGATGCCTTGTGCCAAAGTGATGGGTGCTGGAATGCCATACTGCTTTTCTTGATCCAATGCCAACGACTTGTATTGGTCGATGTAAGTCCGAATCTCTGAGGGAGACTGGGCAAAAAGTCTATAGAATATAACAAGGAATCCTATGATGAAAAAGGGTTTCTTCATTGATTACAAACTAATCGTGTTTCATTCCCAACTCATCCAAAATAGTCGTCAACGCATGCCTTTTGAATGTGTTTTTGTCATTCTGATTAAACACTATTTGTTTTCTGTCACCATAGGCTGACTGTCCGAACCAATGGAGAATAGAATTGAGAATCTCACCTTCTAACACAAAGGCATGAATTCTTTCGGTTCTTCTTTGATAATGAAAAAGGTCAGCCTTATTATTCAGCAGCAACGTTGCCTTTTCTCGATAGGGATTCAGTCCGGCAGCGTTAAAGGTAATGGCATGTCGACGAGTAACTAGTGAATTATTAGATGCAAGTCCTCCACCAAGCGAGTGGCCAATAAACCAGAGTACGGCCTTGTCTCCTATCGCACTATCAATCTGTTTGGCCATCTGTACTGAATAGGTATATTGAGGGGAAAGTCCTATGAGTCCTTGACTGATATTGGAGAACCAATCTTTAACAGACGACATTTCTGTTCCCTCCGTACAATATGCATAATACTGAATACCATCGGCTTGTTTCTGAAACAACATAGAGTTGAAACCAGAGGCATCTCTTTTAAGTTTTAAATGGAAACCAGAGCCCATCAGTTTGTCAACTTCAGAAAATGTCATGGGACTCCAACCATCTATTAGCTCCGCTTTCGGTTTTTTCCCTTGATTCAGTGCATGATAAGCATATTGACACATGGCAGCAGCAGCCATTACGTCAATATCGTGTTCATTATCAGCTCGAGGACCAAATTCCCTAAGGGACATTATTGTATCCGGTTTCAGTGTCGCGGAGCTAATACTGACTTCGGATAGATGGATGGATGGTTGAAGATGTTTGTTCCCAAGTGGCTTCATTGCCATCATTCCTCCAAATTTCTAAGTTTCACAATAATCGGCATGGTAATGCACGACTTGTTCTCTATCCTTTGCTGCATGAGTTGGTCAAAAGACCGTTTTTTGGCTTCCTCATAGTTCTTCTTATCCTTGAACTCAATGTCAATGTAAAGACCTCTTTGCAACGATTTCTTACCGCCTGTGCCTTCAATGCTCATCTTGATGAAGATTCGTTTGAATTCCTCCTTGCCGAACTCTGCCATGATTTCCTTGCGCAGGAAAGCATCAATGTCCATTTTGGTGTATAAACGGTCATTGGTGAGAGAATAGTAGCGTAGCAGTTCATAACGCTCGTCAGCCGAGGCTTTGTCGGTTCCGCCCATGGCAGAAACAACAACAGGCACTTTTTGTATGATGGAGGGCAGTTTTTTGTTCTCCAGGGTTTCGCCAATACTTGGGGTATTGCCTATTTCGCCTTGCGTGGAAATATAGTTGACTCTGATGGATGAGCTAGAGGAACTTTGCTTCATGTTTTTCATAACATAAGTGCCGCTGTCGAACTTGAATTTTTTGTTGGGCTCTTTGACGTTGTTGTTATTTCCAATTTTGTTAACTATCTCGCGCAACTGTTTGAGAGTCTTTTCGTCTTTTATGTCATTGTATTCGATGAAAGCGTAATAATCATCTACAAAATGGTTGTATAGGTTGCGTACATCTCTATAAAGATCACCGCTATGATAACACGTAGCATCAAAATCGCGAACAATGATTTCGTCGTCCAACCTGCTGAAACCTTGTTTGTTTGATGCCATGCTAGTTTCAAGGATGCGTAGGAAAAAAGAATCCTCTTGTTTCTGTAACTTGGCTATGGGTGAAGCTTGAGTGAGGGTGAGTGAACATAAATCGACATTGACAACGGGTATAACATTAATAAGTATTTCGCATTCTTCGGGAACGACATAATCTTCAGGAAAATCAAGTTGTAGCCATAAGGGATTTGCTTCTTTTAAGGTTGTCAATGTGTTTTCTTCAAGCCATTGTTCAAACATTTTTGGGTATGCTCTAGGCTTGAAAAGATCGCGGCTGTTGATATTGTCAGTGAAAAAAAGAAATGCCGCATCTTTCATGTTCAAAAGACACTCTTTCCACACGTCCAGAAATGAGAAGAACTGTCCCGACGCTTGTTGTGCATCAAATGGCTCCACCATCTCCATTTGTTCCATTTCTCTTATGGAAGCAAAATCAAGCTCCTTGCTCTCTGTTCCAACGTAAATATGTTTTGGAATGATTCCTTTTGTCCCTTTGATGAAAACAGAAAGCCCTTTTATGGATTCAATTTCAGCATTCGTCTTTATACCAATCCATAATCGGTTGGGTTTGTACATGTATGCATTCTTGCTGTATTCGTTGTTTTGGTGCAAAACAATAATGTCAGAATAGGGAATGGCTAATGTGTTGAAAAGTGGAATATAGTTGAGAGGCTGCTTTCGCCCTTCGATTTTGTAGGAGAAAAAAGTTCCTGCACCAATTTGAAGGCTCTCGTCATCTTTATTAGTTTTGAATGTAGGGTTGATTAGAGTAATGGCTGGCACGGCCTCCACTTCCTGTCTTGGAATAAAATCGGTACAATATCGTTCCACAATGCGTTGGTCTATGTCATCAATGTGATCCTGTATTTTTTGGGCTTCGTTCAATAAGGCAACGAGCATCATTTTGGCGACCGGATCCATCTGCTGGAAGTTGATATCGTCAGGCGAAAACAACTTTAATTGTTCGATGGCGTCATTGACTTTATTTTCTAATTCCAACTCCATATTAACTGTCTCTATTTAAGTTCGTTGATTAGTATTGCACCCTTCGCTTGGCTGTCGGCTCCATCAGAAACTCAACTCTCTTCTTGTATTGGTTTGTACTGATGCCACTATCTATCTCTCCTTCAATATTGATGCTGACAAGATGTTTCGACTGTACCTTCTGTTTCCGCTGTTGCTCTTTGTTGAATGCGGTATCTAGTTGGACTTCCACATTCACATTCTTCAGTTGTGGAGCATAGGTGAAAAGGCTTTTTTTAATACTCTCTTGACATTCCGATTTGGTGACTTCTGGTCCCATTGGACCAACTAGCATACCGCTTTGTCCGCTGTTGAAAGTACGGTATTGTATGTTGGAATACTCGTGGTTCCAATATTCAAATCCGAAGTCTGGGTCAGCAAGGAAACTTCCACGTGGAGTGAAAATGATAAGTTCAATAAGATTGTCAAGCAATTCAATCTGTGAGTTGAGATTGCGTTCCAATTCCAATACAAAATCAGAATCGTGATATGCCAAAGGCGTGCTAATAAAAGCCATTTTGCTTAGATTTTAATCCAGGATTTGTAATCCTTGTGGAAGGTTAGCGAGAAGACATTTATCTCGCTTGCAACTCCATTGAGAACGGCTCTCAATTTGACGACCAAGGTTTGGTCGTCTTCGGGTTCTCTTTGGGAATTGAAACTGTTTTTTAGCTTCATGCCGAGTTGACTTCCCTTGGATTTGGCTTCTTGGAACGAATTTCCTCCATCTGTTGAGAATTGCACTGTGGCTCCTGGTGTTGGGTTGAGTATGGGGACAAAGATGATGCTCTTACTACAGTTCTGATACAACTGGTCGTTTTCAATAGAAGGAGCGGCTGGTGCATTCAATTGTGGTTTTTCAGGTTCTTTTACTTCAGCATGGTTCAACTTTTCGTTGATGGAGAACACAAATTCCAAACCCTCTTTGATCATTGGATATACATTTTGGTAATTGTATGGTTTCAGAGCGTAATTCCTGAAATTGTTAGCTTCGGACAATATGAGGTTTTTGTCAAGTTGGCAGGCGACGGTGAAAGCTCCAACAAATTTCTGAATATTGGCCAACAACATCATGGGAGACATTAGGTCGCGATTTTTGTCGGTGTCAATGAGGGTTTGTTGTACAATAGGCCAAAAGAGGCGGAAAGCTTCATCGGTATCACCTTGCACCAGATCGAATAGCTTTGACTCAGTTTCAGCCAGGTTTTGAATAAATCTGTTCAACAAATCTTTATATTTTTGATGTGAAGACACAAACAGACAAGGGGGAACAAAATCGATTTCGTCAACATGCCATCCGCCGTAGTCCGTATCGACAAGATGTGCAATGGGCAGTGCATTGTCAGCAATGGAACTATTGACACCCACCAACGAAAACATGTACACGGGCTCTTCGTATTCATCGCTTGTTTCTTCCCATTGCTCAGGATGCACATTGATGGTCAAATATAGTTCCTTGTCGTTTTGTATGACGGGCATTTGGATGCGTTTTTCCAAATGGTTAGAATAACGCGTGTCATATTGCACATCGATAAGAGCTCCGCTTTTGGTAACAGCGATGCAGTCCAAAGCCTGTACTTCAACATATTCGGGATGGATGTTTAATGAAAGTTGGAATGGACGAGCGCTAGGAAACAATCCGAATCGTCCAGCCGATGCTATTGTAAGGGCATTACCGATTCTGGATGCAGTGGCGTTTTCAGCCTTCCTCATGATTTCATCAGTCAGTCGCATTCCTTTTTTCCAACAAATTCTTTTTTCCATAGTATTCAAATATTCATGTTGTAATTCATAAAATTATAAACAGACTCATTCGACAGGCATAGGGGATCAGTGTCATAGCTGATGTTGAACTTCAACACTACTTCCAATCCCATGAAATAGTCTTGGATGAACAGGCGAAAGGTCTCAATCTCTTCAATCACTTTCAAAAAGTCTGCATCACAAAAACTCTCAGGCCAAAAATGAATGTCGTATGTTGTAGCTTGTTCGTAAAACGTGTTATCGACATAAAAACCGTTTATGTCTGAACCAAGTTGGGTATCGTATCTTGGACAAGGGTCAGTGAATTCATGCTTTTTATCCTTAACGCTAATGTTCAAACCTTCTTCCATAAAAACTTTGCGTAACATCATGGTTAAATGGGTTCTGTTTCCACGAATCCATTTACAGAAAGGCAAAAAAGGAAGGGTCTGCTGGATGAATCGGTTTTGCCGTTGTGCTTCGCTGATCTCATCACCGAGGATGTCAATCATGATTTTGTCGGTTTCAACATATTCCTTCAACCTCTCCCTGATGCTCATGCGCAGACGGAGCAACATCAGATCAATGGGCGCGAAAAACTTATAAGCATATTCTATCTCACGTTCCTGAGCTTCGCACTCTTCTTCAAATAATTCCTTTTCATTGGCGGCTGGCAAGTTGTCAAAGCGGTCAATGGGATGAAACATTAGTTCGGGTAGGACATTGTATAAGCTGGTACGTCCTACGGTTAGTTTCAATGTTCCATTTTCATGCTCCAAATCCATAAGGTCGTTGTATGCGTTACGTTTGTGTAGTCCGCTGAAAGCAACTTTGCACGAACCTTCTGGAAAATAGGATAGAAGGAGCTCGATATTGAGGTCGTCGGGAATATTTCTGGGAAGCATGATGAGAAGCAATTATTGGAACGCAGCGGCATCAGCACAGAGTTCGACATGGAATATACCTTTTTCAGTGCTGACTTGGATTACATCGTATGGGGGTATTCCGATTTGTTGCAACGTGAGATCCTGATAGGGAAAATCGGCATCAATGTTCTCGTAAAATGATTTGTGGAATAAAGTACGGTGACTCAGTTTTCTTATTTCAGCATTTTTGTTGATGAAATGGTCGAGCTGTGACTCAGGAATCATGATTTTGAATTCCTTTTCTGGCTTGTCAGAAACAATTTTGTCGATAAATTTGTTGTTGCACATATTGATTTCTACATTGTCCACATTGAGAAGTGACTTTAGGGAAGCAAGGACATCTTTCACAGATTGTGTTGCTGAAAGTTTTGTTCCTTCCATAATATTATCCCAAAGTTCATGGGCAGTACAATTGTTTTTCCATGAGGCAAACTTGAAGACCTTGGTGCTATTGGTCATTCCGTCATAATGGAACATTTTTCCCTGCAAGGTGCGGAATTGCGGAGCGGCCTCGGTATCGAGGTGGATGATTTTCATGGCCTCTTGGACTTGCATGGCTCCTATGATGGATGCACTAATGGGCGTAGTGGCCACTCGTCCTGCAGAACTTTGAAGACGAACCACGTCAGCACACCCTGTCCTTAGCATGATGTTGTTGAATTCATCTCGTGAGAGGCCACATTCATAACATGCCAAGCCAGGTGTATACACTTTTACGACTCCTGTCATGTTCTCGATACTGCCGTCAACCCAAGTTTTTCCAGCCCTCATGCACAAACGGTTGAGTTGATAGCGCGCAATGCGGCTGTCGAGGCAGCCAATGACTACATCCACCATGTGATAGATGCCAAAACCGACATCTGAAAACAGATTGCCCACAATTGGAATAACGTTGATTTGTGGATTGATTTCCATCGCACGTTTGGCTACAATCTCAGCTTTATAGGAATGATTGTATGCGTCTTCCTCCCTGAAAAGGACTGAACGGGTGAGATTTGACAATTCTATTTGATCAAAATCGACCACATAAATGTGACCGACGCCGAAGAGGGCCAAATCTTTTACGACCTCATTGCCTAAGGCTCCAGCACCTGCAACCAGCACCCGAGCATTTTTGACTTTTTCTTTCTTGAACCAGGAAAGCAGGGTAAAAACGCCCTCGCCCCATTCATATTTGTTATTGTTTTCCATGATGATTGTTAGTTTTCAACATATTGGAAAGTAGTATCTCCAATTTTAAAGATGTCATTATTATAAAGTGGCACAGGCTTGTTGTCGGAATTAAGCTCTGTTCTCGTATTGAAAATAATGAACGCTAATGGTTTCATCATAGCCTGAGAACGAGCATGGTCAATGTAAAGTTGCACATGCTCCTTTGCCACTTTATTGCTCTTTTCCCAATTCATCATAATTTCACATTGTTGAGTCATGCCAATCGTTACCTTATGGCCTCCTCCATTGGCGTTCATCCATTTATGGATTGGTATTTTTGTCCCAGCTTTGATTCCATCCTTAATGACAAGGAAGTATTTCTCCGCCAACATTCTAACTGTAACAAGCGAGGCACCCAGTCCGCCGCCATAAATGACGAAATCAAGTAATAAATTCTTCCAACTTCCACGCATGTTGGTAATACTAGAGAAATATAGCACCATAAAACCAATGATAGCCGATGCCAAACCTCCTAAAAGGGCACTTTTGATTGGAATGGTGGATTTGATGGTAAGGCTTAGCGAAGTGCATATTGAGAATAGCAAGTAAGCGGGGAATGAATAATACCATCGGATGTAAGTGCTGTCAGGAGAAAGGCATAAGCATAGGATAATAGATCCCAAGGCAAATGCAGCCATGCCGATAACACTTGACAACAAGGATAACCCCATGATTTTCAGCAAAGACTTCCAGTCTTTTCTCTTGATGCCGTCATTATATCTGAAAATGAGCGAGAGGAAAAAGGCTAAGAGTAGTCCTATGGTGAGGAAAGAAGAAATTTCTGTTGTACACAAATCTGTGATGTTCAAACTTTGTGCTTTCTCGCCGAAGAAGATCTTGACAATACCTTTTGCCAAACCTTTGAAAAGTCCTCTTCCAGTGAGGTCATAGATAATCCAACTGACCAAACCAGCAATAACACCCATAATTGTCAAAGAACAGTCGCGCAATGTTTTCATGCTGAAAAGTTCTTTCCAATGAACATGATCTTGTATGCCTTCCTTACAGTTTTGCCCATATTCGACGCACTTGAAATCATTGGCTTTCCAACAATGCACATGCATAATATGTTTGCATTTGGTCACAACCTTTTCGTCTGGCATGATTTCCATTCTACATAATGGACATCTTAGTTTGATATTCTTGACATTCTCTGTTAATACTATTGGTCTGTATCGTTTGTAGTATTTTGCAGCAAAGGCCTTCGACTTCACTCCAGGGATGAGTATTTTCATGATAATGATAAATAACACAATAGTAGCGAGTGCTACAATCAATGATATCAAGTACTTTTTTAATGATTCGCTTGTGTTTTCAGCTCGATTGGGCCATGGATTTAACGAGGTACCAATAGAAAATGATGCAATACCTATTCTTTGGTCATCCCACAGAGCTTCATAATTCACCATTTCTCCTGTATAAGTGTTCTTCTCGGGAACTTGATAAGTGAGGGCAAAGTCGTACATTTCATTTCTGACGGCTTGCATAAAGCTTACCAACAAACTGTCGATATTATTGGAGGGCATATAGTCACCTAGGCGGCTACTGATGATGTTGCCGTTGGTGTCTCGTGGTTTAGTGACACTTTTCAGATGCCTTTCCAAACTTTCGTTGATACCTTCTTCTGTCTTATAATAGAAGGCATATACTTTGGGTACATACTGAGCTGTTTTAAGATATTCATTGATTTCAAGAATTGTAAGATATTCTATACTAGGTATTTTACTGCTTTCAGTGAAAATAAATAATAAATTCTTTCCATCATTATTTTGAGCCCTTAGTGAGATGGTATCATTTATCTGATGACCAGCTTCCCATTTGACGGAATCAATGAGGGTTCCATATCCCCACTCGAACTCTGAAAGCTTGCTATATAAAGCACTGTAAAAACATTTCTCATTGGCTCCCTTCTTAAATTGTTCTTTGAAATTTTTGTAGTTTTGTTTTGTAACCAATTTGCTTTGTGTGACGCTATCGCCGAAAAATGAAATGTACACACTACTATCATGAGCACTTTCAACCAGTGATTTGAGAGCTTCAAAGATTTGGCCTTTGCCCTCTATTGGTATATTCCTATCAATTAAGACGGAGAAAGTATAGCCGGCGGGTATACGTTGTCCTTCTGTTAAGGTCTTCACTTTCCAACGACTTCTTGGAACGGTGTCACCGTCCTCAATCAGGACGAAATGCGTTTCAAGATCAGGAGCATCTACCTCGGTCATACGTTTTCCGTTCTCATCGAGAGCTTTTAGAAAAAACGTAATGCTATCATTTCCAACATCATATACGTGATTTTCATTGCCAAACTGGATTTCATTCGGTTTTTGGGCATTGGCAGGAGATACCCAAATAAAAAACATACTGATAAGTAATCCGATGATTATCTTTTTCTTCTTGTCCATATTTTTAATTCTTCTAATAATTGTTCTCCATAATAAGTTTCGTCGGTACACAGGTCATTAGAAATAATGGGTATGGTTGTAACCAGACCGTCAGTTTTCGAATAGACCAGTACGAATTTGATTTTATCAAGATAGTTGGCGATAGCTTTCTTGATAGATGGGATGCTGCAATGGTTGGCCAAAACAAAACACCCAATGAGTTCGTTGTCAGATATTGATTCGGTATCCTCAACTTTGGCAGCTATATAATAGGTGGTTTGTTTCGGTTGCTGCTGGGTGAAACCGTGTACATAATAAACAGGATTGTGTTCTTGTTTGACTGTAAGCTTGTCTATGTCGATGATGACACTATTGGTGAGTCCGACAGAATAACATTGACTGATGCGTGATTTGGCAGTGGCCAGAGTATTAAATAGGTCTTCAGGTTTAATAGAGGTACGGCTGCTTTCCACCGCCCACTTGTACCACTCTTCTAATGAATAGAGTTTTGTCAGGTCCGCTTTCGAGTTGATATTTAGGTCGTGTTTAAAAGTAAAGATTCCCAGCTCTTGCGTGGGTGTAAGGATGTCGATAACAATAGCGGTCAGGAATTTTGGGTATGTGGGATGTTTGTGGAGGAGGTGCAAACTGCAATCGGTATTGCTGAAAAACACGCCTAAGCCTGGGTGAGAGTGTACCCAGCAGGTCAAGTCATATTGCAAGTCGGTTTCACGCCTCAATTTTCTAAGTTTTTCGCTGACCTTTAGCTTGATTTTAGCCCCAAAATTCAGTTCGTATTCAGCAAAAATGGCATCATCGCCTGGTTTGACAATTTCTTCTAAGGAAACACAATACTCGTCTTTTTCTGCATCGCGTATCCACCGTCCTAACACCATGCAGCCGTCTTCCTTGGGATTGTTGGGATTCCTAAGGTCTTCAGCATACATGTTGTAAATGTCTATGATGCAAGTGTTTTTGATGTACATGGTCTTGACTGCGGAATCGTTGCAGAAATCGGAACAGTTGACAGCAAGATAGTTGCTGTCTTTAAATACATCGTCAAGACTTTGTTTGTGAAGAATAGAGGTAGTCTTACGCCTTACGACAATATCGGTATTTCCTTCGCTACTGGATGTGGTTGCCATTAGGATGTTCTTTCTGGCTTTCTCGTTCCTTCGTCTGGCTTTGATTACAAAAACGACAACGACAGTTAGGATGAGCAAAAGGATTAAAGTCAGCACTATCCATTCCCATTGATGATTATCAGATTCATCGCTTTGAGGTTTGTTTTCCGACTCTTGGTTTTCAATCTCTTGACGTTTCTTTTTCAGGATGCTGAGCATATCCTTTTCTATGCATTGCTTGCTGATTTCCATTGGAGTCATGTCGGCAGTTTCAGGACTATTGTCTTTTATTCTGTATGTGCCGTAGTTGTCATCATAAAAATCCAACTCTTCAAGGAAATTTCTGCTGAATCGGATTCCTTCTTCATCCGTTAAGGGAAGTTGTGATTGTGAGTTGACATGGGACTCAAATGTCTTCAGGATGACTTCCTTGTCAATTGATCCGTCAGCGTTTCGTCGTACGTCGTTGGTTTGCGCCTGTGTCATTGTCTCTATGGATAGTAATAGGGACAGGATAATTAAAGAAATGATACGGTAAATGTATTTCATAATCAATGAATTCAGATGGATATTCGTTTATTGTTTCCTGTTTTGTTTTTGCCTTTGTCAATAGCATTGTGTACTGCGGTTTTGCTTTTTTGTCGTGCTTGGTTCATAGCCTTCCCTGTTTGTCTACGGATAGCACCTTGAGCTTTGCTTCTCGCCATGTTTTTGGCTCTGTTTTCCGCATCTTTCTGCATCTGCATCATGCTGCGTTGTGTCCTAATGTTGCGGAAGCTTTGCAACACTTGATTGCCCACAAAAAGCAAAATGGCCAATAACACGCCGCCAATAATTTTCCAAATATTGCGATTCTTTAGTTCTTTTATTTTCTCTGTAGCTTCTTTCTTATACTGACCGTTGGGATGAGTCTTTAGATAGATTTCATAATCGTCTTTTTTAAGACAATGTGCATAATCATCGTAGTCAGCCTTCCTTTCTGCCTCTTCTTGTGCGGCAAGGGCTTGAGCCTGGGCTTGTTCTTGTGCGGCAAGTTCTTGTTCTTTGGCTTGTTTCTCTAAATCCTTTTTTTTTGTATCATATTGTTCTATGAATCGTTCAATCTCTTGGGTAATTTTTGTTTTGTCAACATTATATTTTTGCTTTTGGAGATTATTGTATACATCAACCAAGATGTCTTCAAAAGGAACTGACTCTTGTTTGGCAAGGAGCTCTTTGGCCAATTTGAGATTGTTCAGAGCGTTGGTTTCTTCTTCCGATACGGTCTCTTCTATTTCCTCTACTTGGTATTGTGGATCGGATTTAATTCTATTGTATTGGGAAGGCTTGGAATTGCTTCCCATCTTGACATTGAGATAGCCACACAAATATAAAATCTTGTATTCTCTTTTTCCTTCATAATGTGCTAGGTAGATAGGAATGGATACGACTTTTTCACCTGGTGATTTTATCTCAAAGGATAGCGAAGGATAGGGTTGGTTGTCAAGGAAAAAATAGCTGTCTAAAGATTTGGAATAACCTATGTCCGATGGGATGGAGAAAGCCCGAGGGGTGATAATGCTGGTGAATTTTATGTCTTCTATCACTTCAATCCTATCGAAAAAAAGCAATTTGATTTCGCTACTCTTGCCATATCTTCCACGAAGGGCATCTCCAAGGTTTTTTCTTACGCTTTTGAACTTCAATTCAACCTTGTTGTCTCGTTGTGTCGTTTCATAAGTGACGATAATCCTATCACCCTGGTCAGAGCACAAAGTGTCTGTGATGATCCGTGCCGGGGAGAAAAGGCTTGCAGAGAGTGCGAGAATTAAAAGAAAAGTTCTGATACACTTCATTGTTTGTAGTCCTTGATGGCTTTGTAAACCTTTTTGATGTTCATTACAGTAATTCCTCCTTTCTTCCAATTAGAAGCATGTTTTGCACATGTCGGATCGGAGCAGCATTTATAGAGCGTTTCCACTTCTTGCATCATTTCCTTCGATTTTTCTTTGTCTTTGTTGAGCAAATCCATGTAATGGTTGTTCAATAAATTGTAAATTTCTTCAAGTGAAAGCGACTGTTTGCAGAATTTGCAATAGTGAACGGTTTTATGCTTTGTCTTGTCGCAGCAATCGTATTTTGATTCTATATAGTCTTTTATGGCAATATCCATAGTGTCTAATTTTGATTTTAAATCCTCATACATTTTGTATTTGCTGCTTCCTGGTTCCCATTTGGTTTTGGCTTCATTGATTTTTGTTTTTAAGTAATCTTTTTTATCTGTGTATACAAAGATTTGGTCTTCAAATTTAGGCTTGTGCAGTTTGTTGGTACAAAATGCGTGAGCCTTTATGGAATCGTTGAAAACCGTAACCAATGAGTCGCACTGTTGTTCGAGTAGGAAATAGGTGGAATCCGTATTTTCAACAGAGATTTCGATGGAAATCTCTTGAATGCTTTCTATGGTTCTCTTTTTTTTACCGCACAAGAACATCTCCTTCTCTTTGGCTACATGGATGGGCACTACACACTTATAAATCTCCCCTTCTTTGACGGTGATTTTGGGAAACTGATATTCGTGTGTTCCGTATTCAGATGGAATACAAACAAAATCTTCTACATTTATAGTTTCAACTTTTTGGACGAATTCGCCACCAGGTAAGTTTTCCGCAAAATAAACACCGATTTCACGAAGTGCTTTTTTGTCCAATGCCCGGTTAAACAATAAGAGCTGGTAATCATCGTCAGCTTTTTCCAATTTGATGAACACAGAAGTATTTCCTATAGCATCCGTCTCTCCTTTTTCTAAGATAAAGCGACACAACTCTGAAAAATTATATATTATTAGTTGTTCGTGGGATGGATGGTCATCGCTCAGTTGGACATCAATTCGTTGCTGTCCAAACGCCATTGTAATGGCAAAGCAAAGTACCGTTAGCGTTAGGAAGGTTTTTCTCATATCATACGGGGTTTTTTGATAAGTGGTTTAATTGGAGTCTGAGTGTCAGAGGCAGGTGTGGATGAAGGCTCAGGTTTTTTTATAGGCTCGGGAGTGGTTTGTGCAAACCTTGTCCAGCCATTAGGTTCGGCTTCCTCGCGCACCCATTCGGCCACATTCTGGTCTTCAGGGTAAGGATAGGTGTTTTGTGCGTGATAGAGTTGGTATTTCAGGTAGCGTTCCACGCGGAGCACTAAGGTCTTGAGCGAGGCCATCACCCCCATGTCTTTAATGGTGAGGCACACATGCCCTTTGAAACTTCCCGAGTAGCGGATGTTGGGATGCCATACATCGGTGCGGAAGGTGAAGATAGGATTGCCATCGGCAGCAGGATAGTTGTTGGGCAATATGATACTCATCTTGTGAAGGTTGCCGAAGATGGGTTCGCGGGGAATAGGAGAGTCTTTTACGCCCACAATGGATCTGACGCGATACCAAATCTCATATTCGACGGGGAGACCCATAGCGTTCTTCTTGCGGATAATATAGGAAATGGAAGGCTCACGCGGGTTGGCACTTTCGGCTTGACGTTTATCGCAGAGTGTATCAAGTTCTTTCCATTCCTGCCAAAGTGCCGCATCACGGGGCTTTAGCTTCTTTAGGTTGAAGTTATTAATGTTATCGTTCATGGCTTGTGAGGTTGTGAAAGATTAACCTGCAATAGGTTCACTGGTGAGTTCAAGATGGTCGCCAGGCTGCACATTGTAATCAGCCAGAGTGAGTTCGCGGCCCTCATCATCCATAAATTCAAAAATGGTAGGCTCTTCACCTTCTTCGACGATTTGTCCCAAAAGGTATCTGATGGGGACGCCACCGTTGTCCATTTTCGGGAGTTCGAAAACCTCAACGATTCTATTGATTTGATCGCTGATGGTACTCATAGGGTTGGTTACCTCCACTTCCACTTCTTCATATTGAGTTCCAGGAAGGGTTAGCGTGATGACGAATGCATCATCGTAATAATTTTTTTCGTTTTCCATGATTATTGTAGTTTAATTGTTGATTGTTTATTTGTTTAATTGTTTACCATATCCATGCGCCTCGGGGCTGGTCGTAGTTCTCGCTGCGGAAGTACTCAAACTTGTTCTTGAACACGATAAGCTGGTAGGCTTCCTCGTTGATGATTTGTGGTTCTCTAAGCCCGTAGCGGTAGAGAGCTAATTGATATTTGTTCTTTATCGGGTCGATGTAGATAATGAAGTCCGTCTTGGTGTCAGCATGTGCACCATAGAAGCGGTCGAAGATGGCACGGATGGCTTCGTCTTCCAACCAGAAGTAAGCTGTGTACTCCGATTTCTTAATGTGCCATTTCACAGCTAATTTCTTTGGCTTGCCCGCTTCGTGATAGTTGAGCAGACCCCCGTCGTGCAGTTTGTCGTGGGTGCCGTCGTATAGAGTTTCCTCGATGAAATCAAACACAGGCTTCATTTCTTGTTCTTCCTCTGTATATTGCAGCCATTTTCCTTCTTCCTCATCCCAATGTCCGAACATCGGTAAATAGCGGTAGGTGAACTGTTTCATGTAGTTGTCGAAAAGGTCGCGGGGAGGGAGACCCTTGGTGGCGAGGTTTGCATAGGCTTCATCTGATGATTTCAGCATCATTTCCACATATTCGTTTCTCGACAAGTTTGTACTAGGACAGAAATCTTCAAAATCAACATCTGTTTCCTCGGCTTTCATCCAAGCCAATAGTTTTGCTCGTTTATCACCATGTAGCCATAGGGCAACTCGTCCATAGGGAGCCATCCCTACAATAATGTAATTATACAATGGTTGTCCGTCTGTCTCATCAGTTTCTTGCAGCAATTGTTCTATAACGTCTTTGGGCAAATCTTCTTCAATTGAATAGAACTTGTTTTCAACCAACGATAGCCATATCATGTCAATTTCCGAAGGAACAGGGAAATCCTTTTCATCATCTATATGCATGGAAACAGGCTTGCCCCATTCGTCGGCAAAGGGACAGCAATAAGGTATGCTGATGCCATCGTCTTCAGACCACATCAGGTTTCCAAAGAATGTCTCTGAAGGAAACAATTTAGGAGCATTGCCGCTCAAGGAATACGCATGTTTTGCCATAGCCATAGTTATATTATACTCTTTAGCTGCCTTTCAGAGTATCTGTTCCATTTTCTGTGTATATTATTCTTTCGTAGCAGTAATTGTCATTATAATGAGGACCGTTGACAGAACCGGCACTTGAAGAAAAATGAAGATGCCGAAGGCGCAGGTTTTTATAGTCCTCTTCTGATTTTGGAAAATAACACTGTCCGTAATTGCTACTACAACCTTTCCAAATGGATTTCATGTCCTCAAAGCTCTTGGGAAGTTTGTCTGGGATTGAGTGTTTTCCTTTTATACTGTCGCTCTCAAAAACATCACCATGCTTTTCGGCCATGATTACTAAAGGAAGATTTGAATAAATGCCAACGGAGAAGCGTTTGACATCAACATTTTCAACATTGTCGTTATCATCGAAGATGTCTTGTTCCATATCGTTAGGGGTATTCGTGTCGTCTTTTAGCCAACCTAATCGTTTTAAGTTTTCTAAAGTCATTTCAATTCCATCTTGCTTGGGGGAAACTTTCGATATTTTAAGCCGGTGTTTTCCCTTCCTTATAGGAAGAGACACTTCACCTCTATATCCAGGCAATTCAGATCCCCCAATATCAGTATGTATTCCAGGTATCAGAAATTGTGTTACCTGCCCACCGTCAGGAAGAGCACATAGCGCAAAATTCTCTCTGTATTCGTCAAGAGCACAGATGTGTATTACCTTTTTAACAGATATGTCATGCGCAACGGTATTTAAGCCAAGGTCTCTCACGTTCTCATCATGAAATGTGCTTGCTGTCACGGAAACACGCTCTATACCTGTCACGGGTACCGATAGTGCCGATGGAGCCCATTGAGGATTACGAATCACTCCTACAGAAGCAACAGTATCGTATACTCCCACATTGAATTTAATGTCCTTTTGTTTTGGGAATATTATTTTATCCTCACTACTACTATTGTTATTAGAGAATTTTTTGTTGTATTTCTTTATTCCTTTCCGAAGAATTGACGGTCTATTCCCTCGATTACAGCATAAATCCACAAAAAGCCGTGCTTCTGTAGCACCTCTGCTAAAACCAAAAACGTCAAATATATAATTAACCCCTGAAATGGAACTATCAAAATTAAAAAAGTTTATTCTTGTCACAAGAGCGTCCAAAGCATCCCAAATTTTCTGAACCACACCGGAAACACCTTGGCCGGCCGCAAGTCCCGCAACACTGATTCCTTTTGAGACATTGGCAAAAGTTCCGCTGCCTGTAACATATATTTTATATGAATAATCATATTGTTCTTTAGGTTGGTAAAAACGCTCTAAGATTGCTATGTTGGTATATCCTACACCTTGCATAAAACTTCGAGGCATACCAAGTCGCCAATTATTTCTTTTGTTTAAAATCTCTCTCTTGGTCTGCGTTTTGTCTGATGATAACTCAATAGATACTCGTTCTTTCTTTGTTAATTTGTCTAATTTCATACCTGACAGGATTTCGTCGTTTTCTTTGATTTCCTGTTCTGTAGCTTCACTTTTTTTCTCTCTTGCCAATCTTCCCATCGTTACTTGGGCACGGTTGTTATTTGTGCCATCAAAGAAAACACCAATGCGAACTTTTATGTCTACAGGCTCGTTCTCATTGCGTTCTGACTTATTTGCGGCTTGTGCATTTATTTCGGATATTGAGGCCATAAGAAGGACAATACAATGGTTTTTGTTTAATTTTCAAGCAACTTTGAGAAATTATTTATAGTTTTGCGGCATGAAAGTAATACCAGAATCTATCAAAGAAGCAGCAAAAGGTTTAATTAACCGTTTTGGATGCCACATTAATTACATTGGCGAATACGAAGGTCAACAAGCTTATATGGCATGTTTTCCAGAGGGTTATTCATTAGGTTTTCCATTTCTTTATCTTTTATCAAGTGAAGGCTTGGTAAGAGAGATTACTGGTTTTGAATCACTTCGCATTCTGAACTCAATCAACATTGAAGATGTCGGAGAAAGCGGGGTCAAATAATTTGTTGTCGATTCTCATAATGCCTCTATGTTCTGCTGGGTACCAAGCACCCGAGGATGCCAAATGATTGAGATTCATGTCCTCATTTCCAGAGCCAACTGAATTATCAATTTGAGGTTCTATATAACGTAATTCTCCCACTAATTCTCCATCACGAGGAGGAAAACGTTGTAATATGGTAGCATGTCCACCTTTATCTATTCCTCTTTTTATTATATTCCCGTTTTCATCTGTTAAATCACCCCTCCAACCAATATTTAGTTCATATATTCCTGGCTCTTTCGTGTTTTCATTAAAAAACTCCAAATAACGTTCTTTCGTCATCTTCATATCAGTATAACCTTTAGATTTAAGCCAATCATTCATCGTGATAGGAGTAGCAGGAGTGTCGTCAATGTTTTTCCATACATCGAATGCGTGTCCTGTAAAGAAATTTCCTTGACTTAAATACTCGACATTTGTATTTGATTTTGTATTCCCTTTAGCTGTAACATTGAATCCTCTGATTCTTAATGCATATGCGGGTGAAGTTGTTGCACAATTGATTTTGAATGGATGAACAAAATTCTCTAATACTCCAAAAAAGTTGAATTTTTGTAAAAGATACCCCGGATTAGCGTATTGCGAATCAGCCTCTTTAACGGTCATCATTTTTTGTTTCTGGGTGTCTAGAGCCTTTTCTAATTCTAAATTGTTGATGGCTAAAGCCAACTTTTCCAATTTGGTTAGATTGTCTGGCATTTCCTTAACCATTTCTTGAGCACGTTTTTTATCGTCATCTGTCAAAGTGGAAAACCTCTTCAATACTATTTCCTTTACCCTTTCTACTTCAGCGATTTTTCCTAGAATGCTATTTAGCGTTGTGGATTGTGTAGTATTAGGAGATGTTTGCGTGTTCCTATTATTTGAAGATGGTTGTTGTTCTCCCTGATTTGTATTACTTCCATTTGTAACATTCCCTAACCCTGCAACAAAAGCATTCCTGTTTTCTCTTTTAAAATCATTACTGACAAATTGGCTGAGTGTTTGTTTGAAATTGCTTTTTAGCTTTTTTGTTACATACTGCACTCCTTCCCCAACCTGCCCATCCGTAACCAAACTAATCGTCCCACCCCACATGCACTGGCATTTGCACGATTTCAGCAAAGCAGGCTGTCCCTTGATGAGATAGTCCATCTTGCCTCCCATCCATGGAGCAGGGGTGTTGTGCATGCATGGCATAGGCGTGAGATGCCCATGTGCTGCAGCCGTGGCCGATGCCGTTGGTGGGAAACCCAACGAACGGCACAGCCCAAAAGGCGCAAGGTTCACCATCGATTTGTGGTCGCTGATATTCGCCATAGGTGGTCCCGTAAGGTTGACAGTGCGAATAGGAAGCACCGTCAAGTTGGCGGGGCTGGTGCCCATGGTGCAACGCATCACTGCTCCTGAACAAACGTAGGAATCTGACATTTTACTTTAATGTGTAAACAACACCCACCTCAAAGGTAGGAATCCATACCTTGCCGCCGTTTTGCAGCAAGCCGGTATGCCATCCAGACAGATGCTTGCTATCATCCTTGAAACTGGTTTCGCCAACTTTTAGAATAGGATAATCCAGCTTGAAACCTGCATTCAATACAATTGGCGTATTTTTGAAAGGCATATAGGCTCCAACAACCACATTTGCCCAAAGATTGAACTTGTTGATTTCTGTTTCGACTTCATTTTCTTCGTAAAAATCCCTGTTGCTCACGAATCCCAGCTCCGGGATGTTTTCCAAAGTGACATCCCACTTTTCATAATAGCCTTTCACGCCATAAGTTCCTGTTCCGTCGATTTCAGGAGAACCAATATTAAGTGAAGGCGTGATACCCAATTTGGCATATACCGAAACCCTGTCCTTGAGAGGTTGGCCAATGCAAATACGGATAGGAATGTCTAAGTAGCTCATTGACAAGTGCTCTGCAAGATTTTCAAAAGAATAAATGGCCTCGTAAGCATCTCCGTCTTTGTCTCTGAAACTACCGTCGCAATGCTCATATTGACTTAAATGGGCTGCCATGGTAAACCTACGGAACCCCAAACCTGCCTCAAATGAAATGGGAAGCGATTCTGAAAGGCGTGCTGTGCCGAAGTATAAAGCAAACTGTGTACCCAAAGGGATATCTTTGGCCCAAAGACCATTGGCACTATTACCCAATAGCACGGTACCCAAACCAGCCTCCATCCCGATGACTGGTGTCTTTTCAGGAATGCTCTTTTTCTGGTTTTGCGTGATGCGCACGGCTTGCAATGAGTCCAACTGGGCTTGCAGTCTGTTGTTTTCTTCTTGCGCTTGGTTCAATTCATTAACCAAGCTATCAAGTTGGCCGCTCAGTTGGGTGATTTCTTCCGTTTTTTCTGCAATCTGTTGGTTGAGGGCAGAGATGTCGTCCTGATTCCCAGAGGATTTCTCCAATTGTTTGTTGAGTTGCTTCACTTCCTTATTGGTGGCATCCAATCGGTTTTGTAGGTCTTTTATATTGTTCTTAAGATTTTTGATTTCGTCCTGCAACTCATCGACGAGTTGATACTTTACCGATTCGATGCGGTCCTCAACGGTGCCTTGATAGTATTGCACTGTGAGCGTTTTGCCGTCTTTGGTCTTGCCTCTGAGGGTGGAGCGTTGTGATTGTGCCCATGCCGATGCAAAGAGAACGATAGCGAAAAGGGTTAAAAATAACTTTTTCATATTGATTTAGTGTTTTATAATGTTTTCAATGATTGATAATACTTATTGGATAATGATTTTCTCAACTTTGACAAAGCCAGATTGGTCAGAGATGTGGGCTACATAGACACCTTGAGGTAGACAAACGTTAATGCTGGTTTGCGAACCCGACACGGTCTGGCTGTGAAGCAGTCTGCCGTCAATGGAGTAGATGGTGAGTTGGGCTTCGTTTTCGCTGCCGTTCACGATAAACAATTCGTCGTTGGAATGTGCAGGATTGGGGTAAATCGACAGGCGACCTGACGGGTGGGGGTTCTGATTATTCTCCACAAGGAATACAGGGCTGAAAGCACTACAACGCTCATCTTTGAATATGCTGATACGAACCTTATAGTTGCCATCGGGCAGACCTCCCGGTTTATAATAATACTGTTTGTTGGCATATTGGATAAGGGTGTCGTTGCGATACCATTGGAATGTGTAAGTGTTATTGGGGTTTGGATTTGGATAAATCAAGATGTATTTGATGCTGTTAGCGTATGATTTTGCCACGATATTGTGAATGTCGTTTCCATCGATACATGACGACACTTCAACTGGTAAAGTATAGGTGTTGGTGCAACTGGTGATGGTGTCCGTAACAATTACCGACACTTCTTGTATTCCAGCGGTTTTCCAGATTACCTTACAACCATTATCAATAATAATAATTTCGGCTTGCTCGTCCGATAAACTCCAATCGTATGAGTAATTGGCATAGTTGTTTATGCTATCTATAACTTGATATTCGACTTCCTGATACGTGTTAACACTTTCATTTCCTTTTAAAGTCAAGCCTTCCAAACTGTTCACGGTGATTTGGACGGTGTTGCTATAAATGGATACCATCAAATACTTGGCACAATAGCGCAAATACCAACCATTGTAATTGGTATGAAGAGATTCGTTGTTGTAAACCTCATACGACTCAAAGTCATTGGTCTGTGATAATTGCCATTCGGTATGGGTTGGAGGAAGAAGAAGCTGAGGTTCTGTCAATGTGAGCGATTCTCCTGCACAGATAGCATCTGGTGCTTCAATAATGATGTAGATTTGTTTGAAGAAAGCAGTGAAGCTCATGTCGCTGGTGACCATAACATAGCGCGGGTTTTCTGTACTGTTGTCATCCCAGTGGTCGAAGCTATAACCCTCGGCAGGTATGGCGGTCAGCATGGCCGTGTCGCCATAATAATAGGTGCCGTAGCCAGTGACCGTACCCCAATCCTCGTCGTTTTGGGAGGTGGTGATAGTGTAGATTTGCGACTCGAAGTGTGCGACCAAATCGCGGTTGTGGTCTGCGGGGAAGGTATAGTCGGCACCAGCGTCGGGAACCACTTCATCGTTTTCTGTCCAGTTGGAGAAGTTATAGCCTTCAGTGGGCGAGGCTGTCAGGGTGCAAGTTTCGCCAAGAGTATAGGTTTGTGTAAAGGTGCTGCTCCCGTTGATTGTGCCGCCATCGGTCGGGTCTGCATTGGCAGTGATGGTGTAAGTCTGTTGTTGTGGTTCGAAGTGAGCCACAAAGGTTCGACTACTCATCACTTCAAAGGTCAAAATGGGATCTGTGCCGACTACTGTGTCACTCTCCTTCCATTCGGAGAAGGTGAAACCCTCGTTGGGCGAGGCTGTTAATGTGCATGTCTCGCCATAGTCGTATGTGCCATCGCCTGATACCGATCCGCCATCAGTCGGGTCGACAATGGCGGTGATTTGATAGCTTTGCACTTGAAAATGTGCCACATAGGTTGCCGATTCTGTTACTCTAAATTTATATAGCGAATCGGTCGATACCACAGAGCCGTTCTTAGTCCAGTTAATGAAACTGTAGCCCTCATTAGCCTCCGCTATAATGGTAACCAATGTGTTGTATTCGTATGTACCTCCACCTGTCACTGTGCCGCCATTTGTTGGGTCAGCTATTACTGTGATGGTACATTGTCCAAACATTGCTCCAGAAATCAGCAAGAGCAATGAGAATAATAGTAAACGTTTTTTCATATTTAAAATATTTTGTAATTAATTCACTTTTACGATACTGGCCTTAATGTCTATCTTGCTGCCAGCATTGAGGGCCATTTCATTTTCGGCCTTGGCATGGTGTGTCTTGGAGTATTCGAGCAGTTGGTCTTTGGCTTCCTCGCGAATGTTCTCCGCAGTGAGCTGCAGCTTGTGCTCAATCTGCTCGTCTTTGTTGTCACCTATCTTGACAAACTGGTTCTCGCTTACTGAAAGCGAGTCGTTACGGTCAATGTTGGTAGTGCGGTCGTTGCCGGCATGTTCCCGGATGTCGTTGTCGGCAGTGCGCTGCATATCGTTGTCGGCGGCAAGGAACATGTCGTTGTGGGCTGTTTCCGAAATATCATGGTCGGCTGTGGCCGTAATGTCATGTCCGGCATGCATGATGATGTCGTTTTTGGCATAAAGCTCAATGTTGCCCGTCGATTCCAGCATGATGAGTTTGCGGTCGGTGGAGAAGGTGAGGATGTAATTCTCCTTTTCGTTGTCGTATATGCGGATGTAGCCGTCGTTGCCCTCATCGTGTATCTCAATGGTATGGCCGTTTCGGGTACGGATGGCTTTGATTTGGTTCTTACTGTTGTTATTGGGCAGCCATTTGACATCAGGTGTTCCGTATTGTGAATCACCATTATATAATGTGCCTTTCACGTAGGGTCGCTCTGCGTTGCCACCCTCGAAATCAATCATCACTTCCTCGCCAATTTCAGGAATGAAGCTGAAGCCTTTGCCCGCCCCAGCGTAGGGTTGTGATAATCTGAGCCAAGGGGTTTTCATTTTAGGGTCGAGTTGCGCTTGCCAATCGAATTGCACACGGATGCGCCCCAAATCCATTGGGTCTTCATTGTCGGTCACTTTGGCGCGGCATGATGGAGCAATGGGATAGACGTCGCTGTTGGCGTATGGTGGATAGTCGCAGGCCGAAGGGATTCCAACGAAATAGTTGCTGTATGTTTCGTCTGCCGAGAAGGAATGGATGAGCTCTGTGATGAGGATTTCGTCTTGGTCTACATCACTTTTGGCATTGCTGATGCTGTCGGAAATGAAGTTGTCGACGATGATTAGTGTCGACCCAAGTTTAAGTTTTGAACAGTAGGTGTTGCCCGAATAAGTGAGCATACTTGCTTTTTCACCTCTACCTTGGGTCTTGGTAGAGACATTCAGGATGGTTTCACGACCGTCGTAATCGGCAAAACCGCCTGAATGCAAGTTTTGAAGGGTCGATTTACTGAAATTGTTAATGGAAGCTTCAAAAACACTGTCATTCAACTCATTGTATGAGCGATTCATCTCGCCAAGTCCGTCTTTTTCAGTAGCTTCGTATGCATTGTAGGAAGAGGTCACGTGGTTGAATGCCACGTGTTGCATTCTCATGTCAATGTTATAGGAAGGAATGTCTTTGCTCGGGTAATTGAGGCTGACAGATTCTTCTTGCTTTAGGTTACCGAATACAAATTGTTCGCCATTATTGTAAAACCATTCGCCATATCTGCGGGCCAGTCTTTGTAGGAATTGATAATTCGTTTCGTTGTACTGTACACAATAGGCAATGTTGTCAGTGAATCGAGTGTCAACATTGGAGTCGAGGTGTTCGGTATAATCGTTGAGCACATCGTTGACGATGTCATTAAGTGTCTTTCCTTCAAACGACATACAGTTGGGATTGTCGTCGAGCAAGGCATCCCAACTTCTTGCTTCCACATTGACATAATATCTACTGCCTATCCTGTTACCCGATGCGGAAAAGATGACTCCGCTGAATTTGATTTCAGCAGTTTTTTCGTTGCTGGTTTTGAGGGAAAGGTTTTCGATGTTGTCAGTATCAAGTGCAAGGTCGATTTCTTTGCCTATGAGTTGAGAACAAAGCGAGAATTTGGCCTCTTCAATGTCTTCCTCTGGACCTTTGTGAAGATTAAAAGTCAGCGTGTTGTGGGTCAGCAGTCCTTGGTGGAGTGAGAAATTGTCGAGACGCCATTGCGTGCCGCCAATAATGATGTCAAAACCTGAAGAAGAAGCATCGTCAATTTTGACAGATATGTTTTTTACTGAGATTGACATGTACTAAGTCCATTCGTTGGTGAATACTGCATTGTCAACGAAGCCACCGATGCGAATGATTTGGGCACTAATGGTGACAGTGGTGTACATCAGTTTGCTGTCGTTGTCGTTAAAGTAATCTTTGAGTTCGATGCAATAGGCGTTGATAAACTCTACGGTTTTATAACTTTTTTTGTTGTCGTTGGAATAGACGATGAATCTAAAATACCCGGATTGCACCTCTGTTTTATTGAACATCCATCTATAGAAAAACAGGTCGTCGTCGCTGTTGGCTGGCATGACGAAAGTGATGGTGCCACCTTGTGGGCGTGAAACAGGTTTACCTGTTTCATCAATGGCCTGATGAAAATTGTAGGCGCATTCCACCACCCCGTATGTTTTGCCTCCTGCTATGGTAAGATTGCCTTGAAGTGCCATGATGTTGTCATTGGTTTGGAGCTCCTTGGGGGAGGAAAATTTCCTCCCCCAAATGAAATGCTCCAAGTGATTGATTAGTTGTTGTCAATTGTCCAACGGTTGTTGTGACGAGCGTTGCCCACTTGGATTTCCTTGGCGGAAATGGTGAACTCCTCGTATTGTTGGATTTCGTTCTTGTTGTCGTAGGTCTCGGCGTATTCCACCATATAACCTTCCTTGAAGGAAAGGTGTTTCATTTCGCCGCCCTGACGGTTGGGATAGGAAATGGTGCCGCTCTTGCTCATGTAAGTGTCGCACATCCATTCCATAAGGTCGGTGTTACCGTCATCGTTTGATTTCACTTTGACGTAGATTTTGCCACCACGGGTGGTGCCAGTGGGCTGTCCTTCAACGTCGGTTTGTTGGTTGAGTTCGTACCTTACGTACATCACTTCGCGTTCCTGAATGCCGTCGGCATTGATTGTTACTGTTCTTGTAGCAGCCATAATTTTAATAATTTAATTGTTGATTAAGGTTTTGAATTATTGATTGATAATTCGTGATGGTTCACGAGTTATTTTATTTTACATCTTGTTCCCATTCGGCTCCGGCGGTGCCGTTGTGGCCTGTCAGTTCGATGAAGAAGTTCTTGGCCGCGAAGAAAGGCTTAAGTTCCACCTCGATCTTGATGTCCTTGGTCTTAGGATCTTGATCCAGCTTCTTGAGATTGTAGTTCTCGATGAGTTTTCCAGGGCCTTTGTAATCACTGAGGAAGTCGTGGATAGCTTGCTGCAATTCGGCTTTGACGTTCGAGTTCCAGTTGATGAAGGCTTCGTCGTTGAAGAAGTTCTGGAACACCTTGCCAATCCAGTCGAACACACGAACGATGGGGTATTCCTGCAAGCCGATGGTTGCACCGTTATAGAGCGAACGGTTGGAGAAAGCCATCGTACGACCGTCTTCTTCTACCATCGGGATGACGCCTTGGTCGATAAGGGCGGCGATTTGGGCTTTGCGCAAGTCGAGACGTGCACCTTTCACGTTGCTCATGGTGCCATATTTCTTACCCGCTGCGCCTTGGGCGATAACGATTTCCTCCGTATTGGTCATGCGGCCAGCGAGGGCTCCTGAACCCGGGAGGTAGACATCATCGTCCTCACCAGCCAACTCGGACTTCTTACGGCCCAGGATGTAGTTGCAAGTCATGATGACATTGGCCAAGTGGACGTCTTGTCCTTGTAAATCAGCATAATCTAACTGGTTTTTCAGATCTTCAAAATCAGGACAATCCTTGAAGTCAGTCACCATGATGACCTTGTTGCGGTAAGCCGTGTCAGCCCACATCCTGATAGTGGTTGAATCACCAAGATAGCCGGGTATCACAAGAAGGCTATAGTTGTTCTTCAGGTTCAATCTGTCGTAATATTGCTCCAATTCCTCGCAAATGGCCTTGGTGTCATACGAGTCGTGTGAGCTTAATTCGTCTTTGTTTACATTCATCAGCGTGAGGCAATCGATCTTGCCTTGTCCAGCATTGGCGAAGAAGGCGTCAAGGGCACGGTAGGCGACTTCCAGGTTCCTGACTTCGTCATGAATGGTAAACAGGTTGTTCTTCACGTTTTCTTCGGCCTTGTCGCGTTTTGCCTTGCACGAATCAATGACGGCCATGGGGTCAGTTCCACCGCTTTCAAGGATGGAAACCCAAAGTTCAAGTTCGTTTTGCAGTTTCTTGCGGGCATCCTTGTAGGCCGCGTCATTTAGGAATATGTTCTTCACGGCTTTACGGCGTGGATCCATATTCTCTACACCTTTGAGAAGGCCTTTGAGCATTTGGAAACCACCGAACTTATCCAAGCCACCGATACTTTCTTTCAGTAGCCCTTCGGGGTTTTCTATCTTTTTCCTTTCTTGAAGTTCAGGCGCTGCAGCCTGGGCTTCTTGTTTCATTTCTTCTGTAGCCATAGTTGTAGTGTCTTAATTATTGATTCTCTTCAAGTTCAGCCAATAAAGCTTTCAACGCGCTGGTGAGATTGCCTCGCGCGGCTTCGTCCTTCAGGGCGTTACGTAAAGTCTTGTTCTTTTCTAATTGTGCGATGACGGAATTCAAGGCATCTATCTTGCCTTTTTCCGTGCTGAGGAGTTCGCTCTGCTCGATGAGTTGCTCGTCTTCAAAATCTTTGATGGATTTGAAGTCAAAATCTTCAAAAGCGGCACCACCTTCTTCTGTTTCAAGGGCGATACCTTTCTTGCTGGGTTGATAGTGTTCAAACACTTCTTTCATGTTTTTAGCTTTGAAGCCTTCGCGTTCCTCGTCGGTGTTGGGAGCTTCATCGGTGAATTGGTCGGCATAGAGCGTCCTGTTCTGTGGGAATTCGATGATACCATCTTGGGCATCAACATCCAGTACTTTTGAAATAACTGTTTTTCTTGCCATAGTTCTATGATTTTGTTGTTGATGATTATTGTTTGTTTTCTTGTCCTTGTTCTTGTTCGGGTGTATCAATTTCCCAAGCCATCTCATTATTTTCTTCATTGTATTTCATGATTACTGTATCACCTGGATTTATTTGGCCTGAAATAATGAGTTTTGACAAAGGTCGACGTATCTCTTTGCGGATGATGCCAAGGATAGGTCGTGCGCCATAATGGGCGTTGAAGCCGACTTTGGTGACGTACTTGCGTGCCGTTTCGTCAATCTCTAACTTGATGTTCTGCTCGTTGAGCGTCTTTAACAGGTTCTTGATGTGAATGTCGAAGATACGGTCTATCATCTCTTCGGTAATCGGCGAGAAGGGAACGATTTCAGTCAGACGGGCCAGGAATTCCGGACGGAACTGGCCTTGCATAACTTCCAAAAGTTGGTCATGAGTCGGCACCTTACCTTCGCCAAAAGATTTGAAAATGTACTCGCTGCCGATGTTGGAAGTGAAGATGATGAGTGCATTGGAGAAGTCACCCACACGACCCAAGCGATCATGAAGCTTGCCTTCATCGAGGATTTGGAGAAAGAGGTCAAATACAGAACGATGCGCTTTCTCGATTTCGTCGAACAGCACGACAGAATATGGATGTTGCCTGATTTGGTTCACCAACAGGCCACCCTCTTCATAACCCACATAACCGGGAGGAGCACCATACAGCAGCGCCACAGAATGTTCTTCCTTATATTCTGACATGTCGAAACGTAACATGGCAGTCTCATCGTTAAAGAGGAACTCGGCCAACGACTTGGCCAACTCCGTCTTACCAGTACCAGTAGGTCCAAGGAAGAAGAAAGAGCCAATGGGTTGCCCTTTCTTGTTGAGTCCTGAACGCGACTCGAAAATGGCGTCAAGGATACTTTTGATAGCGTGGTTTTGCCCAACGACACGATTATGGAGGATTTTTTCTGCATTGGAAAGTTTCTGTCTTTCCTCTGATTGTATGTTGCCCATCGGGATGCCAGTCATTTTCGAGACCACATTGCGGACAGCATCTTTCTGAAGCTTTTCTTGTTTGGGCTCTTGTTCTTTTGACAAGGCAGCTATCTCATTGGCAATTTTTACCGAAGCCATGGCGCGATCAAGTAAATCCAAAGCGGAGGCAGGCAAACGACGGTCAGGCATGTAGCGTTTTGCTAAACGTACTATTTCGGCAGGCACTTCGTCTTCGATGCACAAATGATGGTATTGTTCATAGCCCTCTCGTTTTGAAAGGATGATATCAATGGCTTGGGCCTCATTGGGCTCTTCCACAGTGATTTTCTCGACGAAAGCCGTAAACTCTTTGTCTTTTTCGATGTCTTTGGTGTAGCCGTCTGTCGTTGTCGTGCAAAGGAACTGCATTTGGTTCTTTGACAACAATTTCTTGATGGCAGGCAGCAATCCGTTGAGTACCGATTGTTTGTCTTCGACGCGGTGGAAGTTCTCGATGACCAACAGCGGCTGTTCCACGTTCATAAGGTTGTTGGTCACGGTCTTGAACCGGTCTTCAATTTCTCCCTTGTAACTAACGCCTTGGCTGATGGCAATCAGGTCAAGTTCAAAAGGCTGCAGTTTTTCAAGCGAGGCAGGCACTTTTTTGTCGCGAATGCGTTGCAGGATGCCATGGATAAGGCTGGTTTTGCCAACGCCAGTCTCACCGACGATTAAGATATTGGCCCTGTCCTTACGGGCAAGTACCTCGATGATGGACATAATCTCATGGTCAAAGCCAATGACCGTTGGCTCGTTCTCGTCACTTTGCATAGCCATGCAGTAGTCGCCCATTTCTGATGGAGTTTGCACCTTATTATTATTAATAGAAGCCTTCACTGGATTTGATGTGCCATTGGCTTGCAGGGTGCTCAAAACTTTCTCTGGCTTGAGAGGTAAGGTCTTCAATTGCTCGTATGTGAAGCCAATGCCTGATGTAACAAGTGAGGCTAAAAGGCAAATAGCATTCATTTCCTCAAGACCGTATTTCTCACAAAGGTTCATGGCCTCCTTCACCACCGTTTCGGAATTGTGTGAGAGTTCGATCCCTTTCATTGTGTAAGGTGACTTGTCGCATTGTTGTATCCGCATATCAACCCAATCCACAAGGTAATAGTAGTCTTCGTCAAGTGTGTCTTCAATGAAATTCACCAGCCCTGCACTTTTGTGCAAAAGTGCCCTAAAAAGATGAGCCGGCTCTATCTTGGGTGACTTGTTGTCGTTTGCGTACGACTGTGCGATGTGCAGCAAGTCGAAAGGAAGGTCCTCAAGGAGTTTTGTATACTTATCCATAATAGTTAAAGGTTGTTATAGTAATTGTAAACAGCTTGTCGGAACAAAAGCAATAGCCACGGCAGCTACACCTTCAATTTGTACTACGACTCGCTTGTTCCTATTGATTCTCTTGATAATGCCTTCTACTCCAGCAAAATATCCATCAATGATTCTTACTCGCTTATTAGTTTTGTCATTAAGTTCTTCATAATTGAGAAAAAACACTTTGTCGTCTTGAGCCGAAGCTACCCTTATAAAGTTGTTCATTTGGTTGTCGGGTACGATCATGATTTCAGATTGCTTGGGATCTAATAACGATTTCTTCATCATATATCGCAAGGGTGAAAACTCTGCATGAGTCATTTTCAATTGGGTCAAAATCTCCTGTGAAGAATGGACAAAAATCAAATTGTGGATAGCTGGCAGCAACACTCGTTTTTTCCCTTCATCTTTGGTTTCCACCAACTCATAACGCATGGGAATGAAATTCTCAATATTTATTTTGTCAAGTAATTGTTTGATTTTCATTTCCCTATGGTAGGTTACACGCATAGGAAACCAATGGATTCCATCATTTGTAGCCATTTCAATGCGCTATGAATTAAGAAAAAAGGAGAGGGACACTGCATTACAATATGCAGCAGTATTTCAAATTTTCTTGAATATGAAATCTATTCATATTGCGCTGATTTCCAGCTACATCGATGAATATTTTTATTTTCTTTATCTCATGCTTTGATTTAAAAGCCAAAGTACATGAGTTTGCAAAATTAATAAAAAAAGAACATTTTCGCATTTTTCAAGAAAAAAACAAAAATCTCATGTTTTTTTTAGTGAAAAAGCCCCTGCCGTATCATGGCAAGGGCTTTGCTTTGCAAAAAGGATGTTTGTTACAGATTATCCTTAAAATACTGCACAATCTTAGCAACCAAATGCGCTCTATCCATGCCGTAAACATTATGGTCGTGGCCAGGATAGACGAAGTAGTCGAGTTGTTTGCCGTTGTGGATGCAGTTCTCGACGAAGACGAGGCTGTGCTGCCACATCACGACGGGGTCGGTAGTGCAGTGGATCATCAGGAGCTTGCCTTCGAGCCTGTCGGTCTTGTTTTCGAGGCTGGTCAACTCGTAGCCTTCGGGGTTCTCTTGGGGCGTGTCCATGTAACGCTCGCCGTACATGATTTCGTAATACTTCCAATCTAATACGGGACCACCTGCCACGCTGACCTTGAACACCTCGGGATGATTGATTTTCAGCGAAGTGGACATGAATCCGCCGTAACTCCAGCCATCGCTGCCGATACGGTTGGCGTCAACGTAGGGCAAGGTCTTCAGCCATTCGATGCCCTTCATTTGGTCGCGCATTTCTAACTGTCCGCATTGGCGGTGGATGCACTGCTCAAAGGCCTCGCCACGGTCGGCGGAGCCACGGTTGTCAAGGGTGAAGACGAGGAAACCTTCTTGGGCCAAGTAATTCAGATAAATACCTGCGCCCGCCGTCCAAGTGTCGGTAATCAGTTGGGCATGAGGGCCGCCATACACATAAACAATGACAGGATATTTCTTCGAGGCATCGAAATTGTAAGGCTTGATAAGGCGCGTGTAAAGCGTTTGGCCGTCTTCGGCTTTCAGGGTGCCAAGTTCAGTTGCGCCGATATTGTAATCCTTCAGCGGGTTTTCAGCCTCGTGCAAACGTCTGACAAACTTGCCGTTTTTGTCTTGCAAATCAACATTGTATGGTACATCGGTGCTGTTGTAGAAGTCGATGAAATACTTGCCGTCGGCGGAAGGAATCCCATCATGCGTGCCGTGTTCCTTGGTGAGTTGGGTCACCTTGCCGCTCTTCAGTTCCATCATGTAGCAGTGGCGTTCGAGCGGACTGACCTCGGTGCTGCGGTAGTAGAAGTATTTGCCGCTTGGCGAGAAACCGTCGAAGTCGGTGATGACGAACTTGCCCTTGGTCAGTTGGCGCGAAGTGCCGTTGCTGATGGTATATAAATAAAGGTGATAGTAGCCGTCACGCTGAGCCTTCCAGATGAACTGGTCGGGGTTGTTGGGGAGGAAGTAGGCGGGACCTTGCGGCTCCACATATTGCTTGTCTTGGTCTTCAAAAATAGTCTGGATGAAGTCTCCAGTGATGGCACTGTACTCGTTGAATTTCAGATGGTTTTGCCCACGGTTGAGTACACCGATATAGATACGTTCATTGTCAGGGTTCCAAGTAATGGCAGTGAGGTATTGCTCAGCGGGTTCGCCAGTTTTTACAACGATTTCTTTGCCTGTGGCGATATTGTAAATGTGCAGTGTCACCTGATGGCTCGTCATGCCCGCCATGGGGTATTTGATAGGATTGACTGTGGCGATACGTGTTTGGATGTCGACCAAAGGATAGTCGGTCACCATGCGCTCGTCCATGCTGTAGTAGGCTAAGAGCTTGCCGTCGGGCGACCAGAAAATGCCGCCATCGATGGCGAATTCATTGCGGTGCACGCTCTGACCTGCCACCACGCCTTCGGGGTTGTCTGTGATTTGGATTTGCTTGTCGCCTTTGGCCACATAGAGGTTGTTGTCGATGGTGTAGGCCACATTCAAGGTAGGCTTGCAGACATTCTGGTTCTCAGCCCCTTGCGGAAGCGAAGTGATGGCGTTAATGGTCTTCTTCTTGATATCCATCTTGTTGAGCGTGATGCCATTATCGCCTAAGCCAAAGAAATAGGCTTGGAAGTCATTGAGCCAGGTCAGTTGAGGAATGCGCTTCAACTCGTTGACGCCTTTGCCCAAAGTGTAGGCATTCAGCTCGTCAAGGGTGAGGAAAGAGGTTTCCTTTTTTGATTCAGGTGTCATCGTGACGATTTCGTTGTCCTTCACTTTCATGAGGATGTCGGTGTTGCCCACCCATTTCAGTTGGTTGGGGCGTTGGGCATAGATGGCGCGGTTGTTATACGAAGCGTCTTCGGGGGTGAACAACTGCTTTTGTTGTGATTGTGCCGGCACTGCGAAAGCGAGCATCACAGCTACCGATAAGAGGGTCAGAATTTTCTTCATTTTCGTTCGAATTTGATATTTGGCGCAAAATTAGAAAAAATATGACTATCTTTGCAGAGTGAACAAAAAAGATAAAGTTATGACCGCAGCACAATATGATGCAATGAATGTCCAGTTGTGGCAGAACATTGGTGCTATCGCTGATGACCAATCTCTTATGAAAAGGTTGGCGAAATATGTTGCCAAATTGGTGAAAGAGAAGAACGACTCAACATTGATGACTAAGGAAGAATATTTTGCAATGCTTGATAAGCGGGAAGAAGCCTATGCAAGAGGCGAGTATTCTGAAATGTTGCCGGGAGAAAACCTGACAGAACATTTGAGGAGGTTAGGTTATGACATATAAAGTCAGAAACCAAACTCAAGCCGACGAAGACTTGGCTCGACTTGCCAAAAGTGAACCGAAAGCTTTCAAGAAAGCGCAACGCTTTATAGAAGAATTGCGTGAGCATCCCAAAACGGGTCTCGGACACCCCGAGCCGTTGAAAGGCAAGCCCGAAGGTCGTTGGAGTCGTGAAATCACAAAAAAACACCGCATGGTTTATCGCATCTTTGAAACCGAAGTGGTGGTACTTGTGATTTCTGCTTACGGCCATTACGATGACAAATAATCCCTCATGAAAAAGCGCAAAGTCCCACATACCTTCGTCATCGTTTTCTTTATCATCGTCATTGCGGCGGTGCTCACTTGGATTATCCCTCCAGGGAAATATGTACAGGAGCAAGTCGGTGGCGAAACGATGATGAAATTCTATTACGCGAACCAACTGCCGGAGGCAGTTGGCGACAATGGGTTCCATGCCGAGCCGCAGACTTGGCAGGTGTTTTCGGCGTTTTACAAGGGCTTCGTCAAGCAGAGCAACATCATCGTGTTCATATTAATAATAGGTGGGGCGTTTTGGATTATGAACAAGAGCAAGGCCATTGATATGGGCATCATGTCGTTTCTGAAGTTCACCAAACGGCTGGAACGTAGTTCGCTGATGCAAAAAATCGGTGTGAACAACATCGTCATCATCTTGATTATGTTGCTGTTCAGCCTCTTCGGTAGCGTGTTCGGGATGAGTGAGGAAACCATCGCCTTCGCCTTGATTATCATCCCTTTGGCGGTCTCAATGGGCTACGACAGCATCGTGGGCTTGTGCATGGTGTATGTGGCCGCGCATATCGGCTTCTCGGGTGCCATGCTCAATCCTTTCACTATCGGCATCGCGCAAGGTATCGCGGAGATTCCATTGTTCACAGGTATCGGTTACCGTGTCGTCTGTTGGGCTATCTTGACCGTGGTGGGCATTGTGTTCGTGCTATCATATGCCAACAAAGTGAAGAAAAACCCGCGGTCGTCCATCATGTATGAGGACGATGCCTATTGGCGCAAGTCGGCGGAGGTGAAGGAAGAGGAACTGGAACGCTACACACCGCGCAAGGCCTGGTTTGTCTTCGCATTCCTGACGGTAGTATTAATCATATTTTCAGTGCTGTATCCGCAAACGACCTTGAAAATCGGTAACAGCAAAACCACTTTGCCTTTGCTGCCCATCGGCACGGCGGTGTTTGTACTTTTGAGCATCGTCACCTTGCGCAAGACGGTGCATTATTTTGTCCTCACGCTCCTCTTCGCCACGGTCTATTTCTTGGTGGTTGGCGTGTTGGGCTACGAGTGGTACATCATGGAGATTGCCTCGCTGTTCCTCGTGTTGGGCATCGCCAGCGGTCTGTCCGTCGACAAGAGTGCCAGCGACATCGCGAAATTGTTCCTCGAAGGCATGGGCGACATCCTCTCGGCGGCGGTCATCGTGGGTTTGGCGGGCGGTATTGTCATCGTGTTGCAGGACGGCGGCATCATCGACACCATCCTCTACGGCCTCTCCAAGTCAATGAGCAACATGGGCAAGATTGCCTCGGCGGAAATCATGTACGGCATCCAGACCTTGATTAATATCGTCATCCCGAGCGGCTCGGCCAAGGCCGCCATCACCATGCCCATCATGGCACCTTTCAGCGACCTCATCGGCATCTCGCGCCAAGCCACGGTGGTGGCCTTCCAGTTCGGCGACGGCTTCACCAACATGATTACCCCCACCAGCGGTGTCCTGATGGCCGCCCTCGGCGTGGCCCGCATCCCCTGGGAGAAGTGGGTGCGTTTCATCTGGAAGTTCATCCTCGTGTTGGTCGTCATTGGTGCTTTGCTGCTGATTCCTACGGTGACGATGGACTTGGCGGGGTTTTAGGTCAAGTCCTAGTCAGTCATGTCATCCATGAGCGTTTGCAGCAGCCATGTCATTCCAACGTAGGCCCAGCAGCCATGTCATTCCAGCAGAGGTATGTGCGTTGGCGGGAATCTATGGCTGCGTCATATAGTGCATAAGCTTTATCGGTCGGGAATCTATGGCTGCGTCATTTTTTATAGGCAGGGTTGCGCTGTGCTTCACCGCTGCCTTGACGTCGGGTCGCCCTTTCAGGGCTCAAGGAACTTTTTGAGCAAGGCCAATAGTATGGAGCCGAAAAGTTATTATATTTGCAGATTCTAAATGCAACTCAATGCAATGAGTTATGAACAAAAAATGATGGAGTAATGAAAAAAGAGCAAGTTAATAGGTTCCTTGAAGTGCTCAACGAATACCACTCATTGGGCATAGCGGAGCAGATAGACTACCAAAAGTTCTATCTTTACTCGCTCATTACCCATTCCACGGCTATCGAAGGCTCGACGGTGACAGAGATTGAGAACCAGTTGCTGTTCGATGAGGGCATTACGGCCAAAGGACGTTCGCTTCAGGAGCAGATGATGAACCTCGACCTGAAAGCGGCCTACGAGCACTCCATGCAATTGGCTCATAAGCACGTCGACTTCTCGGTAGATATGCTCAAAGCCTTGTCGGCATTGGTGATGAAGAATACAGGTTCGCAATATAACACGCCACACGGTTCGTTTGACGCTTCGAAAGGCGACCTCCGTTTGTTAGGTGTAACGGCTGGAACAGGTGGCCAGTCTTATATGAATTTCCAGAAAGTGCCAGTGAAGTTGGCTGAGTTCTGTCAGTTGACGAACGAGCGTCGTCATCAGTTGATGGATACCGATAGCATGATTGATGAGTATCTGTTGAGTTTCGATGTCCACTGCCAGTTGGTGACCATCCATCCATGGGCAGATGGCAACGGACGCATGTCGCGCCTTGTGATGAACCATCTGCAATACGAGTTCGGATTGGTGCCAGTGAAGATTGTCAAGGAAGACAAGGCGGAATACATTCAGGCACTGGTTGAAGCTCGGAAACAGGAGTCGCTTGAACCGTTCCGTGAATTCATGATGGATGAGCACATTCGGAACCTCTGCAAAGAGATTGGGGAATATAAGCAATCGCTACACAATGACCCGATAAGCATTGCTCCTGACCCGATAAATACATTCTCTGACCCGATAAAACAACAATTGTATCGGGCTGTTCTACAGGATGGCTCGTTGAATTACGCTGGATATGCCGCATTGATAGGTGTTTCTGAAGCCACTATCAAACGTCGGCTCAATGAACTGAAAAAAGAAGGAGTCCTTGTCCGTATAGGCAGCAACAAGACTGGACACTGGGAAATAAACAGCCATGTCATCTCCGCGTGAGTCCAGCAGCCATGTCATTCCAGCTGAGGTATGTGTGTTGGCGGGAATCTATGGCTGCGTCATTTTTTTATTTTTTATAGGCAGGGTTGCGCTGTGCTTCACCGCTGCCTTGACGTCGGGTCGCCCTTTCAGGGCTCGGCCTCGGCAGTCATGTTATCCTTGATTGTGTGCAGCAGCCATGTCATCCCTGCGTAGGGCAGATGGGATGGCATGGGATCTCTGGCTGCGTCATCTAGCGCATAAACTTTGCTGAACGGAGGGATTTTTCTTCCAATAAAAGCAAAAAAAGTAACCATAAAATGAAAATAATTCAAATTTAATACTTATTTTTGCAGGAAAATTACAAATACAGCATCAAAATGGTACTTGAGATTCGTTTGGAAAACTTTTTTTCGATTAATGAAGAAGTGGTGCTGGATATGCGAGCCGCCCGCATCCAGACCAAAAAAGCCGTAGAGTTAGAGGGCAACACTTTTGCCTGCAACGATGAGCGAATGCTGAAAAGTGTGGCCATCTATGGAGCCAATGCCTCAGGAAAAAGCAATGTCATCAAAGCCATCCGAGCCTGTGTGCAAATGATTTTTGAGTCGCACAACTACAACGAGAACACTGTTTTCGGTTTTACGCCTTTCAAGTTTGGTGGCATTGGTAGGCCGAGCCGTTTCCTTATCCGCTTCTTGATAGATGGCATCGAATATGAGTATTCGTTTTCGATGACGCAATTGGAAATCATTACCGAGGAGCTGTATTACTATCCGCACGGTCGTCGTTCGTTGGTCTTTGTCCGTGATGAGAGGAGAGGCCCCGACAAGAAAAACATCTACGAATTCCGTTCCGCCATTTCAAGGCCGATGGATGTGGCCACAAGCACTTCCAAAAAGACTTTGTTTGTCTCTCGCGCCAGCCAGATGGACCGAAAAGTCGCTAAAGATGTCTTCCAGTATTTCAATGAGCGGTTCATTTTGAATTATTTCGGCTACAATTCGTATTCCATAGAGACCTTGCTCAACCAGAACAAGGATTCCTTGTTGAGAGTGTTGCATGTAGCAGATAGCGATATTATTGATATTCAGTCCCAGCGCGAATTGAAACCCTTGACCATGGCCACCTACGATTTACAGAACAACCAGATTGTGTCGAGGGATGAAATTCAGAAGATGCAGTTGAAAATCACCACATTCCATAGAAACAATCCTGAAATTCCGTTCGACTTTCATCAGGAAGAATCGCAGGGAACGCAGGCCTTGTTTTACATGATGCTGACCATCATGAACATTATCAAGGAGAACAAGGTGCTGCTGATTGATGAGATTGACACCAGTTTGCACAACAAATTGGTGGAGTACATCATCGGCCTGTTCCATCAGAGCGAGGCCGCGCAGTTGATATACACGACTCACAACACCTATCTCCTTGACACTAACGAGCTGCGCAAGGACCAGGTCTATTTCGTGAACAAACGCAAGGATGGCTCCTCGGAGTTGTATTCTTTATTCGATTTCAAGGACTTCCGCGAGAACATGGATTTGGAAAAGGCTTACATGCAGGGGCGTTTCGATGCTATTCCTTATATTGACGAATCGGCGGAAAACCTCAAACAGTTGGGCTGATGGGCAGGACGGTGCGCAATTCTAAAGGGAAGACGATGAGGCCCAATTTCTTCGTCTTCTGCGAAGGGAAAATCCCCACTTTTCCGGAGCGTTTTTTCATTATCTTTGCCTGATGTTTAAATCACGAAAACCATCCAATGAAAAAACAAATCCTCCTAACATTCCTCCTCGCCCTCGCCCTGAATGTCTTCTCCCAGAGCGATTCGGCGGCTTTTGTCCACGGTCCATGGCTGTCCGAAAAGGTCGACGGTCTGGTGTTGCGTCGCTGTCAGTTCAAGCACGAGAGCCTGTTTGCCTCCAACCAGCAGATCCTGGTCTGGGAGTTGGCGCCTACCGCCGATTTCACTTTGCGGCTTGCCTATCGGCCTGAACGGACCAAGACCTCCGATATGGCGCAGAAGCAACATGCCGTGGCTGCCGTTAATGGCTCGTTTTTCGACATGGACCGCCATCACCCTGTGTTGTTTTTGCGCGTCGACGGTGTGGATCTGGGTAGCACCTCGCCTGACGAAGCCCGATTGGCACGAGAGGACTACCAGTATGGCACGCTCGCCGTGGATAATGACCATGTCTTCATCCTGAAAACCGACACGGTACCGCAATGGGAGGAAGGCTTGCCTTATCCCAACCTGATGACCGCCCGGCCTTTGCTGCTCTTCGACGGCGAGGCTGTGCCCTTGCGCGAAGACCTAGGCTTCGTCAGCGACAGGCACAACCGCACCGCCGTGGGCATCCGCGCCGATGGCACGGTGCTCCTCGTCGTGGTCGACGGACGCGCTCCCGAGGCTGTGGGCATGTCGCTGCAAGAGCTTCAACAGGTGATGCGGTGGTTAGGCTGCCACACGGTGCTCAACCTGGATGGGGGAGGGTCGGCTACATTCTATGCGGATTGGGGCGGCAACCACGGCGTACTCAACTGTCCCTCCGACAATGGCCGCTTCGACCACGAAGGCGAGCGAGCGGTATCGAATGCTGTTTTGGTGGTAAAGAAACCTAAATGAGGTTACCGCATGTAACACTGCGTTTTTGAAATCGCCATCGACAGCAACCTCGGTCTTGTCTATCTTGGCCATTATCAAACGGAGAAGATGATGGTAAAATTATTAGTTTAGAATATGACTAAAGATTTTCGTATTTTTGGATAAACAATACAAAAACATTTCGGTATTTTTGGATAAACAATACAAAAACATTTCGGTATTTTTGGATAAAATAGCTAAAAAGATTTGCGTAAATCAAACTAAAAGCCTAATTTTGCGCTCGAAACCGAAGATTTAACGAAGATAAACCAAATATACGGTTAAAAAATGGAACGGATTTTCAAGCGTAAACTATATGATCGGCTTCTCGAATGGAAGCACGTACAGAATGGTAAGACTGCCATCTTGATAGAAGGGGCACGGCGTGTCGGCAAATCAACGCTGGTAGAGCAGTTTGCCAAAAACGAATACGAATCGTACATACTCATCGATTTCAACGAGGCATCCGAAGAGGTGAAGTCTCTGTTCGACAATCTGATGAACAAAGATTTCATATTTCTGCAACTCCAGTCTATATATAATGTGATTCTGTATAAGCGCAAGTCTGTCATCATCTTCGACGAGGTCCAGAAATGCCCTAATGCCCGACAAGCCATCAAATATTTAGTTAAGGACGGTCGTTACGATTATATCGAGACCGGCTCGCTCATCAGCATCAAGAAAAACACAAAAAATATCACACTCCCCAGCGAAGAGGAGCGTGTCACACTCTATCCGATGGATTTTGAGGAGTTCCGCTGGGCATTGGGCGACGAAGCCACAGTTCCTTTGCTCCGTTCATTCTACGAGCAGTGGCTTCCATTAAACAAGGCTCACCGCGAAAAAATGCGCGATTTCAGGCTTTATATGCTGGTGGGAGGTATGCCACAAGCAGTCGAAGCCTATCTTGAGACGAACAATTTTAGTATGGTGGACCTTGCCAAACGTGGTATCATCAGCATTTATCAAGATGATTTTCAAAAACTTGATTCGACAGGGCGTTTGGAAACGCTCTTTATGAATATTCCGTCGCAATTGAGCCAGACGAGTAACCGCTACAAGCCGTATGCTGTGCTTGGAGATGTGGACGAAACCAAAATGATGGAATTCCTGAAAGACCTTGAAGACAGCAAGACAACTCTTTTCTCATATCATTCCAACGATCCCAACGTGGGCATGTCGTTGACAAAAGACATCTCTAAATTCAAGATTTTCTGTGCCGATACGGGCTTGTTTGTCACTCTTGCTTTTTGGGACAAAGACTATACCGAAAATGTCATCTATCAGAAACTGCTGAACGACAAGCTTGGCACCAATCTCGGTTATGTTTATGAAAATGTGATAGCCCAGATGCTGGCGGCATCGGGAAACAAACTATTCTATTACACTTGGCCGAAGGATGCCACTCACAACTACGAGATAGACTTTCTGCTCTCGCGTGGTGCGAAACTTTATCCGATAGAGGTAAAGTCTTCTGGCTACAACTCTCACAAGTCGCTTGATGCGTTTTGTGAGAAATTTTCTCATATCGTGGGTCGTCGTTATTTGATTTATACAAAGGATTTGAGGAAAGATAAGGAAACGTTGCTGGTCCCTGTATATATGACACCTTTGTTGTAGATGTCAACGGCGACTTTGGCCAAATCAACTGTCCCTCCGACAATGGCCGCTTCGACCATGAAGGCGAGCGAGCGGTTTCAAACGCTGTATTGATAATGAAAAAGCCTAGATGAGATACCGTTGTCGCAGCAACCATGTCATCCCAGTGTAGCCCAGCAGCCATGTCATCCCTACGTTGTTGCAGCAGCCATGTCATTCCTGCGTTGTTGCAGCAGCCATGTCATCCCTACGTTGTCGCAGCAGCCATGTCATCCCTACGTTGTTGCAGCAGCCATGTCATTCCTGCGTTGTTGCAGCAGCCATGTCATCCCTACGTTGTCGCAGCAGCCATGTCATCCCTACGTGGGCAGGTGCGGTGGCTTGGGATCTATGGCTGCGTCATTCCAGACCACCAAGAAAAAACAAAGGCATCCAACATCCATAGTCAACCGGTCGGTAGTGCGCCGTGCGGCCTAAGCCGTGCATTCGAATGACAACGTGCTGAGCCTGCGCCGTGCAGTTCATCGTGAACGGGTGTTGTCGGCTCCGAGCAACGGTCAGTGTGGGGGTTCCGGTTCGCCCTATGAATGCGGATGCCCTAAAGTTCAGACCAGCTCGGTCTGGAAGTTCAGCGACTGGATCTCCATGTCGAGTTGGCGCAGTTGGGCGGAGCATTCGTCCGCCTGTTTGCCGATGGCTTTCACGTCGACCACGGTCACCGTCTTGATCTCCGAGCGTGAGTAGCGGTCCTGTCCCGCCGAGGCGGTCTCAAAGATGTTGCGCAGGTTGCCGACGCGCATGGTCAGCACATCCTTGCGGGCCATGAGTTGGGTGAGGGTGACGCCCTCGGCGTTCTTGGTCTGCATGTTGGTGGCGTTGATGCGCCAGATGAGGTCTTCCAGCTGTGTCAGGCACGCGTCGAGTTCCTTCATCAGCTCCGTGGGTTCTTCCGAAGGCGCGTCGCCCTCCTGCACTTTCACGTTGTTCTGTATGCGCTGTCCTAACTGTTGGATGCGCTTTTGCAGGTCTTTCCTGATGCTTAATGCTTCTGCCAGTTTCATAGTGGATGGAATTTGGGGCAAAGATAGGGAAATAATCGGTTGTTTTGTCGATCTACTTTCTTTACTCGTCATCGCAGGCGGTCCCTGAGCCTGTCGAAGGGCCGCTGCCCCGCGTTTTGGCCGTGGCCCGCGCGCCCAACCCAGTGAAGGGTAGGCGAGCCCGGGAGGGGGTTCCTGTTCCCAAAAACCGCGGAAAGGTGTATAAACTGCCATTTCAAAAAGTTAGGAAAGGTGTATGCCAAAGACTTGGAAACCAAGGATGGAAGGGTCTTTTTGCTGCTTTATATGACACTGTTGTTGTAGGTTGTTGGTTTATCGGTTGATTGAGGCGATGGAGAGGGGATAGGCTCAATTGTATTGTATTAAAATCTTGCAGTCTCCCCATAGGCCGAAAGGCTTGTGGGGAGATTTTTACAGGACTTTCGTGGGAACATGGACATGGAGAATGCATACATATAGGGACGTTTCTATGCTGTTCCTTATATTATGAGATTTGTAGTAGAGATTTTTTGGTTCTCTGTCTGTTAGTTTAATATTTTAATTGAATAAGAAAATCATTTTATTATTGGCTGAATCATATTTGTAAAAGTATTATTTTTGCATCATAAATTTGGTTCTTGTATAAAGCAATATAAATCAACTATGATTTATGAATTTTGTTCAAAACATAATAGATGAAATAATAGACCAATACATGTTTGCGGATAATACAAAACGACCGTGGATTATTGGTTTTAGTGGTGGCAAAGATTCTACTGTTATGTTGCAATTGGTGTGGAAAGCTTTAGAAAAAGCAAAGCATTTTCACGGATTTGTTGCACGAGATATTTATGTTGTATGCAACGACACGATGATTGAGAATCCTATCATATTGGAATATGTAAACCGTGTATTAGACAAAATAGAATTGGCTGCTGTTGAACAAGATATGCCAATCAGAGTTATTAGAACTCGTCCCCGATTGGAAGATTCTTTATGGGTTAATATGATTGGTAAAGGTTATCCAGCCCCCAATAATGCATTCCGTTGGTGTACTGAAAGATTGAAAATAAAGCCAACGGCTCGTTTTATTACAGAACAAGTTGATGAATTTGGCGAGGCCATTATTTTGATAGGAACACGCTATTCTGAAAGTGCAAACCGCGCTCGAACAATGAACAAACATGCTGTTAAGGGAAAACGTTTGACCAAACATCCTACCCAGCCAAACACTTTCATGTATGCTCCGATTAGATATTTGATGTTGGAACAAGTTTGGTACATTATTAATACCATGCCTTCTCCTTGGGGCGCTAGCAATGAAGAATTATTTCATATTTATGCTAATGCGAGTGCGGATGACTATGAATGCCCTGTTGTTGTAACAAGTACTGAACACAAATCTTGCGGACAGAGCCGCTTTGGATGTTGGATGTGTTCTGTTGTCAAGGAGGACAAATCAATGGCAGCACTAATCAATAACGGATTTCCGTGGCTATCTCCTTTATTGACATATAGAAATGAAATAGTTTCTCAGCGTAATAGAACAGAAAATCGAATGGCTAAAAGAAGAAATGGAACCACGGCAGTAAATGATAGGGGTTCATATAAGCCAGAATACCGCGCGTTGTTATTGAAACGATTGTTGGAAACGCAAAAAGAGATACAACAGAATGGGCATAATGTTGAATTGATTACAAATCAAGAACTCATTGCGATTCAAACTATTTGGTATCGAGATTTTGTTTTCAATTACAAAGTTTCAAGAATATATCAAGATGTTTATAAAACAAAATTAGATATGAAAGAACAGAATGAGAAAACAGAGAAAGAATTGGATCTGTTGAGAAAGTCATGCGATGAAAACCCTCATGATTTTGACTTAATCCAAGAGTTATTGACACTTCAGAAAAACAAGTCGCTTTTGAACCGAAAACGTGGTTTAGAAGATGATATAGAGTCACGTATTGAAGAATATATCAAAAGAGAAAAAGGAAATGCAGATTAAGGAGATAACTTTAAATAACTTCCGAATATACAAAGGAGAAAACACTATCAACTTATTACCTGAAGGTGATAAAAACATCATTGTTATTAGTGGCAAAAACGGATTTGGTAAAACTACGTTTTTAATGTCATTGGTATGGTGTCTTTATGGCAAACAAATGGATGCTGTTGATGAATTGTATAAAAAGGAAATTGCTGATAAAGGTGGATACGGAAAATATATTGGTAATACTCTTAATCGGTTGGCAAAGTTGGAAAGAGATTCAAAATTTTCAGTCTCAATAACATTCAAGGATGTAAAAATCCCTGAAATAACTTGCAACGAGGTCAAGATTACTAGAACACTTGATACTATCACCAGCACTACTGATAAGGTTGAAGTATTGATTGATGGTTATCCGAATCAACTAATCCAAGATTTGACTACTGATAAGCAAGATGGCGCAGAAATATTCATTAGAGACTTCATACTTCCTATTGAAATCGCAAAATTCTTTTTCTTTGATGCTGAAAAAATAGTTTCATTGGCTGAAATCAATTCGCCAGAACAAAGAAAACTTTTAAGCAAAGCATATACTGAGGTATTAGGAATTAAGAAGTATGAGGACCTAAAAGATCGTTTGGAAAATATACAAGATAAGTACAGGAAAAAATCAGCTACTCCAAAAGAAAAAGCGGAACTTAATCAGATAGAAACGGACATTAAAAACAACACGATTGAAATTGAATCGATAGAAGAATCCATAAGAATTCTTGAGGAAGAAAAGATAGAGAAACAAGGAGAATCTAATGAAATCCAGATGAGGTTGGTTCAAGAGGGTAATGTAATGACATTGGAACAACTAAATAATTTGAAAAACGAGGAAAGGGCTCTAGACGAAAAAATAGTCTCTTTGCAGAACGAATTAAAATCCTTATTTGATTTAATTCCTTTTGGGTTGGCGGGAGAAACATTGATGGATGTTTCTACACAATTAGAGAATGAGAGGAATTATAAGGAAAGTAAATACAAGCAAGAGGATGTTAGAGAAAAATCGAAAAACATTATAAATGATATAGAAAAAGAAAGGGTAACTGAAAAACTTGTTTTTGATACAGAAATTCGCGATTTTTACGAGAAACAAATAGAGAAACAAATCAAGAAATATTTTTATTCCGATTTGCCAGAATTACCCAAAATGTTTCGTGCCCTTCATGATTTTTCTTCTGAGCAAACCAACGAAATATTATCATTGATAGGAAACCTAAAACACTCATTTAAAGAATCTTTTACCAAAATTAGTGATACTTATTCTCGAACGAAGAGTGATCTTGATTCCATTCGTAGGAAAATAAGAAATGCTGAAAAAGATACCGAGGACGAGTATTTCGCAGAATTAAGGAATAAAAAAGAGGGGTTTGACAAAAGGGTTTTGAATATTAACAACGAGATACAAGATTATTATGAAAGAATTGGAGCTATAAAAGCTACGATTAAGAGTTTACGACAAAACCAAGAAACTTTGAGGAAGAAACTTGATGATTCTCGTCGTTATTCGGAAAAGGATCATAAAACAAATGAAGTCCTTCAAGAATTGAAACATTTTATCAAAGAGTTTAAAGATACTACGAAAAAGAAATTGGGCGAAAACATTCTTGATGAATTACAGATTTTGATGCATAAGAAAGGTTTTATTCATAGAGTTGAAGTGTCAATAAATCAAGCAGGGGATGATATTGATATAATACTTTATAATGATAGGAATGAAAAAATAGATAAGAGTTCTTTGTCAATGGGAGAAAGGCAAATGTACGCTTCAGCACTACTTAAATCCCTTGTTGCTGAATCTGATATCGAGTTTCCTGTATTTATTGACAGCCCGATGCAGAAGTTTGACCCAGAGCATTCAGAGAATGTAATTAGAGAGTTTTATCCCACAGTATCAAATCAAGTCGTTTTATTCCCATTGCTCATTAAAGAATTGTCAGAAAAAGAATACGAGCAGATGCTAAAACCAAATGTGAGCAAAGCATATCTAATTGACAATGTGAATGCAGATGCTTCGCGTTTTATTGAAGTTAACCCTGATTGTTTAATTGAAAAGTACTACGATTTATATGCAAATTAACATAAGAACATCTGAGGCGAATCAAGATATTGTCAGACAGCTCACGGCAAAATTGCCAGTCGGGACTAAGGAAAATGTTATTGCTCGAATAGCTTTGGCCTATTCTTTGCAAAGTGGAAAAAAGTTCTCTTCATCTGAATTTTCCGTATACGATTCAAAAGGCAAAGAGTATAAAGACCATATTCTATTTGATGAACAATACCGTGATTTTTATATTGCATTAATTTGCCAGCATTATGGTATTTATAAAACTGACGAAAACATTAGAACCTATGTAAAACTACATATAGATCATGGTTTGGAGCTTATGGACAATTTATTCCATAACAATAACAATTATACATTCATAGATTTCTTAGTTGAGCATTTGGATAAAGGAATTTCTTCTTTGAATACGATAGAAAACGTATATGGAGCTGTTACGAACAACAATCAGAACATTGAGAAATCATCATTTGGCGAAGCTATTAAGATACCTATTGGAAATGATTTGAATACAGGAGAAGAAGTCGTTTTGAATTTCAATAATACTAATTTGTATAACAACAACCATATCGCAATTGCCGGAAGTTCTGGGACGGGCAAAACGCAATTTGCGTTGTATTTATTGAAAGAAATTGCGGAAAAGTCAAATCATCTTGTAAATTTCATCTACTTGGATTTCAAAGGTTTGAAAGATGATGATTTGATAAACATGCAGCCTTTCTTCGAAAAAACAAAGGCTAAATTTATTAATGCACCAATTACTCCTTTTCCTGTAAATCCTTTGTCTTTTATCGATAGCATTAACGATGTGAATAAACAAATGGGTATTGACAAGTTTGTTGACATTGTTTGCAAGTATTCTAATATTGGTATTAAGCAAAAAGGGAAATTAAGAGAAGCCACCCAAGAAGCTTTCTTGTCAAAAAAGCCAGGAGAGCACCCTGTTTTGCCAGAAATCAATGACAGATTGTTGGAAATTGTTGGAGATAAAAGAGATACACTAACAGAAATAATTGGTGAATTAAGTCGGTATAATATTTTCCAAGAAGATAAGAAATCAAACAATTTTTTAAACCAAAATGTCTATCTTTCATTGTCTGGTGATTTGTCAAGTTCTGTTCGATTCACCTCTTTATTCTTGATTATTAACTACATCTATAATGTATTTATGAACATGGAGAGCTCGGCTGTAGATAATAGTCAAAGAGCAATGCGCTACGTTTTATTGATAGACGAGGCTCATGTTATTTTTAAGGAAAAGAAGTATCAGGATATTTTAGAGAAGATATTACGCGAGATTCGTTCAAAAGGAGTTTCTGTTGTATTGCTTTCACAAGGAATAGAAGAGTTTAACCAACCTACATTTGATTTTTCGAGCATGTGTGAAATGGCATTCTTGTTGGATATTAAAGATAAGAACAACTCCAAAGCGATAAATAAATTCCTCGGTTTTAGTGACAAAGAGGGAATTAAGGCTTGTCGAAGTTTGGAGAATATAAAGAAAGGCCAAGCAATATCAAACATTAAGGAATTTGAAAAAGGTGAATTATTTGAAATCAAACAGTTTCATAAAGACTAATTTGTATGAAAACTCCATTGAGTATTACTGCAATTAATAATGCACGTATTGAGAAAAACTATAATATTGAAAGTTTTGTTTTAAACATAGATACTTGGGCTAATATTGATCCGAAGTTATCCGCGTATTTTGCTGGTGGCACCAGATTCAAATTTGATGAGAATATTACCGATCATTTATCTACTAATAAAGGAATCTATATTTTTTATGTTGAACCTTGTTTTCCTTTCGCTCCCGAAACAAGATATTTAATGTATGTAGGGAAAGTGACAGGAACAAATACTTTTAAGCATCGCTTTTACAAATATGTGAATGCGATTGGAAATATTAATGAAAAGGAAAACATCATGTTACTAACCAATTTATGGCCTGGAAAGACATGGGTATACGTTTATCCTCTGAATATGACCGATAAAGAAATAGAAGCAATTGAGGACAATTTAATTGATAATATTGTTCCTCCTTTAAATAGTCGAGTAAAATCAAAATCAGCAAAGAATAGTAGAAGTATTTTCGTCTAATGTATAATTGTTATGAATAAGTATTTGCACCTTCCTTGTTTAAGAGGAGTAATGGGAAATTGGACATACTATTGTTCAGTAATGAAAATAAAGGATGTCGTGAAACGTATCATTACAGTTTCAGAATCTGAAGAATTGTATACCAAGAATATCAATGAGATTCTTCAGCGTGAAATTAGTTCGGTACGAATTAGGCAATTAAAAGAGTATTTGAATAATAATTCAGAACACTTTTTTAGCAGTATTATTGTGGCCATTTTTCATGGAGACCCAAAGTGGTCAGATTTTGATTTAGAACCCTATTTTTCTGTTGACAATAAGATTCTGGATTCAGAAACAACGGAGTTTATTGAGAATAAACTTGGAGTTCTGTCATTATCTGGAGACGAAATAATATTTGCTCTAGATGGACAGCATCGGATCAAAGGGATTCGGGAGGCGTTTAAACAAAACGAATCAATTGGAGAGGAGGACGTGTCTCTTATTTTTGTTGTACATGACCATGATAATAAAGAAAGAACTAGACGTTTGTTTACTGTGTTAAACAAGTATGCACAAAAGCCCAAAGAAGCAGAATTGATAGTTTTGGATGAAGATGATGCAGCGGCAATAATTACACGAAGGTTATTAGATACCCATGAGATTCTGAGGATGAAAAATGCGATTTCTAATTCGAACAGTCCAAATTTGCCATCAAACGATTTTTGTAGTTTTACCACATTGGTAATGCTTAATAGAATCAATAAGATTATCTTAGCAAATTATAAAATTGATTATACAAAGCGACCCAAAGATAACGTTCTGAATGAATATTATCAGGTTTGTTCAATGTTTTGGGACTATTTTTTCAATCAATTTCCACAAATACAGCGTTTTATTCAAGGTGAAAATGTGATGTTCGAGAAAGGTGATCTTTATAATAGAAATAATCAAACTGGTGGGAGCCTTTTATTGCGCCCCGTTGGTCAAAAAATATTTGCACAGATATACAATGCTTTTAATGAAAAAGGACAATTAGAACAATTGACAGCGAAAATTCCATATTTAGATTTCAATTTGAATGGGCCATTATGTAAGTATATTACATGGAATAACAAGATTTTACCTAAATCTGAGAGCTTACAAAAACGGTTGCTTTTTTATGTGTTAGGCCTTTTCCCTGATGAGTCTATACATGATGATTTGAAGAGCGTATATGAAAATTTTGGCGTACAATACAATAATAGATTTGAAATAATAGATGCGAGATAAAAACAATTTGACGATAATAGAGGCTGCTTTAACAGTTTTAAAGAAAGGAGAAAAAACACAGTCAGTTCATGAGATATACAATGGTATTGTTGAGAATTCTTTGTATGTGTTTCATGCTCAAAACCCTTTGTCCGTTTTAAGAAGTGAATTGCGTAGCCACTCTGTGGGAATTGATTTTCCAACAGCATCAAAGCATAAGTATTTTCTATATGATGAAACAAACGGAAAATTTAGTGCTTTGCAGAATGATGGTAAAGTTGATTATAATAGAGTGAATGCTGAAAGTTGTTTAACCCAACTCCGAAAACTATATGGTTACTATTTGAAAGATTTCAAAACAAACATTCTTGATCAATTGAAAAAGATGAATCCGTATGATTTTGAGTCATTTTGTATGAAACTTCTTAAAGTATATGGGTTTAGTAATGTGGCTGTCACACAAAAGAGTCGTGATGGAGGAATTGATGGTTACGGTAAACTAAGAGTTGGGCTTGCTCATATGAACGTGGCTTTTCAATGTAAGAGATGGGATAATGCAACAGTTAGCAGGAAAGAAATAGATGCTTTTAGAGGGGCAATTCAAGGAGAATATGAACAGGGCATTTACTTTACAACATCGTCTTTTTCTAAGGAGGCCATGAAGTTTTCCATCAAGTCAGGTGCGGTTCCTGTGATTTTAATAGATGGGAATATGATTGTTGACTTCATGATAGAAAAGCAGTTTGGCATTGAACATGAAGATTTGCCCATTTTTGTAAATGCCATTGACAACATTTTCTCGTAAAGATTTGTGCTTGATCGGAAATAATTGGATACTCATTTCAAGGTAACAACCTAAACTGATAGTATCAACACCATATTAATATTACTCATCAGTTCCAAAATGGAACATGAGCCAAATCCTTGTGGAACAGATATTTTTTTCGTCCCATCCCCTTGCGGGTTCACGGAAAAGTTGTAATTAATCTCGGCTTCGTGTTTGTCTATGATATGGTTTTTTTGGTATTTTTGCGGGAAAACAAATATCCCATGAAACGCCTCCTATACATTGTCTTTTTGCTCATCATCGTCGGTTGCCAAAAGCAGTCCCCAAAGCCGCAATGGAACCTCACCCACACCGCTTCCGCCCAAATTTGGGAGGAATGTTTCCCCTTGGGCAACGGCCACCTCGGTATGATGCCCGACGGCGGAGTGGAGGAGGAGAACATCACGCTAAACGACATCACCCTGTGGTCGGGGGCACCAAGCGACGACAGCAACCCATTGGCCTTGCAATCCCTTCCGGAAATCCAAAGGCTGCTGAAAGAAGGCAAAAACGACGAGGCCCAAAACCTGATGTACGAGACCTTCGTCTGCGGCGGACAAGGCTCGGGCCACGGACAAGGCGCCACGGTGCCCTTCGGCTGCTACCAGACCTTGGGCGACATGACTGTCAAATACCAGTATCCCGATGAAGATTCCGTAACAAACTATCAACGAACGCTTTGCCTCAATGACGCCACTCACAAGGTGTCTTTCGAAAAAGGCGGGCAATGCTATGAGCGAGAGGCTTTCATTTCACGTGTCGATGATGTAGCAATACTGCGTCTGACGGGTCCAGCCAAGATTTCACTCGGACTTTCAAGGCCGGAAAAGGCAGAAGTCATCACTGATGCCCATTCCGTCATCATGTTCGGCCAGTTAGACAGCAACGTGGAAGGCGTGGAAGGGATGCGCTATTATGCCAAAGCACAAACGGTCGCCACGGACAACGAAACGGTCATCTATTTCTGTGCCGCTACCGTTTTCATGTGCGCCGACCCTCCCGAGGTCTACGTCAATGAACACCTGCAAAAGGCCATCGCGAAAGGCTATGATGCCGTGAAATGCGACCACCTGAAAGCCCACCATGAATTGTTTGACCGTGTGGAGCTGGTAATCGGTAATCCCAAAGAGAAACAAGACCTTACTTTGGATGAGCATTGGAAAGACTTCCTCGTCAACGACGACCCTTGGCTGCCAACTTGTTATTTCCATTATGGACGTTACCTGCTCATTAGTTCCACCCGCGAAGACCTGCTGCCACCCAACCTGCAAGGCCTGTGGGCCAACACCATCCAGACCCCTTGGAACGGCGACTACCACCTGAATATCAACGTGGAGATGAACCACTGGCCCTGCGAGGTCTGCAACCTCTCGGAGTTGCATCTACCATTAATCCATTTTGCCGAAGGGTTGATGCCCTCAGGACAACAGACCGCCCGCGACTTCTATGGCGCCCGAGGCTGGACGGCGCATGTGGTCTGCAATCCGTGGGGCTTCACGGCACCGGGTGAGCATCCCTCATGGGGTGCCACCAACACAGGTGGGGCATGGTTAGCTTTGCACGCTTGGCAGCATTATGAGTTTACACAAGACAAGGCTTTCTTGAAAGAGGTTTATCCATTAATGAAAGAGGCGGCCATGTTCTTCTTGGACGCAATGATAGAGGAACCCGAACACGGTTGGCTCGTCACCGCCCCAACGACCTCGCCTGAAAATGCCTTTTGGCTCAACGACAGCACCGCCGTCAGCGTGTGCATGGGCAGCACCATGGATGTGCAGATTGTCAGCGTGTTGTATGATGCCGTCTGTCAGTCAGCGGAGATTTTGGGTGTGGATGCGGCTTTTTCTGATAGCCTGAAAACCGCGAAATCCCATTTTCCACCTATGCAGGTCAGCCAAGAAGGTTATTTGCAGGAATGGTTGAAAGACTACAAGGAAGTGGAGCCGCAGCACCG
>JAEEGG010001273.1_pt1 | contig 68831 bp, 59 predicted proteins | sample 9134161 | NCBI WGS metagenome assembly JAEEGG01 (sample SAMN16246543, study PRJNA631951) | gut metagenome | biome: gut microbiome; feature: rumen; material: CR-attached | host: Bos | place: Iran: Karaj | collected 2018-10
TCGAAAGAATCCTAATCGAGTCCGAACCCGCGGCAACGGAACAGGAATCCTCAGGCAATTGCATAATCACGCCACCGATAGGCACTTCGCACTGCAATGTGTCCGGAATCGGATGCTCCATTCCGAAATGATCCTCTTCCTCTTCGAACAAGACCGTAACCATGCCCACAAACACTATCGCGGCAAAGCCGAGTGCGCACAGGAAACCTCCCGCCATGATGCCTCCGAGTTTCCACCACGCCTTGTGGGCAATAGAGAGAATGAACGCAACCACCTGCAAAACACCCAACAGAAGGATAATTCCCCAAATAACATTGTCGATGACATTCGGCAGGAAGTGCCCTTTGAGCATATCCGACAGCTGCAATACGATAAGCAACAGAAACGCCAAGGGCCAGACCCACCAGTATCTCAGCAGGAAATTCCCTAATGGTGTGTTATTCTGACTCATGACAAGATTGTTTTACTGTTCATAATCCTTGTGAAAAACACGACAAAGATATAAAAATTGTCGACAGATTAGTTGACATTTTTTTACATCACTCCTCCGGATACCGATTGTAATATGCATTCTCATAAATTCTCATATCGTATAGTTAACTGAACAGTTTCGGTAACGCATTTTCGGGATAATTTATCGCCTAAAGTATAAAGAGAGGATGGAAAAATTCCACAACCTTGCTATTTATTTGCTGAAAAAAAGCGTATCTTTGCAGCGTCAATAATTTATAGCAAACAAGTTATGAGAAAGATAGTTTTCAGCATCGCCCTTTTTACACTCCTGCTATTCCAAGTAGGCTGTACCAAACACAATAAATGTGATTGTATTGAAAAATCCATCAATCTTTCTGGTGTTTTAATAATTTATGATGATCCCCTTATTCTTGGTGGTGTTAGTCAATATAAAGTCCCCGCTTTAATTTTGCCAGGGAATCCTTCTCAAGAAGAAATAGAAAAGGCGTTAAATAAGGACATCAACCCTTACAATGGCGATTTATGTTATCTAATTGCAGGTGTTCGCAACACGTTCAAGAAATACAATTTACAAAATGTAAATGTAGCATTGAGCGGGAATTATCATAATTGCTTTGACCAGCCACAAACTTTTAATATTTTGTGCATAGAAAAAGAGTAAATTGCAATCCAAAATATGAAAAAGCTAAAGAAGACACCTCGATACGTCACGGAAGAGATTCACGCCGAGCGAACCAAATCTCCTGTCCCTATTGGACGTTCCGAGGTGACCGATGCCGACATCGAATACGTTCAGCGCATTCTAAAAGAGGACCGCAACTTTTTCTCCCAAACGCTTTCCGACCTGCTTCATTGTGAGTGGCGAGACGAAATCCCATACGATGATTCTTCCGTCGTCCAACACATGTATTACCTGTTCCACACGCAAGCCCGACGCTGGACGGTGGAAGACTACCGATATTTAGTTGGTCAAGAGACAGGATTGGACATCATCCTGCCAAAAGTGTTCGAAATCCTTCAGTTCGACATCAAAGCGGACGGCGGTTTTTACGAAGGCGATCTGCTTAATGCCGTTTTACAAATAAATGCTGATTTCTGGGAACAACACAAAGACTTGTATAATACAGCGTGTATGCTGATTAAAAACAACATGGAAACATTGTCGAAAACAGAATATTCCACTGACAAAAAGATTTTGGAGGACGCCACCGCATTTTTGGAAATGAACGAGTAACGCACTATTCATTTAAAGCCCTTTAATGATTTCCATCTGCGATATTGTCTCAAATACAGGAACTGTTTCCGGTCTAAGCCCTTGCTTCCAATTTTGGTTTTCCATAGCGTTTCAGGTATTTGTCAGGGTTCTTGATGTCAAAAAACATGGCCGCCAGAAGCCAGTTAAGGATGTCATAGTAAGCGCCTTGCGAGACAAGCCGTTCACGCCATACATCACGCAGGTAGTGCATCGGATAAATTTCACTCAATTTGTGAAGATCCTCAAATTCAAGATAAAGCAAGGCCTTTTCTATAAGAAGCTCGTCGTCAATGGCTTTTGGATTCTTGACATACGACCACATGCAGCCTTTTTTTTCCAAATGCCGCCAGAGAAGCCTCTTTCTGTGCTCCAAAATGCCATTGTCAAGTTTATTGCCATACATGATGCGGCAAAAATACATTTTTTATTTTTTCCCTCCACCCAAGATTTCCTCCCCTTTTTTCGTTTTAAATAATAGAACGAAAAACCAAAACTATTATGAGAAAAAGACATTTCCTGTTTTTTGTGCTTTTGTGCGCGGTTTTTGCGGCTTTTGCACAGAAGGATTCCTGCTGCACCAAGAATTATGAGACGGCCTCCTACCTCACCTGCTTTGGGCCGGATTCGTTGCACCGGAAAGGGGAGTATCTTGCCTCCATCGAATGGCTCCGCAACGACACCATTGCGAAGGATTACATGCGTTACTATCAGATGGCCGCCGACTGGATTATGCTCGACCAGACAGATTCCGCCATTTATTACCTCAACCGTTTCATCGACTGCTCACCCGACGACAGGATGATCTTTGCAGACAAACGGTGGACTCCGCTGTCGTCCGATTCTGCCAAATGGACTCCAATCGTGAAGCGGGTTGAGGAGGCGTATTTCGCCTGTCTGGACTCCGTAACCCAAAAAGAATTGGCGTTGGAGCTGTTTTATTTAGGCATTGAAGACCAATTGTACAGAGTGTATCGAGGTGTTTTGATGCAATTTCCAGACAGTTCGGAGTATTCGGCAATAGACGACGAGATGTACGACCGGTTTGTCCGCACCAAGGAAATCTACAGCGAATACGGTTTTCCGACCATTTCAATGGTGGGCAAACATGCCAGCACACAAGCTTTTCTGTTATTACAGCACTCTCCCTACATTCGGAAATACTACAAACTGATTAAGCAGGCATACCAAAACGGCGAGATTGACCCCGTTCAATATGCCATGGTGACGGACCGCCTCCTTACGGAAGATGGCAAACCGCAACTCTACGGCACACAAGGGATAAAAAGCAACCGCACCGAAAAATATTTCCCTGGAAAAATAATAATCTGGCCGATAAAGGATTTCGCCAACGTGAACCAAAGAAGGGCGGAAATGGGGTTTACCAGCACGGTTGAAGAGAATGCCAAACGGCTCGACGCCATCATCCCAGAGGAATATTACGCCGGCAAGGTGCCCATGCGGTACGTGGGAAGAGATAAGGTTCGGATTTGGCTTCCAAAAAAATGTCGATGAAATGGCATCCTTTATATCGAGCTGTTGCCCCTTAAAGGGGCATGGTGTCGTCCCTTCGGGACGAATGAAACCCGCAAGGGCTTCCGGTCCTACCGAGCGGTCGCCCCTACCGGGGCTATTCGGGAATCGTGCCGATGTCCCGACCCGTAACATGCATCGCAATGTCCCGACAGGGACAAAAGCTCGGTAGAAAGGGGGCATTTCGGTTGCCACAGACCCCGGTAGGGGTCAAATCTCGGTAGAAAAATTGTCAGAAATCCCGCCATTTTGTCTCCGAAAAGTGGACAAATTGTCAGAAAAGATAAAAATATTTGAAAATAATTTGTTGGCACGCGGTTTGCATTATAGGTAGCGTCGCCGATGCGAGAGCGGAGGCGACAGAAAAAGAAAAAACAATAAAAAGTCTAACAATAAAAGAAAGGAGTTCATTATGCTACCAGTAATGTTTAAAAACAGTTGGTTTCCGACCATGTTTGAAGATTTCTTGAACAGCGACATTATGCCGCGCACCAACACCACAGCTCCGGCCGTGAATGTTAGAGAAGACGAAAAGGCCTACACGATGGAAGTGGCCGCCCCCGGCATCAAGAAGGAATACTGCCGCGTGAGCATCAACGACGATGGCAACCTCTGCGTCGCCATCGAGAACAAGATGGAACACAAGGAAGAGGAGAAAAAGCACCACTATCTGCGCCGCGAGTTCTCCTACACGAACTACGAGCAGAACTACACCCTGCCCGAGGACGTGGACAAAGACCACATCGAAGCCAAAGTGGAGCACGGAATCCTCACCATCACCCTGCCAAGAGTGCAGAAAGAGGAACCCAAACTCGCCCGCACCATCGCTATCGGGTAATTTTCAATCAAAGCCAATGATTTTACGCCGCATTCGCAAGAGTGCGGCGTTTTTTTTGTTTTGCTGTTTGTGTTTTTTTTATTTTTGCATTTTCAAAAACTAATAAAAATGAAACACATTTCCGTTTTACTGTTGGCATTTTGTATGCTTCTCTCGCTGAACTCCACAGCCCAAACCCAAGACAGCACCATCACCATTCCGAACCCCAGTTTCGAAGAGTGGTCCACCGGCAGCGGCTACAGCGTCACCGTCCTCTTCTTCCCCTTGTCTGTCTATAGCAGCTACCCCTATCCCACAGGATGGGACTATCCGACCTATCCAGTGAATGAAAGCATCACGTACAGTGGCATAAACGTGAATGTGAACACCGATCTCCCGCTGCTGAAAGTCTCCAACGAGACCAGCGGGGTCCCGGAAGGCGGCCACGCGCTCAAATTGCAGAGTTTCATGCTCTCCGACATCATCAGCTCCACGGTCTATAGTCTCGCCTCGTCCTCGCTGGACCCCATGCTGACCACCACCGTCTTCCCCACCGTCCTTTCCACCGGCGTGATTGACATCGACCAGCTGTTGCCCATGATGGACAATATCGTCACCCACCTCGGCAACATGAATCAGCTGATTTCCGTCTTCGCGAATGTGGACATCAACACGATCATCAACGGAGGTATCGCATTGGAGGGTGCTGTGCCCGAAAGGCTTACCGGCTCTTACAAATACACCTCGGCCGTCGGCGGGGACAATGGCTGTGTGGTGCTGCTCGGCACCAAATACAACACTGTGACGCACCGTCGCGAAGTGGTGGGTGCGGGGTTCACCACGGCCCTGACCGACACCGCCGACTACACCCCGTTCGAAATAGCCTATTCTCCCATTTCCGAAATAAACCCCGCCTACCCTTACGTGGAGGCCGATTCCATCGTCATACTCCTTCTCTCGTCCGCCAATCCCTACCCGCAGCAAGGCTCTGCCCTCTATCTCGACAATCTGCAACTCTGGGCGCAACAACCGACCATCTCCGAAGACACCTGCAGCGCCGTCTTCAACCTGCACCTCATCGAAGTGGACACCATGGCCGCCACGATAGGTTGGTCCTTTGAGGGCGAACCCGACCACTTCGAAGCGGAATACGGCGTGCAAGGTTTCTCTCAGGGCACCGGCACTACTGTCGGCATCACCGAAAGCTTCCTGCATATTTCCGACCTGCTGCCCGACACCCACTACGACGTCTATGTACGCTGCGTGTGCGACACAGACCTCTTCGGCGAATGGGCTATGATGTCGTTCCACACCGACACGATCGTGCCGCCCGCACCGCCCATCGATCCCGTGGACAGCACCGGAATACAAACCTTCACGAACGACCGCTTGCTGGTCTATCCCAACCCGGCGCAAGGACAATGCACGGTGCGTTTTGACCGCGAAATCCCCAGCATGATGAGACTTTTCTCGATAGATGGCGCCCTGCTGCAGGAAATCAAGCCGGAAACGGAGACCTTTGAGCTGACACTGCCCGGTCGAGGCGTGTTCCTCATTGTCTGCGAGATGAAGGAAGGCTCCGTGACACGAAGAATTGTAAGCCGATAAGGCTTTTTTCAGGAGACCATCTGCTAAAAATTGTATTTTTGCCACATGATGAAACAAATCGCCATACTCTGCTTGATTACGGTATGCCTCACCGTTGCGGGTCACGCCCAAACCGTCTATCAGAAAGACCGTTGGGGCACCAAACTCTACTACATGACGGAAAACACCATCCGCCAGAAAGACAAATGGGGCGAGCAGCTGCTCTGGTACGACGCAGCCACCCAACAGGTGCGACAGAAAGACCGCTGGGGACAACCCCTGCTCTACATTGACGGGCAAACGGTCAGGATGAAAGACCGTTGGGGGGATCCGTTGATTTATTTCGACGGACAGACCATCCGGCAGAAAGACCGCTGGGGCACTCCGCTCTTCTACCTCGACGGACAAACACTCCGCCAAAAAGACCGTTGGGGCACCCCCGTCTATTACTTCGATTTCATTCCCGACAGGTGGCAGATTGCATGCATCGTGCTGATGTAATCAGCCAACAGCCAACAGCCAACAGCTAAAAGCTAAAACCTTCCTGCCACCACATTCCAGTCCACGATCTGCCACAACGCGTTGAGGTGGTCGGGACGGCGGTTCTGGTAATCCAGATAGTAGGCGTGTTCCCACACATCGAAGGTCAGCAGCGGACGAAGTCCCTTCTGTACCGGGTTGGCCGCGTTGGTCTCCTGTGTGATCATCAACTTGCCGTCAGCGTCGGCGGAGAGCCACACCCAGCCGGAGCCGAACAGCGTGGCGCCCGCCTGCACGAACGCCTTCTGGAACTCCCCGAAAGAGCCGAACTGCGCGTCAATGGCTTCCGCAAGCGCACCCGTGGGCTTGTTGTCGGCCAGCGGACTGCGGAATTGCTGGAAATAGAGGTTGTGGTTCAGAATCTGGCCGGCGTTGTTAAGCATCCCGCCGGAGGCCGTCTTCACGATCTCCACCAAATCCTTGTCCGCGAACGGCGTGCCTTCGACGGCAGCATTCAGGTTGTTGACATATCCTTGTAAGTGTTTGCCGTGGTGAAAGCCGATGGTCTGTTCCGAAATCACCGGTTCCAAGGCGTTTGCCGCATAAGGCAGCGTAATCAATTCAAATTTTCCCATATTGCAAAGTTTTTTGGATGAAAAACAGTTTGGCAAAGATAATTTTTTTTAGAACAAGTCGGCATTGCACGCCTTGAAAAATAGTATCTTTGCGCCCTGAAAAATATATAAAGTATGAACGAACAGAAAATAAAGACAGCCGGCGCCCTCGGCAACGCTTTAGTGGATAAAGTTGACGATTTTTTGCACCATTTCACCAGCTACGCCACCGATTTGGAAGTGGGCATCCATCCTGAAACCTTCGACATCATCCTCGACAGCCCGAGCAAGATCCCCGAAGGATACCGCCGGCACAATATCGCCGATTTCATCCTCACCAATGAAAAAGGGCTGTACGAACCCGACGAAAAGGTGATTTTCCAAGTGGCGGAACACTACTTCTAATTCTAATAAAACTTATTCCAAAAGGGCTGCAAGCCCGACACGTGTCAACATAGGGCGATAGCCCTATGATTTATGTCAACTCAGGGCGATAGCCCTATGATTCGTGTCAACATAGGGCAATAGCCCTATGATCCAGGGCGGCAACCCTATGATCAGAAACCAACTATGGCAAAAAAAGAGAGTTCAGCAAAAACAGCCAAATTCGAGGACATCGTGGCGCAAATCCAGTCGAAGAAGTTTGCTCCTGTCTATCTGTTGCATGGGGAGGAACCGTTTTTCATCGACCGCCTCGCCAAGATGTTCGAGGAGGGCATCCTCGAGCCTGAAGAGCGCGACTTCAACCAGGTGGTCCTGTACGGCAAAGACACGGAGGTGGACATGGTGGTGGCCAACGCCAAGCAGTTCCCCTTCGGCAGCCCCTACCGTGTGGTCATCCTCAAAGAAGCCAAAGATCTGAAAGGCATCGAAAAATTAGACGCTTACTTGGAAAACCCGAGTCCGCAATCCGTTCTGGTCATCTGCCACAAATACGGCAAACTGAAAGGCGCGGCTCTGAAAGCGTGCACCAAAAACGGCGTTGTCTTCGAATCCGTCGGGGTGAAAGACTACAACCTGAGAGGCTGGATTATGGATCTCGCCACCAAATCGTTCAACTACAAGCTGGGGCCGCAGACTGCCGAACTGCTCAGCGAACACATCGGCAACGACTTGTCCCGCATTTACACCGAATTCCAAAAACTCCAGGTGATGCTGCCCGCCGGGAGCGAAATCACTCCTGACACGGTGGAAAAATACATCGGGATCAGCAAGGAATACAACATTTTTGAGCTTCAAGACGCTTTGGGTAGCCGCAACATCCCGAAAGCGTACAATATCATGCTCAATTTCACCATGCACCAGAAGGAAAACCCGAATGTCAAGACCATTTTGATGCTGTTCAATTTCTACAACAAAATGATTCGCTACCATCTCTCCGCCGACAAAAGCAAAGAAGGTCTCCAGACTGTTTTCGGAACCAAATTCGACAACCTCATCGCCCGCAACGTGGGCTTCGCCAACAACCATTCGCTGCCACAGTTGATGCGCATCATCTCCATACTCCGGGAATACGATTTGAAATCAAAAGGGGTGGATGCTACCAAAAACGACGGAGATCTCCTGAAAGAGATGATTTACAAAATCACCCATGCATAAGATGAAAAACATACCATTTTCTTCCAAAGAGACGATGTGCATATCCTCTCTGCAAAGGGCACTTCTGCTGCTTTGCTTGTTTGCCGCGACCGTTTCCTTCGCCCAAATCCCCGCAGGCTACTACGCCGCGGCGGAAAACAAAAGCGGATACGCCCTTCGGGTAGCCATGCATAACATCATCAAAAACCATACTACGCTGTCTTACAACAATTTGTGGAATGCCTTCACCACCACCGACAAACGACCGGACAACGGCAAAGTGTGGGACATGTACTCCGACCGCCCCAGCGGAACCCCGGCTTACTACTTCACCTTCGGCAGTGACCAGTGCGGCAGCTACTCCGGCGAAGGCGACTGCTACAACCGAGAGCATTCCGTGCCCAAAAGCTGGTTCGGCGGCAGCGTGGCCCCGATGTACACCGACCTCTTCCACCTCATCCCCACCGACGGCTATGTCAACTCCAAACGCAGCAACCTGCCTTTCGGCAAGGTGACCAACGCGACCTGGACCAGCACCAACGGCAGCAAAGTGGGCACATCCAACATCTCCGGTTATTCCGGCCAAGTGTTCGAGCCTATCGACGATTTCAAAGGCGATTTCGCCCGCACCTACTTCTACATGGCGGTCTGCTACATGGACAAAAACCTCGGCGTGGAAACCCAGTCCAACTTCAGCGGGGGCAACCTCAAGCCGTGGGCGAAACAACTGCTGCTCCAATGGGCGGCTCAAGACCCTGTGAGCCAGAAAGAAATCAGCCGCAACAACGCCGTCTATCAACTCCAACACAACCGGAACCCCTTCATCGACTTTCCCGACCTCGCGGAGAAAATCTTCGGAAACGACACCAACAGTGCCTTCCACGTCTCCATATCAGAACATCTATTCCCAACGCCCAGAACCATCTTCCCCAATCCGTCGAATGACATCATCAACATACAATCCGCTGATTTTAAGATGTTTCAAACAACCGTTGAGGTAATGGATTCAACCGGAAAACTTCTTTTTTCGGCTAAAAGCAAGGATTCTGACCTCATCACCCTGGACATCTCCTCTTTAGCCAATGGATTATATCTGATAAAGGTCTCTTCAGAGCATAACATTCAAACATTTAAATTCGTAAAACAATGAGTATCATCAAGATAACAAAACAATTCTCCTTCGAGATGGCACATGCCCTGCGCAACTACGACGGCCTGTGCCGCAATATCCACGGCCATTCCTACAAGATGGACATCACCCTCGCTGGCCAGCCGCTCCATGATGAGTCTTCTCCCAAAAACGGAATGGTAATGGACTTCGGGGATTTGAAACGGCTTGTCAATGAGGAAATTATATCCTTGCTAGATCACGCTTTGGTGCTGAATGCCAAAACCGACGCAAAGCTTGTCGAAGCGTTGAAACAAAATTACGAGAAAATCGTCATCGTGGACTTCCAACCGACCACCGAAAATCTCCTGAACTTTATCGCCGATAAACTTAAAGCGAAACTTTCTGAAAGAGTGAAACTTACCCGAGTCCGCTTGCGGGAAACCGACACCTCCTACGCCGACTGGGAGGAATAAACTGCTAACTACTAACTACTAACTACAAAAGGTCCACGGGCGTTACCATCCCTTGCAACAACCCGTCCGAACGGCCATTATCGGTGATGAACAGCATGTCGAGACGCATTCTGCGCGTTTTCGACCGCTGGAACTTGAGGCTGATGTCTTCCACCGTCATATTCGGGTTTATGAATCCGTAGTGGGCGTTCGACTCGTCTTTCAACTGGATAAGGTCGGCTATCTCTTTGAATTTCAGTGTTTCCGAAATATTAACTCCGTTATTCTCCGCCACCAAACGCATGATGGTCTTGGTGCTGAACACCCCGACAATCCGATGGTTTTCCACAACGGGAATGTAGGAATAGTCGTTGCGCTGCATCACCTTCACGGCGGCGAGCACCGAATCTTCGGGCGAGGGAGCGAAAATCTGCCCCGCACGGATGGCCACGCGCATCAGCGTCACCGGATTGAGCGAATAGTAGAGGTTGTTGACCTGCCGAATCGCCTGGTCCGTGACGATGATCATGTCGTTGCCCGCCTTCGACCAGTCATAATGCGACAACAAATTTCGCAACATCCTGCAAAATGCCAAGTTACTGCGAATGCTTTTGTATTTCGGCATCTGCTCTAAATCCTTCATCTCAGTGATATTCAGATTGTTGAGCACCCATTCCTCAATCTCGCGGTATCGTTCCAAAAATTGTCCGGCCTTGTTTTCCATAATCCATAATTTGAGCAGCAAAAGTACTAAATTTACAAGAAAAAACCAAAAGCTAACAGCTAACAGCTAACAGCCAACAGCTAATACACAAACCGTCCCTTTTCGACATCGAACCACGCGGTGTGGTCATAACCGCAGCGCTGCAATTCCGCGGCCGCCTCGGGCATGAAGAGGGTGAGTTCCTCCGCTTGATGCGCATCGCTGCTGATCAGCACCGGAATATCCGCCTTGCGAGCTTTCATCAACAATTCTGTGGAAGGATAGAAACTGTCGCTGCGCTTTTTGTACAACCCGCGCGTGTTCACCTCGACAATCACATCGTGGCGCTTGATCAACTGTATTGCTTTGTCAGCCAGTATTTTATACCAACTTTCATCCTCGGTGAAAAAACGATTGCGGTTGTGCATCTTGATTTTGTCAAAATGGGCGATGATGTCCATTTTCTGCGTTTCGAGCATCTCGAAGGTCTGTTCCCAAAACGTGGTGACCGCCAACTTGACATTGTTGTCGAACAGCTCCCGCAGGCCGTTGTCGTAAATTTCCTGCTTGGGACCGTCGATGAACCAAAGGCCGTCACCGTGCGGGGGCCGTACCAAATGCACCCCTCCAATAACGTAGTCAAGACCGTTGACCGACTTTCTGTCCGCAAAATCCACCGTCATCCCGGGAATAAAGTCGCATTCCAAGGCTTTCAGCAGGCAGACGTCCGTTTGGGACTTCAAGCGATCGATTTCCCGTATATATTCGGGCAAATCCTCCTCCGAGATGGCGAATTTGTTCTCGAACGGCACGGGTGCATGCGAGGAAAAACCAAGCTGCAAAAGTCCCTGTTTTTCCGCTTCCCGGACATGTTCCTCCAATGTGCTCTTTCCGTCACAATAGAGGCAATGGGTATGATAATTTGCTGGATAATAGGTCATTTAATGGGTTAATAGGTTAATGGTTAGAAAATCTTTTGTTTATGTGATTAGTGAGCAGACAATAGTCTAAGTCTAAGTTTAAGTCTATGTCTAAGTCTATGTCTTAAGTCTAAGTCTATGTCTTAAGTCTAAGTCTAAGTCTTAAGTCCATACTAAGTCACAGCAATAGCTAATAACTAATAGTCTCTTCATCCTCTTCCGTCACTTCCTCATAAATTCCATCGAGAATATTGAGCATTTGGTCGCTGCGGCCGGCATGGGCTTTGTTGTAGAGATTGCTGAGGAAGACGATCACCGCGTTGTCGGACGGGCGATAGAGAAACAGATTCTGGAATCCGTTCCAAAGGCCGCCGTGATAGACCAGTTTCCCATGAGTGGGGCTCTCCTCGATACGAAAGCCGAAGCCGTATATGCTTTTGGGCAAAGAACCGTCGTTCAGCTGGTTTTCGCGGGTCGAAGCTGAATCCACCCACTCCTTCGGCAAGATTTTGTAGTCCATGAAGAGAGCGTTGGCCCAGCGAAGCATATCTTCTGCATTGGAATAGACACCCTTGTCGCCGAGCACGCCGTTGAGCCTGTCGAATTTGGCTGTGACGGCCACTTTTCGATGTCCCCGAGCAATAGTCACTCCCCAAGGCAACGGCTGAACACTCACATCCTCCGCTTTCGGATCGACATTGGCATATTTCCTGCCATGCTTGGCATCAATTCCCACAATTTCCGTGAAAAAACAGGTATTCTCCATACCGGCAGGCTTGAAAAGGTGCTCATGCACGTACTCCTCAAACGACATTCCAGACACTTTCGCCACCAATGCCGCCAAAATCGCGTAATTGGTGTTCACATATTCGAATTTAGTGCCTGTCTGGAAGGTTTTGGCGTACTTCTGCTTTTCCAGCACGCGCAAAAGCAGTTCATTATCCACAAACGCCACAGAACCGTAAACCGTGTATTTGAACTTGAAATATTCGGGGATTCCGGTTGTATGGGTCAGTAAATTCCTGATACTCACCCCTTGGTAGGGAAGGTTCGGAAAATATTTCGTAATCGTGTCATCGAGACTGATTTTCCCTTGCGCGCAAAGCTGCAGCACCGACACGGCGGTGAACTGCTTGGAGATGGACGCCAGGTCAAAGAGGGAGGTTTCCGTAATGCGGTTGTTTTCGGGCACATCGCGATGGGGCGGTTCGCCGGTCAGGCGCAGTTCCCCGTAGGCATGTTCCACCAACACCGTGTCGCGCACCGCCACCAACAAGATGCCGTTCAACTTATCCGACATGTCATTGGCCACAAACTCCAGTCCCTCAACGTCATAGCGGTCCCCGATGGTGTCAAGCAGATACTGCGTGTAACGCTCTTTCGTGAAAAAAGCCGTGAACGAGTCCGCCTTGAGGGTCAAAGCGAAACATACGAACACGGCTATGGCGAATATTGCCTTTTTCATCAAAAAAGCGAGCAAAATGTGATACGCAGAGAGTCTAACCGTTCATAGAGTTGAGGAACTCTTCATTGTTCTTGGTATCCTCCATATTGCTGATAATCAAGTTCATCGCTTCGATTGTCGTCATATCGGCGATATGGTTACGGAGAATCCAAACTTTCTGCAGCGTGGCGGCATCCTGGAGCAGGTCGTCGCGGCGAGTGCTGGAAGCCACGATATCGACAGCCGGGTAGATGCGCTTGTTGGAGAGCTTGCGGTCGAGCTGCAATTCCATGTTGCCGGTTCCTTTGAATTCCTCGAAGATCACCTCGTCCATGCGGGAACCCGTGTCAATCAAGGCGGTGGAAATGATGGTCAGGGAACCGCCGTTCTCCACGTTACGGGCCGCGCCGAAGAAGCGTTTGGGCTTTTGCAGGGCGTTGGCCTCCACACCGCCGGAAAGCACCTTGCCGGATGCGGGCGCCATGGTGTTGAACGCACGGGCCAAACGAGTGATGGAGTCGAGCAAAATGCAGACATCGTGACCGCACTCCACCATGCGTTTCGCCTTGTCGAGCACCATGTTGGCAATCTTGACGTGACGCTCCGCCGGTTCGTCGAATGTGGAGGAAATCACCTCGGCATTCACACTGCGCTGCATGTCGGTGACCTCTTCGGGACGCTCGTCGATGAGCAGGATGATGAGGTAGATTTCAGGATGGTTATAGGCAATAGCGTTTGCTATATCCTTGAGCAACACTGTTTTACCAGTTTTCGGCTGAGCCACGATCAATCCGCGCTGACCCTTGCCGATAGGGGCGAAAAGGTCGATGATACGGGTGGAGAGCTTGCAGCCGGGATGACCGGTGATGTTTATCTTCTCGTCCGGGAACATCGGGGTGAGGTAATCGAACGGAATACGGTCGCGGATTTCCTCGGGAAGGCAGCCGTTGATCCGATCGATTTTCGTCAGCGGGAAATATTTCTCGCCGGGTTTGGGCGGGCGGATGGCACCATAGACCGTGTCGCCGTTTTTGAGACCGAAGAGCTTGATCTGCGACATGGAGACGTAAATGTCATCGGGAGAGGAGAGGTAGTTATAGTCGGAAGAGCGCAGGAAACCGCAGTTTTCGCTGGTGATTTCGAGCACGCCCTCGGCCATGACAGAGCCGTCGTACTGCGCATTGGCAAGATAGGGGACCTGCTCTTCCTCCGCTTTCGTTTCCGCAGTGTCAGGATTTGTGTAAGTCGTGCCTTGGGGCGCGTCGGCTTGTTCCTTTCCAGCTCCTTTTTTCTTACGTCCGGGTTTTTCCTCTTTGTTTTCAGCAGGGGTCTCGGTGTTTTTTTTCTTCGGGCGGCCGCGACGAGGTTTTTCGGGTTTCTCCTCGGGCGTTTCGGGGGCCGTTGCTGCTTCGGGGGTCGTTTTCACCTCCTCGGCATCGACAACCGGGACTTTCTCTTCTTCGGTTTTCGGGGTGGTCCTGCCCAGTTCCTCATCGGTGAACAGGCTGTATTCCTTTCTCTGTCTCTTCTTTTTTTCGGGCATAAGTTCTTCCACCACTTCCTCCACGGGGGATTCTTCCGTCACGACGGGATTTTTTTTCGGGCGGCCGCGACGTTTCTTTTCCGGGGCGGGAGCGGGAGTCGGCTCCGGAACGGGAGTCTCTTCGATGCTCGAAACAGGCTCTGGAAGAGGTTTTGCCTTGGGGCGCCGGCCTCTCCGGGGCTTCTCTGTCACGGGAAGCGGATTTGCCATTTGGGGGAATTTTTCTTCCGGGGTGATTTCAACAATTTCCGGCTTCTGTTCAGGAGCCTCCGCCTTGACGAGGTTGAACAACGGCGTGGCAACCTTTTCGGCCACTCTGATCTTACCCTTCATCTTCGTCTCGTTCGAGGTGGCCATCAAGCCTTCACCTCCTCTAACCACTCTCTTTCTTCTGGGTTTGTTTTCGATAATCTCTGACATTTATTATCTTATTTTAGGATAAACTTGCATTGGATTGAATGTGATCGGGGAAATACCTTCCTTTTTGAAGACCGGCGTTTTTATTTGAGACCGGCGCTATTCCCCTCCACAAAACATCTTCTTGAAAAGCGGCGCAAAAATACAATATTTTTCGAAACATCAACAACTGGTGGGATTTTTTTCTTTCAAACGGCCGGATGGACCATCCTTTTCCCCGTTTTTTAAATTGACTGTTAATACATTTCCATCACCTGGATTACGTTTCCGGATATCCGCTGTCTAATATCAATAAGTTATTCATTATCAATTTTTTATATTACCAAACCGCTTGTTTTAACAAAAATAATTAACCTTGATAATTATCAACATTTCGCTATTAAGATTTTTTATGAAAAAAATTTGCCGATGCAAAGATAAAAACCGTATCTTTGCCGCCTTGAATGAAATGAACTAAAATTATATCAAATTAAAAAATCAAACAAATGAAAAAGTTTTACATGTTATTGGCTGCCTTGCTGATCGTTTCCGTCAGTTTCGCGCAGATTTCCACAACCAAGAAGGTTGTGAAGACAGATGGTACTACTTTCACCATCAAGGGTTCTCCCGCCAAAGCCAATCCCCAGAAAGCCGCTAATTCTTTCTGGTTCAACTTGATTGTGGATGCTTGTGACTACTATGGTTCTGAGCCCAGCGGTTTTGCCCCTCCCATCCAATGCGACACCCTTGGCCTGTATTCATTCACTGACGGCAATTCACACGTGCAATTCAGTTCAGTAGGCCAAATATACGACTGGTCACATTCTTCATGGGGTGACATCTACAACTACACCGGTGCCCCGTCAAATGTGCCTTTCATGCCCAGTGCCAGCTCCTATTCAGTTGACTCCATTCAGATGCCTTACAACTATGTGCGCGGCACGAATGTGGCTGCTGATGTGGTTGACACCCTTGCCATCGCCTATGTCATCGGTTTTGACGAAGATGATGTCAGATACCTTGGCAGCTATAACGATCAGGGTGAATTTCAGGCTGCCTTTGCCCTGCCTCTGATTCCTTTCGACCACAACGCTTTCGTCCCCAGCACAACCAGCGCGACCTCTACTGGTCTCACCAACACCCTTGAATCCTCCACTATCATTATCGACAGGATTCCGTTGACGGCTGACGACGACACCGGTGAGGATTTCTACTATTTGACCTTACCCACCCCCGCCGGCCTCTCCAACCTCTCTTCCAAACAACTTGTCGTGACCGTCACCTTCATCCCCGGATGCGCCAGAACCCCCAATTCAATCATTGGCACTGATCTTAGCGCTTTCAGAACCGCTCTGTATGGCGAACCCCGCGACGGTTATTCCACCACCGGCTCCGACGAGCTCCTTGAAGACTATCAACAAGGTCTTTTCCACGATGCCGACAACTTCATTACCGGCAACGCTTGGTATAACCTTTACCAACCCAACATCTTCTGGAGCAGCAACCCGAAACCGGATATCAGCCTGCGCGTGACCTGCAACGACTGCGGCGTGGTGAACGTCCCTGAAATCGAGAAGACCAACATGACCGTCTATCCGAACCCTGCCACCAACAACTTCACCGTGAACCTCGGCAACGACGAGAAGGCTAACATCCAACTCTTCAACATCGTCGGCCAACAGGTTTACAGCGAAACCATCACCGGCAGCGCCCAAGTGAATGTTTCCAACCTCCACAGCGGCGTCTATATGCTCAAAGTGAACCAAAACGGCAAAGTCACCACCACCAAAGTGGTTGTGAAATAATTTACGATTGTTTCGTATATATAATATTGACAAGGGATGGTCGGAAGATCGTCCCTTGTTTGTTATTAGCCTTTGGCCATTAGCTATTAGCTGTTAGCCAAAAGCTAATGGCCAAAAGCAAATAGCCAAAATGTACACGTTTAATGGAAAACTATCCGCAAGCACACCCCTGATCATGGGCATTTTGAATGTCACGGAAGACTCCTTCTATGACGGGGGACGCTACGTGTCGGATGCGGCCATTCTGAAACGCGCCGCACAGATTCTGAACGAAGAGGGTGACATCATCGACATCGGGGCCATGTCCACCCGACCGGATGCACAAGAAATTCCTGAAAACGAGGAGATTACGAGAATCGTCCGTGCCGTGCGACTCCTCCGCGAAGAGTTTCCCGAGGCTGTCCTCTCCATCGACACCTATCGCGCTGCCGTGGCCGAAGCCGCCGTGGAGGTCGGCGCCGACATGATCAACGACATCTCCGGCGGCACCTTCGACCCAAAGATGATCCCCACCGTGGGCAAATTGCAAGTACCCTACTGTCTGATGCACACGACCGCAAAACCGTCTGTCATGCAACAACATACCAACTATCAAGACATTCTCGGAGAAATGTTGCAATTCTTCGGAAGACAGCTTGAAATTCTGCACGAGAACAGTGTCCATGACATCATCCTCGATCCAGGTTTCGGATTCGGTAAAACATTGGAACAGAACTATTTCCTGATGAATAATCTGGAAGTGTTCTTGGAGTTGGGGTATCCGTTATTGGTAGGAATTTCACGTAAATCCATGATTTACAAGCTGTTGGAAACAACTCCTGAACACGCCCTCAACGGCACCACCGTCCTCAACACCATCGCCCTCCTGAAAGGCGCGTCCATCCTGCGTGTCCACGACGTGAAAGAAGCCTCCGAAATACGAAAAATCGTATCTTTGCCGAAAAATTCAATATGAACCGAAACCATATAACCTTTTGCCTGTGTTTCGTATTGGCGTTTCTTTTAACTAACTGTAAATCAAAGAAAGACAATTCAACAGGTAACATCGATGAACCCGTGGTATATCCCATGGAGGTCATCCGAGACACGTTGACCGCCGATGTGAACAGCACAAAGACCCTCTACCCGTTGCAGGAGGAGGTTTTAGCTTCTTTTTTGGAAAAAGCGAACACCTTCCAGGGTAAAAAGTGGACTGCAAGGGTCAATTTTCCACAAGAATGGGGCGTGGAATGCGTGGAAAGGTTGCCGGAAGGACGCGAACTTTGGCTACTGCAATCGGAAAACCGCGAATGGATGTACCTCGTCACCACCTCCGGTTACGGCACCCAGCGCATCCTCGACGTGCTTCCGGTAGCCATCAGCTTCTCCCATCTGCAAGGTGATGTGCTGGAAACTGAGACGTGGCGGACTCTGCGACTCTCTGACGGGCAATTCCGCACCACAAAAGAGTACGAATGGACAAACTCCATGACGAATGCCACCAAGCAAGACTATCTCAAGAATCCCGAAAAATACCATCGCGCATCGAAACAGGTGGAGCAATTCCTCATCAACGACCAAGGTCGTTTTGAAATTGCCGAAACGGTGGACACCCTGCCCGACTACAACGCGGTCGTTTTCTACTTCAACCCGAACGACAAGCCCGAAATGTGGGACGAGACCGCCCCGGATCTGCAAGCTTTCTGCGAGGAAAACGGCATCCTTTACGAAGAGGTCAACGACAATTTCAATCGCGTGACCGTGCGCAACTACGAACTGACTTTCGCCTTAGAAACCGATATCACCCCTTATATCGACCCTGCGGGTTCCGGCATGGTGATGATGCGCAAAAACGAAGTCCCGAGAGCCGTCAATTTCGGATCTTACGAATACATGAAGATGGAAATACGCCGATATTTCAAAATTCGAACGGAATTCCAATAGAGATACACGTTGGATAAAAGTATGCTGGACCGATTTTTACAGGAATTACGAACCTTGGCGGGAAGCGATGCCCTGCGCAAGCTCTATCTTGTGGCGGTGAGCGGCGGCGCGGATTCCATGGTCGCGGCAACCCTGTTCCACGAGGCCGGAATCCCCTTTGCGATAGCGCACTGCAACTTCCACCTGCGCGGCAAGGACTCCGACCACGACATGCAGTTCGTGCAAAAAATCGCCAGCGATTGGAAAATTCCTCTCTATATCCGGGAATTCGACACGCCCGCCATCCAGAAAAACTCCGGAAAATCAGTGGAAATGGTTGCCCGTGAGCTGCGGTATGCCTGGTTCGAGGAAATCTCCACGGATTTCGACTACATCGTCACCGCGCACCATGCCACCGACGCCGCCGAAACCATGCTGCTCAACCTCTGCCGCGGCACCGGACTGAAAGGGCTTTGCGGCATCCCGCCCAAAAACGGCAAAATCATCCGCCCAATGCTGCCTTTTTCCGCCCAAGAAATTCGTCAATATGCTGATATTCACCATATTGAATATGTACAAGACATCACTAACCAAGACGAAACCATTGCCCGCAACCGTATCCGCCACTCAGTGATTCCGCAACTGGAACTGCTAAACCCTCAATTCTTGCAAACCAACACCCGCTCAAGAACTATTCTTCAACGACAATACGCTTACTACCAGAATCATATCGAGGCAAAAATAAACAAAATAGCATCCAAAGAAGGAAAAACATACCGCATCAACCGCTCCCAATTAGCTGATTGCGAGGATAATGAATTGGTTCTGTATGAATTGCTCACCCGTCTCGGCTTTTCTTCGGACACAAGTCTGAGACTCGCGGAATGTGACGATTTCCAGTCGGGCAAATATTTTCTTTCCGAATCCCATATCTTATTGGTTGACAGAGAATTTCTCATTATCAAGCCAAAATCCGAAGAGGAAATCCCGATTGTCGAAATTGAAACTTTGGATGACTTAAAACAGCATTTTTTGGTGGAAAAATTTGTATATCAACAAGATATGATCTTCGATAAAAGTCCGGACTTCTTATACATCCCTGAAGAGAAACTGGTTTTTCCGCTGAAAATCCGTCCGTGGCAGCACGGCGACTATTTCTACCCACTTGGCGGGAAAGGCCGCCAAAAGCTCAGCGACTTTTTCACCGACCATAAGATAGACCGCTTCGCCAAAGAGCGGATCCGACTTTTGTGTTCTGGAGATAATATCTTATGGATCATCGGTTTACGTTCTGACGAGCGGTGGAAAGTGTGCAGGACTTCCACCAATTGTTACCGAATAAAACAAAAAGCAGAATCTTATGAATAATCCCGAAGACATTACCCCGAAACGAACACCGATACTTTGGATTTTAGGCATCATCACGATGCTCAACTCCGCCTTTTCGGCCATCGCCTACCTCTGCTGGGCATTCGCCGCAGACTACATGCTGAAATCCATGGAAACAGTCAAAACTATGGGGCTGTTTCCCGCGGAACAGACAGAAAAAATCCTGGAACTCTACACCTCCATCAACAGTTGGCAATATCTGCTGCTGGCCGCCGTGCAAGTCATGCTTTTCATTGGCGCATTCCTCATGCTGGCGAAGCTCAACAAAGCCGGTTTCCACGTCTATACCATCGGCAAAATCCTGGAATTCTGCGTGATGAACTTCGTCATCGGAGGCATCGTGGCCATGAACTTCAGCGGAATCCTCATGTCCATCCTCTGGGTCCTGATGTACGCCACCCAATTACGCTTCATGCAACCCACCGACGAACAAAACACTAAACTATAAACCATAAACTATAAACTTTCATCATGAATCGATCCGATTTCCCCATATTGCAAGAAAAGGTTTACAACAAACCTTTAGTCTATCTGGACAATGCGGCAACCACGCAAAAGCCGCAAGTCGTGATTGACGCGCTGAACGATTACTACCTGCGCATCAACAGCAACATCCACCGCGGCGTGCACTGTCTCAGCCAGTTGGCCACCAACGAGTTCGAGCAGGCACGCGAAGCTGTGCGACAGTACATCAACGCGGGCAGCACGCAGGAAGTCATCTTCACTCGCGGTGCAACCGAGTCTATCAACTTGGTAGCCAGCTCTTTCGGGCGCACCTACCTGCACGCGGGCGACGAGGTCATTGTGTCGGAGATGGAACACCATTCCAACATCGTGCCGTGGCAGTTAGCCTGCGAGGAGCGCGGCGCCAAGCTGAAAGTTCTGCCATTCAACGACAATGGAGAACTGAGAATCAGCGAGTTAGACAGTCTCATCACCGACAGGACCAAAATCGTGGCCATGGCGCATGTCTCCAACTCGTTGGGCACCGTCAACCCGATAACGGAAGTGATCCGCATCGCGCACGCCCGCAACGTGCCCGTCCTCATCGACGGGGCGCAGGCCGTGGCGCACTGTCCGGTAGATGTGCAAGCCCTCGACTGCGATTTCTACTGCTTCTCCGGCCACAAAATGTACGCCCCCATGGGCATCGGCGTAATGTATGGCAAAGAACGGTGGCTCAACGAGATGCAACCCTATCAAGGCGGCGGCGAAATGATCAAGGACGTGACTTTCGAGAAAACCACCTACAACGACCTGCCATTCAAATTCGAGGCGGGAACTCCCTCCGTCGGCGATGTCATCGGTTTGCGCAAAGCCATCGAATACATCCAAAACATTGGTTTAGAGAAGATTGCAGCTTACGAACAAGAACTGCTGATCTATACCACCGAAAAATTAGCTAAAATCGACGGGATGCACTTTATCGGGGAAGCGGCACACAAAACCGGCGTCATCTCCTTCTTGGTGGGCGACATCCACCCCTACGACATGGGCGTTCTCCTTGACCATCAAGGAATTGCGGTCCGCACGGGTCACCACTGCACGCAACCTGTCATGACCCATTTCGGCATTCCAGGCACCATCCGCGCCTCGTTCGCGCTGTATAACACCTTCGAGGAGGCCGACGCTTTAGTGGAAGCCGTTGTTAAAGCCAAAAATATGTTGTCATAATAGCTGTTGGCTGCTGGCTATTGGCTATTAGCTTTAGGCTATTAGCTTTTTTGCTGACAGCCTAAAGCCTAAAGCCTAAAATATGAATAACTCAAAAGAAAAAACCTTCGCATTAGTCACCGGCGGAAGTTCCGGCATCGGGCTCGCCTACGCGGAAGAGTGGGCGCGAAAAGGATATAACATCTTGATAGTCAGCAATCGGGAAGACCTCAACACGGAAGCGCAAAACTATCTGCAACCGCTGTTCCCGGAGCAGCAGATCCTGACGCGGTACCAGGATCTGACCTCGGAAAACGCAGCGCAGGAGCTTTTCGACTTCTGCGAAAGCGAAAACATCGTGGTCGAGGTGCTGGTCAACAACGCGGGAATGTTTTACTTCGGTGCGGCCGTGGAGAAGCCGATGGCGCTGAGCCATAAGATGACGATGCTCCACAGCACCACGCCGGCAGACCTTTGCATCCTGTTCGGCAAAAAGATGAAAGAGCGCAAATGCGGTTACATCCTCAACGCCAGCTCCATCACCGCTTTTATGAGCTTCCCGACCATCGCCGTCTATCAAGCGACAAAATCGTACTTGCTGAAGTTTTCCAAAGGCATCCACCACGAACTGAGCCATTACGGGGTGAAAGTCTGCTGTGTATGCCCCGGCGCGGTCGATACGGACCTCTACAACCTTCCCGTGAAAATGCGGAAACGGCTGTGTGCCATCGGTGTTATGTTGAAGCCCGAGCAAATCGCCAAACGCGGCGTCCGCGCCACCCTGCATGGCCGGAAAGTGAAAATCCCCGGCATCATCAACTACTTTTTCTTGTTTTTATGCTTCCTCATCCCTGGATTTCTCGTGGACCTCGTGAAAAAACGGTTTGTTTAAGGCTATTGCCTGTTGCCTAAAAATAGTATCTTTGCCGCCATTTTAAAACTGACGAAATTTATATGCTCTATCCTGAAAATTTTGAGGAAAAAATCGGTTTTGACACCGTTCGGCGGCTGATTCTGGACCACTGCTTGAGTCCGCAAGGGGCGGAAGCCGTGGAAAACATGCGGTTTATGACCGACATGCTGCAGATTATGCCGGCTTTGGAAGCCGTGGAGGAATTCCGCCAGTTGCTGCTTTTCGACGAACCGTTTCCCGCTCAGGATTTTTACGACCTTCGTGAAACGTTGAAACGGCTTCGGATCGACGGCACCCACATCGAACTCGAAGAACTGGCCTGCCTGCGCGGTTTTATCCAGTCGATGACCAACATCTTCGTCTATTTCAAGGTGCGCCACGAGGACAACCGTTATCCACGCCTTTGGTCGATGTGCGCCGAGATGCCACTGCAACGCGACCTCACGGCGGCTATCAACCGCATTTTGGACGACAAAGGGCAGATGCGCGACAACGCCTCCGACGAGTTGGCCCACATCAAAGGGGCCATGAACCGACTCTCCCGGGACGCCGACCACCAAATCCGCAAAATCCTCAACGCCGCCAAACAAGACGGCATCGTGAAAGAAGACGCCGAGATGACTGTCCGCAACGGTCGTCTCTGCATCCCCGTCGCGGCACAGTTCAAACGCAGGCTGCGCGGTTTCGTGCACGACGAATCCGCCACGGGCCAGACCGTCTTCATCGAGCCCACCGAAGTTTTCGACACCAACAACGAACTCAAAGAACTGCAAAACGCCGAACAGCGCGAAATCATCCGCATCCTGACCGAAATCACCGACACCATCCGGCCGCTCATCGATGATCTCATCGACGCGCAAAAACTGATGGGACAATACGACTTCCTTCGCGCCAAAGCCCTTTTCGCCATCGACATCGATGCCGCCGTGCCGCACATCCATCCCAAAACCATGGTGCAATGGTACCAGGCCAAGCATCCCCTGCTCTACCTCAATTACAAGAAACATCACAAGGAAGTGGTGCCCTTGGACATCCGGCTGCTGCCCGAAAAGCGCATCCTCATCATCTCCGGACCCAATGCCGGCGGTAAATCGGTCTGCTTGAAAAGCGTTGGTTTACTGCAATATATGATGCAGTGCGGCTTGCCCGTCCCCATGCTGAGCACCTCCGACATGGGCATTTTCAAAAGTATCTTCATCGACATCGGCGACGAACAGTCCATCGACAACGATTTGAGTACGTATAGTTCTCATTTGCAGAATCTTAAGGTTATGGATGAGAACCTGAATGCGAAATCCTTGTTCCTGATCGATGAATTCGGCAGCGGCACCGAGCCCACGTTGGGCGGCGCCCTGGCGGAGTCCATCTTGGAACGCTACTACGCCACAAAAGCTTTCGGTATCATCACCACGCACTACGGCAACCTGAAGATGTTCTCCGACACGCATCCCGAAGCCGAGAACGGAGCTATGTTATTCGACACCAATGCGTTACTACCGCTTTACATCCTCAAAATCGGGAAACCCGGCAGCTCTTTCACCTACGAAATCGCACGGCAAATCGGGTTGAATCCGCAAATTATCGACAGCGCCATACAGAAATCCGGCACGGCGCAAATCGACTACGAACGGAAGTTGGAGGAAATCGAGATCACGCAGATTGAAACGGAACAGAAACTCAAGATGGTACGTGCCGCCGACGACCAGTTGGCCGTGATGATCGACGAGTACGCCGAAAAGTTCGCGCAACTCGACAAACAGCGCAAGGAGATTCTCACCAAGGCCAAAAACCAGGCCAACAGTATCGTCGATAGCGCCAACAAGATCATCGAGAACACGATTCGCGAGATCAAGGAGTCGAAAGCCGATGCGGAGAAGACCAAGGCGGCGCGCGAAGAGGTGAAATCCTTCAAAAAAGAGATGCAGAAGGAGATCGAGCATGTGGAGAAAGCGGAGGCCGAAGCGGTGAAAGCCCTCATCCCTGTTCATCGGAAGAAGCCGGTGGAGAAAAAACAGACCGCTGAAGAAGTTCAAGACAAAACCATCCGGGTGGGCGATTCGGTATATATGCCGGATTCCCAGATCGCCGGCGAGGTGACGCAGATTGACGGCACCGATGTGACCATTTCGTTCCATTCGGTGAATTTCCGCACCAAACTGGACCGGCTTATCAAAATCAGCAAGAAAGAGGCGCGGAATGTGGAACGCGGCCACGTGTCGCAGTTCAACGCCGGTTCCATCGCGGACGCCCTCAACAAAAAACTCTCGGATTTCAGCACCACCTTGGACGTGCGCGGTCAGCGGGCGGAAGAAATGGTGCACAATCTGGAAGAATACTTGGACGAAGCGGAGATGTTAGGGGTTTCCAATCTGCGGATTTTACACGGAAAAGGAAATGGCATTTTACGCAGTGTAGTCAGAAAATATCTCGCTAAAAGACAGAATGTTACAGAGTTTCATGATGAGATGCTCGAACTGGGCGGCGCTGGTATCACTGTGGTTAAGTTGAAAAAGTAGCGAAAAATTTTTTATTTTCGCCGTTTTGCTAAAGTATTGAATTATGGCACAGAAAAAATTCGCCGTCATCGGCGCGGGACAATTCGGACAAGCCATCAGCTTGGCGCTTTCGGAAAAGGGTTTCGAGGTGCTGGTGATCGACAAGGACATGAAGAAAGTGCAGAACATCAGCGATGATGTGGCGTATGCCGTGTGCACGGACGCCACCGACAAGCGCGCGCTGCTGAACGAAAACATCAAGGACTTCGACGCGGTGATTGTCGCCATCGGTGACGATTTCGTGGAACGACTGCTCTGCATCTCCAACCTCATCGACTTAGGCATCGAAAAGATATACTGCCGCATCAAGGGAACGCACCAGCAGACCATTTTGGAGAAGATGGGCATCACGGAATTCCTTTCTCCGGAGGAAGAGTTGGCCACCCTGCTCGCGGAACGACTCAGCAACCCTAACATCCTCTCTTACTTGCAGATGCCCGACGAATACCGCATCGCCTCCATCATCGCGCCCGACCGCCTCGAAGGACTCACCCTCGGCGATGTCAACTTCCGTGACAACCACCACCTCAGTTTAGTGACCATCCGTCGTAACTTCGAAGAAATCGAGAACAAGGAACTGACGATGAAACAGCATATTATCGGTGTGCCCGACAACTCGATGGTCATCCGCAAAGACGATGTCTTCGTGCTCTTCGGCAAAGACCGCGACATCGACAACTTCATCAAAATCAATCTGTAATGCATCTGTTCGGAAATCACGACGAATACAACGGAAAGCGACGGATCCACATTGTAAAGAACAAGGACCGCATTCAGCGGATTCTTCGGATTTGCAGTCTGGTGGTTTCCATCGTGACCATCGCGTGCATTTTCTGTTATCACGGCCTCTACATCACTCCGCGTGTCAAAAACCTCATCCGCTGGGTCATTTACGGCAGTTTGTTTTTCTACGTTGCCAAATACTTCATCATGCTGTTCTATTCGCTCCACCGCGGGAACTACATCAAGCAGTCTTGGGGCGAATTTCTCATCATCCTGTTGCTGATTGCGCAGTTCATTTCCATCAACATCTTCCATTTCAGCTTTATCGATAAACAGAATTTCGAAAATATCTACCTGATTTTCATTCAGTTCTACTTTCTGATTATCGTATTGGTCGAGTTGGCCAAAGCCAGCAGCACGCTCGGGAAATACCAACTCAGTCCGCCGATTCTGATGGTGGCGTCCTTCCTGTTTCTCATCTCCATGGGCACCATCCTGCTGATGATGCCGCGCATGACCACCAACGGGATTTCCTTCATCGATGCCCTCTTCACCGCCACGAGCGCCAGCTGCATCACCGGCCTTTCCGTGGTTAGCACTTCCGCCTGCTTCACATTCAAAGGCCAAGTGGTTATCTTGATGATGATTCAACTGGGAGGTATGAGCATTCTCTCCTTTGCAACGTTCTTCTCCACCTTCCTTTCGCGCTCCATGGTGGGGCTTCGCTACCAATACATGATCCGCGACATGATGTCCTCCGACCGGCTCTCCGACTCTGTAGGGCTGCTGCGGAGCATCGTGCTCACCACCTTCATCATCGAGGCGGCGGGCGTGGCGTTTTTGTTCACCTACTGGAAATCGACGGGATTCTTCATTTCCGACAAACAGAACTTGTTCTTCTCGATATTTTACACCGTGTCGGCCTTCAACAACGGCGGTTTCGTGCTCATTGACGACAGTTTGCTGAACCTCGGCGTGCCCGGCAGCTATTTCCCGCAAGTGGTGATCATGGCGTTGGTGTTCCTCGGCGGTATCGGTTTCGTCACCATCCGCGACTTTTTCAGCCGCCGCTACATCCGTGAACGCAACAAATATCGCTGGAAAACGCTGATGCCGCAGACCAAAATCGTGCTTTACGTCACTTTCGCCATCATCATCATCGGCAGCGTGCTTTTCTTTTTGATAGAATACAATGGCACTCTGAAAAGTGTCGGAGGACTCGGAAACAAAATCTTCACGTCCATCTTTCAAGTGGTCACCTGCCGAACTTCCGGTTTTAACGTGCTGGATGTCAATCTAATGCATATTTCTACGGTGTTACTTATATTGGTGATGATTTTCATTGGCGGATCGCCGAGCTCCACCGGCGGCGGCATCAAGACCACCACGCTGTTCATCGTCATCAAATCGGTTATCGCCACGATAAAAGGTAAAAAAGACATTGAATTCAACCACAAAGCCATCTCGGCCTCTTTAGTGGAAAGGGCAACCACCATCCTGCTGCTGTCGCTGACATTCATCGCCATTTCCTGTTTCCTGCTCACGGTGGTGCAACCCGATGTGCAACTGCTGCCCGCCTTGTTCGAAACCTCCTCGGCATTCACCACCTGCGGTCTCTCCACCGGCGAATGCGCCAACTGGAACTGGATGGCCAAACTGATCCTGATTGTCAACATGTACTGCGGCCGTATCGGCACCCTGACCCTGGCCTTCGCGCTCACCCGCCATAAAAAGGAATCGCCGCATCAGTACCCCGACTTGTACATCATGCTAGGTTAGCAGGGCTGTTGCCTATTGCCTAAAAAATTGTATCTTTGCCGCCGAATTGAATGAGACAAATGGATTTCGAAGATATACGCCCTTATACGGATCTTGAGTTCAAGGAAGCCTACTACCGATTGATGGATGACCGCCGTTTTCAGGAGGCCATCGCCTTGTGCCTGCCCAACTATTCCGTTGAACAGTTCCGCCGTGATTTTGCAAATTTTAACACTATTGAGGAAGTCCAGGTGGATTTCGACAAGCGTTTCCTCGATGTCTTCATCGCCCAGTCGTCCAAAGGCGTCCAGTTGTCCGGCATTGAAAATATCGATCCCTCTTCGGCATATATGTTCATCGGCAACCACCGCGACATCACCTTCGATCCGGCTCTGCTGCAATACTACTTCTTTCTGGAACATCGCAAAACCTCCCGCATCGCCATGGGCGACAACCTGTTCACCACCCCGCTGTTAGGCGAAGTGGCCAAACTCAACAAGATGATCAAGGTGAAAAGATCCGGCACTTTGCGCGAAAAACTGGAAAATTCTTACAAACTGGCCGCTTACATCCAATACTCTCTTTTTGAAGACAAAGAGTCTGTATGGATCGCGCAACGCGACGGACGGACCAAGGACGGCAACGACTTCACCAAGCACGGTCTCGTGAAAATGATCACCCTCGGCAACGACAAAAACCTCATCGAGACTATCCGTCGGATGAATATCACCCCGCTGACTGTCTCTTACGAAATCGAACCCTGTGACAAATTGAAAGCCAGAGAGTTGGCCATTAGCGAACATACTGTTTACCAGAAACAGCCGGGGGAAGATTTCAACAGCATCAAACAAGGCATCTTCGGGCAAAAAGGCCGCATCTCCCTCGCCATTGGAAAACCGCTCGACAAAGAACTTGACGCCATTCCTGAAAACATCTCCAATAACGAAAAAATCAATTTGGTTTGTCAAATTATTGATAAACAGATATATAGAAACTACACTCTCTACCAAAACAACTATATCGCCCACGACCTTTTGTATCAGAACGAAGACTTCCACGACCACTACTCCGACGACGAAAAAACTGCTTTTGTCAACTATTTGCAGACTAAATCTCAAGTTCCCGATGTTTCATTTGAAAAAATGCACGAATACTTGTTGAAAATCTACGCCAATCCCGTTGACAACCATTTCAAAGCAATTTCTGAAGAAAATTAATATTTTTTAACGCAATATGGACGAAATACAACCCCCGTCGCAACCGAAAATCCTCATTATCCGACTTAGTTCCATTGGAGACATCGTGTTAACCACTCCGGTTCTCAGAGCGGTGAACGAACAAATCCCCGAAGCAGAAGTGCATTTTTTGGTCAGAAAAGACTATGTCTCTGTGATTGCGAACAATCCGCACATCCACAAAGTGCATGCTTACGATCCTGACAACGTGAACCAAACCATCGAAGAGCTGAAAAAAGAGCATTTCGACGTGGTCGTTGACTTGCAGAAGACGATGCGTTCCCGCAAGGTGGTGCGCAAGCTGAAATGCCCTTCCTACACTTTCAACAAGCACAATTTGTCGAAATGGATTTGCTATCGTCTCAAGATGAACGGCATGCCCGAAACGCACATCGTGGAACGTTATTTCGAGGCCGTCAAGGCTTTGAACGTTCACAACGACCACAAAGGGTTGGAATTCTATATTCCTGAAGATCAAGGATTTGAAGAAGATGATTTGCCGATGATGTTCGAAGACGGCTTCGTGGCCATCGTGTTGGCGGCACAGCACTTCACCAAGCGGATTCCGGTGAGCAAGGTGGTGGAAATCGGCAGCATCCTGCACAAACCGATCATGCTGTTGGGCGGCAAGGACGTGTTCGAAGAGGGCGAGCAGGTGGTTTCCCAGCTCGGCGAGCGGGCCACCAACGGCTGCGGCAAATACACCCTTTACCAGTCGGCAGCCATCCTGCAGCATGCCGACTGCGTGATCACCGGCGACACCGGCCTGATGCACATCTCAGCGGCGCTGCACAAGCCCACGGCAGCCATCTTCGGCTCCACCATTCCCGAATACGGTTACTATCCTTATATGCCCGGCGAACGGAATTTGTTCCGCAATTTCGAAGTTTGTCCGCTCCATTGCCGTCCGTGCTCCAAGTTCGGCAGCTCCAAGTGCCGCCGCAAGCATTTCAAGTGCATGAAGAACATTTCCGCGACGGAGGTGGCGGAGTGGGTGAATAGGTTTTAGGGAGTTAGTAGTTAGTAGTTAGCAGTTTCGGGGGGCGTGGGCATAGAAGGTGATGGGAAAAAAGGGAGGACTGACGAAAATCGCGATTACAAATCGCTAATCGGGTTTCAAAGTGGAACGGCGATAACCCATTGATGCCCTGTAGTGGGCTTTCATGTCCGCAGACAGAAAACTTCTGCTCAAAAGCTCTTCCGCAGCAACATTCTCCGCAGCAAACCGGTTAAGTTCCCGTTCAACAATGCGGTCAGGCAGTCCAATTCTACGGCCGAATTCCGTGAAATCGTTCCTGCTGATTGAACGGGTATCGGAAAAGGACATGCCCTCCCTGAACAACCCATTGTCAAGAGCGAAGATGCGAGGTTGACGCAAGTGAAGGCTGGTGTTGATCAAATCGTAAGCTGGAGCCAAACGGTATTCAGTTCCGTTCCGGCTAATCAGGGTGAAATTTTTCAAGTGGGCATCATCATTCAAAGTGAGGTAGTTGAACAAAACTATTTGGAAAAACCGCAACACGTCGATTTGTGCGGCAGAAACATACTGTCGGATAATAGCAGCACATTCTTCGTAGCTGAGGTTGCTGTATTTGTAATCATTGCCACCGTTTGCTTTAGTCAAGCCGGCAATCGAGGCAAAATCCTCTTGCGGATATTTCCGCTCATCGGGAGCGACATCAAAACGGCGCGTCAAATAGGCAGGTTCCCCATCACGAAAGAAGCAGAGTGCATTATCGGCAGTCTCTATCCCATACACCTGCGAAGCGAGCTGCATAGTGACGTGCTCGTTAGCCGGACAAAATTCGCGGGCAAGGAGCGCGTATGAGCTCGGAACAGGCTTCAGAATGTAACGGCTGCGCAACCTCTCTGCCGGTTGTGCCAAAAAACCATCATCGCCTATCACCAAACCGCCTTTTGGTTGCACTCCCGACAGTGAAATACGTCCTACCTGTCTCACATAGTCTGTCTTTTCGTCACTGTCATGGTTTGGACTATCAAAAGGAAGGATGTGCGAAACGGCTCTGCCGTCAAACAGCCTGCGACGGGCCTCTGGTGAGTAAGTGTCAAAACCTCTTTTTAACGTAGAGGGGCAAACTTCAATCTTTTCCATCGCTAATGGGTTTTACGGTTACAGCACCAATGGTGTCAAATTGAGCAGTGGCCAACAAGATGCCAAAATCGTCATGCTCGTCAATGTGCAACATTCGGGATTGAACCTGACGGTTTTCACCCTCCGATAACATATTGAAGAAATAAGGAAAAAGATTTTCGGACAGATAAGGCTTTTCTCGAACGGGCATGGACAAGCACACTGGCGCACCATCATAACCTCTGATGTAGGTGAAACGATAGCCTTCTCCTTTGACTTCCTGAAGCAGTCCGGCCTCCATATCCTGTACGAAAACTTTACACTGTCTCATTGTTCAACTGTTTGATGGTGATGTCGATTTGTAGCCCGAGTGTGTCGAAAATGGCCAACAGCGAGGACAGTTGCGGGTTCCCTTCCCCGCGTTCAATGGCTACCACGGTATTCACGGCCACCCCGGAAAGATCCGCAACTGTGCGCTGATTCACATTCAGCTCTTTTCGGCGCATCCGGATTCTGTTTCCTATATCAATCAAATTCATAATTCCAATATATTGGGATTTTGGCGCAAAAATACAAAATAATCTTATCTAAAACACATAAAATCGCATTTTGTTGTGATTTTATATGCTGAAGATAGCGACTGCAAGAATCCCTGAACAACTCTCACCTGCGGCGAATCTCGCGCACCACGGCCGTTTTATCCACCACCTGAAACTTCACTTCGTACCCGTCAAACGGAAAACCATAGACCCGGTCTTCGTCGTGGTGGTAGGCGGGGCGCGGGTCTTGCGCCAACACCTCCCGCAACTTCTCCAACTTTTCGGGTTTCAGACTCTTGGCGACATCATTGGGAATCTCCACCTCAAGCTGGTAGTTTTCGTGCTCTTGCGTGAACCCTTTGGTGGCTTCCGGATGACAGTCGGTGGTGAGCAGATAGGGCTTGATGTCGTAGATGGGAGTGCCGTCCATGAGGTCAGCGCCACCTACGAGAAGAGTCGGATTTTTGGGATTGAAGTCGGCCTCGATGAGCTCCACGCAGGAGAGCCCGATGGGATTGGGTCGGAACGGCGAGCGCGTGGCGAAGACGCCCATACGGCGGTTGCCGCCGAGTCGAGGAGGCCGCACCGTCGGCGACCAGCCCTCCTGCTGTACCTCAGAAAAACCCCAAATCAGCCACAAATGGGAAAACTCCTCAATGCCGCGCAACGCTTCGGCATTCCGGAACTCCGGCTCAAACACGATGCGCGCCCGCAACGACGGCACCAGCCCGCTCTGCCTCGGGATCCCGAACTTCGTCGGAAACTCGCTGCGAATACGGGCGACAATGCGAATCCTATCGTAACTTTCTTCCATTTTGTAACTATAAAACCCAGGGCTCGCTATCGCTTACCCTGGGCTGACATACGTCGGGCTTTCACCCCTTACTGAATATTTTTATTTTTTCTCAATTTTGTATCCCACCGTCGCGAAGAACAAGATATATGCGTAGCTGACGAACAACAGCGCGTAGGCGGCGTGATTGTTCACGGCATCGGCGATTTTGCCGTAGATCAGCGGCATGACGGCACCGCCCACGATGGCCATCACCATCAGCGCGGAAGCAAACTCGGTGTGGTCGCCCAAATCATGGATAGCCAACGGCCAGATGGCGGGCCACATGATGGCGTGCGCGAAACTCAGACAGATAATCGCGATGATGGAGACGATGCCTGTGGTACACAATGCCACAATAACCAACGCGACAGAGAGCAACAGTTGAATAATCAAGGCCTGACGCTGCGAAATCACCTTCGGCACAAACAAGATGCCGCAGATGTATCCCACTAACAAGGCAATCAAGGCATAAACGCCGAAATAGTGCGACACCGACGTGGGTATGCCGTAGTAGTCGCCGTAAGGAATCAGCGTGTCAATGGCAATGACCTCAGCACCTACATAGAAGAAGATAGCCAAAACGCCGAGCCACAGATACGGGAAACTGAGAATGCTGGTCTTCTGCCCGCCGATTTTCTTCTCTTCCTCCACAATGTCCGGCAGATGCGCGGTTTTGATGAAGAGCACCAATGCGATGAGTACAGCGGTCATAATGAGATAGGGAATGATGACGCCATTGGAGAGCTGCTGCAGCATGGCTTCTTTCTCCGCACCGGGAGCCATCTCCTTGATGCTCTCGAAGAGGTGCTCCTTGCCGCTGAAGAGGGCGTTGTAGAGCACCAAAATGCCGATCATACCCGCCACCTTGTTGCAGATGCCCATGATGCTCATACGCCGCGCCGCCGACTCAATCGGACCGATGACCGTGACGTAGGGATTGCTGGCGGTCTGCAACAGCGACAATCCGCTGCCCTGAAGGAACAGTCCCAACAGGAACATCGGGTAGCTGCGCATCTTCGCACCGGGGATGAACATCATGCACCCGATGGCCATGACGACCAAACCCAAAGCCATGCCGTTGCTGTAACCCGTCTTCTTCAACACGAAGGATGAAGGAATGGACATCACGAAATAGGCAATGTAGAAGGCGAATGTCACCAAGTAGCCCTGCACTTGCGTGGTGAGTTCGCAAGAAGTTCTCATGTACGGAATGAGAATATTGTTCAGCCATGTCACGAAACCGAATACGAAAAACAGCGATCCGATGACGAACATGCTATAGGCGGTGCTTTTCTTATTTTCCATAAAAGTCTATGTTTATTTGATTTTTTTCATCAACTCGGCCTTTTTGGCATCATATTCCTCTTGTGTGATGATTTGGAGGTCCAATTTTTCCTTCCACTTTTTCAATTCTTGCAGGGCTGCATCCGAAGCCATATCGTCCAGGTTGGCTTTGACGACCACCTCTTTTGTGGCAATCGCCTCTTCGAAGTTGGTGCAGGCCAAACCGCCGCGGTTCAACACGAGGACGATTTTGCAGCCGCATGTCATTTTGTTGAAAGGATCCACGGGAACGCACTGGATTCTTTTGATGGTGGCCACGCCGCCGGCACGGTTTTCGATGCGCTCCGCACGCTCTTGACTTACCGCACGATCAGAGGCGCTCGCCTTTTCATCTTCTGCCAAAACGTTTAGCCAACTTCCGGTAACATCCTTGAAATAGAGGTAATACTTGCCGTTTGTCGGATAACCGTATGTTATGGTGGAACCAATTTTGTACGTGACACCGTCGGACGCCACGTATGCCGTGATGTCATCACCGCCTTTTCTTCCGGTTAATTCTTTGGCCGGTTTTTGTTCCAAAATATCTTGGTAAGTAACGGTTTGCGCGTTAGAAATAAAACACAATCCTACAAAAAGAAGAACAAAAAGCTGTTTCATTGTTATAGTTTTAATTGATGAATCATATTTTCGGGATTTTCCGCTTTGAAAACGGCATTTCCTGCCACCACCGCGTCGGCACCGGCGTTGATGATGTCCGCGATGTTGTCGGCATTCACACCGCCATCGACTTCGATGAGCGCATTCGACTTGTTGCGCTTGATCATCGCGCGAAGTTCAGCAATGCGGTGTAAAGAACGCGGAATGAACTTCTGTCCGCCGAAACCAGGATTCACAGACATAATCAACACTAAATCAAGATCTTGGATAACATCCTCCAATCCAGATACCGGTGTATGCGGGTTCAATGCGACCCCTGCCAACATGTCGTGCTCCTTGATTTGGTAAATCGTGCGGTGCAGATGCGTGCAAGCCTCCCAGTGGACGGTCAACAGATCGCATCCTATCTCCTTGAAAGTCTGGATATAACGCTCCGGTTGCACAATCATCAGATGGGTGTCCAACGGCTTTTGCGCCAGCTTCCGGACGGCTTTGATGACGGGCATTCCGAACGAGATATTCGGCACGAACACACCGTCCATCACGTCCAGATGGATCCAGTCGGCCTCGGAACGGTTCAACATTTCAATTTCTTCACCCAATCGGTTGAAATCCGCCGACAGCAACGACGGAGCAATAATCGGTTTCACACTCATATCTTTACATTTTGCGGCGGCAAAAGTACACAAATTTTCAATGCACACAAATTCCTGAAATCCAGCACGCAAAGACGCAATACACCGCGTCTCTACTTCACTTCCATCACCTTGTCCCCGTAGTAAAACACAAAATGGCCCGGATGGATTTCGAAATGCTGACGCTCGTCCGAAAATGTCTGGAAAAACTCGTCATCCACTTGAAAGGAGACGGTTACGCTTTTCCCCGCAGGGACAAACACGCGCTTGAAACCCACCAACGTCTTCACCGGCCCCTGCTTGTCATCCTTGTTAGTCATATAGAGCTGTGCCACTTCCTCGCCATTGAACTTTCCGACATTATTGATTTTGCAGGTGAAAACGCGACCTGCCGGGTCATATTTGGCGTTTTCATACTCAAATTGCGTGTAACTCAGCCCGTATCCGAAAGGATAAAGCGGTTTTTCCGTCATAAAACGGTATGTGCGGTTCTCCATCTCGTAACTGTCGAACGGCGGAAGCTCGTTATTGGAGCTGTAGAAGGTCACAGGCAGCTTGCCGCTGGGGTTGATCTTGCCGAAAAGCACATCCGCCATGGCCGTGCCCGCCGCCTGACCGCCATACCAACCTGCTAACACCGCATCCAAATTCTGATCCTCCCAGTCCACGGCCACCGCGCCGCCAGAACAAAGCACAAACACCACTGGTTTACCCATCTTCTTGATTTTCATCAACATACCCTCCTGAATCCGAGGCAAGTCAATCGTGGTTCTGTCCCCGCCATGGAAACCGTCCATCTCCACCTTCAACTCCTCGCCCTCCAATTCGGGAGAAAGCCCGCCGACGAAAATCACAAGGTCGCACTTCGCAATCTGCTTGTCAAAGTCACGGGGCGGACGATACTTGCCGTCCACGTGGTGGCACGCCGTGTCGAAATAGATTTGGGGCCGTTCTTTTGCCGGCAACGTGTTGATATAGTTGACGATACCTTCGTAGATGGTCACCGCGTGGCGCGGAGTCCCGTTGTAATTGCCGCACAGCATAACCGAATCCGCCGCATTGGGTCCCACAATAGCGATCCTTTTGTATTTTTCAGGCTGCAACGGCAGAATTTCATTCCGGTTTTGCAACAGCACGATGCTCTTTTGCGCCATTTTGAGGGCCATCTTGTCAAAAGAAGCCGTATCCGGCAGCTTCCAGAACGGCTGTTGCGGATCGAACATTCCCAAAGCCAAGCGCGCTTTGAGAATCTTAAGTACATGGTTGTCAATAATATCCTTCGGAATCATCCCCTTATAATACGCCTCTCTCAGTGCGTTGAGGCCGCTGCCGCACTCCAAATCGATGACGGAACCGAACGCGGCGGCGGCGGCATCGGAAGCGGTCGCGTGCGTCTCGTGCCGCGGAATCACCTTGTCGCGCTCCCAACAGTCGTTCAGCGCCCAGCAGTCGGTGACGAACAACCCGTCATAGCCCCATTGGTCGCGGAGAATCTGCACCAACAGACTCTCGTTGGTACAGCACGGCACCCCGTTCAGACGGTTGTAACCGCACATCACCATACTCACGTCCGAATGATCCACAACGTACTTGAACGCAGGAAGATAGGTGGTCCAAAATGCACGGCCGCTGACAGTGGCATCGAACGAATGGCGATCGGCCTCGGGTCCGCTGTGCACGGCAAAGTGCTTGATGCAGGCGAGCGACTTGTAGCGGCCGTTGGACTTCTGCTGCAAACCGTTCACACAGGCAGCCCCCATGCGCCCGGTAAGGTACGGATCCTCGCCGTAAGTCTCCATGCCCCTGCCCCATCGCGGGTCGCGGAAAATGTTGATGTTCGGGGTGAAGAAGGTGAGCCCTGTATAGTCGCCGTACTGACCGGCCTGCTGTGCGCGGTAATACTTCATCCGCGCTTCGTCAGCCACCATGCCGAACATCTCCTGCACCGCCTTGTCGTCGAAAGTGGCGGCCAGCGCGATAGGCATCGGATAGACCGTGGCATAAACGTTGCGCGCAACCCCGTGCAACGCCTCGTTCCACCAGCTGTAGGCTGGAATGCCCAACCGCTCAACGGCCGGGTTCTGATGCTCCATCATCCCCAGTTTCTCTTCCAAAGTCAACTGGTTCAGAAGCAATTGCGCCCGCTCGTCAATCGAGAGGCTCGGATCGCGGAAATCTTGTTGCGCCATCGCACAAAGAGCGACGACCACGGTTATGATACTGACGAATACTTTCTTCATATTCATTGTTTTAGTCAAACTGTTTCGTTTTTCTTTTGTAAAGACGCGCCATGGCACGTCTCCACTATTACCGGACAATCAACTTCTTGGTAACAAACGAATTACCTTTCTGTATGTAAACAAGATACGTTCCCGGTGTTAACGTTTTCGCGGCGATACGGTTCGCTCCCGGTTGCGCATCCCCATGCATCACACACTGACCGGTGGTGGTGAAAATCCGCCATTCCAACTCCGATTCTGTCGGATTGTCCAGCATGAAAAATCCCTGCGTGACCGGATTCGGAACAAGGTTAATTTTCGTTAAAACATTGTCGGGAACGTCGCAGGTGAAGTCAACGCAAACGACATAGCTGCGGGAAGATTGGTGGGGAGTTGTGGCCGTATAGACGACGGAGGACTCCACAAAATTCTGAGGTTCCAAAGGCGCCGGCGTGACGGAAACACCCATCGGACACGTGATCGAGGGCAACAACTGGGTGCCATATTGGGCAAGTCCGGCCATATTCACCAAAATGGAATCGCCATTTTCGGAAAAAGTGCCGTAATAATCCATTGGCATGAGCGGGAAAGCAAACTCATTGTATTCCGCCAAAAACGCAAAACTGAGAATTTCAGGCTCTATCACATTGATTGGCTGAAAATAGACGAGGCCATACGACGTATTGTCGTTCCAGTGGAAAATCACATCCTCTGCCGCCGCATCGTTGTCACAGCCCCAATAGTTACCGATTGCATCTATACAGTTGCTGGTATTGTTATACAACTCATATTCAACACCTCCGTTGCCGTTGTTGTACAGCACATTGTAACCGGGATCCTCTGCCGTGCCCATATCCAAAAGAGGGACCTGGATGGCCGTGACCCCCCAAAGGTTACCGGTGATGAGGTTTCGGCGCAACTTGGCCGTGCAGGTCGTGCTGCCGTATATGCTCACTCCACTGCCACCGTTGTTCGGATTGACCTCCAAATTATTGTCAATAAACTGATTATCAAATAATTCCGAAGAAATCAAAGACCCGTTCTGCGTATAACCATAGCGATTGTTTTTCACCACATTGTCTTTCACAAGCACATGCGTGACCAACTGGCTAAAGGCAAACATGTTCGAGATGCCGATGCCGCCCGACATGTTGCTGGCCACTCCCTCAATGAGGTTTCCAATGATGCGGATGGTGTCCGTGGTACCAGGACCTATATTGATCTGCGGATTGTTCGTGTTTGCCAACACATTGTTATACAACACATTGTTCAGAATGGCCGGACAACCGTCAGAATTGAGGGCCGACTGGATGGCACAGGTTTGGTTGTCGTGAAAATAGCTGTTCTGGATGGTTGGACTGCAATTCATATAGCTGATCACATTGTTGGAAAAGTGGTCGAACTCGCAGGAGTCAATCACTACTTCGCTGTTAATCAAATTGATACCCTGACAATAGCGGACATGAAGGTGGGATAATCGACTCTGGGTGGCGTCCTCGAAGCGAACCTCAAAATAATCGCCTTGGATGAGAAGCGGTTGTGTTCTGTCAGCGGTGCGCATCGTCCCGCGAACAGTCCATACCACACCGATAGACACATGCACCATTTCGGCGGTGGACTCCAACGTCAGCGTGTCGCCAGCAGAGATGGTAATACTCTGCAAAATGTCATATTGGTTCGATGATGTGTTTTGCACAGCGGAAGGGGCTGCGGTGCAAAGGGTTTCCAGCGTGTATGATTGGCCGGTCCCAGGTGACACCCATTGTGCAACTGATTGGTTTACAACAAAAATAAATGCAAAAATGTAAAATAATTTATTCATCTCGAAAACTTTTTTAATCGGCAAAAGTACAAAAAACGTCGATTGGTTCTATTTCACAAGAGACAACAATCCCATAGGTCTGGATAATTCCACACCCGGCATTTTACTTTGATTTTATATTGTTCTGAACGTAAGTGTCGTGTCCAAAAGAAATCATTTCGGCAATTTCGCCTTGAACTCCTTCTTAAATGAACGCGAAATCTCGAACTTGTCGTTGTTTGCGATCAGCACACGATTCCGAATCATTCCCGTCACCTTGTCCATATTCACCACCACCGAACGGTTGATTTTCTGGAATTGGCTTTTGGGGAACTTTTGCAAGAACATTTTCAAATTACTCCGAAAATACTTCTTGAAACCGTCTTCGAAAACCACGCACACCTGATTTCCCACCTTTATAATATACAACACCTCGTCGAAAACGACCCGGAAAGACTCCTCGTTGCGCGTACCCATGATAAAAACGGATTTCATGGGGCGTTCCGCCGCATTATACGGGGCGTTCTCCTCTTCCACCTGTTGCATCATCTGCCGGTCCAACTTGTTGTAAGCACCCAATATGTTAAGAATTTTCCCCATAATGCTGTTCAATTCCCTTTCCATATAAGGCGAATAAAAAACCTCGAAAAATCCCATCTTGAGGAACGATTTCACCCTTTTCGTGTTTATCATATCACAAAGACCCACTATGAAAGGTGGTTTTCTGATATCGAACAACACCTCCGAAAACTCCATGTCCAAGAAGAAAATCGTGATCTTGTGATTGTTGATGTACTCGATGGCTTCCGCTATACTACTGCAAACAGGAGCAATTTTTAACGAGTAATACTTTGATAATAAGCTTTTTAGCTTTGCCACCTTGGCTTCATCCTCGCTGAGAATGACTACTTCAAAATTCGTGTTTGAGTTCATATTCTAATCATAATTACTTGTAAAAGTAAAAAATTTGTTGATTGTCTCGACAATACTGTGCAAAATAGTGATGTTTGGTCATTGTTTTTCATAAAATCTGCATAAAACGCGTTAAAATGTGCACAAATGTATGAAAAAAATGACATTTTGCATATTTTAAAGCAAAAAAAGCAGAAAATGTGATGTATGTGCAACTTTCAGTACTAAAAATGCAAGAAATGTTGTGATAATGGTAATTTTTATGTCATAGGTGTTTTATTGGTGGATAAATTCATGATGTTGTATTCTTAAAACTTGTTCCAGGCGGAACAGGGAATCTCGCACTTCATTTAAGAGCCTCGCCGGAAAAGATGTGAGGGAATTACCTGCGATAAGCCATGACGGCACCTCATCAGGCAACCATCGCTGTATATTAGAAATCAATATATCTGACTCATTTTCAGTGTTTTGAATGTTTTTTGCTCGAACATACTGCAGAATCCGAAGACCATCCGCCTTCTGGTGGAAAGCCTTCACGAAATGCGCGAAGTCCGCCACGTTCCGCCGGATATCCGACCAAATGTCTTTTTTCTGTAAGTCTTTCTGAAGAAAAAACAGAAAATCGTTGTCCTTGGCTGAATATTCCCCCTTATACAGCTCTTCCAGATGCGAATAAGCTTCCGACACCGGCTGGAAGCAAGTGTAAGGGTATATGGGATAGCTGCTCCAATCATTTCCCTTGCCTTTCAACATGGCCGGGCCTGTCCCGAACGGCACCCTGTCGGAATACCGCCCTGCTGGATACACACATTCGGAGTTAAAAAGTCTTAATCCACCCATTTTGCAGAATTTCTGCACAAGATAGAAGTCCTCTCCGCTTTGAAACGGGGTGATATTCCCTATCTTCCGTAATGCGCCCGCACGCATCGCAATGGCCGAACCTAAGGCCGTAAAACCATACGGACTGTTGATTTTCAGTAAGTTGATGGCATAATTACGCATGTAAACTTCATACCGAAGCATGGCACGGCTCTGCTCTTCATCCGCAGGGTTTAGGTCGTGATAGTAGGGAACCGCCACGGCCTGCATGTCGGGATGGGCAGCGAAATTGTCCGCCAACGACTGCAAATAGCCGGAACCCACCTTCGTGTCCGCATCAAGGCTGACCACAAGATCATCGGATTCAGAATCTGATAAAATATTGTCAAATAATACTTTACGTGCAAACCCAACACCAAATTGCTTTCCCTTCCATCCTTTTCCGGGAGAAGCATAGTCCAAAACATGTAAAGTTAAAGAATCATAACAACGAAGGTATTCCAACAACTGTCGGTTGTGTTCGCATATAACGAATTTAGCCGGATTATCCCAATAGGTATCCGGCTGATTCACACAAACATAGACTTCAAAGGGGAGGGTCGTTTGCTGACAGGAAAGCGCATCCAACGTGACGGGCAGGTAGTTCAGCTCGTCCATGGCGGGAATGGCGACCCGTATCGCACGCATCTACTTGACGGTAACCGTTACATCGCGGGTGCGGGCCGGCTGGTCCACATTGTCACGCGCATAAACGAAATGCAGCGTCTGCGTGCCTTTTTCCACGGCCTCAAACTTCCAAAACCGATGGCTGGAAGCTCCTATCATACCTTTCGGCGCATCACTGGTGTAACGGTCGCCAGCACTCTTCACAATATGGACCTCATCCTCGTTAAGCAACTGCCACCAAAAACCGGTCGAGGCATTGGTGATGAACTCGATTTCGCAGCTTTGCCCTTGTTTGAGGACAATCTCGTTGGTCTCCTTGTCCACAGAAACCAATTTCTTCTGAGCCTGGCAGCCGACGAACAAGCAAATGATCGCGCTGAAATAAACAATTTTCTTCATTTTTTTCCTCAATTAAAGTGCAAAAATACAATTTTTACGTATAGACCCCGCATCCTTCCGAAAATTTAGAAAACAACCCTTTAAAAACAAAAGAGAGACAGACCATAAGCCCGTCTCTCTTTTTGTTGTATAGACTGCGAAAACTACTTCTGCATCGTGGTCGGGTGCATGTCGACGCGAGTGTAGATTTCAGGATGGAAATACTTCTTCATGAACTCGATCATCTCCTTCTTGGTGACGGAATTGACGATGTTGTCATACTCGGCCGGAGCGATAATCGGCTCATCCTGGTTGACCTTGCCGCTGATGTAGTTCATCCAGAAATTGTTGGTTTGGATGTTCTTGGCGCGGGTGCTGATCATCTGCTTCTTCACGAGAGCCATGGTCTTACTGTCGGGTCCTTTCTTCTTGAAGTCGTTGAGGATCTTGAGACTGGCGGCGGCCAGTTTGTCGGTCTTCACGGGGTCGCAGCCCAGGAGGATCATCAGGGTCATTTCCGGACGCGGGAGTTTGCTGGCACCCATCTGCACCATCGGGGAATAGACATCACCCATCTTCTCACGCACGATGCGCACGAACTGGATGTCGAGGGCTTCGCCGATCATGCTGGCGATGATGGAATTACGGTAGCTCCAGTCGATGGGGTTGCTGATCATCATGCCCATCCAACCCTGTTCTTCAGTACCGGCATAGACCGTCTGAGAGGAAGCTTGGCTCGGACGCGGTTTCAGCACGTTGAGATTGTAGTTCTCTTTCTTGCTGGGATCGGTCTTCATGGAACCGAGATAGAGTTCCACGAACTCCTTCATCTGTTTCTCGTCGTAGTTGCCCACGAAGAAGAAGTTGAAGTCGGCGGGGTTGGCGAAACGTTCCTTGTAGATCTGCACGGCGCGGTCGAAATTCACCTGTTTCAGATACTCTTCATCGAAGGTGAACATCTGCTTCATGTAAGGATCGTGATTATAGGCAGCGTCAATCAACTTGCCCAGGAATTGGTACATCGGCTGGGCAGTAATCATCTTGATGCCCTCGCGGGTCTCGTCCATCACCAATTCGAAAGCGTTCGGATCAATGCGCGGGTTGGTGAAGAAGGCGTTGAGGTACTGGAAGAAGAACTCCAGGTCTTTCGGGGAAGAAGAGCCACCAAAACCTTCCGTCAGAAGGTTGACCTCCGGAGAAACGCCAACATTTTTACCTTTCATCTTCTTCATCAAGGAGTTGTAGTCCAAACCGGCGATACCGCCACGGTCGATGATGTCGGCGGCGAAATCGGCGGAAGCGAGGTCTTTCACAGGATAGAGGGTTTTACCACCTTTACTGCTGGCAGTGAACAGGATTTCGTCGTTCTTATAGTCGGTTTTCTTCAAATAAACGGTGATGCCGTTGGAAAGCGTCCACTTCTCAGCACCCACGGCGTCGATTTTCTCCACAGAAGTGATCTTGCCGGGTTTCAGGCCGTTCTTCTCCAAGATTTCCTGATCTTTGTAAGTATCCACGTAAGGTTGGACGTTGGCTAACGATTTGTCTTTCAATATGGAAAGGATTTCCTCTTTGGTCGGAACGGAAACGCCCTCTTTGTCGGGAGCAGTGACGATGGCCACCATATTGTCTTCCGTGACCCAATTCTTGGCCAAAGCGTTGATCTCAGCCAGGGTGATGCCTTCAACCAGCTTCTTGGCGTATGTATTCTCGCGTTTTGCACCCGGGATGGGGTCTTGACGCAGGAAATTGTTGATGTACTGGGAAGCGAAACGGGCGGATTCGGTCTTGTCGGCCTCCTTCGCAGCCTTGTCATATCTTTCTAACAGTTCCTCTTTGGCACGGTCGAGCTCAGTCTGCAGGAAACCGTATTTCAGCACACGGTAATCCTCTTGCATAATCACACGCAAAGCCTCGGGAATGCGATTCTCCTTGGCCGTGGCTTCCATGACATACGCATCGGTGTTGCCGATGAAATCGCCATAACCGCCGCCAGCGTTCAGGAACGAACATTTCGGATCCTGGGTCATCTCCATGAAACGGGCGTCCAGCATGGTGTTGTAGAGGTCGATGCAGAGTTGCTGACGGAAATCACCGATGGTCTTCATCGCAGCGTGAGGGTGTTTGCGGATAAGCATCACCGAGTTGCCGGTGGCTTCCTTGTCGGTGCAGACGGCCACGAGCGGCTCCTTGTTGGCACCGATGCCGTAAGTTTCTTTCTTTCTGGGGTTCTGCTTGGCGGGGATGTTGCCGAACATCGTCTTGATCTTCGCTTCCACCTCAGCCACGTTGATGTCACCCACCACGATCACGGCCTGCAAATCCGGACGATACCAATCTTTGTAAAAATCTTTAATAACTTGGTACTCAAAAGTTTGCAGAATATCGAGTTTGCCGATGGGCATACGGTCGGCGTAACGGGAGTCCTTCATGAGGACCGGCCAGTACTCCTTGCGCATACGGTCGTCGGCACCCAAACCGAGACGGTACTCCTCGATGATGACGCCGCGCTCCTCGTCAATCTCCTTGTTGTCGTAGAGCAGACCGGCGGCCCAGCCACGGAGGATCTTGAGACCGAGGTCGATGTTGTTGGGATCGTCAAGCGGCATGGGAATCATATAGACCGTCTCGTCGAAGCTGGTGTAGGCGTTGAGGTCGGCGCCGAACACCACGCCCTTGCTGCGCAGGTGGTCAACCACGCTGTTGCTCGGGAAACCCTCGATACCGTTGAAGGCCATGTGCTCGGTGAAGTGCGCCAGACCTTGCTGGTTGTCGTTCTCCTGGTTGGAGCCGGCGTTCACCGCGAGACGGAACTCCACGCGGTCTTTCGGGTAGGAGTTTTTACGAATGTAATAGGTCAACCCATTGTCTAACTTGCCAATGGTCACATTGGGATCCGCCTTGATGGGATCATTCAAATTCAGGTCGCCTTTCTGTGCGAAAACGGTCACTGCACAGATTACGGCCAGCAAAAACAAAAATACTTTCTTCATACACGTTTGTTTTTTATAAATAACTATAATTTTTCGTTGACGATTTTCTTCTTTGACGCACTAAACGCAAAATAACTACATAAATTTTAAATCGGCGGCAAAGATAGTATTTTTTATGTTTTCAAGTAGAGACATTACGCAACGCCTCTACAGGATTAGAACAACTGGATGCCGACTTCCCATTTCGGCAGATCAATCGGATAAATGTCCTTTTTCAACAGGTTGGAAATACGGTACTGACCATAGATGGCGAAACGTCTCGTGAGACCCACGCGCAAGCGGACACCGTAATCAAACCGATTCATCTTATCAAGCATATATTCGGACTTCTCGTAGGTGAAAAACTCCTTGTCTCTATTCCCGGCGAATTTATAGCGGCCACCGGCGTTCCATTCGCCGAAAATGCCCGTGTCCAAGTACCAATTCTCCAAAACCGTGTTGCCCAGGAAGAAACGCTGGAACAGCTCGAGGTCGAATTTCGTCACCTTCAGGTTGTTTTTTTCCGTATGGATACCCTCCATCGTTGCCGGCATCATATCGGCTGGCAAAAGAAGACGGTCCACGGCATACCAGGAGGAACCGAATCCGATACGGAATCCCAGACCATACGCCCGTGCCAACTTCCAACTATTGTCGAAAGCCACGGTCAGCGAACGGGACGCACCGTTTTTGTCGCGCAAGGGTCCCGCTCCCGGAGCTTGCCATTGCGTAGGAATCATGAACGAGGTGTTCAGCACGAAACTGAATTTGTACTTGTCCAGAATCCCGCGTTTGTAGATATCGTTGTCGGGCGTGTCGAAACGACGGTTGCAGTTGGCTGAACGGGACTCCGCCGCCACCAGACTATCCACCTTGGGCAGCGTCTGCTGACCGTAACGGTGTTTCAGATGCTGACCATCGCTCCAGATTTCCAATGTCTGCCCTTCTTTCAACCAATATTTGGGGAATTCCAACGATTGTCCTGCGTTTTCCACATCCCTTCCCTCATACAACGTGGATTCACTGTATCGTTCTATCGTGCCGTCGCCATTCACAATCTTGAAGAAAATCTTGGATTCGGGGTTCTTGGAGGTGACATAAATCGCCTTTTCATTCTCATAGAGCGTCAGATTGTCCTTCACTACGGGCTTCTCGCCGAAGAAATAGCCGGCTTGCGGCACACCGTAGCCGAACGCATAGTCGAAGTAGGGATAGTGGTTGCCGGATTTCTCAATCTCGGTCTTCAGCTGCCAGGCGGTGTATTCGGGGTGCAACTGCTTGACGCACGCGGCGAAACCGGCCATCATCGGGGAGGAGAAGGAGGTGCCGGATGCCCTCGTGAAGTTGCCTTTGCTGCCGGCCACCAAGTTATTTTCGCCCAAGGCCACCACGTTGGGCTTCATGCGACCGTCTGCCGTGGGACCGAATGAACTGAAGTTGGCGATGACATCTAAACTTTTCACGGCACCCACCGACAAGATGCTGTCGGCATCGGCAGGGGTGATGAGCATCTTCCATTCGTTATCGGCACCCTCGTTGCCCATGGAGTTGCACACCAAAATGCCCTTGCGGGCGGCGGTGTTGGCAGCCTTGGCCACCATCGAGGTCTTTCCGTCCATGTGCTTGAGCATATAACGCTGTTTACCGTAGCCGAGGGAGCTGTTCACGATGTCGGCACCGTTCTGGTCGGCCCATTCGAGCGCCTGCACCCACCAGACTTCCTCCTTTTTCGGCTCGGAGGCCACCTCGGTGCGGGCCAACAGGAACTGCGCATCGGGAGCCATGCCGAGCAGCTGGTTTCCGTATTTACCCGCAATGCAGCTCAGCACCATGCGACCATGCGAGTTGGCTTCATACACGTTCTCTTTCTTCTTCACGAAGTTCCAGGTCTTGACAATCTGATTGTTGTCTCGCAGATGCTGGAACGCGGGGTGGGTGTCCACATCCGGGAAACCGGCGTCAAACACCGCCACACGCACGCCCTTGCCGCCGATGTTGTGCTGCTGGAACAACTCCCCGTGGTGGATACTGACCTGCTCCGTGGAGAGAGGGATCCTGTCTTCGGTGATTTGCTCTTCAGCGACTTCCATATCGCTGGCAATCAGCTGGATGCCTGCTACAAAGGGGAACTGCTGGATCACGGCGATCTGTTCCTCCGTGGCCATCACACCGGCCGCGTTGAGCCACCGCGACGTGCCCACCAGCTCCTCACAGACGGTCTCCACCTGCGCGGCATAGTGGCTGTTCACGGGATAGTTAGTGACGTCATAAAGATCCGCGCCGTTCAGGGCGTAACGTTCAATGGCCTTCGCATCAAAGTACTGATACGGATCGAACGTGGTGTTCTGCTTATCCGTGAAGAACACCCAGTAGCTGTTCTGCGCGATTAGCTGACTTGCCAATGCACAGAAAATCAAGGTGATGATTGTTATTTTTTTCATATTATTGATTATTTTAGGGGCAAGGGGCAAGGGTTGAGTACTTGGCCCTCGACTCTATTCCCTTGTCCCTTTTAATTATTAACTAAACGTACTATCTCATTGAAATCAATATTCAACAACTTCAAATTCTTCAGAAACTCCGGCACCTCCTCCTCCATGAACTCCTTCTTCCGGATGGCGTGGATTTTCTCGGGGGCGTCTTCGTTGACGAAGAAGCCGATGCCGCGTTTGTTGGTGATGATCTCCTGGTTCTGGAGGCGTTCGTAGGAGCGCATGACGGTGTTGGGGTTCACCTCGAAGGCGACGGCCAACTCGCGCACCGACTTGGCCCGCTCGCCCGGCTTCCACGCGCCCGACAGAATCTGCTCGTAAACCCAATGCTCGATCTGCCGGTATATGGTTTGTGTGCTCTTGAAATCCATACTATGCCTCCGTTTCTCTCATTCTCAAAAAACTCATCGCGTAGAAATAGACAATCGACACACTGTAGGCCACATACGGGAACCAATTACTGGAAATGACTATGTTGTGCTCTACTACCTTATAGAAATGACCATTACGGATTTCTGCAGGCACCGTCAACAGTACATTCAACCATTCTACACCGGCCATGATGGTACCAAAAACCAATGAAATGACAAAACCAGCCAACAGCAATTTCCAGAACGGACTCTTCTTAAAATAGATAGCAGCGAAAAACATGGTGGAAATACTGGCAAAGAACATCAGCACAAGCTCTACATCGATGGGGGAAACTTGCCATTTTAAGAATTCACCTAAATTGTGGATTCCGTATGGCGCGAAAATGTCAGGTTTATACATATTCACTATGCCATATCCCAAGATCTGCCCAATCAGCACAGACAAAACAATGCCTGCCACGAAGTATATGTTGGTCAATAACATACCTGTCACCACTTTTTCGGCGTTGGTCACGGGTGTCATTAAGAAGTGTATCCTGCTTGAAGGCTGGTGCAGCTTGGAATAGAAGCGGCATGGGTAATAAACCATAAACACAATGGCCGCTATTTTTATCCCTGTCAAATCGGGACTGCCAGACACCATCGTCATAATCAGAGATAATGCTGCCATGATGCCGAATGAATAGATGAGATCATTCCGCCAGTTTTCGTAAAAATAGGCCTTGATTAATTTGATTATATTGTTGATATTCATAATTATGCGGTTTTATTGGTGAGACGTTTCGGGTTGATTTTCGGATAAGGAATCGGCGTATGCCTCTATTTCATCCAGACCATTAAAATGCAGTACCTGCGTCGAATCCTTTTGGATTTCCTTATATTGGATTCGGCCGCTGCGGTAGCCGGTCTGGAAGTCGATGGTGTAGCCGATGACCAGGCCCAACACCAAAACAATGGCGGTGATAATCAATATCTTATTCGTGTATTTTTTCATAATCTTCAGATTTTAAGGTTATTTGAATAATTCTGTAAATTCCTGCTTGTTTTGAACAGCGGCATTGAAGAGCAGTTCCAAATCAAGGGCGGAATCAATGTGGTTGACATTTTCCTTTACCTGATAGATTCCACGCGGGGTCTCCTCGGTATAGAATACCTTGCCATCCTGTGCCTTTTGGTCATCCACATCGAAGAGCAGCTTGTCGGTGATGACATCGCCGGGGGCGTTGAGGATCATGCGGCCGTTGTCGAGGATGGAGACCGCGTCGATGAGACTGTGAAGATCGCGCACCTGGTGGGTGGAGATGATCACCGTCTTCTGCTCGTCGGCGTAAGCGGCCATGATTTTGCGGAAGATGCTCTTGGTCGGGATGTCGAGACCGTTGGTGGGCTCGTCCATGATGAGCAGCGGCACGTTGGTGGCCAACGCGAAGGCAATCATCACCTTCTTCTTCTGTCCGTGCGAGAACTTGTCGATGAAACCCAGCATGTTGTCCATTTCCATCTCTCTCAGGTATTCCACGAACTGTTCGTGGCTGAAGTTAGGATAAAACGGCGCGAAAGCGGCCTCGAACTGTTTGATTTTCAGATGAGGAACATAAATCTCCTCCTGCAGGAAATAGATGTCGCTCAGCTGTTTGGCGGTGCGTTTGTGTGCGGGTTCGCCGTCGATGAGGGCTTCGCCCGCCTGCGGGAATAACAAACCCGTCATGATTTTCAGCAGGGTGGTTTTGCCGGCGCCGTTGCGGCCGAGCAACCCGTACAGGTGGCCGGGCTCCAACTGCCAGTTCACCCCGTTGAACAACTTGCGGTTCTTGTCGTATCCGAATTCTACATTGTTTAACTGTATCATATCGTTATTTTTTTATTAGTGTATTAGTGAACTAAAACACCGCAAAAGTAATACAGCAACACATACGATGAACACTTTTTGAAAAATTTTTTCTTGTTGATAATCAGTGTGTTATAAACAATGTGTGTTTTTTTTGGATGAAAAGTGTCTGTTTTTTCGCAGATTTTCGGTTTGTTTTGGAAAAAATCGACATTTGTTTTCTATTTATCGCATTCGAATTTCTTACGGAATCCGATGTTCAGACAAGGCTCATTTTTTCTATATTTGCCGATTGATTCATTTACTATATATAAATATGAAGAACAACAGAATATATATTATTGCGTTGACAATCGTGGCCACCCTGGGTGGATTTCTTTTCGGTTACGACACTGCGGTGATTTCCGGCACGGTGGAGTCGTTGCGGGTCTTTTTCATCGAACCGCAGGGGCTTCCCCCCGCGCAGGCCAACGCTTTGGAGGGATTTGTGGTGAGCAGCGCATTAATCGGCTGTATCATAGGAGCTTGCTTGGCCGGTTGGCTTTCGCAGAAGCTCGGCCGCAAACCCTCACTGATGATCGCTGCAGTGCTGTTTTTGCTTTCCGCCATCCGCTCAGCCTGGCCGGAGATTTTCTGGGGGATGCCCGGCGACGGCGACTACCATTTCATCAACCACTTCGTCTTCTACCGTATCAGCGGCGGCGTGGGTGTGGGTATCGCCTCGATGCTTTCCCCGATGTACATCGCCGAAATCGCACCCGCGAACCGACGCGGCACGCTGGTTTCCCTCAACCAGTTCGCCATCATCCTCGGCATGTTGATTATCTATTTCGTGAACTACAACATCGCCCAGCGCGGCGACGCGGATTGGTTGCACACTATCGGCTGGCGGCAGATGTTCGCCTCGGAGATGATCCCGGCGGGACTTTTCCTCGTTGCCCTCTTCTTCGTTCCCGAAACCCCACGCTACCTGGTCATGCGCGGCCGCGAGGAAAAGGCACTCAAGGTGTTGCGCAAAACCACCGGCAACAATGCGGAAAAAGAAATGGAATCCATCCGCGAAAGCTTGAAAGAAAAGTCATCCTCCATGCGGGCTTTCTACCTCTTCATGCTCGATTGGCTCATCCTTTTTGTGGCCGGTTTCATCATTCTGAAGTTGTGCAAAGTCAACAGCGCATTGGAGATTTCCTTGCTTATCAGCTTCCTGATTTCGCTAATCGTCCCTATCCGAAACTACGGTATCGGCATTGTGGTAGTGGGCGTGTTGTTGGCCTCGCTGCAACAGTTCATCGGCATCAACGTGGTGCTCTACTATGCGCCGGAAATCTTCAAGACGATGGGCGCGGCCACCGACACCGCTTTGATGCAGCAGATTATCGTCGGGGCGGTGAACCTCACTTTCACCATCATCGCCATCCTGACGGTCGATAAGTTCGGGCGCCGTCCACTGATGATTGTGGGCGCCTTGGTGATGGCCCTGTCGATGTTCATCCTCGGCACCACGTTCTACATGCATCACGTGGGCATTGGCTCGTTGATCTGCATGTTGGTCTATACGGCGGGATTTGCCATGTCGTGGGGACCGGTCTGCTGGGTGCTACTCTCCGAAATCTTCCCGAATTCCATCCGTTCCATGGTGATGAGCGTCGCCGTGGCCTCGCAATGGATTTCCAACTTCCTGGTTTCCTGGACGTTCCCAATGCTTGACAAAAACGAGACCCTCACCGCGATGTTCAACCACGGCTTCTCGTATTGGATTTACGGACTGATGGGTGTTCTCGCGGCTCTCTTCATCTGGAAGATGGTGCCTGAGACGACCGGGAAGTCGTTGGAGGAGATGGAGGGGTACTGGAGGAAAAAACAAAAGTAGAGACGCAATGACTGCGTCTCTACGGTACATTTGGGAGGACTCAGATGCCTTCCTATTCCTTCGTTTTCCCTTTCTTCTTCATCCAAAAGTACATCCCCCAGTAGGCGAGCGTCACGCCGAGCGTGATGCCCACCAGTATCGGGAAACGCTGCTTCACGCTGGAGAACGTGAAAGGGATCAGCAACGCAGCCAAAAGTATGAAATAACGCAGAACCGCTTTCATATTATTTCAATTTCGCCAGTTGCTCTTTGATGATGCGGATTTTCTCCTCCGCGTCGGCCTGCTTTTTGCGCTCGATATCGACCACCTGCTGCGGGGCATTGTTCACGAAACGCTCGTTGGAAAGTTTCTTCAACACACCTTGCAGGAATCCTTCGGCGTATTTCAGGTCGGCCTCCAATTTCTTGATTTCCTCGGCGGCATCCACCAAACCGGTCAACGGAACGGAATACTGGATGTTGCTTTCGATAAACGTCGCGCCATCCACCTCTTCGCCGGCCACATAGTCGATGCTCTCCAAGTTGCAGAGCTTGGCGATGACCGCGTCGGTGGCGGGATTGGCAACATCCGGTTTGGCGTAAACGCGCAGTTTCAGCAGATGCTTCTGGGCGATGTTCTTCTCCGTGCGGATGCGGCGAACCTGCTCGATGACCTTGCGGGCGGCGGCGAAATTGTCCAGCACTTTCTGGTCGGCTTCGGTCTCCACCTCGGGCATCTTGGTCATCATGATGGACTCTTTCTCGCCTCTCTCGCGCATGGTGTGCCACAACTCTTCCGTGATGAACGGCATGAACGGGTGCAGAATCTGCATCAACACTTCGAAAATGTCGATGATTTCCCGGTAGGTTTTGCCGTCGATAGGCTGCTGGTAGCCGGGTTTCACCACTTCGAGGAAGCAGGAGCAGAAGTCGTCCCACACGAGTTTGTAGATGTCCATCAGCGCCTCGGAAATGCGGTAGCGCTCCACATTCGTCTGCACGCCTTTCAGCACCTCCGTCATGCGCTCGCGGATCCACTTCACGGCGGTTTCCGTGTGCAGCGGCTGCGGCAGGTTGTCATCGACCTCCCAGCCTCTCACCAAACGGAAGGCATTCCACAGCTTGTTGCTGAAGTTACGGCCCTGTTCGCACAGCGATTCGTCGAAAAGCAGGTCGTTGCCGGCAGGCGAGCTGAGCAACATGCCGAAACGCACACCGTCGGCACCGTATTTCTCCATCAACATGATGGGATCGGGCGAGTTACCGAGCTGCTTCGACATCTTGCGGTGCAATTTATCTCTCACAGTACCAGTGAAATAGACATCCTTGAACGGGATGGTACCGCGCCATTCCAGACCGGCCATGATCATACGGGCCACCCAGAAGAAGATGATGTCGGGGGCGGTGATCAACACGGCCGTCGGATAGTAATAGTTGATTTCGGGATTGTCGGGGTGACGGATGCCGTCAAACACGGACAACGGCCACAACCAAGAAGAGAACCAGGTGTCCATCACGTCCTCGTCCTGCTTCAAATCGTTGGCTGTCAGGTTCAATTCGGGGAATTTCTGACGGACGATTTCCAAAGCCTCTTCGGCGTTGTGCGCCACCACGAACTCGTGGTTCGGCAGGTACCAGGCCGGGATGCGGTGACCCCACCAAAGCTGGCGGCTGATGCACCAATCCTTGATGTTCTCCATCCAGTGAGCATACGTGTTTTTGAACTTCTCGGGATGGAAGGTGATGTCGCCGTTCATGACCGCGTCGAGGGCCGGTTTTGCCAGCTCACCCATCTTGCAGAACCACTGCAGGGAGAGTTTCGGCTCGATGACCTCGTTGGTACGTTCCGAGAAACCGACTTTGTTGGTATAATCCTCGATTTTCACGAGACTTCCAGCCTCCTCCAACATCGGGATGATGGCCTTGCGCGCCTCGAAACGGTCCATGCCGACGAGGAACTGCGCGTTTTCGCTCAGCGTGCCGTTGTCGTTGAAGATGTTGATGGTCTCCAAATGGTGCTTGATGCCGAGGTTGTAGTCGTTGATATCGTGCGCCGGGGTGATTTTCAACGCGCCGGTACCGAACTCGCGCTCCACATATTCATCGTAAATCAATGGAATAGAACGGTTTACGAGCGGAACGATGGCACGTTTGCCTTTGTATTTGGCGTAACGCTCGTCCTCGGGATGCATGCAAATGGCGGTATCGCCAAGGATGGTTTCGGGACGGGTGGTGGCGATGGTGATGTATTCATTCTCCTCACCCTCAATCTGATAGCGGACGTAGTAAAGCTTGGATTGCAGCTCCTTGTAGATGACCTCCTCGTCGGAGACGGCGGTGAGTGCCTTCGGATCCCAGTTGACCATGCGCACGCCGCGATAGATTTTGCCCTTCTTGTAGAGATCCACGAACACGTCAATCACGGCCTCGGACATTTCCGGGTCCATGGTGAACTTGGTGCGGTCCCAGTCGCAGGAAGCACCGAGTTTGCGGAGCTGTTTCAGGATGATGCCGCCGTATTTCTCTTTCCATTCCCAGGCGTGCTTCAGAAATTCTTCACGCGTAAGATCCTTCTTGTCAATGCTTTGCTCTTTGAGATAGGCCACCACCTTGGCTTCCGTGGCGATGGAGGCGTGGTCGGTGCCGGGCACCCAAACGGCGTTGAAGCCGTTCATGCGGGCGCGACGAATCATCACGTCCTGCAGCGTGTTGTTGAGCATGTGGCCCATGTGCAGCACGCCGGTCACGTTCGGCGGGGGAATCACGATGGAGTAAGCGGGACGGCTGTCCGGTTCAGAGTGGAAGAAATGGTTGTCCATCCAGAACTTATACCATTTGTCCTCCACCGCAATCGGGTCGTATTTGGTGTTGATTTCTGTAGCCATAATCTTTATAATCGTTTGTAAATTAACAAAATAGGTGAATCATTCCACTTAGGGAAACAAACGGCAAAGATAGTATTTTTTGGTTTACAGCTTTCAGCACAACACCAAAAAGACGTAAGACTTAAGACTTTAGACCTTAACGAGACTCCAATCTCAAGTCCTAAGTCCTAAGTCTCAAGTCTCAAGTCCTAATTCTCAAGTCCTCATTTGAAGAAATGCCGTTCCGCGCTGTGGCAACCGGCTTCCATGAAGGAGATGTATTCGAGGAAAACCTCATCCTTGTCGTTCGGGAAGGTGTATCCGAGACGTTCTGCCAATTCCGCGATTTGCTGTAAGTTATTGTATTCCAATGGATTTTTCACATCGGACACGAAGTTGTGCGGCACTTTGGAGGTATCCGTATAGGTGCCGGAAAGTTCCTCGGGAAGGTTGGCGGGCAGAATCACGTTGTAAAGGTCGGCGTTCTCAGGCATAAAAGCGGTGTGCAAAACCGAAAAATCCGCCTTATCCAATTGATTGATAATATCTTGCGAAATCTCCACATTGAGCGCGTTCCAAAGCAGGACGTTGCGGAAGCCGGCTCGGTCGAGGGTGGCGGGTACATCTATCGGCTCTGCACAGACGGCCGTTCCCAACACGTCTTCCATCTTCTGCCGCATCGTCTCGTCCAGCGCGTGACCGCCCGGCGCGATATGCGGGAACATCCCCATATCGAACAATCCCTGACTGTTCAGCTCACCTTTGATGGTCAGAAAACCGGAGGCGGGCTTTGACTGAATGTCCAGCAACATGCAGAGGTTCTCCAGCTCATGATATGCTTTTTCCGTCAGCCAACGCTCCCACACGATAAACGCGGGTGTGTGAACCGTTATTAGATCGTCAACAAATTTCTGTATATCAATATTTTGCAGGTTGTTCTTTTGCAGAAGAGCTTCATAGTCATCCGCCAATAAGGCCTGTTTATATGCCCCATAATTCTTACCCAAAACCTCCACGTAGATGCCCTTCTCCAAATGGTGTTGGATCAGGTAGAAATTGACGCTGCGGAAGAAGGCGTAATAGTCGGTAATGTTCAGTGTATCAGGGGTATTGAACCAGTAGCGCGGGGTGTCGGGACAGTGTTTCAGGATCTCGAAAACGGCCTTCAACGTTTCCGAGGTCTCTACATTTGGGAACATGCAATAGAATTTGTCGGAGGAGAACATCTCCGCGAACGGCAGGATGTCGTTCTTGTCAGCGAAAAAATCCGTGCCGCGCCGGTAGTAGTCAAACGAACCTAAAGCATTAGTGTTCAACGCAGTACGGGCCAACCGCTGTAGCAGATAGAGCGTTTCGTTGGAGTAGCTGCCGGAGGTCATCACCAGCGTGCTGTTAGGTTTGGCTGTCTGGATTCTCTGCGCTACAAACGCAAATGCCTCCTCAAATGAGGCTTCTTCCATTCGACCGTTTTTTTTGATATATGGGGTTGTAATTCGTTGGTTCATGTTGATGTCTCATTCATTACATTCATTCGGCATACACCCAGGGTTCCGCTTCGCTCCACCTTTTTATCCCAGGGTTCACTGCGTTCACCCTGGGTTGACACGTGTCGGGCTTGCAGCCCTCTTGGAAAGAATTATCATGCATTCATCGTGAGTCGGTGGAAGAGTTGTTCCATGCCGAGGGCGTCGAGGTCGGCGGCGGTTTTGAGGCCGACTTTTTCGGCTAAGAGATGGAGGTCCTTGGTCAGAGTGTCGGCCACAAGTTCGCCCTTGTTGATGATGACCACGTGGTCGCACATCGCCTGCACCTCCTGCATGATGTGGGTGGAGAGCAGCACCGTGCGGTTCTTGCCGTAGGAGCGGATAAGTTCGCGGATTTCAATGAGTTGGTTCGGGTCGAGGCCGGTGGTAGGCTCGTCTAAAATCAACACTTCGGGGTTGTGGATGAGGGCCTGCGCGATGCCGACACGCTGTTTGTAACCCCGTGACAACGCTCCGATTTTCTTGTGCTGCTCGGGGGTGAGACCGGTGCGCTCGATGACCTCATCGACACTTTTTTTCTTGTCCTTCAGGTGAAAAACGCCGGCCACAAACTCCAAGAACTCCCGCACATACATGTCGTAATAGAGCGGGTTGGCTTCCGAAAGGTAACCGATGATCTGTCGCAGTTTCAGAGAATCCTTCCAGATGTCGAGACCGCAGACCGTGACTTCGCCTTCCGTGGGCGGAATCAGTCCCGTGATGATTTTCATCATGGTGGTCTTGCCGGCGCCGTTGGGACCTAAAAAACCGACGATTTCGCCTTTTTTGGCTTCGAAACTGACTTTGTTGAGGGCGTATTGCTGCCCAAAAACCTTTGTGACGTTGTTAACTATAATTGACATGTTCGTACTTTTCAAATAAGGGCGCAAAGGTACAAATTTTTAGGTTAGGAACGAACCGCAGGAATTAGGTTCCGATCATCGGCTCTTTGTGTCGCGCGCGTGCTGAAAGCACGAAATCTCAATAACCCCACACGAAACGAAGTGCCGTGTGGGGTAGTGAGTGCGGTACGAGGGTGGCGTGCTGTAAGCACGCTACTACTTGACTTTATAGTAGCGTGTCTTCGACACGCAGCCTCCTGCGCACGCATGTCCACCCCACACTGCGCTTCACTTCGTTACGCTTATGTGGGGTTATTGAGATTTCGTGCCTCCGGCACGCTTTGTGGATCACGTTACTTTTTGATTTAATACAACGACTAATATTCGTAATAGCGGGTAAAATACGGTTCGCCGTCGTTCGTGGCGGTCACCTTCACAGGATAATTTCCGTCATATTCGTAAGTGTAATTCGTGGCAAAATAGTCAAACTCCACCCCTGCTTCCTTATAACTATAGACAGCCGTCAACACATTTCCGGTGTTCGTATAAGAGAAATTTTCGTCTTCCCATACCCCAATGACACAATCAAACCAAAAAGAAGCCCAACCTTTCAGCGGATTGATTTTATTATCGTAAGTAAAAGAGGCATCCATTGTTTCTTTAGGATCACCTTCAATGTATGCAAAAATATGATTGACATTCTTGCCTTCCCACGTCAATTCAAGGATGAGTTTTTCCTCCCATTTCTGTTGCGAATGAATTTTCCGCAGTTGTTTTTCCAACACGTCCCCGTCTTGAGGAATCAAACTTGCCAACGGATTGAGTTTTCTTTCGTGACCGCTTTTGATATAACCATCATAAACCACATATTCAATCTTGGACAGCTTATCGTTGTCATAAATCATATTGTAAGACTCCTCCAATTCGTCAGCCCAACCATAGTTGATGGTTTTGATTCTATCGTTCTCGTAAACGAAATCAAGCGTTTCATCTTCATTCGTTATTCTCACGATGCGGTTTTTACTATCATACGAATAAACGTCCGAACCAGCTACATTTCCATGATAATAATAATCAATACGGTTAAGCAACTTGCCAGACCAATTCCATACCTGATCCAGCACTTTTTCGCCATCATTCTCGCAATAAATCTTCTGGATTTTCTTTTTCGGGTTATAAACACCTGGCTTCTCCTTTTCGCAGGAGATCAAAGCGGCGCATAACACAGCGCATAAACTTAAGATCAAGATTTTCTTCATAATGATGTTATTTATGTTAATATGATGCAAAACAACGAAAAGGTTACAAAAAAATTGTAGAAGGAATACAATTTTATTTGGTTTTCAGCCACTTTTTCGCCTTGCCGCCTTTGGCTTGAGCCAGACGGACAGTGGACAGCGCCTGGTTGTCAATCACATTTTGATGAATCTGGAATAAATATTTGCCTGCGGGGGCGGGGGAAAGCTCTGAACGGAGCTCTTTGGCATACAAATTACCAAGAGCCTTATCCTTCACCTCATATCCGGTTTTGGTTTTATGCACCCAGACCGAAACCTTGTTCGACGAGACGTGGTAATGCAGTTCCTCTTTTACAGGAAGCGAGAACCCGTAGCGATACGGCTGCGACATACTCAACTGCATATCCTTTAGAAGCGCGGAGTTAAACTCGTTATCTATCTGATTACCATCAATATACATTTTGACAATGCCGTTCGTATCCAAAGAAACCACGAAGGTGATGTCCGATTCAATGGGTTGTGGATTTTGACAGGCGGTGGTGTTGAGAAGTTGGAAAAGGTAGTCGTCCATCACCACATATTCCTCGGGGAAAATAGAGCGATAAACCAACGAATTGTTGCGGTCTTCATACAAAAAATCGGTGATAGAATCCACTTTTTGAACAAAAGAAGGCGGAAAACTATAATTTTTCCACTTGTAACCATAACTTTCGGCCTGTTCAACCCATTGGAAATAGAGTTTTCTGGCTTCATCGTAATCTCCTTCCATATTCAGCAGTTCAATCTGGCAGAGATTCCGGCAGAGGTCGGAAGTTTGCTGGATGATTTGGAGGCGAGACTTCAGGGAATCGATACCTGGAATATTGAGAGACTCATCCTCCACATACTGCAAAGCGTCCGCGAAGTATTTCTGGGCGCTTTCGAAGTCGTGCATTTGTTCCAGAGTATTCGCCTGATCCATAAGGTGATAGAAACGCATGTAGCATTCCATTTTCAAAGCTTTCTGCTTGATTTTGTATTTCACCTCACGCGCATTCCGTCCAGAGGGCACAGCCCGGAAGGCATCAATATAATATTGTCTCGCGACATCGTAAATGGCGCTGTTCGCCAAAATCTCCGCCTCAGAGTAAAGTTCCTGATAATCCGAAACCGATTTCTGCGCCGAAAGAGACAAGCATACACTCATCAGCAATATTGATACACAGTACCTTATATATTTTTGCATGTCTCTTTTTTAACAGAAAACAGTAATTTTTTTGAAGCTGCAAAAATACACAAAAAAATGATACCTTTGCACGCTCATTCGGGTACACAATACCCGCGTGACATCTTTTTGTGTAATAACCTGATCCTAAAGAAGTTCTGATGGAAAAGCGAATAGGCACCATTACGGTATTATTGTCAGACCGCGCGGCGGCGGCGCATGTGAACGAGGTGATTTCCGGTCACTCCGGCATCGTGTTGGCGCGCCAGGGCCTGCCCTTCCACGACCGCCCCGTGGCCGTCATCTCCCTCATTGTCGAAGGCGAAGTCAACGAAATCAATTCCCTTTCCGGACAGCTGGGCAAGATCCAGGGCGTCTCCTCAAAAGCAGTGGTGACGAAGACATAACCCCCCCTGGCCCCCCTGAAGGGCGACCCCCCTGCCCCCCTAAAGGGCGACCCCCCTGCCCCCCTAAAGGGGGGGATTAATACCAATAAACTACTAACTACTAAACCGCTAAACAACTAAACATTCAATAACCGATAACCAATAACCCTTATAAATATGCAATTCAACCCCGAAAAATGCAGGATTCCCGATGAGATTGGGAAACCGTTTATCGACCCGGAAGAGATCTGGGATTTTATCAACAAGACGGAAAGCACGCCCGAGCGGGTGCGCGAGATTATCGCCAAGTCGTTGAACAAGAACCGTTTGACGATGGAGGAGACGGCCGTCCTCATCAACACCACCGACCCTGTGCTGGTGGAGGAGATCAAGGAGGGCGCCCGCACGCTGAAACGCAACGTCTATGGCAACCGCATCGTGCTGTTCGCCCCGCTCTACGTGGGCAACTACTGCGTCAACAACTGCAAATATTGCGGTTTCCGTTCGTCCAACCACGAGCAAGTGCGCACCACCCTCACCGACGAGGAGTTCGTGCACAACATCGAAGCGTTGGAAGAGGACGGTCAGAAGCGGCTGATCCTCGTCTATGGCGAGTCACCGAAATACTCGCCCGAGTTCATCGCGCACACCACCAAATTGGCCTACTCCGTGCACAAGGGCAACGGCTCCATCCGTCGCGTCAACATCAACGCCGCGCCGCTGGATGTGGAAGGTTTCCGCATCGTAAAAGAAGCTGGCATAGGCACATACCAAATTTTCCAGGAGACCTACCATCCCGAGGCATACAGCTGGTATCACCCTGCCAACACCATCAAAGGCAACTACGAATGGCGACTCACCTCCATGGACCGCGCCCAGCAGGCTGGCATCGACGACAACGGTCTCGGCATCCTCTTCGGCCTCTACGACTGGCGTTTCGAAGTGTTGGCCATGATCCGTCACACCAACCACTTGGAAGCCTGCTTCAACGTGGGACCGCACACGATTTCGTTCCCGCGCATCAAGGACGCTTCGGGCTTAAACATTGATACCAAGTACTTTGTGGACGACGACACCTTCGAGAAGATCATCGCCATCTTCCGTCTGGCAGTGCCCTACACCGGCATGATTCTGACGGCCCGCGAGACTTCCGAATTCCGCGCCAAAGCCATCCAGTACGGCATCTCGCAGATCGACGGCGGCACCAACCTGCAGATCGGCGACTACAAGTACCACCACGAGGAGACCGAGAAGAACAGCGACAAGCAGGAAGATCAGAACCTGCACCGCGAGCAGTTCAAGATCGGCGACGACCGCTCGTTGGGCGAGATCATCGACGAATTGTTGGACAACAACTTCATCCCGAGTTTCTGCACGGCTTGTTACCGTTTGGGCCGCACCGGCGAGCACTTCATGGAGTTCAGCGTGCCCGGCTTCATCAAGCGCTACTGCACGCCCAACGCCATCCTCACGCTAAGCGAATACCTGGTCGATTACGCCACGCCCGAGGTGGCCGCCAAAGGCTGGAAAGTGATCGAGAACAACATGGTGAACGTCGATGAAAAGTTCCACGACGAGCTGCTGAAGCGCATCGAACGCATCAAAGCCGGCGAGCGCGATTTGTATTTTTAGCTATTAGCTTGAGTGACATTTATTTTTTCCATACATCGACAGGCGGTGCACCGAAATGGGTACCGCCTTTTTTTGTTGGATATGCAATAAAACCGAAACGTGTGCGTTTTTCTCCATGTAAACAAAATTTTAGAACTATGAAACTGATTAACAATGTTTTATCCCTGTTTTATCCGCGACTTTGCGCATCATGCGGCGACGCGCTGCAGCAGAACGAGCAATGCATTTGTCTGAACTGTATGCTACATCTTCCTGAAACCCAGTTCCATAAGGAACATTTCAATCCATTGCGAAGCGTATTCGACGGGCGCGTGCCCGTGGAGGAAACCACCGCGCTGATGAGCTACAAAAAAGCCAACCACACGCAAAAAATTCTGCATAATCTGAAATACAAAGGACAGAAAGAAATTGGGGCTGTTTTGGGAGAATATCTTGGTGGACAACTACTTACAGAAGAACGCTACCGTGGCATCCAATACATCCTGCCCATCCCGCTGCACCCAAAGAAGCAGCGGAAAAGGGGCTACAACCAAAGCGAATGGATCGCCAAGGGACTTTCCAAAGGAATGGGCATCCCATATCTGACGGATGTGCTGATTCGTTCGCAATTCACGGACACGCAGACGAAAAAGAACCGTTTTGCGCGGTGGCAGAACGTGAAAGAGGTGTTCGAAGTGCGGAATCCGGAAAAAATCGCCTACACGCACGTGCTGGTCTGCGACGACGTGCTCACCACCGGCGCCACCACCGAAGCCGCCATCCGCAAACTGCTGGAGGTGGACGGGGTGCGGGTGAGCGTGGCGACGTTGGCCGCGACGACGTTGTGACCGTTGATCCATCCCAGGGTTGCGGCCTGCGGCCTTACCCTGGGCTACCGAGCTCTTGCCCCTAACGGGGCTGCTTAAGGAAAGAGTTTATTTTATATCTTTGCCGTATGAAAAAGAAACTGACAATTGGAATTTTTTTCTTAGCAATCATTTGTGTATCAACATGTTGCTCAAGAAAGATTATCGGTGCCACGCCGCACCGCCGCGACCGCCACTGCGGATGCGAGAACTTCTCCCCCCGAAACAATGTACAATGTACAATGGACAGTGTACAATTCACTAATCACTATTCACTATTCACTAATCACTAATCACTATTCACTATTCACTAATCACTATTCACTATTCACTAATCACTAATCACTATTCACTATTCACTAATCACTAATGAAGAAATTACTGTTACTGATAACCGCCGCCCTCATATTCGTGGCGTGCGGAAAATGGAAAACATCCGTGGTCATCTCGGGCGACATCCACGACGGCGGCAACCAAATGATCCGACTTGCGCTCGTCACGGCAGACGGACTTGATTTTATCGATTCCACAAATCTGAAGAACGGACGGTTCAATTTCAAGATATCTTCTGAGAATGAGCTTATTAAGGAACGTGAAAACTCCCCGATGATGTTCCAACTGTTCCTGTCTGACAACAACAGTCTGGCCACTATGGCCAAGAAGGGTGAGAAGCTGAGTATCACCGCTGACGCGAAAGATTTGACTCAGACCTATCGCATCTCCGGTGGCGAAGAGGCCGTGCTGTTACAACATTTGGACAGTGCGCTGACCGTTTTTGTCACCGAGTCCAACAAACTGTACGAGGTTTATCAGGAAAACCTGGAAAACGACTCGGCTCGTGGAGAGGTTGAAACCCAATACATGAACCTTCTCTTCAGCCACCGCGAGTTCTTGGAGAAATTCATCGCCGACCACCCGAATAACATGGCTACGTATATCGCTTTCTTTCAAAGTTATAACCGCCGGAATTTCTTCGATGTCTATCAAGATTTGGAGCTGCTGAAACAAATCAACGCCAATATGTCAAAGGTTTATCCCGAAAGCGAATACGTGAAAACGATGATTCACATTGTGGAAATGGTGGAGTCCCGGCAACCCGCCGAACCATCCTCACCAAAATAATTGTATCTTTGCACCTTAATTTTTGGAAAATATAACGATGGAGAAAATCATTATTTTAGACTTCGGTTCCCAGTACACGCAGCTCATCGCGCGTCGCATCCGCGAGCTGAACACCTATTGCGAAATCCTGCCTTACAACAAGTTCCCGTTCGGAGACCCTGACATCAAGGGGGTTATCCTTTCGGGAAGTCCGTTCTCGGTGAACGATGCCAACGCCTTCAAACCGGACTTGTCGGAAATCAGAGGCCACTATCCGCTGCTCGGCATCTGCTACGGTGCGCAGTATTTGGCGCAAGTTGGCGGCGGTGTCGTCGGGGCAAGCTCCACCCGCGAGTACGGCCGCGCACACCTCGCCTACGTGGAGGCCGACGATGTGCTGCTGAAAGGCGTTCCGCAAGAGAGCCAGGTGTGGATGTCGCATGGCGATACTATCCTGCAACTTCCTGATAACTACCACATTATCGCCAGCAGTAAGGAGATAAAGGTGGCCGCTTACCACATTCTGGAGGAGCCCACATGGGCGGTGCAGTTCCACCCCGAAGTCTATCACTCCACTGACGGCACCACCATCCTGCGCAACTTCGTGCAAGCCATCTGCGGCTGCAAGCAGGACTGGACGCCCGAATCGTTCATCGAAAGCACCGTGCGCGAACTGCGCGAGGAAATCGGCAGCGACAAGGTGGTGCTCGGTCTTTCCGGCGGTGTCGATTCCACCGTGGCGGCCGTCCTGCTCAACAAAGCTATCGGCCAGCAACTGCATTGCATCTTCGTGGATAACGGACTGTTGCGCAAAGACGAGTTTTCCTCCGTGTTGGAACAGTATAAAACTTTGGGACTCAATATCAAAGGTGTTGATGCTTCCCAACGTTTTTACGATGCTTTGCGCGGCGTAACCGACCCCGAGAAAAAGCGCAAAATCATCGGTGCCGGCTTCATTGACGTATTCGAAGAAGAGGCTCGTAAGTTGGATAATATCAAGTGGTTGGCACAAGGTACTATCTATCCCGACCGCATCGAATCGCTTTCCATCACCGGCATGGTCATCAAATCGCACCATAATGTGGGCGGTCTGCCGGAAAAGATGAACATGAAGATTATCGAGCCGTTGAAACTGCTCTTCAAGGACGAAGTTCGTCGCATCGGAACGGCCCTCGGCGTTCCCGAACGACTCATCAAACGCCACCCGTTCCCAGGTCCCGGTCTGGGCGTGCGCATCTTGGGCGACATCACTCCCGAAAAAGTGCGTATCCTCCAAGAGGCCGATGCTATCTTCATCAACGGATTGTGGGACAACGACTTGTACGACAAAGTGTGGCAGGCGGGCACCATCCTGCTGCCCATCCAATCGGTGGGCGTGATGGGCGATGAACGCACCTACGAGAATGCCGTGGCTCTCCGCGCTGTGCTCTCCACCGACGGCATGACCGCCGACTGGGCGCACTTGCCCTACGAGTTCCTCGCCAAAGTCTCCAACGACATCATCAACAAGGTCCGCGGTGTCAACCGTGTGGTCTATGACATCAGCTCCAAACCACCCGCAACCATCGAGTGGGAATAATCGTTCACTCCTAATACGATGGTTTTCAGCTCGCTAACCTTCCTGTTTCTGTTTCTTCCCATCGTGCTTTTCCTGCTGTCACTGTGCAGGAAAACGTCCTATCAGAACACGCTGCTGTTTTTCTCCAGTCTGCTGTTCTACGCATGGGGAGGGGTTAGCTATACGCTGATTCTTCTCACTTCTATCGTTGTTAACTATCTGGTAGGCAATGCTATACAGAGAAGTACCCGTCATCGGAAAGGGTGGTTCACCTTGGGCATAATCCTCAACCTGTCGTCACTCGTTTTCTTCAAATACGCCAATTTTTTAGTTGATAACTTCAACATTCTCAGCGGGTTGTTCGGTATCTCCCCCATCACCCTGAAAAGCGTCCTTCTGCCTATTGGCATCTCCTTCTACACCTTCCAAGCCATCTCCTACCTGACGGACGTCTATTGCGGGCAAGTGCAGGCACAGACCAATTTCATCAAGTTGGGAACCTACATTGCCTTGTTCCCACAACTGATTGCCGGTCCTATCATCCGTTATCATGATATCCATTCCCAGCTCAACCAACGGAGCTATACGTGGGAAAATCTGTATGAGGGCATCCAGCGATTTTGCTTCGGATTAGCCCGCAAGGTTCTTATTGCCAACCAATTGGCATTGATTGCCGACGACATTTTCGCCCGCGCTCCCAATACTCTTACCTCCGCCACCGCCTGGATTGGCGCCTTGGTTTACGCCTTGCAGATTTACTACGATTTCGCCGGTTATTCCGATATGGCCATCGGGCTGGGCCGGATGTTCGGCTTCCGCTTCCCCGAAAACTTCAACTTCCCGTATATTGCGAGCTCCGTCCGTGAATTTTGGCGGCGGTGGCACATCACCCTGTCGGCCTGGTTCAAAGACTACCTCTACATCCCGCTCGGCGGCAACCGGAAAGGGAAGTTCCGCACCTACCTCAACCTCTACATCGTCTTCTTTCTCACGGGATTATGGCACGGGGCAAGCTGGACTTTTGTGATCTGGGGCCTGCTGCACGGCACTTTCATGGTAATTGAACGCGTGGGCTTCGGGAAAATGCTGGAAAAGGCGTTCAAACCGCTGAGAATCCTCTACACATTGCTGGTCGTGGTCACCGCATGGGTATTTTTTCGCGCCGACAATCTGGACTACGCCGTCCAGTTTATAGGCCGGATGTTCTCCTTCCAACTCGGAGACGGGCTTTCCGCCTTCGTAACCTTCTACAACCAGCCACAATACTTTATAGTCGTGGCCATTGCCCTACTCGGCAGCACTCCGCTGTTCGATTTCCTGAACAAAAAATGGAAAACGGCCATCCAAAATGGCAACAAAGGGTTGGAACATACCCGCTATGTGTGCGTGATATTAGGCATCGTCGCTGTCCTTTTCGTTTCATGCTGCTTCTTGGTGACTGGCGGCTATAACCCGTTCATCTATTTCCGGTTCTGATATGAGAAAGATCAACCCGTATATTGTCATCACCGTCATCCTGTTCGAATTGCTGCTCGCTGTGCCGGGCATCTTGCTGTTTGTCCTGCCGGATAACCAAGTGAACAGCGAAAACCGTACGATGGCGGAGATGCCCAAGCTCAAGCTCACCCAGTTGGACAAGTTTCCGCACAAGTTTGACAGATATGTGAACGACCATTTCCCTTTCAGAAGTACTTTTCTGCATTTTACCTTCTTATATTCCATAAAAAACAACATCTCCCCTGCCCCTAATGTGGTTATTGGAAAAGATGATTTTCTGTTTTGTGGTGCTCAGGAGCGTGAGTTATATGAAGGAACGATAGATTTTTCGGAAGAGAGGATGTTGGAAATTGTGCAGGAACTATCTGACAGACAGGAGCGTCTCCTTCGGGACAGCATCCGTTTTTATGTGGTGGTTGAACCCACATCCTACGAGATTTATCCGGAATATTTACCGTATTATCTGCAACGCACCAAAGAAACTGCCACCGACCGTTTCTGTCGGATGATGTCGGAAAAAGCCCCGCAGGTGCCCTTTATCTATCTGAAGGATAAAATGCTGAAACACAAGAAAAATGGACGTTTATACCTCAAAAACGACAACCATTGGAACTATTTTGGCGGGGAATATGCCACTGAAGAAATACTGACAATGATAGCTAAAGATTTTCCGCAGCTGCATCAAAATGTAGGACGGGAATTTTTGCTTGAACCTTATATTCGATATGATGGCAATCTTCACAATATGCTCGCGGTGGATGACTTGCACTTAGACAGGTTCTCCCAAGACACCGATTATCAAGTGCATTATAAAGATTCTGCCTTGTATAATGTGATTGAAAGTAATCATCATAAATATGAACCCACTCCCGGCTTTTCCTATCCGTGGGAATATGAACGGAGATTCACCACCAACCGACAAAATCGGCCGAAAATAGTAGTCATCCGTGACTCTTTTGGAGAAAAAGTGATGCCATTTTTGTCACCTTGGTTCCGTGAATCGCTGTTCATCTTCGATGCTTGGCAATACGGGTCTAACGACACGATTATCCAGCAAGAGAAGCCCGATATCGTACTATTGCTGATTTACGAACCTCATATCCGTAACATACAAAGGAAATAGTTTTTACTTTTATTTTTTCTTTGAAAATCGTTTTTGAATTTGAAATTTGTGTATATTTGCAATAAAAATATTATTATAACATCATGATTCTCATCAACATAGGCGACGAACTGCTCTTAGGGCAGGTCGTCAATACCAACGCCGCCTTCATCGGGCAGCAAATGGCCCTGGCGGGCATCGAAATGACCGAATGCGTCACCATCGGCGACGACGAGAGCGCCATCCGCAGCGCCATCGAGAACGGATTTGCGAAAACCAACCTGATTGTGGTCACCGGCGGACTCGGACCCACCCGCGACGACATCACCAAAAAGGTCATCTGCGACTACTTCCACCGCGAACTGGTGGTGGACGAGCCGACCTTGGAATGGGTGCGCGAGATTTTCGCCGCCCGCGGGATGGAACTCACAGAGACCAACAGCCACCAGGCCGACGTGCCCGCTGGCTGCACCGTACTGAAAAACACCTTGGGCACCGCCCCGGGACTCTGGATAGAGCAGGACGGCAAGATTTTGGTCGCCCTTCCCGGCGTGCCGTTCGAGATGGAAAAGCTTATCTGTGAGGAGGTTCTGCCGAGATTGCAGGAGATTTTCCACCACGAACACGCCGTGCTCTACAAAGTACTGCAATGCACCGGCATCAGCGAGAGCAATCTCTCCGACCAGCTCACCGACTTCGAGGCGCAGCTACCGGAGAACATCAAATTGGCCTACCTTCCGAAACCGGGCATCATCCGTTTGCGGCTGACCGCTTCGGGTGCCAACAACGAAGAGCTGCAAACTTCTCTGAACCAGCAGTTTGAGAAGCTCAAAGCCGAGGTGGGCTCGTTGGCCTTCGCCGACGAGGACATCCCGATGGAAGCCGTCATCGGCAAACTACTGCGCGGAAGCGGTCGTCGCGTGGCCACCGCCGAAAGCTGCACCGGCGGCTTCATCGCGCACCTGATTACCTCTGTGCCAGGCAGTTCCGAATATTTCCAAGGGAGCGTGGTCTCCTACAGCAACCAGGTGAAGCGCGACATCCTCAATGTTCGGGAGGACAACCTCAAAAAACGCGGTGCAGTGAGTGAACCGGTTGTCAGTGATATGGCCCTCAACGTGATGGATTTGTTGGACGTGGATTACGCCGTGGCTACCTCTGGCATCGCGGGTCCCGACGGCGGCACGGCCGAGAAGCCCGTGGGCACCGTCTGGATGGCCGTGGCCACCCCTACCCGACTGGTTACCAAAGAGTTCCATTTCGGAAAACACACTGGTCGTAAGCAGATTATCGAGCGGGCTGCCCACGCCGCCCTCAACATGCTGCGCATTGAAATCGAGAAAGACCTCCGCCGATGAACGCGCAAATCGCCCGATTCCGGCAGTATTTAGTCTATGAAAAAGGCCTCTCGCCCAAGAGCGTGGAGGCCTACTTGCACGATGTGCAGCTGTTGGCGGACTTTTTGGGCGAGGACAAGATAACCGACGCCACTTTCGAGGAGTTACAGAAGTTTCTGAAACACCTATACGAATCGGACTTCAACGCACGGTCGCAGGCTCGGATTGTCTCCGGAATGCGGGCCTTCTACCGCTACCTCATCTATGCCAACGTGCGTGAGGACGACCCGACAGAGCTGTTGGACGCGCCCAAAATCGGGATGCATCTCCCTGATGTGCTGACCGTTGAGGAAATCCAGAACATCATGGACGTGATAGACTTGAGCACGCCGGAAGGTCACCGCAACCGCGCCATGGTGGAGGTGATGTACGGTTGTGGGCTGCGTGTCAGCGAGTTAGTGACCTTGCGACTCTCCAACCTTTTCTTCGACGACGGCTTCATCAAGGTGGTGGGCA
>JAEEGG010001274.1_pt1 | contig 68798 bp, 55 predicted proteins | sample 9134161 | NCBI WGS metagenome assembly JAEEGG01 (sample SAMN16246543, study PRJNA631951) | gut metagenome | biome: gut microbiome; feature: rumen; material: CR-attached | host: Bos | place: Iran: Karaj | collected 2018-10
GTTGGATGCCGGTTGTCATTTCGGCCATCTCAAGAGAAAATGGAATCCGAACATGGCTCCTTATATTTTCATGGAGCGCAATGGTATCCACATTATCGACCTCTATAAGACACAAGCCAAGATGGACGAGGCTGCCAATGCCCTCTGCCAACTTGCAAAATCAGGCAAGCGCGTGCTCTTCGTGGCCACCAAGAAGCAGGCCAAGGACGTCGTTGCCGAACTCGCCCAGAAAGTCAACATGCCTTACGTGACCGAGCGTTGGCCCGGCGGTATGCTGACCAACTTCGCCACCATCCGCAAAGCCGTCAAGAAGATGACGGGCATCGACAAGATGATGAACAGCGAAGCCTACAAGAGCCTTTCCAAGCGTGAGAAGTTGCAGATCGAACGTGAGCGCGAGAAACTCGAGAAGAACCTCGGTTCCATCGCTGACCTCAGCCGTCTGCCTTCAGCCCTGTTCGTGGTCGACATCATGAAGGAACATATCGCCGTTGCTGAAGCCCGCAAGCTCAACATCCCTACCTTCGCTATCGTCGACACCAACACCAACCCCAACCTCATCGACTTCCCCATCCCGGCTAATGACGACGCTTCGAAGAGCATCGCCCTCATCGTTGGCAAGATGGTTGACGCCATCGAGGAAGGCATCACCGAGCGCAAGAACAACAAGGACCTCATCCAGGAAGAGGAAGAGGAAGAAGTTGACGAGATGAAAGAAAACATCGAGGAAGAGGAAAACAAGGACGAACGCCGTCCCCGCAACAACCGCCGTCCTCGCAGACCTGTCTCCAAGAACTAATTTAATCAAGAAAGGAAAACACAATGAATATTACCGCTTCTCAAGTTAACGAACTGAGACAGATGACGGGCGCTGGCATGATGGACTGCAAGAAGGCCCTCGTCGAGACCGATGGCGACATCCAGGCCGCTATCGACATCCTTCGCAAGAAGGGTATGGCCAAGGCTGCCAAGCGTGCCGACCGCACTGCTTCCGAAGGTTGCGTGCTTTCAAAGGCCACCGAAGACCACAAGTACGCCGCCATCATCATGGTGAACTGCGAGACCGACTTCGTCGCCAACAACGCCGACTTCGTGAAGTTCACGAAGGATGTGCTTGATATGGCCGTCGCCAACCGCGTGAAGGACATCGAAGCCCTGAAGGCTATGGAACTCAATGGCCAGACTGTTGAGGCCCTCGTCGCCAACCAGAGCGCCGTCACTGGTGAGAAGACCGAACTTGGTGCTTTCAAAGTTCTCGAAGGTGAATACGTCGCCAACTACAATCACCCTGGCAACCGCCTCGCCACTATCGTTGAGATGAACAAGTCGTTCAACGGTGTTGAGGAAGTGAGCCACGAGGTGTGCATGCACGTCGCTGCCATGAACCCGCTTTCAGTGAGCGAAGCCTCCATCCCGCAAGAGGTGAAGGACCGCGAGCTTGCCGTGGCTATCGACAAGACCAAGGAAGAGCAAATCGGCAAGGAAGTCGAAAAGGCCCTCCGCAAGGCTGGCATCAACCCCAATCACGTCGACAGCGATGACCACATCAACTCGAATATCACCAAGGGTTACATCACTGAGGAAGAAGGCGCACTGGCCCGCGAAATCAAGGCTACGGTGCCTGGTCAAGTGAAGCTCAACGAAGGCATGATCCAGAACATTGCCAAAGGCCGTCTGAACAAGTTCTACAAGGAGAGCTGCCTGCTCAACCAAGCCTCTTTGGTTGACGATGGCAAGACTGTGGAGCAATTCATCCAGGCTGCCGACAAGGAAGCCACTGTGGTGAATTTCATCCGCATCAAGTTGGGCGAATAAGGCTGAACCTTTGTCGTAGAGACGTTGCGCGCAACGTCTGTACAACGGAACAAAAAACGCATTCCAAGATTTTTTGGAGTGCGCTTTTTTTGTGTTGTTTGGAAAAATCCCTACCTTTGCCGAAACAAATCTCAAAATCACACGAATATGAAAAATATACTTTTTATCGTTGGCTCGCTGCGTGAGCAGTCGTTCAACCGCCAGTTGGCGGCTTTGGCTGAGAAGATGCTGGCCGGTCGGTACAATATCACTTACCTTGCTTTCGAGGATGTTCCGCTGATGAACCAAGATTTGGAGGCTTCTGTGCCTGTTTCGGTGAGCCGTGTGCGGAAAGAAGTTCTTGACGCCGATGGCATCTGGATTTTCACACCAGAATATAACTTCAGCTATCCGGGTTTACTCAAGAACCTGTTCGACTGGCTCTCGCGCCCGATGGATATAAGTAATTTCTCTGGTCCTTCTGCGGTGGTGGGCAAGAAAGTCACGGCGAGTGGTGCCGGAGGTAAGAACCAGACCATGTCATGTCGTGCTAAGTTGAACGAGTTGTTGGAATTCATTAAGATGGATGTGATGAAGGAACCGCAGACAGGCATTGCCCTCGGCGTGGAAGCCTGGACTAAAGGGGAGTTTAGCCTTACAGATGAACAGATGGCTCAATTGAAAGAACAAGCCGAAAGGTTTGCGGAGTTCGTGGGGTAAGACTGGTACTATTCGGAAAAATATGTAGTTTTGCAAAGTGAAATAGCAAACAAAAATAATCGTTATGCCGAAATTCTGTAGATACTGCGGTTCGCCGCTGATGGAAGGCGCGAAGTTCTGTACAGGCTGTGGGCAACCTGTGACCCAAGCGACAAGCAACCAACAGACAACTAATCAACAAGGACGGGGCGAGAACCTGTCGTCATCGAAGTCGAAACCAAATCAACAGACCACAAGTCCGACTCCCAAGAAGAAGAAAAAGAGAACCGGACGCAAGGTGCTTCTCATGTTGCTTCTCATAGTCGCGGTGGGTTACGGGATAGATGGATACCTTCAGCATAAGAGAGAAAAGGACCCCCCCGAGCAGAAAGATCCTTCAGGAAAGAAAAACAACAACAATACCGACTACAGCCATCTGGATGAACTTCCCACCGTGATTCTCGAAGGCGATGGCTACAAGTTGGAGGTGGCGGAAAGCGACAACGACTTGGAATGCACCTCGGTGAGCAATGAGCGGATTGCCGAGCTGAAACGGATGGGATACCACCCCATCGTCACCCCAATAAGAGTGAGTCGCAACGGCAACAACCACGTCGAACTGAAACGGTGGGCCACCCTCAGCTTCGACATTCCCGCCGACTTCCCCAAGGACCAATACGATGAGCTGGTGGGTGTGATCATCACCGACGAGGGACCGGAATACAAGATTCCCGACTATCAGGCTCTGAAGCAAGGCGTCGTCAAGTTCGGGACCTACCACTTCTCCGATGCTACTGTGGAGAAGAAGAAGGAAGAGCTACGCAAACAATTCATCGAGAACGTCGCCGTCAACGGATGGAGCAACCACATCAACGACGAAGCACTGAAGCCGAAGCTGAAAGAAAAGCTGAACGAATATGCCAAGTCTCTTGGCTTGGGCGAGGACGACCCGATGGGTGTCATTGTGCGCGAGATATATGCAGACGACGACAACACGCTCGTGGCAATAGGTTCGGACCTGATTAACGCCTACGACATGGAGGGTGACGACATCGAGAAGCGCATAGAGGTGGCTACCCAAACCATGGTAAAAGAAGCCGAGTCGAAAGTGCTGTCCTATCTCTTCGACAAGCTCAAGGAAGAAGACACGAAGAAGAAGAAAGTGATTGACGAGCTGAATTCGACCGGCAACGAAACCAAATACAAGACGGAGATAGAGGAAATCGATAGTAAAAGAAACAAAATCATAGATGTCCTTAAAGACCGCTTCACCATCAGCAATGCGGAGGAGGTGAGCAAAGACCTGGGCGAAATGACCACTTTCGGGGAGTTTTATGCCTATGCCAAAAAACAACTCAAGGAGCAGGGGGAAGAAAAACTTAAGGAAATCTCCATCAACCTGTGCCCCTATATAAAGACAGTACAGATGACAGCGGGTGTGGTGGAACTCGGTAAGAAGTTTTGGGCCACCGTGCAGATCAATGACTACTACAAGGAATATGAGAAAGAAGCCAAAGCAAACAACGGCAGAGTGGAGAATGACTGGTGGGACCTCGTCACCTTGAGAAGCTCCGCGCCCAAATTCCTGCATGGCATGACGAACGAGGAGATAAAGCAGATGTTTGCGGAACGCTACCAGAAAAAGGTGGAAATCGAAAAGAGGAAGGAAGAGGCCACGAAAACCGTGAAATTAATTGAAAGATGCGTGGATATGGAAGCCGACTGCTTTGAAGAAAGGAAGTTTGACTATTCACAGCGCCTGACCGTGGTGAACAACCTGCTGAACAGGTTCTATGCCGAATTGGTGGACAAAAGAGGAAACCTGACTTTCATTGATGCAAGCACGAAAACATGGCAGAATTATAGCGCAGAGAAGAACATAAAAGAGCAACTCTGCGAAGTGGTGAACGAATACCTGAAGTGTTATCCCGACCAGCAAAAGTTCTATACATGGTTAGCCAAAAACGGCTACAACCAGAACAAGCTGAAGCGCGACTTCGCCAAATTAGACGCCCTGTTAGACAAGCCCAAAAACGACCCCATGGTAAGCATCGTAATTCAGGAAACACTTGGAGCCGAATCGGGGAGCGCCAAGTACGCGGGGCGCACCATCTGCTTGGGCACCAACGGGAAATCCTGTCCGGGCTGGTACCGTAACATTCCTGACGATGACGAGACGCGTGACTATGGCTGGAGCAGGGAGTTTCCTAAAGAGGATTCTTCCATGCCCTTAAGCCAATACAAGAAGGCATTTGGCAGGCCCAACCAAGTGCTGGTCTATAAAAACGAAAAAGCTTTCGAAAAAGGCGAGGCACCCCTTGAGGCCATAGATTTCGTGTTGGATACGACCGGCCACACCACAGTGGTTGAACTCAACGAGAAAGTGACGTATGAATACTTCTGCGAGGACTGCGTTAGAGATGATAAATACCAAGATGTGATTGGTGACGGTAATCGTAAATGGAATAGTCGTATCAAGTTTATGAAAAACGGTGATTTCAGTATTATTGGAGGAGGAGACGTTTCCAATGAGAAAATGTATTTGAAAAGAAATTTTACCATTAGTGGGCATATTGATCAAAGCACTGGTAAAGGAACTTACACATTGATAGCGACTTACGAGTACGAAGAGTTTGAATTAAGGGAACCTTTTTTTAAATATACAGAATCCTTAACTGTCGAGGGAAGCGGCCCGGTTTTATTAGGGAGTATCCCCGACCTCGAAGTGTTCTATGCTGTTGACATTTCAAATTCCGACGAGCTTTATATAGATCCGGATGGTGATGGCATTAAATACTCTTGTTGGATTAGTTATGCTCACTGTCATTTAGTGCAACCTGAGCTAAGAATTGAGTATGATGATGAGGGCAATGAGATTCAAATTTGGGAAATAGTTGAAAAAAACTATGATAGCCCATTTGTACTTGACGCGCACTGACCTGAAGAATGACGAAATCGAAATAATCCATGAATACAGAGATAACCCCACAGGAAACCGTAGAAAGCACTACCCTCTTTGCCGAAACAAATCTCAAAATCATACGAATATGAAAAAGCTATCCATTGTGTTGCTTGCGGCATTCTTGTTTTCCGCCTGCACAAAAACCTTACCTGAAGCCTCTTACGACGTCATCCCGCAACCCAAAGAGGTGCAACTGAATGATGCCCCCCCTTTTGAACTGAGTCAAAAGACCGTCGTCTATTACGAAACAGGCCTTCAACGCGAAGCCCAATTCCTCAGTGAATATGTCGACGACATCATGGGCTATGCCTTGAATGTGCAAGAATACCAAGGCCAGCCTGATGGCATTGTGCTAAAACTCGCTCCAGAGAATTTCGACCAAGCTGAAGCATACGAAATCAACATCAGGCCGAAACAGGTCACGATTACAGGTGCTGATGCAGCGGGTGTGTTCTACGGTATACAAACGCTGCGGAAGAGTTTACCCATCTCGCCCATAGATTCCTGCCAACCCACAGGCCAACGTGGGAATGACATGGGCGAGACCAACTGTCAACTGCCTTGTGGTACAATCAAAGACTGGCCCGACTTCGCCTATCGCGGTATGCACTTAGACCCCTGTCGCCATTTCATGGACTTGGACTCGGTGAAGATTTATCTTGATATGCTGGCCTTGCACAACATGAACCAGTTCCATTTCCATCTCAGCGAAGACCAAGGCTGGCGCGTCGAAATTAAGAAATACCCTGAATTGACTGAAATAGGTGCGTATCGCAACGGTACAGTCATTGGGCACAATGGCAACTTGTATGATACCATCCGTCACGGTGGCTATTACACCCAAGATGAACTCCGCGATCTTATCCAATATGCTGCCGAACGGCACATTAACATCATCCCAGAGATTGACTTGCCGGGTCACATGCAGGCGGCTTTGGCCTGTTATCCGCAGTTGGGCTGCACAGGTGGCCCTTACGAAGTTTGGAGGCGTTGGGGCGTGTCGGAAGATGTGCTTTGTGCGGGCAATGAGGAAGCCATGCAATTCGTTGAGGATGTGCTCAATGAAGTGATGGACTTGTTCCCATCGCCGTACATCCATATCGGCGGAGATGAATGCCCCAAGGTGCGCTGGGAGAAGTGCCCGAAGTGCCAAGCTAAGATTAAGGAGTTGGGCATCAAGAAAGATGAACGTTTCTCTGCTGAGGACTATCTGCAATCATACGTGATGAACCGCATGGCCAAGGTGGTGGAAGCCCGTGGTCGTCGCGTCATCGGTTGGGATGAGATTTTGGAGGGCAATGTCTCCGAAACGGCCATCATCATGAGCTGGCGCGGCACGGAAGGCGGCATTGAGGCGGCACGCAAGGGCCACGATGTGATTATGGCACCTTCGTCGCACCTTTATTTCGACTACTACCAGAGCGAGGACATCGCCAGCGAGCCCATGTGCATCGGTGGTTATCTGCCTGTGGAGCGTGTGTATGAGTTTCGACCCTTGCCAACGGAGTTAACTCCTGAGCAGCAAAAGCACATTATTGGCGTGCAAGCCAACATTTGGACGGAATACATCGCCTCGTTCCACCATGTGCAGTACATGGCCATGCCCCGCATGGATGCCTTGACGGAATTGCAATGGAACAATCCACAGGAACGTGATTTCAAGATTTTTGTGGAGCGTTGCCGCAAGATGACGCAACTTTATGACCTCTATCATTACAATTACGCCAAGCACATTTTTAACCCGCAAGTTTGGGCCGATACCGTTGAAACCAATTTAGCCACCCACAAGCCCATCACTTTGCGCCAGCAGCCTGCCGAGAAATACACCTACGAAGGTGCAATGTTGCTCAATGATGGCAATTTGGGCAGAGGTGCCTACAACTCAGGGCGTTGGCTTGGCTTCTGCGGTTATCCTTTGGATGCCGTCATCGATTTGGAGCAAGCGGCTGAAATGCGTCATGTGCGTTTCCATGCGCTTGTTAATAAAGGTGCGTGGATTTACAATCCGAGCCAAGTCAAGGTGCTGGTTTCTGACGATGGAGAGACCTTCCGCGAGGTAGCGCAAAAGGACATCCCGATTTCCACTTGGGCTGATAGGGACGGCATTTTCGCCTACGAAATGGAGTTTAAGCCTATTACGGCGCGGTATATTGAGGTTGTGATTTCAGGTTACGATTTGCCCGAAGACCATAGCGGATTTGGGAATCCAGGGTGGATTTTCGTGGATGAGATAGAGGTTTGGTAGGAGATTCCCCTGCGGGGAATGGAGTTTTGCGTTGTAGTAAAAAGGCGGCGGCTAATGAAGTTTACGTTAGGTAGACGTCACAAGCCGCCGCTTTATACATTTGAATTTACTCCATTCCCGAAGGGAATCTCATTTAACTTTTACGCTTTCTTCAGCAAAATCACATACACTGGGAAGTGGTCGCTATATCCGCCCATCCAGACACCGCTACCGAAGGTGCGGAAAGGATAGCCGTTGTATTTGCCGCCGTGCTGCTTCAGGAATTCCTTGTTGTGAACCTTCGCGTTCTTGAATTGGTAGGTCGAATAGTCGGTGGGGAGCAGGCCTGGGGTGAGGATGGTCTGGTCGAGGACACCGGGCACATCGCGGTAGTAATTGGTGCCGTAGCCTTTCTTGTGCAGTTCGTACATGGGGTTGAAAAACTCGCCGTCGCGCAGGTCTTTCATGTCGCCCGAGGCACGCAGGTATTCCGTCACGCTCTTGTTGTCGGGGTAGTCGTTGAAGTCGCCCATCATGATGATTTTGGCGCTTTGGTCTTCGCGCAAGATGGAATCGGCGATGTGGCGGCACAAAGTGGCGGCGGCAATACGGCCGGGCATTGAGCGTTTCTCGCCACCATAGCGCGAAGGCCAGTGCATCACGATGAAGTGCATCATTTCGCCATCAAATAGACCTGAAACGACCAATTGGTCACGTGTGATGAAAGTCGAATCGCCGGGAACGACAGTGCGGTATGACTTGCTGTTTGTCAGCTTGAAATATTTCGGATTGTAAATCAAGCCCACATCCACACCACGGCGGTCGGGCGAGTCGTAATGCACCACTTGGTAGTTGCGGTTCTTGATTTCCGGTTGGGCAACCAAATCTTCCAGCACATGGCGGTTTTCCATCTCCGACATGCCCAAAACAGCCACACCGTCGGGCGTGATGTCCGTGCCGATGGTGGAGATGGCGTAGGCCATGTTATGCAGTTTGTTCAGGTATTTCTCCGTGTTCCACTGGTTGGCACCTTGGGGCAGAAACTCCTCGTCATTCTTGTTCGGGTCGTCGATGGTATCGAACAGGTTTTCAAGATTATAGAAGCCTACTAAACCGACTTTATAAGCTTGTTGCTCTTGTGCGGAAACGGGGTTGATTCCGAGGCCAAAGGCCAAGACTATGAATGCGAAAAGAATATGCTTATTCATGGTTTGAGTGTTGTTTGCATAAATGATTAGGCGGCAAAGGTAGAAAAAAATCGGGCTTTTTTCTTTATCGAAATGATATTTTCGGTCAAATAGACTTTTTTACCGATCTTATTTCTCTAAACTCTAGAAAAATTGAAAGATTTAGAGAAATAAAACATTTTAATTCTCTGAATTAGATATTTTTTGTACCTTTGCAGAGAAATAAAATCGATATGGCATGAAAAATATCATCGGAAGAAAAAAGGAAATCGAAGAATTGGAACGGCTGTATAACGCTGAAAATGCAGAGTTTGTGGCTGTTTATGGTCGTCGGCGCGTGGGCAAGACCTATTTGATAAAGGAAGTTTTTAAGGACAGATTAGCCTTTTGGCATACTGGATTGTCCCTTTACGACCACGACAAGAAATTTCTGCTCCGTGACCAGTTGCAAGCGTTTCTGTATTCGCTGCAAGACTTTGGATATGAAGGTCAAGCGTGTCCCAAATCTTGGCTTGAGGCTTTTCGGTGGTTGGAAAAACTGCTTGCATCCAAAGACGATGGAAGTCGGCAAGTGGTTTTCATTGACGAATTGCCTTGGATGGACACAGCGCGGTCGCGGTTCATCCCTGCCTTTGAGCATTTCTGGAACGGTTGGGCTTCAAAGCGCGACAATATTCTGCTGATTGTTTGTGGTTCGGCCACTTCTTGGATGGAAGACAACCTTATTAATAATAAAGGCGGCCTTTACAACAGACTGACTTGCGAGATAAAACTCAGTCCTTTCACTTTGGCGGAGTGCGAGGCTTATTTCCGAAACAAGGAAATGAATGTGAGCCGCTATGATGTGGCACAAACCTACATGGTCTTTGGTGGTGTTCCGCATTACCTGAGCCTGTTTGAAAAGGGCTATAGTACGGCACAAAACATTGATCTTTTGCTGTTTGATGGAAAAGCCAAACTGAGGAATGAATTTGACCGGTTGTTTGGTTCGCTATTCAAGAACGCCGATGACCACAAAAAAGTTGTTCGTTTGCTTTCGGGAAGACGAAGCGGCTACACGCGCAAAGAAATCCTTGAACTCACGGCCATTAAAGATGGTGGTGGGGCGAGTGAAATCCTCAAAGGCTTGAAAGAGAGCGATTTCATCACATCTTATTATCCATTCGGTGACCGGAAGACCGAACATTATCGACTGACCGACCATTTTTGTATGGCCTATCTTCAATTTCTTGATGGCAAAGACAAGCCAGACCCTCAGTTTTGGCAGAAGAACAATGCCTCGTCGCGCCTAAACGCATGGCGTGGCTTTGCCTTTGAGGAACTTTGTTTTGCCCATGTCGCCCAGATTAAACAAAAACTGGGGATTGCCAGTGTAAGTACGACTGAATCTTCTTGGGTAGTGGAATCGAGAGAGAGAAAACATCAAATAGATTTGCTCATAGACAGGGCCGACAATGTGATAAACCTTTGTGAAATAAAGTTTTACGGCAAGTCGTTCTCCATTGATGCGAAATATGGCGTTGAGTTGCGGGAGCGGGTGCAAACCTTGATGGACAAAGTGCCGCAGAAGAAAAGCATCCACTTGACACTGATAGCCGCCTATGGGCTGAAGCCAAACGAAAACAGCGGACAAGTGCAGAGTGTGGTCAGTTTGGACGACTTGTTTTAAGTGGGCAAAAGCATTTGAAAAACAGCAAAAACCAGTCTTTTTTCTTTCTTAGGATGATTTTTCGGCTGTAACAACCAAATTATTCCTAATTTTGCGACGCTGTTTCCATGAAAGGAAGCGGCAGACATAATGGAAAGACGTTGAACTGACGTTTTATCTGCGGTGCTTAGAACTTCGCAAATTCAAATCTCCCGCACGGTAAAGCAAAGCTTGACGTCCCTTTATTTCGTATATACTTTTTTTATTATGTATATCGAATAGCGGGGGCCTCGGCATTGCTTATCCTCGGGAGATGGGCAATGCGAAGGCCTTAAGCACGGGATGAGCATCGTTTCAGACTCCCGCGCTTTTTCTTTATGTTTTAGGGTAATAGACGATTATCGTGTGGCATTGGGAGTCTGCCGCAAACATAAAGGTCAAGAAATGAAGAAATTCAAGATGAAACCTAAAATGCTGATTGCTGCGATGGCAGTCATGGCAATGTTACCTTTCGGCACATTTGCCCAAGAAGGCCTGTTTCAACGAGGCGGTACCGATGGAAATGGTAACACAAACGGCCTAATGAACAGAAGCGAGAGCACTGTCGGAGGCAACTTCACAGGCCAAGGTTTTGGAGCCACAAACGGCAACATTACCGGCCAAACCTTTGGCGCACCCTTGGGCGGCGGACTCTTCGTCCTGCTTGCGGCAGGTGCTGGTTATGCAACATTAAAATCAAAGAAAACACAAAAAAAGAATCAAAACAGAAAGGGAAAATGAACATGAAAAGAATAAGTTTTATTGTAACGGCATTGGCGTTGCTTGTCGCCTTACCGCAATGCAAGAAAGAGCAGAACGCTCAGACCAACGAAACCGTAGCCATCACCTTGGACATCAGGTACGGTGGCGCTCGAATGGACGTGAACACAGTCACAGGCGAAGTCACCTACGAAGAAGGCGATGTGATTTATGTGGTCAGCAGTGGCAAATATGTCGGCACCCTGACACACAACGGCACCAATTTTGGCGGTACCATCACCAATCCGACCGTGGGCGAGCCGCTTCATTTCTATTTCTTGGGCAATGTCGCTCCCGCCGAAACCCTCGCGGCTGGCACAACTACGACCTGCTCGGTGGTCATCACTGACCAGACAGAACATTTGCCCGTGATAGAATATGCACCGTCTGATGAGACTTATACTGCTGGTGCAACGGCATTTACGGCCTTTCTTTTGAACAAGTGCGCCTTGGTGAAATTCAATGTGACCACTTCTTCTGAAGACGCCACGTGTGTGACAGGCTTTAATAATAAGGTGACGGTGAATTTCACGGATGCTTTGTTTACTTATAGCAAAGTCAACGGCGGCAACATCACCCTTCCCGCTGGCAGTGGAGAGAAGTGGGCTATACTTTTGCCGCAAGAAGCCATGGAAGCAAGTGAGGCAGGTTCGGCTTATTCCCAAGATGGAACATATACAGGAACTTGCGGGGCTGTGCCTGCCATTTATGACAACGGCTTTTTGACTACTGGCGTTGAGGTGAATGTCACTTCAGAGGTCAATCCGAGTGAGGTGCCTGTTGGGGCTATTAGTGGTAAGTTCACTATCAATGCCAATGGTGACCAAGTGTATTTCTCGCAGGGGAATTTGCAGTATCAGGCCTCTACCAATACTTGGCGCTTTGCTGAGAATCAATATGATTACTTGGGTGAAGCCAACAGCAATATCTCTCAGACTTACGATGGTTGGATAGATTTATTTGGCTGGGGTACAAGCGGCTGGGACAATGGCAATGTATATTATCAGCCATACGATTATGAGTATCTAACCGATTGGAATGCATATGACTATGGGTATGGTTACGGCCCCACCGATGGAACCAGTTATAATTACAATTTGACAGGCACCTACGCCAATGCCGACTGGGGAGTTTACAATGCCGTCAGCAATGGGGGCAACGTGCCAAACCAATGGCGCACCCTTAACAGTAGCAATTCATATCCCTATAGTGAATGGTATTATATACTCTATAATCGTTCCACGTTGTCAGGCATCCGTTACGCTAAAGGTATTGTGAATGGTGTGAATGGTGTCATCTTGTTGCCTGACAACTGGAATACATCGGTCTATGAGCTTAATTATACAAATAGAGGCGATGCGCCCTACACCATCAATAACATTACTATAGAGGATTGGGCATTATTGGAGTCATCTGGCGCGGTTTTTCTGCCCGCAGCGGGCTATCGCTATGGGACTTCTGTTTCCTATTTGGGTAGTGAAGGTAGCTATTGGTGGTCTGGATACTATGACAATAGACGTGCCTACCGTTTGTCCTTTAATTCGACCAATCTTAGTTCGTTTAGCAATAGTAATAGTGCCTATACTAATAATCGGTACTATGGTCTTTCTGTCCGCTTGGTGCGTGATGCAGAATAACCTAACAACAATCTAACCCGCAAAACAATGCGAAAATGGCGGGGCTTTGCCGATAACGGGATGTCCCCTTAACCCTGCTGGCGGTAAAACGTCGGAAGGAAGGCAACCTCCCGCCCATAACGAAAACTGCCCTTCCTCTCCCTGAGAAAACCTTGGAGAGAAAGGGCAGATGGGTTTTGTGTGAAAAGTTGTTTCTTAAAGCAATGCCGAGTATTAGGATTTACAATCCTTCAAAAAAATCTGACGGATGCGGTATTTTCGGGAAAACGTGACTGTGTTTCAGAATTTGTGTATTTTTGAAACCGATTTGAATATGGCGAAAGATATAGAGATAAGGAACAGAGAAAATGCGTTGTCAGATAATTTTGTTGCCGACATTAGCTCCATCATTGAACATGGACGGTAGCAGGCATACGCAGCAGATAGCCAAGCCGCTATTGCAACATTTTGGAATGAGGGGCGGCATATTGTTGAGGAAGAACAGAAAGGAGAGAGTCGGGCTGCATACGGCACGAGATTAATCCCCCTAGTTCGGCTGGATTTCAAATTCAGCCGTATTTGGAATATAAGGATTTGCAATCCGATTACACAACGAACAAGAAGCTTGTCTCGCATTATAAATGCTGATATTCAATGTGTTCGGATTGTAAATCCGAACGAATTGGTGATATTCTCTGTCAACACATCATTGACAACTCTACAAAAAGCATAGGACAAGAATTGCTTGCTGTATGTAGGTATATCCACAAAACGACAGGGCGCATGTGCTATACTCAATATGGATTAGATGGGTTGACCGTCAAAGAAGAAGAATATGATTTACTTTGAAGCACCTTGTTGTGGCTAACAATGCCTCGAAAAGATCTCCTATTTTTGATAAACTGTTGTCATAGAAAAAGAATTATGTATCTTTGCAGCAATTATATGATATAATTGTGATGAAACGCCTTTGTATTAAAAATGTGGGTCCAATTAGTGAGGCTGAAGTGGAAATGAATCGCTTTAATTTCTTCATCGGCCCACAAAGCAGCGGAAAAAGCACCATTGCCAAGATATTCAGTACTTGCAGCTGGATCGAAAAAGAAGTGGCAACTACTTTCAATGAAAAAGCCGTTTCGTCACCAGAGGAGTTTATCTCCTTGATGGTGGATTTTCATAAAATGGACACCTATTTCGAGGCTGACCCCGAAATACATTTCCAAACGGACACCATCAAGATTGATTTGGAAAACGGAACATTTAATGTCCAATTATTAGACAAAGACAATTATCGCAGAAAAAAGATTTGTTACATTCCTTCTGAACGAAACGCTGTGACATTACCTGAACTGCAAGGGTTTGAGTTTGGGCCTACCAATTTGCGCAGCTTCTTGTTCGACTGGTTTAATGCAAGGGATATTTTTGATGAAGGTCACAAGACGGGCATTCTTGATTTGGGTGTAAAGTATTACTATAATGCCGAAGAGAAAAGATACAAAGACCGCATAGAACACATAAATGGCAAGACATATCACATGCCTTTAGGAAGTGCTTCAAGTGGACTGCAATCCGTTATTCCATTGATAGTTATGTTTCAATACTATACGGGACAGTATTTTGAAACCTATGATGAAAAATTGTCATTCCAAACAGACGAAAGAACCAGAAAAATAAGTCGATACCTTATTGACAATATTGTTCTCAAAGAGAGTTTCCCTGATTATGACCCTTCTGACAGAAAACGTTTTATACAAAAGGCCAATGAACAATTGGAGAATAGAGACCCTAAACTACATCTATTGTATAAAAAATATCAGGAGGAACTACAACGATTGACCATCCCGGTGATATCATCCTTCATTGTTGAAGAGCCTGAGCAAAATCTGTTCCCTGACACACAGATGGAATTAATGGATACTTTGTTTTCTTATTGCAACGGAGAAAGGAAGCATGAACTAACTGTTACAACACACAGCCCCTACATTCTTAACCAACTGAATCTCCTTTTTAAAAGGTTTGACGTAAAAGACAAAGAAAATGTTGGCGTTGATTTTAATGAGGTATCCGTATATGCGATTAATGAAGGACGCGTCTCCAACTTGAAACTACAAAATGCGCATTTGGTAAATCCAGAATACTTGTCAGCTCCCCTTGATAAGATCTACAACCTATACGAAGCGTATGACAAACATTAAGTTGCTTCTGGAAAGCGATTTTGTCGCGCATCATAAAGTACATTCGGTGGTTCAGGCCGATTGTATAACTACTGATTGTGAGAAATTTGACCTTGATGATATGCCATCTCCTATACAGATAATACCTTTTGGAGAGGGTAAGGTTTCATTCGTTAACGACACCTACGGAGAGTTGGAAATAGCGGCATACGAGAAGTTTATCGACCAATGCAAGAAACCTTCGTCTTTTCTCAATGGTCGTATGAAATGTGACTATTTGGCTGCTCATAAGGATGTTTTGGGCTATACTATGCTCATAGAACTTACGTCAGCATTGGGCTTTGTAGAGAATTTGTCTAAGCCAGATAAGAAGTTCAAAGGTGGAAAATATGAAAAAAGTGAATTTCAGTTGGCTAATTCTCTTAAAGACCTACTCTCTGTGGCTTCAATTAAAACGTACCTTGAGTCAAAAGCTCATCGCGTTTGTTTGATGGCTTATAGCGTTAATCCCCACACTGATTCTGAGTATTTGAAAAAACACCCTTTTGAACGGTATTTGCAAATCGAATCGAAAACAACAGGCGAAGATGGTGCTTTGATGGAAAGCCCTGCCATTAACGCATTAGGTTTTGAGTATCGGAGGATTAATCATAATTATGCATTTAGTTTGTCGTGAGCAATGCCATATCGATACTTTTCCCAAAAATCTCATTGTTCGCATGGATTTGCAATTCAGCCGTAGCCGAGTATCAAGATTTGTAATCCTTCAAAGGTGAATTTGACCGAAGCAGTATTCCCTTTGTTCGACTGAATTTGCAATTCAGCCGATTAGAATATAAGGATTTGCAATCCGATTACACAACGAACAAGAAGCTTGTCTCGCATTATAAATGCTGATATTCAATGTGTTCGGATTGTAAATCCGAACGAATTGGTGATATTCTCTGTCAACACATCATTGACAACTCTACAAAAAGCATAGGACAAGAATTGCTTGCTGTATGTAGGTATATCCACAAAACGACAGGGCGCATGTGCTATACTCAATATGGATTAGATGGGTTGACCGTCAAAGACGAAGAATATAATTTACTTTGAAGCATTGGGACAAATGTTTGACTTTGGCAAGTTCAAAGGCTTCGACCTTGGCGAGGTGCTAATGTGTTCTCCCGATTATGTGCAATGGGTTATGGAAAATGTAAATGGGGATAGGTGTGCGTTTTCCGATGAGGCAATAAAACAAATTCGCACAATATTTCCCAATTTCGTCATTACAAATGAGTTGAAGAGCAAGATTAAAAAGAGTCAGGATGAATATGAAGAAATGGTGTATTTTGATGAATGGACTGAAGAAATGTTCGAAGCGGAGCATAGTTCGGAGTACGATGACGAAGATACCTATGAGAGATATAACGGCTCTTATGCACAAGATGAGATGGGATATAATGATGATGAAATTGATACTATTTTCGATGGAGATCCGTCCGCATATTGGACATCGATTAGGACGAGTGTTGATTTCAAACGAGATAAACTATAATACATCAAGTTTCATTTGAATCAAAAAGTGTGCTCTGCGGCGAAAAATTTTCAACTACACCACAAATTTGCATCGAAAATTGTATTTTTGCCACGATATTGAAATCGAAATGTCAAGAGAAGAAAGAAATACGGTTGGATATGTGGTGGCGCTTATCAGTGAGTTTGCCGCATGTTTCGGTATTCAGCCAAGGCAGGCTTACGCTTATTTGAAGCGCTTTAAGGGACTTCAACACTTGGAGCAACATTATGGTATTCTGCATACACAGTCGTTTCCCGATGCTGTTGAAACCATGGCCGAGGTCTGCGCTCATAATGGAGGACAATTGAGATGATACTTTATCACGGTTCCAATATCAAAGTGTCCGTTCCCGACCTTTCCTGTTCCAAACCTTTCAAGGATTTTGGTAAAGGTTTTTACCTGTCGGACAATTACGAGCAAGCCTGGGATATGGCCACACAGAAAGTCAAGCAAACACTTAAAGGAGAACCTTTTGTAAGCAAGTTCCAATTCGATGAGCATTTGATGCAATCGAACGAATTGAGCATCAAGATTTTTTCGGACTACAGCGAAGAATGGGCAAATTTTGTGCTTGACAATCGCGACAAAAACATCCCTCAACCTGTACATCAGTTCGACATTGTTTACGGACCCATTGCAGATGATGGAGTGACTTTTCAACTGCGCCGTTACCAAGGTGGCGTGATTTCACTTGCCCGTCTTGTGGAAGAGTTGCATTATGCCAAAGGTATCACTTTCCAATATTATTTCGGCACTGACCGCGCCTTGCAAAAACTGACAGCACTATGACCACAAAACTGACTCCTGAACAAATCCAGATAATGAAAGATGACATTGCGACGGCTCTCATAGGTTATCTTATGGAGGATTTCCACTATACTTGGCAGGAGGCTCTTGATGTTCTCTATACTTCGGAAACCTTTGAGCGTCTGCAAGATAACGAAACAGGACTCTATTACCAAAGCCCTGGATATGTGTATTCGTTTTTGGAAAATGAAGTGAAGACGGCGGTAGTGGAATAGAGAAAAGTCGGACAATCTTAGTTTCATCGTTTTGTTTTCTTTCGTATCTTTGTCGCCATAAAACACCACTGCCATGCAAGAAAGAAAATATCCGGTTGGTATTCAGACCTTTGAGAGAATAAGGAAAGAGAATTACCTCTATATTGACAAAACAGACTTGATTTGGAAGATGACCAAGGAAAGTCCATTCGTGTTTCTTAGCCGTCCGCGCAGGTTCGGCAAAAGTCTGCTTACCACTACCTTGGATTCCTATTTCCAAGGCAGGAAAGACTTGTTTGAAGGCTTGAAAATCATGGCATTGGAGAAAGAATGGGAGAACTATCCTGTCATTCATGTGGATTTGAGTGCGGCAAAAAACCAACCAGATTCTATAGAGTTACAGAAAACCATTTTGTTTATAATGAAGCCCTTGATTGAGGAATTTGGCAAGGATGATGACGAACAAACTCCAGGCAAGTTGCTGTCTGGAATGATTCGCCGTGCTTATGAGACGAGTGGCAAGCAAGTGGCGGTCATTATTGATGAGTATGACGCTCCTTTACTTGAAGTGTTGCATGAGGAAGAACGCCTTCCCGAGTTCCGCCGCGTGATGCAGGAATTTTACCAGCCGCTGAAAGTCAGCGAGGCCATGATTAAGTTTTGCTTCATCACGGGCATCACCAAATTCAGCCAGCTGAGCATTTTCTCCACCATCAACAACTTGACCAACATCTCGATGGATTCGAAATATGCGGCCATCTGTGGTATCACAGAGGATGAGTTTGCCACCGATATGGCCCCCGACATTGCCATGCTCGCCGAAGCGTATGAATGCACGCCAGAGGAAATGCATGCTAAACTGAAACTACAGTACGACGGATACCGTTTCGCGGATGTGTCGCCAGAGATATACAATCCTTTCAGCCTGTTGAAGTGTTTCAGCCAAAAGAAGATAGCTAATTATTGGTTCGAGAGCGGCACACCGACTTTCCTCATCCGACAGATGCAGCATTTCAGGACGGACATCATGGGGATGGACCGCATTGAGGCCTCCGCCACTTCATTCGACCGCCCCACCGAGGCCATGACTACGGCTTTGCCGCTACTCTACCAAAGCGGCTACATCACCATTAAGGACTATGACCGTGAAACCGAATCCTACATTTTATCCATTCCTAATAAAGAGGTGCGCGTGGGGCTAATCGACGGTCTTATACCAGCTTATACTGGCTTGGACGGCAGTTTGGTACAGGACGGCTTCGCGTTGAAGTTTTACCGAGCTTTGCGAAAAGACGACATGACAGCCGCAATGGACGAGATGAAGGCTTTCCTCGCGAGCATTCCATACGTGGAGGGTTTCAAGAAAAAACTGGCCGATGTGGCTGCTTCGGAAGGCTTCTATGAATATACTTTCTGGCTGATTTTCAATATGATGAATGTATATGCCCGCACTCAGGTAAAGTGTCACGGCGGCCGTATCGACTTTGTGGTGTTGCTGCCCGAAACCACCTACGTCTTTGAACTGAAAGTGAATGGAACTGCTCAGGAAGCCATCGACCAAATCAATAGCAAGGGCTATGCGCTGCCATACCAAACTGAAGGTCGTAGAGTGGTGAAAATTGGCGTTCAGTTTAACCGAGAGACAATGACGATAGAGGATTACATTATCGCATAATTTTAAAAATTGAGGAAAAAGGTCGAAACCATCGAACTTTTTCCTATTTTTGTCCGTTTAATTCATCTTAAAATTGACGAAAATCATAACAAGTTCAATATGAAGAAATTTCTACTATTATTGGCGGTTTCCATGTTGCTGGTCGGGCGAATGACGGCTCAGGTCGTCGACACGACCAACCTCGACCAACATGACGTGCCGACGGTGATCCTGATGGATTCCGATTTCGAAGAATCTTCCTCCTCGGTCAACGATGCCTCCACCTTGCTCAACTCGTCGCGCGACGTGTTCAACAGCATTGCGGCCTACAACTTCGGTTCGTTGCGCTACCGCGTGCGTGGTAACGACTCGAAGTACAGTGAGGTGATGATTAACGGCATCTCGATGAACGACCCCGAGACTGGGCGGCCTGTCTTCTCCAACTGGGGTGGACTGAACGATGCCTTCCGCAACTCGATGCTCGTCGAAGGCCTCGGCAAGACCGATGCGGGCTTTGGTGGCCTCGGCGGTCTGACGGCCTACTCGACGCGCGCCTCGCAGTACCGCAAGCAGATTTCGCTGAGCTATGCCTTCTCCAACCGCTCTTACAACCATCGCGTTATGGCTTCTATCGGCACAGGCGAAATGGGGAAGGGCTGGTATCTGATGGCTCATGCCAGCGGTCGTTATGCGGGCAAGGGCTATACCGAAGGCACCTTCTACCAAGCCTACAGTTATTTCCTCTCGGTGGAGAAGAAAATCAACGACAAGCACAGCATCAACCTCACAGTGTTTGGTGCGCCCTCGCAGCGCGGCGGTTCGGGTCCTGTGGTGCAAGAGGCTTACGATTTGGTCGGCACCAATTATTACAATCCAAACTGGGGTTATCAAACGGTGGATGCTTCCGGCAAGCAGATCATCCGCAACTCGCGCGTGAGCACTTATCATCAGCCGGTGACCCAATTCACTTGGTATTGGACACCGAACAAGAAGACCTCGTTCCACACCACGGCCTATTACTTCGCCGGCAAGGCAGGCCAGACCAGCCTCGAATGGGGTGAGGACAGAGACCCGCGTCCCGATTATTACAGGAACCTGCCGAGCTATTACATGACTAATGCCCATAGCACGAAGGAAATCGAAGCTCAATTCGAGAAATGGATGAACCGCGACCCGAAGGTCACACAAATAGACTGGGACAAACTGTACAACGCCAACCGAGACCACCTCTTTACGGTGCATAATGCCAATGGTACAGAGGGCAATACTGTTACTGGGGCGGCCTCGAAATACATCCTTGCCGAGCGCCATTTCGACAAGATGCAGTTGGGCGACGCTTCCTACTTTAAGCACGAATTCACGCCCAACCTCATCATGACTGGTGGTTTTGCCTTTAGTGTTTCAAGGACACACTATTACGAGAGCATTAATGACCTGCTGGGCGGCGATTATTACTACGATATTAATAAGTATGCCGAGAACCTTGAAAACGAGGAATGTCAAACCAATCTGTTCAACCCGAATCATGTGGCAAAGGTCGGTGACATCATCGGTTACAACTACTATGCCAACCGCAACTTTGGCCGCATTTGGGATCAAATCGATTGGCTTGTCGGCAACTTCGACCTTTACTTGGGCGTGCAGGCCGAGTTTACGCAGATCTGGCGCGAGGGCCTTTGGAAAAACGGTTCCTTTACTGACAACTCTTACGGCAAGGACAAGATGCACAACTTTTTCGACCCCAGCGTGAAGGCCGGTATGACATACGCCATCAATGGTCGTAACCACTTTGTGGTCAACATGGCTTATACGACGCAAGCACCGCAGTTCAGGGATATTTACGTGTCGCCTCGTACCCGAAACACCGTTGTGGAGGGCAAGCTGAAGAGCGAACGCATCAATGCTTTTGACCTGAGTTACCTCTACCGTTCGCCCAATTTCAAGTTCCGCCTCACAGGGTATTACTACACCTATCAAAACCTCATTTGGAACCGTAGCTTCTATTGCGAGAACGTATTCCAGAACACCGTGACCAGTGCTAACTCCTACACCAGTGAATTCGTCAACTTCATTATGACCGACATCAATCAAAAGAGCCTCGGTGTGGAGATGGGTGCAGAGTGGAATGTTTCTCCGACGGTCACCTTGCAGGCCGCTGCCGCCAATGGCATCCATGCGTATAACAACAATCCCATCTTCTCGGTTTACGACGACAACAACAGCACGGCTTACATCCAAAACAGTGTGGCCTACCTGAAAGATTACCATGTTTCTTCGGGTCCTGAGACGGTGTCCTCGTTGGGCATCAAGTACAACTCCCCGAAATATTGGTGGGTGAGCCTCAATGCCAACTATCTCGCCAATATGTACTTCGACGAGAGCCCATACAATCACACTGAGGAAGGTATGTTGCACTACGCTCAGGGCGACATCCGCATTGAGGAAGTGCTGCGTCAAGACCCGATGAAGCCTGCCTTCACGCTCGACTTCTACGGCGGTTTCTCGAAGCGTTACAAAGGGTATTATTTCCTCTTCAACTTGAGTGTCAACAACATCCTCAACAACAAGAGCACTATCCTCTACGGCTACGAGCAACTCCGCTTTAATGCCAACAACCCCGATATGTTCCCAGAGAAGTATTCCTACATGTACGGAACGAATTTCTTTGTCAGTATAACGGTTAGAAAGTAAATACGGCCCTTCGACAAGCTCAGGGACCTTCGCTAAAAACAGTAAAGTTAAAGGTCGTTGAGCCTGTCGAAACGCCGACCAAATTTTGAATTTTGAATTTTGAATCTAAAATCTTGAAATTGAATAAACCCCAAATATTATGAAAAACAGAGTATTCAACGCATTCCTGCTTCTTGCCATGGTGGGCATGATGTTCACCGCCTGCAAGAAAGAGTATCCCCAACCGCCTATCCAAGATTTGCCGGTAGGAAGGGTTTACACTATTGATGAAATCCTGACTTTGGAGTCGGGCACCGTGTTTACGGAAGACGCTTCGGTATATGGCATCGTCACTGCTGACGAAGTGTCGGGCAACCTCTACAAGTGCGCTTTCATGCAAGACCGTGCCACAGGTGCCGCCATCGAGCTGTATCTCACTGCCCCCAGTGGTGTTCGCATCGGCGACTCCATCCGCGTCTATCTGAAGGATGTCACCTATTCATTGTACGCTAACCTGCCTCAGCTGACCAACTTTGAGGCCGACGGACACATCATCATCTTGGCCAACGACAAGCCCATTGAGCCTGCCAAAGCTACCATTACGGAAATCAACGAAGGCAAATACTTGGCTGGTTTGGTGCGTTTGGAGAATGTGAAGTTCACCGAGCAGAACACCTTTTCCGAACCGAACACGTACGGCAATCGCACCTTGATTGACCCTATGAATCCTTCTAACAGTGTCATCGTGCGCACCAGCAACTACGCCAACTTTGCCTACGACTCACTGCCGCAAGGCGTGGGCAACATGACTGCCATCGCAACGGTTTTCAACAGCACTTGGCAACTCCTCATCCGTACAGCTCGCGAACTTGAATTTGACGGCTATGTTCCAGGCGGTGCCAATGACTTGCCGTATTGTGAGTTTTTCTCCTCTTCGTTTGGATCCTACACCACCTATGATGTAAATGGTGCTCAACATTGGGAGATTGACTATAGCACTGCCAAGATGACCGGTTATGAAAACAGCACGAACTATGAAAATGAAGACTGGCTGATTTCTGCTAAGGTCTCTTTGGAGAACGTTTCGAGTGCCTGTATGACGATGTCCTATATTGCACGCTATTTCAACAATGTGAATGACGACATCACGGTTTGGGTCTCTTCTGACTACACCTCTGGCGACCCGAATTTGGCCAACTGGGAGCAAGTTCCCGCTTCATGGACTGAAGGCAGCAACTGGTCTGACTTTGCTTCCACCACACTCGACCTCTCCCAATTCGCTGGTAAGAAGATTTGTGTGGCTGTGAAATATCATTCCGATAATAACAAGGCTGGTACCATTGAGGTGCAGAGCATTTGTATCCAAGAAGGTAGTGGCCCAACGCCTCCTCCTGGTCCGGGCACTGGCGGGGAGTTGCAGTACCTGCCCTATGAGCAGAACTTTACTTCAGATTTTGGCACCTATATGGCTTCTGATGTATTAGGCCCTCAGTCATGGGTGAACCAATATGAAACTGCAAAGATGTCGGGATATGCAGACGGTGCTTCCAATGCCAATGAAGACTGGCTGATTTCGTCGCCAGTTCTCATCACAGCGGGCATCGAACATGCCAAGGCGGTCGTGAACTATGCAGCCAAGTATCAAGGTGCTACGGACAATGACGTGACCATGCAGGTTTCTACGAATTACGAATTTGGTGCAGACCCAACCAATGCAACTTGGGCAGAGTTACCTGTCACCTATCCCAACAACTCCAGCGGCAATGCTTGGACTTTCACTGATCAGGAGGTCAGTCTTGACAACTACATCGGACAAACGGTGACGGTGGCTATCAAGTACACCTCAACCGAATCCGCTTCGCGTACTATCGAAATCAAAACCATTACCATTCAAGAAGGTGAAGCTGGTGGCGGTGTGACACCTCCAGGTCCAGGAACAGGCGAAGGTAGCGGTACTGCTGATGACCCATATAATGTGGCTGCTGGTATTGGTTATCAAAACCAAGGTGATGCTTGGGTAAAAGGCTATATTGTTGGTGCTGTGAAGAGTGGACAAGAGCATAACACCGTCACGTCTAATGACGACATCGACTGGGTCGCTCCGTTCGGGCGAGCCACCAATGTTTTGATTGCTGATGACGCTTCATGCAATGAAATTGCTAACTGCTTAATTGTGAAGATGCCATCTGGTTCTGCACTTCGTTCACAGGTCAATCTATTAGATCATCCAGATAATCTTGGTAAGCAACTTACCGTTTTCGGTACATTGAAAAACGCTTTTGGCAAACCAGGTCTTGACAGCCCTGGAACCGAAAACGACTTCGTGTTTGAAGGTGGTGATACACCTACGCCTCCTGAACCAGGAACAGGCATTTTCTCTGAGACTTTTGCCAATGGACAAGGCGATTTCGTCATTCAGGATGTCTTTTTATCATCAGGACTGAACTATGTTTGGAAGCACGATGCAACACATCATTATATGAAAGCAAGTGCTTATGTGGGTGGACCGTATGCATCTGAAAGCTGGCTTGTTTCTCCGATTATTGACCTTTCAAATGTTGCTACGGCAACCTTGAAGTTTGATCAAATAGTCAATTATGCTACTTCCGTTTCGCCTAATAGCATTTTGCATGTGATGGTTTCCTCTAATTATAATGGTGATGTCCAAAACGCCACATGGTTAGAGTTGACGCTGGATCGATGGCCAGAAGGAAACAATTGGAACACAGTTAATTCTGTTGCTGATTTGGCTGGTGTTGTTGGTCAACAGATTACGATAGCCTTCAAATACACCAGTGAGGCTGTGTCAGGTAAATGTCCCACATGGGAAGTGTTTAACATTGTTTTGGAATAATAAAAAATAATGAAGCGCTCCCTACTGTCCATATTGTTACTGTTGCTCTTCACCTTGGTGGCGAGTGCCCAAACTATTTCTGTGAAGTCTTTCCGCGCATTGCCTACTGACATGACGGCATCAAGCATTGAAGGAAAAAGGATTGACCAGAATGGCGAAGTTGCCGCATTGATTAGGGTGGTGACTTCGGAAACAGGATTCGTGTTCGAAGGTGGAACTTTAGGCATCGTCGATACCAAACAGAAAGTCGGTGAGATTTGGGTCTGGGTTCCAAGAGGAGCAAGAAAAATTTCCATTATGCACCAGCAGTTGGGAGTGCTTCGTGAATACCGTTATCCTATTGAGATTGAGTCGGAACGCACATACGAGATGGTGCTGACTACCGCCAAAATAGAAACCATCATTAAGGAGGAGATTAGGGAACAATACCTGATGTTCCAAATATCTCCTCCTGATGCTGTGCTTGAGGTAAATGACCAATTATGGACTGTTTCGCCTACAGGTAATGCTAACAAATTGGTGAGTTTTGGCACTTATACCTATCGCGTGCAGGCGCCAAACTACCATACGGAAGCTGGCAATGTGACTGTCAACGACCCTGAAAATACCCATAGAGTAGAAGTGACACTCCAACCTAACTTCGGATGGATTGAAGTGTCAGGGACGGATGTCTTGCAAGGTGCGTTGGTGTATATTGACAACTCCATGATAGGGAAGGCACCCTGCAAGAGCGAAGGCATCAAAAGTGGGAAACACAATGTGAAAATCATGAAAGACTTGTACGAGTCATTCAGCACTACGGTGACTGTCAATGATAACGAAGTCACGACGGTGAGTCCTGAATTGGTCGCTAATTTTGCCCATGTCACCTTACAGGTGGACGCTGATGCTGAGATTTGGATTAACGACGAGAAAAAAGGAACTCGCACCTGGACAGGTAACCTTGCGTTTGGTGTTTATAGGGTGGAATGCCAACAAGTCAACCATGAGCCTTCCAAGCTTAAGTTAGAAGTCACAAACCAGATGAGTGAGGAGGTGATTAAACTGGAAGCACCCAAACCCATTCTCAGCACCTTGTTGGTTGAAAGTGAACCAGCTGTCGCTACTATCTACATTGATGGGAATTTCATAGGAGAAACGCCTAAAATTGTCAAAGACATTCCTGTTGGGCAGCATGAGATAAGGCTTACAAAAGACGGCTATGCCGACTATTCGGAAACGATTATTGTCAAGAAAAAGGAAAGGGCACAGGTGAGTGTTACCTTGTCTCCTATAATTTCACCGATGACTTCTGTTGCAAAGCCTCAACAACCCCAGTTTGAGAAGCCCCAAACAGCCCCAAGAGACAAGTCGTTTTTTGTCACGCTCAATGGAGCCTATTCCGTTGCGCCACAATGGTCGTTCGGTGTGACTTTCGGACAGGTGAAACGTTTTGGTTGGTTTGTGAGTTTGATGAGCAACGGCGGCTTTAGGGCCAGTTCGGCGGCGGGGTCATGTTATGCCAATTTGGGTGACGGTATGCCCGATGGTTGGGATTACGAGACGGGAAGTATGCCATACTATAATGGCGAATATATGACCGATAGGAATTCCGTCATCATTGGAGGAATAGGCCGTTTGGCGAAGCCTCTTTATTTTAAGGTGGGTGCAGGTTATGGATTCCGTAATCTCTATTGGTTGACGGAGGATGACACCTATTATTTGAATGAATCATACAGCTACAAAGGCTTGGAAATGTCGGCAGGTATGCAGCTGAACCTTGGTGGTTTCGTGATGTCTCTTGAAGCGGTGACCACAAGCTTCAAGACTTTGGAGGGTAAATTTGGATTGGGATTTGCGTTTTGATAAATGGTGAAAGGATATTGATATGAAGAAAACAGTTTTTCGGTCATTAATGCTTTTATTGGTTTTGGCGTGTCTGTCATGCACGAAAGACCCCCAAGCTCCAATTCATCACAATGAGGATCCATCGAATCCGGATGTACCAAGCGAAAATGTACAGACTTTGCCTTACATCCAAAGTTTTGCTTCCGAATTTGGCACATACACGGTTTACAATGTGGCTGGTGTCCAATCTTGGGCAATTGAATACCAAACTGCAATGATATCGGGATATGAAATGGGTACTTACTATGCCAACGAGGACTGGCTCATATCTTCGCCAGTGGCTTTTACAGGTGTAAGAGATGCCAAGATGATTATCGAATACAGCGGCTATTATTTTGGGGATAGTTTCAACAATGATGTGACTGTTTGGGCATCTGAAGATTATACATCTGGCTCTGACCCTCGGCAAGCCAGTTGGTCTCATGTTCCATCTATCTTTGGAATAGAGTATCCCCCTAGCACCGATTTCTTGACCGCTGAAATTCCACTTACTGAATTTGTGGGTAGAACCGTCACCTTTGCCATAAAATACTCTTCGACCGATAGTATGGCTGGTAGAATGGAAATCCGAAGCATCGCCATTGAAGAAGGTAGTGCAACAGTTAACCAATTCTTTAATGTTCATGTTTCTGCCAATCCAACTAATGGCGGAATCGTAACAGGTAGCGGTACATACCAAAATGGACATTCTTGTACGGTGATGGCCACTGCAAATGATGGTTACGTCTTTAACAACTGGACTGAGAATGGCATTCAGGTTTCCATCGATGCAAACTACACTTTTACGGTGACAGACAACAGAACTTTGGTGGCTAATTTTGGCTTTGTTTCAGACAATGGTAGTGGCACGGCTGAGGATCCGTATAATGTGGCTGCGGGCATTGGCTTGCAAAGTGAAGAGCCCATCGCTTGGGTGCATGGTTACATCGTGGGTGCCGTGAAGTCGGGCATAAGTTCAGTTTTGGACAACACCGACATCAACTGGACCGGTCTATTCGATTCGGCCACCAACGTGGTCATTGCCGATGATGCCACCTGCCATGAAATCAGCCAGTGCATCATCGTCAACTTACCTGCGGGCAAGCCGCTTCGTACGCAAGTCAACCTGATGGATAATCCAGAGAATCTGGGTAAGCATCTGGCTGTGAATGGCAAACTTCGTAAGTTTTTTGGTCAAGCAGGTCTGCGCGACAGCAACGGCACCGAGGCTGACTTTGTCTTGGAAGGTGGCTCCATACCCCCCACGCCAGGCACAGAAATCTTCTCCGAATCGTTCGCCAACGGACAAGGCGCGTTCACCATTCAGGATGTGGTTCTGCCTTCTGAATTGACTTACATTTGGCAATATGCTTCCAACTACTCCTGCATGAAGGCCAGTGCTTTTGTGGCAGGTCAAAACTATGCCACTGAAAGCTGGCTCATTTCTCCTACCATCAACTTGTCAGGTGTCAACACAGCCACGCTGAAGTTTGATCAGGTTGTCAATTATGCCTCGCCGAATGGTGCCTTGTCTATAATGATTTCCACCAATTATTATGGTAATGTAACCACGGCTACATGGTCAGAATTGAACCTCGACCAATGGCCTAATGGTAACAACTGGACCTTCATCACCTCCACCGCTGACCTGTCAGCCTACCTTGGCCAGACCGTGACCATCGCTTTCAAGTACACCAGTACGACGAGTGCTTCAGCTACATGGGAAGTGAAGAACTTCGTGGTGGAAGAGTAAGATTTCTGAATCTTGAGACTGGAAAAGCCTGCCTTCGGGTGGGCTTTTTCATGCTTATATCTTCTCTAAATCTTGCAAAATTCATAAGATTTGGATACATTATAGCCTATACCATATCCAAATCATCGAAAAAATATGAGATTTGGATATAATATAAGGGTGCTTTTCGGAAAAAAGCAGTAACTTTGTGGCGTAAAACAAAGACGGAATGCCATGAAAGACAATAAAATCATCGGTCGCAAGTACGAACAACAACTGCTTTCGTCCATCTGCGAGCAACGCGAGGCACGCATGGTGGCGGTGTATGGTCGCCGCAGGGTGGGGAAGACCTTCCTGATCAGGGAGTTTTTCCATAACGAGTTCGATTTCATGTTTACAGGTAGCTACGAGGCTCCGATGCAGGTGCAACTCTCGTTTTTCCAGAAGGAATTGCAGAAATACTCGGGGCAAGCCCGCCGTCGTCCCGCTAACTGGTTTGAGGCTTTCGAGCAACTACAGTCTTATTTGGAAGGCTTGCAGAAGGAAAAACTCGTCGTCTTTTTCGATGAACTGCCATGGATGGACACGCCGAAATCCAAGTTCCTGACTGCATTCAGCTATTTTTGGAATGCATGGGCTTCTACCCGAGATGGATTGAAACTCTTCATTTGCGGCAGTTCCACCTCATGGATGATGAACAAAGTCATCGGCGACAAGGGCGGACTTTACAACCGCTGCTCGCGCACCATCTATCTCGCGCCTTTCACTTTGGGTGAAGTGGAAGAACAACTTCGGCAGAAAGGCATCGTGTGGTCACGCTATCAGACCACCGAGGCGTACATGATTTTTGGCGGCATACCTTATTATATAGACATGCTTGACAAGGACTTGCCTTTTGCCCAAAACATCGACAATCTGTTTTTCAGGCAGGGCGCACCCTTGCGCACAGAATATGATTTTCTGTTCCGTTCGCTTTTCAAGGACTCGAATCTCGCCCGACAGGTGGTGGAGGAACTGGCCTCAAGTGGGAAAGGCATGACGCAACAGGAACTGAAGGAGGCACTGAAATTGCCTTCAGGTGGTACACTGACCACTGTATTGAGAGAGCTGCGACTTTGCGATTTTATTAGGGTGTATTCCTCGATGGGAAAGAAAACGAAAGGTGCTATGTATCAACTCACTGACCTTTTCACGCTGTTTCATTTGCGTTTCTTGGTCAAGCATTCGGGGCAGGATACTCAATATTGGAGCAACCTCGATGAGCATTCGCACGATGCTTGGGCGGGCTATGCCTTCGAGAGGGTTTGTCTGCATCATATTCCACAGATTAAGAATAAGTTAGGTATAACAGGAGTGATGACCAATGCCTACGCTTGGAGTACAAAACCCATTGAGGACAAGGATGGTGGCAAATGGAGCGGTGTACAAATCGATCTGCTTTTGGAGCGTGCCGATGAGGTCATCAATGTGTGCGAAATGAAATACAGCAAGCACCAGTACGCCATCACAGAAGCCTACGACAAACATTTGCGTGACAGGTTGGCGACCTTCCGCCATCATACGAAATGTAAGGCTGCGCTTCACCTGACTTTTATTACCACTTTCGGCCTGACAAGGAACAAATATTGGAGCAATGTGCAAAGCGAAGTGGTGATGGACGATTTGTTTGTTTGTCCATAAAACATGCTTATATCTTCTCCAAATCGTGCAAAATTTACAAGATTTGGATACACTATAGCCTATACTTTATCCAAATCGTAGAAAAATTGTGAGATTTGGATGCTATATAAGGGTGCATCTGTTTGAATTGGGAAACCAAATTTTCGTGTGGGCTTGCTCTGTTCGCAATTTTCCCTTATCTTTGCGCGTTGAATGGAAAACGAATTTGGTATGTCAGAGAATTTGGTCATCATCCCGACTTACAAGGAGAAGGAAAACATCGAGAACATCATCCGCTATGTCTTTAACCTGCCTATGGCGTTCGATATTTTGATTATCGACGACAACAGCCCCGACGGCACCGCCGACATCGTGAAAACGCTGATGACGGAGTTCAGCGACCGATTGTTTATGATTCAGCGGTCGGGCAAGTTGGGCCTTGGAACGGCTTATATCACCGGCTTCAAGTGGGCCTTGGAACGTGACTATCAGTATATCTTCGAGATGGATGCCGACTTCTCCCACAATCCCGACGACTTGGCAAGGCTGCACGATGCCTGCGCCAATGGTGCGGATTTGGCGATTGGCTCTCGCTACAAGACTGGGGTCAATGTGGTGAACTGGCCGATGGGGCGTGTGCTGATGTCGTATTACGCTTCGGCCTACGTGCGTTTCGTCACACGGATGAAGGTGCGCGACACCACGGCAGGCTTTGTGTGCTACACGCGCAAGGTACTCGAAACCATAGACTTGGACAGAATCAAGTTCGTGGGCTATGCCTTCCAAATTGAGATGAAATACACCGCTTGGAAACTTGGTTTCAAGATTGAGGAAGTGCCGATTATCTTCACCGACCGCCGCGAGGGACAGTCGAAGATGAGCAAGGGCATTTTCAAGGAGGCCGTTTTTGGTGTGCTCAACTTGCGTTGGAGAGGCATGACTGGTAAGATTAAACCAAGAAAATGAACTACTATATCAAAAATGCGACACTTGTCAACGAGGGCCAGACCTTTGTGGCAAGTGTTTTCGTTTCGGACGGCAAGATTGCCAAGATAATACACGAGGGCCAGGACCCTGAGCTTGTCGAAGGGCCGGTTGATTCTGTGACGGCGTTTCGACAGGCTCAACGACCTTCAACTCAAGTCATTGATGCCACTGGCAAATATCTGATTCCAGGCGTCATCGATGAGCATGTGCATTTCCGTGAGCCAGGTCTTACGTATAAGGCCGACATCTCCACCGAGAGCCATGCAGCCGTGGCTGGCGGCGTGACTTCCTTCATGGACATGCCTAACACGGTTCCGCAAACCACCACACAAGAGCTTTTGCAACAGAAGTTTGATCTCGCTGCTGAAAAGTCGTTAGCCAACTATTCCTTTTATCTCGGTGCCACCAACGACAATCTTTCAGAAGTGGTGAAGACCGACCCAAAGAAAATCTGTGGCATCAAGGTCTTTATGGGCAGCAGCACAGGCAATATGCTGGTGGACAAAGATGAGGTTTTGGAGGCTTTGTTCAAGGAGTCGCCCTGCCTGATTGCAGCGCATTGCGAGGACGAGGAACTGATTCAGCACAACTCGGAGTTATATAATGAGATGGTGAGTAGAGAAATTGTTGAGTCTAAAGCCACTTTGCATCCCAAGATACGCACTGAGACGGCTTGTTACGTGTCTTCTTCAAAGGCTGTCGATTTGGCCTTGAAAACGGATGCCAAGCTCCATATCCTGCACATCTCAACGGCGAAAGAACTGGAATTGTTTAGGAATGACATTCCTTTGAAAGATAAGAAGATAACCGCTGAAACATGCCCACATTACCTGCGTTTTTGCGACGATGACTACAGAAAAATGAAATTCGCTATCAAATGCAATCCGGCCATCAAGGCGGAAAAGAACAAGGTGGCGCTGATGGATGCAATCAAAAACGGACTGATTGACACCATCGGCTCCGACCACGCGCCGCATCGCCGCAACGAGAAATACACCGGGAACTATTTCACCAGCAAGTCGGGATTCGCGTCCATCCAACATTCGTTGGAGGTGATGCTGGAATGGGTTCACAAGGGTGAGCTGACTTTCCCTCAAGTGGTGCAGTTGATGTGTCACAATCCGGCCATCTTGTACCAAATCGACCGTCGAGGTTTTCTCCGCGAAGGCTACTATGCCGACTTGGCTCTTGTGGATTTGAATGACAAACATTTGATTTCGACCGCTAATGAGTACACCAAATGTCATTGGACTCCATACAAACGTTTATGGATGCTTTCTCACGTGACACACACTTTCGTGAATGGCAACTTGGTCTATGAAAACGGCATTTTCCATGAAGAGGAAAGAGGCTCCAGATTGTGTTTCAACAGATGAAAATGATTTAAAATGAAGTAGATATGAAGAAATGGTTTTTATTCTTGGTAATGGCTTTGATGCTCGGTTCTTGTTCTGCCCAGCTGACCGAAAAAGTGGAGGCCAGGTTTCCCAATGGCCAACCTGAGGTTGTGCACTATTACGACAAGAACAATAATTGCGTGAAGGAGACCGAATACTATGCCTCAGGGCAGGTGAAGATGGAAGGCGGGATGAAAGACGGCAAATGGGAAGGCAAGTGGGTGGCTTATTTCCCAGATGGCCGGATGCAGAGCGTCGGCTATTTCGAAAATGGTTTACGCACTGGACAAGCCACCGTTTGGCAGGAGAACGGCAACCTCCTTCAGGAAGGTTTCTATAAGGAAGGCAAGCACTGCGGCAAGTGGAAATTCTACGACGAGCAGGGTGACATTATCAAGGAAGTTGATTTCGGGGAATAAAGCTCATTTGTTGTGTTTCTCTTCGTCGTTGTTGTACCACTCCAAATAAGCTTTTGTGTGGCTGATACCTGATTCAACCAGTTTTTGCTTTCTTGAGTCGGAAATATCGAAGTCCAAGGAACTGACACCGAGTGTGTCAATGTATACAGTACGTTGCCAGTCGTCACTGTGCAGGTGTACGTTGTTTTGGAAGTCAATCAGTGTAGTGACGAGGGCTGTAGTGTAAGATATGATGTCGTCGATTTTTTTCGTCTTGGGTTTGGCATTGGGATCGAGAAACAAATTGATATCCTCGTTAGCATCCAACCTGAAGCCCAAGGTTTCCTTGTTGTATACAAATTCATTGACATCGTTAATGTCCCTCTCCAACGTTATGATGTTTTTCTCCTTCAGTTTCTTGTTAATTTTTTTGTAATATTCAGTCTTTCTGGCATTCACTTCGTCAACAACGTAATCCTTGCGGTCGAAGACTTTGATGGCATAGTTTTCGAGCAAACCGCCATCAACATAGATGTGGTCGTCTCCCTTGATGCCTTTCACTGCGGCGAAAATCAGGGGAATAGACATGGAGATGCGGGCAGCATCAGCCACTTTCACATCTGGAGTGGTAGCGGCACTGAATACCTTGGAGAGGCCTGTCGAAAGGTCAGCACCAATCAAGTAGATGTCGCGGAAGGGCTTGCCCTCTTGCCTCATTTTTTCGATGTCTTTGAAGGTGACTTCTCCGTCGCCGGTCTTGGCTTTGATGTATCCGGCCATAAGGTCGCGGAAAAATTCGCCTTTGTACCAACCATAGTCTTCAATGAGTCGCCCTGTATTGCGGATCAAGCCCCAGGATTTGTCCAGGAAATTCCTGAATTTGATGTTCCAAAGGACGTCTTTCATCTCTTCGGCAGTATAGCTCAAACCGACGAGCACTGCTACCATTGCGCCAGCGGAAGTTCCGGCCACGCGTTCGATGTTTTGGAGAATACCTTCTTCGTTGAGCACATCAAGGGCACCCACGTAAGCAATACCTTTCACGCCACCGCCTTCAAAGACGAGGTTCTTGAAATGATACTTTGGGGGATTGCTTGCACCATTTGTGTTGCTTTCATTGTTTTTTATGATGGCCTTTAGTTTTTTAGTGTTTCCGCTCATAATATATTGATTTATAGTGTTTTATTCTATTACCCAGCTTGTGCCTTCCTTGCCGTCCTTCAGGGTGATGTGAAGTTTGGCCAACTCGTCGCGGATTTTGTCGCTGGTGGCCCAGTCCTTGTTGGCGCGGGCTTGTTTGCGGATGTCGATGATGGTTTGCATCAGGCCGTCGACAACGGCACCGTTTCCTTCAGAAGCGTTGCTCTCCACCAAGCCCAAAATGTCGAAGACGAAGTCTTGGAACAACTTGTTGACCAAAGCCAACTCCTCAGCATTGATTTGTGCCTTGCCGTCCTTGACGGTGTTGACGATACGCACGGCCTCGAAGAGATTGGCGATGACAATGGGACTGTTGAAGTCATCGTTCATGGCGTCGTAGCAGGCATCGACAATCTTTTGGATGTCGAGGTTGGCGGCACCATCAGTGGCTTTCAACGCCTTGGCTGCCTTCACGGCTTCCATCAGGCGGTTGTAACCTTTTTCAGCGGCTTGTAGGGCTTCATTGCTGAAGTCCAAAGTGCTACGGTAGTGGGCTTGCAGGATGAAGAAGCGGATGGTCATGGGGCTGTAAGGCTGTGCGATCATCTCCTCGCCCTTGGCGTTGATGTGGCTGCCGTTGAAGAACTCATCCAAGGTGATGAAGTTGCCTAATGACTTGCCCATCTTCTGTCCGCCGATGGTGATCATGTTATTGTGCATCCAATACACCACTGGTTGCTTGCCGTTGGCGGCCATGCTTTGTGCAATCTCCGACTCGTGGTGCGGGAACATGAGGTCCATGCCGCCACCATGGATGTCGAAGGTCTCGCCAAGGTACTTGCAACCCATAGCCGAGCATTCCATGTGCCAGCCTGGGAAACCGTCACTCCAAGGCGAGGGCCAACGCATGATGTGTGCTGGTTCAGCTTTTTTCCACAGGGCAAAGTCGACGGGGTTGTGTTTCTCCTCTTGACCGCTCAACTCACGCGTGGTGTTGAGCATTTCCTCGAAATTGCGTCCTGAAAGGATACCGTAAGGGTGCTCCTTATTATATTTCTCGATGTCGAAATACACCGAGCCGTTCTCCACGTAGGCATAGCCGTGGTCGAGAATCTTTTGCACCATCGCAATCTGCTCGATGATATGTCCCGAGGCGTGCGGCTCAATCGAAGGACGCAGCACGTTGAGTTTGTCCATGGCAGCGTGGTAGCGGTTGGTGTAGTATTGTGCCACCTCCATGGGCTCGAGGTTTTCGAGGCGGGCTTTTTTTGCGATTTTGTCCTCGCCTTCGTCCGCATCGTGTTCCAAGTGACCCACGTCGGTGATGTTGCGCACATAGCGCACCTTATAGCCAAGGTGTTTCAAATACCTGAAAACCAAGTCGAAAGTGATGGCTGGACGGGCATGGCCAAGGTGCGCATCGCCATAGACGGTAGGACCGCAGACGTACATGCCCACATGCGGGGCGTTCAAGGGTTTGAAAGGTTGTTTGCAGCGCGAGAGGCTGTTGTAAATATATAAGGTACCGTTCATCTTATGAAAAATTTGATATTTGCTGCAAAAGTACAAAATAAAGTTTGAACTCTGAAAAAAACTCTTATAGTGAAAAGTTACAAGGTCGTGATTTCATCGAATTATTTCTGGTTCTTGCCATCCTCTTTCAATTCTCTGTATTACTTATTAGTCTTATTTATATTTTATAGCTTCAACAACAAAGTTATAAAAAGAGCGACGGGGTTGTTAGAAGCAAGCACTTTTCACGGTCTATAGTTTAACTTGTTTTGAATGACTAGGAGTTTGCTGTATTCTATGTTGCTGATATTCATTTGTATTTCGATGTATTGTCGGATAAGTTTGTTTGTGTTTTCGACGGTACCTTTTTGCTAGGATGAGTAGGGGCCCGCGAAGAGGACAGGAGCGTAGAGGGCGTTGGAGCGTCTGTTCCTTTTCAGCTCCTTGCTGACCGTCGCCTGCGAGACTTCTATGGCTCGGGCTATTTCCGCCTGCGTCTTTTTGTCTTTCCTTATTTGATGAATTGTGTACCTTTGCGTCTCGTTAAGATGTTGCATATTGCTTTTGTTTTGAAGACCGCAAATGTGGCATTTTTTCCGATAACCCTGTCGCTTCCAGTGGGTTATTTGTCCCTTCCTTTATAACTTTTTAAGTTGAACTTACATATTAGCCCCCAAATGTCTATTAGCCTGAAAAATTCGCTGTCCTCGCTGACCCGTAAAACAACAAAAAACCCGCCGAAAAATCAGCGGGCTTTCGTTTGTGGAGCATAACGGAGTCGAACCGATGACCTCTTGCATGCCATGCAAGCGCTCTAGCCAACTGAGCTAATGCCCCTCATTTGCGGCTGCAAAAATACAACATTTTTCATTCCGCCAAACATTTTTCCGAAATTTTTTCAATTTTTTCTTCAGAATACCTTTAAAGTCCAATAAAGCTGTACTTTTGCACTCGTTAAAGTCCTGAAAGGGCAATTCAATTACACCCCGATGCGTAGCTTCGGGCACTAATATCATCGACCATGAAAACCATAAAAGACATTTATAAAATAGGTATAGGCCCCTCAAGCAGCCATACCATGGCCCCACAGAGAGCCGCAGCTATTTTCAACGAACGTTATCCCAATGCCGCTTCCTTTGAGGTGACGCTGTATGGCAGCCTCGCCGCCACAGGCAAGGGCCACATGACCGACTGGGCCATCCTCAACACCCTGCGAGCCCCGACCGAAATCGTCTGGCACCCCGACATTGTACTGCCTTTCCATCCTAACGGAATGCTGTTCAAGGCTTTCGATGAGGCCAAGGAACTGTTAGGGGAGTGGACGGTTTTCAGTATTGGTGGAGGTAATTTAGCCGAGGAAGGCAAGCAGAGCGAACAACCCGACATCTATCCGCTCACCAAGATGACCGACATCCTCGGTTGGTGCGAGAAGCGGGGCAGGACGTATTGGGAATATGTCTACGAATACGAGAACCAACAGGAGATCGAGGACTGTCTGAAAGAGGTGTGGGAAGTAATGAAAGCTGCCGTGGAGCGCGGCTTGCAGGCTGAGGGCGTGTTGCCTGGGCCGCTCAACCTGAGCCGTAAGGCCGCCATGTACCACATCAAGGCTTCCGGCTATACGCATACCCTGAAGAGCCGTGGCTTGGTGTATTCATACGCCTTGGCTGTTTCAGAGGAGAATGCTTCTGGCGGGCGCATCGTCACCGCTCCGACATGTGGCTCTTGTGGTGTGATGCCTGCAGTGCTTTATCATCTCTCAAAAAGCTATGAGTTCACGGAGCAACGTATTATCCGCGCTTTGGTGACTGCGGGTTTGGTGGGTAATATCGTGCGTACCAATGCCTCCATTTCGGGTGCCGAGGTGGGCTGTCAAGGCGAGGTGGGCGTGGCTTGCGCTATGGCTGCCGCTGCCGCCAATCAATTGTTTGGGGGAAGTCCTGCGCAAATAGAATATGCTGCCGAGATGGCTTTGGAACATCACTTGGGCATGACCTGTGACCCGGTGTGCGGCTTGGTGCAGATTCCCTGCATCGAGCGCAATGCCTACGCTGCCGCCCGAGCCTTGGATTCCAACATCTATTCCACCTTCTCCGACGGTCGCCATCGCGTGTCGTTCGACAAGGTGGTGGAGACGATGAAAGAGACAGGTAAGGATATTCCTTCTTTATATAAAGAGACCTCGCAAGGCGGTTTGGCACGCGATTATGAGCAAATGGGATGAAATAGTTTTGTTTTCTGTAGAAAAAGACTAATTTTGCGGTGTTATTTGTTGAACCCATGAACACAAAAAGAATCAATAAAGTGCTGGTTGCCAACCGTGGCGAGATTGCAGTGCGGATTATCAAGACGTTACGCAGGCTGCATATCGACTCCGTGACGGTCTTTGCCGATAACGACGCCAATGCTTTGCACCGTCGTATGGCTGATGAGGCTTATCCTCTTGGTGGCGGCATGTTGAAAGATACCTACCTCAATATCCAGAAAATCATTGATGCCGCTTTGGATGCAGGTGCCGATGCTGTCCATCCTGGTTATGGCTTCCTGTCGGAGAATCCTGAGTTGGCCGAAGCGTGTGCATCCAACAACCTGATTTTCATCGGCCCTGATGCGGAAGTGATTCGTTTGATGGGCAATAAGATTGCAGCCAGAAACATTGCCATAAAGGAAGGCATTCCAGTTACCTTTGGTCTCACTGGAAGCATGGACGAGATTTTGAAACAATCCTCCCAATTGCCTTATCCTGTGTTGATTAAGGCGGCAGCAGGCGGTGGCGGCAAAGGTATGCACATCGTCAGGTGGAAAGAGGACTTGCAGGAGGAGTTGGAACGTGCTTCGCGTGAAGCGGAGAAATATTTCGCCGATGGAACCGTGTTTGTCGAGCAATACATTGAGAATCCGCGACATATCGAGGTTCAGGTCTTGGCCGACCATCACGGCAATGTCATCCATTTGCATGAACGCGAATGTACCATACAACGCCGTTATCAGAAAATCATTGAAGAGTCGCCGTCGCCAACCTTGACGGAGGAAAAGCGGCAGCAACTTTGTGAAACCGCAGTTAAACTTTGCAAAGCCATCGGCTACCGCAACGCTGGGACGGTGGAGTTTTTGGTCGACAAGGACTTGAATTTCTATTTCTTGGAAATCAATACACGCATTCAGGTGGAGCATCCTGTGACGGAAATGCGCACAGGCATCGACATTGTGGAGGAGCAGATTCGCATTGCGAGAGGGAAGGAGATGGGCTGGACGCAAGAAGCCATTCAGCCGCAAGGCCATGCCATTGAGCTGCGTATTTATGCTGAGAACCCTGAAAACGGATTTTTGCCAACGCCTGGCAAAGTGACGGCCTATCATGAACCCCAAATTCGTGGTACACGTGTCGACAGCAGCATTGACGGTCCGTGCTCGATTTCAGAGGCTTACGATCCGATGATTGCCAAGTTGGTCTGTCACGCCAAGAATCGTCAAAGTGCTATCGAAACGGCTCAACATGCGCTGAAGGAGTTTATCATACAAGGCTTGACCACCAACAAGGCCTACCTTTGGGAGGTGATTAAAAACTTAGACTTTGTTGAAAACAAGATAGATACAGGCTTTTGCGCTTCCCATCAGGAGATGCTGTTGAAAGCTCTGAATGATAGTCGGGACAACCTGAATATCAATGACATCGCGGTTTCTTTCCTGATGTTTGATTGCTGCAAGAGGCAGTTTGAACATCATACGGAGAATGTCTGGGAGGAAATCGGCTATTGGCGCTACCACATGCAACTGACGGTGGATGTGGAAGGTAAGAAAGTTACGGTTTGCATCAGCGATGCTGAGGCGGGAAAGATTAAGGGGACGGTTGGCGAGGTTCCGTTTAAGGTGGAGTTTATCCAGTATGATAACCATCAGATGAAAATCATGCTGAACGGCAGGACGGAGACGGTATATTGTTCGGTGAACGAGGAACAGAAAACTATCGTCAACTTCCATGGCTTGAATTTCACTTGCTTCCGCACTGACCAACTGAACGACACGCTGGATTACGCTTGTAAGGAGACGGTGAACGACAAATCGAGATTGGTGTCGCCCATGCCTGGCAAAGTGGTGAAAATCAATGTAAAAAAAGGTGATGAAGTAAATGAGGGGATGATTATGATGGTGGTGGAAGCCATGAAGATGGAGAACAACATTGTAGCTGCCGGAAAGGCCAAGGTGAAACGGATTTTGGTCGAAGAAGGCCAGATGGTGGATAATAAAATGCAGTTATTAGAGTTAGAATAATCCATAACGGCCCTTCGACAAGCTCAGGGACCTGAGGTCGTTGAGCCTGTCGAAACGCCGACTTGAGAATAAAATAGTAAATAATATGAACTTCGACCTCACTAAAGAACAGGAAGCCCTCCGCCAGCGGGTGCGCGACTTCGCCGAACAGGAAATAAAACCCGTCGCCCGCCAAAACGACGAAAACCAACATTTCGATGTCGAACTGACCCTCAAAATGGGTGAACTCGGCCTGTTGGGCATGACCGTCCCGAAAGAATACGGCGGCCAAGGACTTGACAATCTGAGCTATATCATCGCTGTGGAAGAGTTGGCCCGTGTGGACGGTTCCACTGCCGCTACCATCGCCGCCGACAACTCCTTGGGCATCGGTCCCATCAAGGACTATGGCACCGAGGAACAGAAACGGAAATACTTGCCACAACTCTGCAAAGACCGTCTTTGGGGCTTTGGCCTGACCGAAGAAGACGCAGGCAGCGACTCACGTGGCACCAAGACCACTGCGAGACGCGATGGTGACGGATGGGTGCTCAACGGCTCTAAAATCTTCATCACCAACAGTGCGACACCTATCACTTTGGGTACCAGCGTGCAAGCTATCTCAGGAGAGAAAGACGGCAAGCCTGAGTTTACCGCCCTTTTGGTGGAGAACGACACTCCTGGCTTCACCCAGACCCCGATGGATGACAAGATGATGTGGCGTGCCTCTAATACTGGTAAGCTTGTGTTCGACAATGTGCGGCTGCCCAAGGAATGCATCTTGGGTGAACCTGGCGAAGGTTCCCACATGATGCTCGCTACCCTTGACTCGGGTCGTCTATCTATCGCGGCCATGGGATTGGGTTGTGCGCAAGGTGCTTACGAGATGGCTTTGGCTTATTCGAAGAAGCGTGTGCAGTTTGGCAAGCCAGTGTGCAAGTTCCAAGCCGTTGGTTTCAAACTTGCCGATATGGCGGTGAAGATTGACGCTGCAAGATACTTGCTCTATCACGCTTGCTGGCTGAAAGACCAACATCGTCCCTTCGGCAAGGAAGCTGCCATGGCGAAACTCTATTGCTCCGAGGTGGCCGCCGAGGTGTGCGACAACGCCGTGCAGGTGATGGGCGGTCACGGCCTGCTGAAGGAGTTCGACATGGAACGTTTCTACCGCGACCAGCGCATCCTGCAAATCGGCGAAGGCACTTCGGAAATCCTTCGTCTGGTGATTTCGCGGGCTATCGGGTGCTGAAAATATGACTGGAAAACTGTTAATTCAGTCAGTCAACTGACTCAATTTAGCTAAATTCAGTCAGTCAACTGACTGAATTTTCATTTTTTACTTGTGGAAAAGAAAAAATATCGTACTTTTGCACCGTTAATTCTCGATGACATGGATACGATTCAAAGGGCATTGCAGCAACAGGTGGAGCAGCGCATGAAGCCACAAAAGGTCATGTTGATTTTTGGGCCTCGGCGTGTGGGCAAAACTTTCCTTTTGAGGCAAATTGTGCAGAATTTTGGTGGTAAGTCACTCGTACTCAACGGTGAGGATGCAGATTCCATAGCTATGTTGGAGCCAATCAGTATCGCAAACTATAGGCATGTATTGGATGGAGTAGAGTTATTGGCTATCGACGAGGCGCAGCACATTCCCGACATCGGGAAGAAATTAAAACTCATCGTGGACGAGATTCCTGACATTCGTGTTATAGCCAGTGGCTCTTCTTCTTTTGATCTCAAAAATCAGGCGGGTGAGCCCTTGGTGGGTCGTGGAACGCAATTTATTCTATTGCCATTTTCTCAACAAGAAATTGCCACAACGGAGTCGCCCATCGAGAGCAAAAGGAACTTGGAGGCGAGGTTGCTGTATGGCTCTTATCCAGAGGTGGTTTCAATCGATTCATTTTCAGAGAAAAAGGAATATCTAAACGACATTGTCGAAGCGTATTTGCTCAAAGACATCCTTGCTGTTGATAGTATCAAAAATTCGGGCAAGATGCGTGACTTGTTGCGTTTGGTAGCTTTTCAGATGGGAAACGAACTTTCGTATGATGAGCTTGGTAAACAGTTGGGAATCAGTAAAAACACAGTGGAGCGTTATTTGGATTTATTGCAGAAAGTGTTTGTATTGTACCAATTGGGTGGCTATTCGAGAAACCTCAGGAAAGAGGTTGCCAAGTCGAGCAAGTGGTACTTTGTGGACAATGGCGTGCGCAACGCAGTCATTCACAATTTTGAGCCGTATCAACTTAGAACTGACGACGATAGAGGTGCACTTTGGGAGAATTACATCATCACAGAGCGCATGAAACGCAATCAGAATGAGCGACTTGGCTTTGAGTTTTACTTTTGGCGCACTTATGACAAGCAGGAGATTGACTTGATAGAGATTGGTTCTGGTGTGATGAATGCTTTTGAAATGAAAGCGGGGAAGAAAAAACCGTCAGCACCGAAAGCTTTTGCTAGTGCTTATCCCAAAGCGCAGTTTGCAGCGGTCAACATTAATAATTACACGGAGTATATTTGATTTTTTCTATATTTGCAGCGTGACTTGTGTCTAACGTTCCATGGTTCCAGGTCACTGCGTTGAAATTTAAATTTCTAAAATCTAAAATATTTATTAAAATGAAAATCAAGTACTTAGTAATCATTGCAGTTGTGGCAGTTGTCGCTACGGCTTGCGGAAACAAGAAAACTGAACAGCCCGCTGAGCCTGTTCAAGAACAAACCAACCTGTCGGACAAGTACGCCCTGTACACCCTGACGACAGACATCAGTCACCTGAGTGACAATGAAAAACAAATGCTGCCGCTCCTCTTCGAAGCCGCTGACATTATGGACCAGCTCTTCTGGAGAGAGAATTACGGCGACAAGGCCGAACTCATGGCCAAAATCGGTGACAATGAAGACCTCAAGAAATTGGCTTCCATCGCCTACGGTCCTTGGGATGGCCTTGATGGCAACAAGCCTTTTGTGGAAGGCATTGGCCCGAAACCTGCCGGTGCCCAGTTTTATCCTGCCGACATGACAGAGGAAGAATGGACCGCTTTCAATGACCCGAACAAGACCAGCCAGTACACCATGGTTGTCCGCGATGAGAACGGTGCGCTGAAGTGCGTGTGGTATCACGACTACTTTGCCGACCAAATCAAGAAAGCCGCTTCCTTGCTGGATGATGCTTCTGAACTCGCTGGTGATGAGGAGTTTGCCGAGTATCTCCGCCTCCGTGCCAAAGCCCTTCGCACCGATGAATACTTTGAGAGCGACATGCAGTGGATGGATGTGCGCAACAACAACATCGACATGGTGATTGGCCCCATTGAGAACTACACCGATGCCCGCTATGGCATCAAGGCTTCGCATGAGGCTTTTATCCTCATCAAGGATCAGGAGTGGACGAAGCAACTGGCTCGTTATGCTGCTTTTGTACCTGAATTGCAGAAGCAACTTCCTGTGCCGGAAGAGTATAAGAAAGAAGTGCCTGGCTCCGATGTTGACCTGGCTGCCTATGATGTGGTATACTACGCTGGCGACTGCAACGCCAACAGCAAGACCATCGCCATCAATCTGCCCAACGACGAGCGCGTGCAACTGCAACGCGGCACCCGCAAGCTTCAGCTCAAGAACGCCATGCAGGCCAAATTCGACAAGATTCTGGAACCCATTTCCAAAGAGCTGATGACTCCCGAATCGATGGAACACATCAAGTTCGACGCTTTCTTCGCCAACGTGATGTTCCATGAGACTGCCCACGGCATGGGCATCAAGAACACCATCACAGGCAAGGGCACCGTTCGTGAAGCCCTCAGCAACCAGTACAACGCTCTTGAGGAAGCCAAAGCCGACGTGTTGGGTCTCTATTTGGTGACCAAACTCGCCGAGATGGGTGAGTACACCAACACCACCATGGAAGACAACTACACCACCTTCATGGCGGGCATCTTCCGTTCGGTGCGTTTCGGTGCTGCCAGTGCTCATGGCAAAGCCAACATGCTTACCTTCAACTACTTCCAGAACGAAGGTGCTTTCGTGCGCAACGAAGACGGTCGTTATGCCATCGACTTTGACAAGATGAAAGTGGCTGTGGAGAAATTGGCTGGCGACATCCTCACGCATCAAGGCAACGGCGACTATGAAGCCACCAAGGCATGGATGGGTGAAATGTCCGTCATTAAGCCCGAACTGCAGGCCGACCTCGACCGCGTGAATGCCGCTGGTATCCCTGTGGACATTTATTACAACATGGGACCGGATGTGTTGCTGAAATGATGATTCCTCCCTGGAAGGGCGTCAATCAATTTCTGGGTATAAGCGTTAAGCGGATGTTCGAAAAGGGCATCCGCTTCGTTTATCTCTACAGGTTTGCCGTTGTACATCACCACCACGCGGTCGCTCATGAAACGTACCACGCTGAGGTCGTGGGAGATGAAGATATAGGTGAGGTGGCGTTCTTCTTTCAGGCGGTTGAGCAGATTCAAGACCTGTGCCTGCACGGAGACATCCAAAGCCGACACCGATTCGTCGCAGATGACCAAGCGCGGATTCACCGCCAAGGCGCGGGCGATGCAGATGCGTTGCCGCTGTCCGCCTGAGAACTCGTGCGGATAACGGTCGTAATGCGCGGCTTGCAAGCCTACTTGTTCCAACAGGTCGCAGACAGCATCACGTATCTCATTGTCGCGAACTGCGTCTCGCAGTTTGTTCTCGCTTTGGACTGTGGGACGCAGTCCACGACAATGAATGCCATGCACCCGCATGGGTTCGGCGATGGCTTCACCAATGGTAATGCGCGGGTTGAGGGAAGAGTAGGGGTCTTGGAACACGATTTGGGCCTGCTTGCGGAAGTCGCGCAAGGCTTGGCCCTTCAAGGCAGTCACTTCAATGCCGTCAAACCATACCTTGCCGCCAGTAGGTTCGGCCAAGCGCAAAATGGAACGTCCCAAGGTGGTCTTGCCGCAGCCTGATTCGCCTACCAAACCGAGAGTTTCGCCTTCATAGACTTCGAGGCTTACATCGTCCACGGCTTTTACATGGTCGTAAACGCGGCTGAAAACGCCCTTGCGCAAAGGATACCAAGTTTTCAGGTTTTCCACTTTCAGTAAAGGCTCTTTGGAATACAGTTGCTCAAGATGGGCTTTGCGTTCGCTTTCAGTGATTTGCAAGTCGTGCAGAATCTGTTCCTTGCCGCCTTGCCATTGTCCGTCCAAAAACTCCTTGACGATGGGCAGGCGTTTCAGGCGCACATCCATTGGTGGACGACAAGCCAACAAACCTTGTGTGTAAGGATGCTTTGGATGGTTGAGGATTTGCTGCACTGTACCGCGTTCCAAGATTTCGCCGTCGTGCATCACGGCCACGTCGTCGGCAATTTCGGCCACCACACCAAGGTCGTGGGTAATGAAGATCATGCCCATGCTGGTCTCGGTTTGCAGTTTACGCAGCAGCTTTAGGATTTCCAATTGCACGGTCACGTCCAAAGCGGTGGTCGGTTCGTCGGCGATGAGCAGCTGGGGATGGCAGGCGATGGCCATGGCAATCATCACGCGCTGTTTCTGTCCGCCTGAAAGCTCGTGTGGGTAGCTGTCGTAGATGGCTTCGGGTCGGGGCAGCATCACCTGCTCGAAGAGGCTGATGACGCGATTTTTGGCTTCGGTTTTGCTCACCGTTTCGTGCTGCAAAATCATTTCCGACACCTGAAAACCGCATTTGTAGACAGGATTCAACGAGGTCATGGGCTCTTGGAAAATCATCGAAATGCGCTTGCCGCGCACCTCGGACATCTGCTTTTCGCTGAAACCTTTGATTTCCTCGCCTTCGATTTGGATGCTGTCGGCCTCGATGCGGCTGATTCTCTCATTCAGCAAACGCATCACCGCCAACGAACTCACCGACTTGCCCGACCCCGACTCACCGACAAGCCCCAAAGTACGGCCCGCAAACACGTCCAAGTCAATGCCATGGACGGCTTCGGCCCATTTTCCGTCGCGGGAAAAGGCAACGCGGAGGCTTTTGACGGATAGCAAGGGTTTGGACATAGAATGAGTTTTGGCGCAAAAATAGTAATTTTTAGTTAAAGTCAGATTCCAATGTTATAGTTAGCCTCCCATGTCATTCCGAGCAGAGGCATGTGCGATTGGAATCTATGGGAGGCGGTTAAAGAAGTATGACTTTTTCGGACGGCTTTAGAAACCATAGATTCCAGTCCCCGCAATCCTCCGCAAGGAATGACATGTTTTCTAAAGCCTGCTTTGAGCCTGCGTGAAATAAAAACTGAATGCGATATATCACGGATATAGAAAAAATACATACTTTTGTGGGAAATTCTCACAATATGAAAAAGACTTTTATCCTTTTGTTAGCCTTATTGCCGATAATGGCATGGGCCCAGTTTGATACTTATTTCACCGAATCCTCCCTGCGCGTCGACTATTGCCTGACAGGCAACAACAAAGAAACCACCTTCTCCCTCAAAGAGCTGATTCACGAACCCTATTGGAGCGGCTCCAAGACCAACCTCATCGATACCTTGGAGTTTGGCAACTATATCGTGAAGGTGTTTGAGGCGGGGACGGATAAACTGCTGTTTTCCAAGGGCTACCAAAACCTTTACGGCGAATGGACCACAACCCTTGAAGCGCAAAAAGTCACCAAGACCTTTGAGGAATCCGTCATCGTGCCTTTCCCCAAAGTGAAGATTGACATTGTTTTTTGCCGCAAGACTTGGGAGGGCGAACTCGTTGAAGGAATGCGCCTCACCATTAGTCCCGACGATTATTTCATCCGTAATTACGACAACCTCAACTTGCCTGTTTACGATGCCTGGATAGGCAACAAGGATATTACCAAAGCCGTTGACATTGTGATACTTCCCGAAGGCTATACCCAAGCTGAGATGGGCAAGTTCATCAAAGACTGCGATTTCTTCGTGAATAGCCTGTTCGATTACGCGCCCTACAACCGTTACCGCGAGAGTTTCAATGTGCGTGGCGTGTTGGTGCCTTCTGCTGAAAGTGGCTGCACCATGCCTGGCGACCACATCTATAAAAACACGGTCATGCGTTTCAGCTTTTGGACTTTCGATTCGGAGCGTTATTGCATGAGCACCGACAACCGCGACATCCGTGACTTGGCCGGACAAGTGCCTTATGACCAGATTTATATCCTCGTCAACACGGAGAAATACGGTGGTGGCGGCATTTACAACTTCTATTGCTCCAGCGCGAGCAGCAACAACAAATCCTCCGATGTCATCATCCACGAGTTCGGGCATGGCTTTGCGGGTCTGGCTGATGAATACTACTATGCCGGCTCCTCCGACCACATGTACAACCTCGCTGTCGAGCCTTGGGAGCCCAATATCACCTCGTTGGTCGACTTCAGCAACAAGTGGGGTGATATGCTGAACAAGAAAACACCTGTGCCCACACCGCGAGAGCCGAAATTCGAGCAAACTATCGGCGTGTTTGAGGGCGGCGGTTACGAGCCGGAAGGCATGTACAGCCCCTACATGGATTGCCTGATGAATTCCTTCAAAGGCCATGACTTTTGTCCTGTCTGTCAACGCGCTATTGAAAGGATGATACTTTATTATTCAAAATGATGAATGATGAATGCAGAATGATGAATGACAAAAAATGAACTACTTAGACATCATCATAGCACTCGTCCTCTTCCTCTTCGGATATAAGGGCTTCCGCAAGGGCCTCATCATCGAAGTGGTCACATTGTTGGCTTTCGGTGTAGGTATTTACGGAGCCATGCACTTCTCCGACTTCACGGCGGAACACCTGCAAGAAGTGATGGAAATCAACCCGAAATACCTGAATACCATTGCCTTCGTGTTGACTTTCATCCTTTTGGTGATTGCCGTCAACATGATTGGCAAGGCAGTCACTGAGATGGTGAAAGCCATGAACTTGAGTTTTTGGAACAAGTTGGGCGGTTTTGTCTTTGGCGCGGCGAAAGGCGTGTTGCTGTGCAGCATTTTGCTGTTGGTGCTCAACAATTTCCAACTGATAGGTGTGCTGAAACCCGAGGTGAGGGAGCAGTCGAAGTTATATCCCTACATTGAGGAAACGGTTCCCTACGTCTATCGCGGTTTCGATTTGGTGAAAGACTACGCGAAGGAAGTTTTGCCTGATGCCGAGGATAAAGAAAGCCCTCAAGTAAACCTTCCTGTGGTGTGAGGAAGCTCAGTGCTCAATTTTCCAATCGGAAACTGTTCTGGTTTCTTGCGAGAAAGCGATACCTATTTTAAAAATGGGCTTGCCCTCAGTTTGATAGGGGATTGCGTAATCCTTGCTGTCGATTTGTTTCAAAGCCTCTTCTGCCGTGCCGTGCATCTTCAGCTCCATGACGTAGGTCGCATCGCGCATGAAGACTACCACATCCGTGCGTCCGCGAGCCACCTTCACTTGGGTGAAGGTACGGCAGTTGAAGATGGAGAAGACCACGTATGTCAGCACTTCGTAATAGGCTTCGTATTTGGTAATATCGTCCAATTCCTTCTCACCGAAATCCAAATATGGAATGGAAGCAAAGAACGCTTGCATCGATTTCATGGCCTCTTCAATGTTGTGGTGAAGCAGGGCAGCATAAAAATCGCCGGCAAAGCCCCTCGAATTTGTGTTGCCAAGGTTCATCATGCGAACAAGGAAGTTGTCCATGAAACCCACTTTCACCTCGGCATTGGGGAAGTCGAGCGTGTAGATATCACGGTCGAAGTCGTAGCCTTTGATGGTGAGGTAGCCCGCTTGATAAAGCAAAGGCAGGGCCGAGGTCATGCCTTCGGTGGGCACGTCAAATTGCGTGGAGGGTACCTGTAGTTGTTCCAATTCCAGCAAATTTGTGTTGAATCGTTTCATTTCCTCAAAGAGGAAGGTAGGCGTTCCGCTGGCAAACCAGTAGTTGTCGATTTCTCTGTTCGTGAAGGCATACATCAGGCTGAAAGGATTGAAAATGTCTTCTGACTTCTTCCCAAAATGATAGCCGTCATATTGCAGTTTCAGCCGCTCAAGTGTTTGTTGTTTCGAACATCCTGCTTCATCAGCTAAAAGTTGTATGTCTTCATCGAAAACCGTTTCCAATTCGTTTTTGGTGATGCCGCAAATGGCTGAGTACTGGGGCAGCATGGATATGTCTCTCAAATTGTTGAGTGTGGAGAAGATGCTTAATTGGCTGAACTTGGTGATGCCCGCGATGAAGACAAATTGCTCGTCGGCATCGCACACTTTGACTGTTTGGTAAAATTCCTGCATGATGTGGCGCACTTGTTCCAACATTTCGGGTTTATGCAGATAGTCCAACAAAGGTGCATCGTATTCGTCCAAGATGACGACGGCTTTCAGCCCTGTCTGCACATGGGCGCGGTGCAGCAGTCCCGCAAAGCGTGTACCAGGAGTGCTTTCTTCTTCGGCGCGGCCATAAACCTCTTCATATCGGCGCAATTGGAACTCCAAAGCACCGACGATTCCCGCTGTGTTCATCTGGTTCTTGCATTGGCTAATGTCAAAATGCAGCACGGGATAGTGCAACCAGTCCTTTTCTAACTCGGCAATGGCAAGACCCTCAAACAAGTCCTTGCGACCTTGGAAATAATACTTCAAGGTGCTGCAAAGCAACGATTTGCCGAATCTGCGTGGACGGCTGAGAAAGACAAATTGTGATTCGCGCGACAATTTATAGATAAGGTCTGTCTTGTCAATGTAGATGCGGCCGTCTTGACGGATACGTTCAAAATTAGCGATGCCGGCAGTGTAGAGTCTCATGGGTAGCATGGCGAACATGTTTTTCTTGTCTGCAAAAATACATACTTTCCCGTCATTCCCGCAAATTTTTCGGTCTTTTCCTTGCCCAATCCAGAATTTTTGAGCTTCCTTGGACACTAACTATTCATGTTTCGTTCTTCCCGTGCTTTCAAATAACAAGCTCGGCAAAGCGGTTCGTAACTCTCTGTTTCTCCAAGCACAACCAATTTGTCGCCGGCAATGGTGCGGTGTGAGTATTGCGCCGGACTGCCGCAACGCACACAAATGGCATGTACCTTGGTCACATCTTCGGCAATGGCCATGAGTTTGGGCATGGGGCCGAAAGGATTGCCCATGAAGTCCATGTCCAAGCCCGCGATAATGACGCGCACGCCTTGGTTGGCCAATTGTTGGCATACGTTAGGCAGTTCATCGTCAAGGAATTGTGCCTCGTCGATGCCGATGACATCCACATCGGTGGCGTAGAAAAGAATCTCGTTCGCACTTTCCACAGGGATGGAGTGCAATGCTGTGGCGTTGTGCGACACCACGTCTTCCTCGCTGTAGCGCGTATCCACGCCAGGCTTGAAGATTTCCACCTTCAGTTTGGCGATTTTGGCACGCTTCAAACGGCGAATCAACTCTTCCGTCTTGCCCGAAAACATGGAACCGCAAATCACTTCAATCCACCCTTGCGACTTGTTGTGAGAATCTTTTTCTAAGAACATGAGAAATCAATTAAGAATATTTGTAATTTAGCTGCCTCATTGCGAAATGTGAAGCAACAAAAATAAACATAAATCCTATATGAACGAGAATTTTGAGAACCAAAAAGAAAAATTGGTTTCTATCAAACACGAAATCAGTTTGTTATATCAACAAGTCAACTACCTTTTGAGGAATGAGAGGCCCCTCGAACTGCTCGATTTGGACGTTTTGATGAACCGCACGCACACGCTTTACGACATGCTTTGTTCGGTCAATGTGGGCGAGATGGGCGATGATGAGGACTTGCCGTTTGATGCGGAGGATTTTTCTGGGCTCTTCGGCGGAATGATGAAAGAAGAGGAAGAAGCGGCACCAGAATCGGAACCCGAACCCGAATTGGTTGTTGATGAGGATCCTGAACCTGTCGCAATGGAAGAGCCTGAGCCAGTTGTAACGGAAGAATCGGAACCTGTCGTAACAGAAGAGCCAGAGCCCACTATAGCCCCTGAACCTGTCGAGGAGCCTGAACAAGAGGAAACGCCTGTTGCAGTTATTGAGGAGGTTGTCGATGAGCCGGTCGTCCAAGATGAAGTCAAGGAAGTCGTTGAACCTGAGCCTGAGATACCATCGACAGATGAGGCACCAGCTGAGGAAATGCCGTTGAAGGATGAGTATGGTCTCTTTTTCCGTTTCGAGGATATTCCTGAAAAAGAGGAAGAAAAGGAGGAGGAAAAGCCTCATATAGAAGTGCCTCATATAATAGAAGAGGAGAAACCCAAGGTGGTTCACATGATGGAAGTAATCCCAGAGGAAGAGATTCCTGAGCGCGACCGTATCCATGGCGAGGAATTGGTGCCCGACAATCCTTTTGAGATGCCCAAGATGGAAGGGCCGACTTTGGTGGATTTGGAACTCGAAAACGAGCGTCAGACCTCGGAAACGGTAGGTGATTTTTTTGAGCAGGACGATGCCGAGTTTGAATTGTCGACTCCTGAAACTTTGGGAGAAAAGATGATGAGCGAGGAGGTTACCTTGGCGGAAAAATTCCAGCAGAATCCTGTGCGCGATTTGAGGTCGGCAATTGGAATCAATGACAAGTTCTTGTTCGTCAATGAGTTGTTTGGAGGAAGTATGGAGAAGTACAATAAATCCATCGAGAACCTCAACGATTTGAAGACCCTTAACGGCGCGATGATTTACTTGAATGAGCTGAAGGTCGAGTTGCAATGGAACAGCAGCAATGAGGCTTACCAACGGCTTAAGGATTTGGTCTCGCGCAAGTTTGAATAATAAGCCATGTCGAAGCTTTATCTTGTTCCCACCCCGATAGGCAACCTGGAAGACATCACTTTGCGTGCCATCCGCATCCTGAAAGAGGTGGACGGTATCCTGGCCGAAGACACGCGCACTTCGGGCAACTTGCTCCGCCATCTGGACATCAGCAAGCCCATGACGGCTTTCCATATCCGCAACGAGCATCAGGTGGTGGAACGCATCGCCGACCGCATCGAGGCAGGGGAGACCTTGGCCTTGGTGACCGATGCCGGAACGCCCGCCATTTCTGACCCGGGTTTTCTTTTGGTGCGCGAATGTGTGAAACGTAACATCGAGGTGGAATGTCTGCCTGGCCCGACGGCTTTTGTGCCGGCTTTGGTCAATTCGGGACTGCCTGCGGAGAAGTTCATTTTTGAAGGTTTCTTGCCGCATAAGAAAGGCCGTCAGACCAAGTTGCAGGCCGTGGCGGCTTATCCTTACACGACCATTCTCTACGAGTCACCTTTCCGTTTGCTGAAGACTTTGCAGCAGTTGGCCGAGGTGTGTGGTAGCGAAAGAAAGGTCTGCGTCTCGCGCGAGCTGACTAAAATCCATGAAGAAAATGCCCGAGGTACCTTGGCCGAGGTAATCGAGCATTTTTTTAAGAAGGACATCAAGGGTGAAATCGTTATCGTATTGGAAGGAACAACAGCCCCTTCAACTCAAGAGGAACAAGAAGAAGAATAAAAATAAAATAGCCTTGCCTTTAATAGATTCCCAAGGGAATGACATTAAAGGCAAGGCTATTTCACATTAAAACGAGAACGCGAGCCTCACGTAATAATCCGTGATGACATCCTTTCTCCCGCTATTGAAGCCCAAATCGCTGTCCACGACATCAATGGCCGACATGCCGAAACTAATTTGGGTGCAGTAGATTTTGATGCCCACGGCACCGCTTGTGTACAATCCCGTGGATTTGTAGTGGTGTATGCCGTCAAGGTCGTTGCAGGTCACTACACCTAAAGGAGCAGAGTAGCCGACACGTCCTTCTACGAAGGGACTGATGGGAGCGTTGGGTAAGGTGAGTTTCAGGTTGGCGTAAACAGGCAACGTGTGGATGTAGGTCTCCTGCATGTTGTTGAACAGATGGCAGTGCTGACCGTAACTCGAATAATATTCGGCACCGATGCCGACACTGGTGATGTGACCGACTTGGTACTCAGCCATACCGCCTACACTGAAATGATAAGGAATCTCGTGCATGAAAACGGCTCCAAAATCGTGGGAACCTAATTCACCATACACTTGGAAACGCAGCTCCCCAATAGGGCTATAGACGCGGTCGGGGACATGTTTGTGACGAGGTTGCACCACCGTTCTTTTAGGTGGGTGGCAGCGATGGCGCGGACGCGGTGGACGGATTTGTGCCTCGGCTGAAATCGACAAAACAATCAGGAGGCAAAAGGAAAACAAAGTCTTTTTCATAGGTCAAACGTTTTGATGATGACCGATGAAATACAAAAACCGTACCAAGAACGAGAACGCTTATTTCTTCACTTGCCTTTGATAGGCCTGCAAACGGGTTTTGAGGCTGTTTTTCACGCCGTTAGAGGTGTAAGTGGCTCCGCTGACGGCATCCACTTCTTTGCCGAGGGCTTCGTCGGGGGTGAGGCCGTTCCAGGCTTCATAAAGGCCGCCTTCCACCACATGCTGTGCAAAACGCGGTGTCTCTTGGTTTTCCAAAAGCACCACATTCTTGATGCGTCCCTCGGCATCCAAGGCTATTAATAAAGGTGTGGGGCCGTTGAAGCCTTTCACGTCGTCGGAGTAGGGCGAAGAGAACAACACAGTGCCCAGTTTGTTGCCTTTCGCGTCTTTGACTTCATAAAAAGCCGTGTCGATGGCCTTGGTCTTGGCGGCATCGGCGAAATAGGGTTGGACTTCCGAAACAGGGAGTTCGGGGAGCTTGGGGCCGCAACTGAATAAAGCCACTACACCGCCAGCCATCAGTGCGCCCAAGGTTTTCACAATAACGTTCATTTTTGCTGGGTTTTGAAATTTTGTGCAAAAGTAGTGAAATCCTTCCAACAAATAAACAAATAAACAATCAACGATTTTTCGACAAGCTCAAAAACCTATCAACAAAACCATTATCTTTGTGCCATCATATTACGACAAGCTCAATAACATATTTCGACAAGCACAATAACCTAAACTTCAAATTATGTTAGTCATTGGAATCGCAGGCGGCTCAGGTTCAGGGAAAACCACCGTCGTTAAGGAACTGGTAAGGCAACTGCCAGACAATTCAGTATCAGTCATTTCGCAGGACGCTTATTACTTCGACAACGGCGACAAGACGCCCGAAGAGAAGAAACGAATCAACTTCGACCATCCCGATGCCATCGAGTGGGATTTGCTCATCGACCATCTCGACCGCCTGAAGAAAGGCGAGACCATCCCGATGCCGATTTACACCTACGTCACTTGCGCCCGCTCGCAGGAAGTGATTTATGTACATCCAACCGAGGTCATCATTGTGGAAGGCATTATGGTGCTGACCCAAGAGGAGCTTCGCAAACGCATGGATATCAAGGTGTTTGTGGATACCGACAGCGACGAACGCCTGATGCGTATCATCCGCCGCGACATCGCCGAACGTGGCCGCACCTGGGAGGACGTGTTGCGTCATTACCAGACCTTCGTCAAGCCCATGCACCAGCAGTTCATCGAACCTACCAAGCGCAGTGCCGACATCATTTTGCCGCGTGGTTCAAGCCCTGTAGTGGTCGACATCCTCGCTTCGCGGATTCGGATGCATTTAGGGAAATAAAAGACGAAAGCCGAACACTTGTTCGGCTTTCGTTTTGGTTGTCCAACCAGGATTCGAACCTAGACTAACTGATCCAGAGTCAGTTGTGCTGCCATTACACCATTGGACATCTCCATCTAAATCGGTGGCAAAAATACGCTTTTTTTGAATGCCGCAATAAAAAAAGAGGAAATTTTTTCTGATTTTTTTCGTCTATGCGTCGTCATCGGGCGTAAGAAACTCAATATCAATACTTGTTGAAACGTGAGCCCCAGTTGTACGACAGCATGAAGGTGATGAATAACCTTTTGTTACGTTCCGAATCCATGATGGACACCCCCAAGGGAAAGAATTCGGCTTTCACATCTACGTTGAGGGATTGTGCCCTTGGGCGCGACTTCCCGATGTCGAAACCGAGGCCCAAAGAGGCGTGGACACCAGGTGAGAGTTTGGTTTCTGCAATGCCTTTGGTGAAAGGTGCCCGACCGAGGATGTCGAGACCTGGCTGAAAGGTCTGTTCTTCTATCGTTTCGTAATAGCCGTTGTTGCTGGGCTTATAGGCGATAGCATAGTAATAATATGGTTTGAGCAAGGCCAAAGACGCGCCCGCTTCGTAAGTCCATCGCGTCTCGATGCCGCCCCAGTAGGGTTTGCCGAAGATGCGTCGGTCTTCTCCATAGCCGAATCGCAGTACATACACATAGTTCAATTTGCCGTAGACGAAAGGCCGCGTGTTGTAGGTGGAGATGTTCATGGTCTTGATCTCCTTGAGCGAATGCAGCGAAACAACTTCCGCCTCCCAGTTCCTAATAAGGTGTATGCTCTTGATTTTTCCGATTTTGAAGCCTGCGCCAAAACCTCTGGAATGGATAGCCAGTTTGATGGTGTTTTGGTGGTTGTAGACTAACCTTTCTTCTATGGGTTTGTCGTCTTCGCTTTGGATGTCAATATTTTGTGCGGGCAACAAAAAAGCACACGCTCCGAAAAGCGTGAGCATGAAAATGCGCAATAGGGTTTGTCTGAGGGCAGTCATGGCCGTGCCTCCCAACACCTATTTTTATTAATAACGCGTTTCTTTGATGTACTTTGACGATTCGCCGTAGGCTGGGCAGCTCTTGTTGGAACCGCAAGAGGTCATGATAATGCCTGAAACAAAGGCGATTAACAGCGCGATGGCAACTTTTTTCTTCATAGCTATGAAATTTGATTTGCAAAGTAACGGATTTTTCTCCGAAAAATTGCCATCTTTGCACAACTTTTTGAAAAATGCGGGCCTTCGACAAGCTCAGGCACCTTAAAAGCAAAGGCCCTTGAGCCTGTCGAAAGGCCGACAATGAATGTAAGACTATGGAAGTAAAGAAACCGAATATCGATGAAAGTTGGTACCAAGTGCTGCGTCCGCAGTTCGAGGCACCCTATTTCGCTGACTTGAAATCCTTCTTGGTGAGCGAAAAACGACAATATGCCGTATATCCTCCAGGGCCACTGATTTTCAACGCCTTCAACCTCACGCCATTCGACAAGGTGAAGGTCGTCATCTTGGGCCAAGACCCATATCACGGCCCTGGGCAGGCACATGGGCTATCGTTTTCGGTGCCCGACGGTGTGCCATTCCCGCCCAGCCTGCAAAACATCTTCAAGGAGTTGCACGACGACCTCGGTATACCGATGGCGCGTTCAGGCAACCTCGAGAAGTGGGCGAGGGAAGGGGTATTATTGCTCAATGCCTCGCTAACGGTGCGTGCAGGACAGGCAGCCTCACACTCGCATCACGGTTGGGAACAATTCACCGATGCGGCCATCCGTGCCCTTTCTGACCAAAGGGAACATTTGGTTTTCATCCTCTGGGGCAATTACGCCATCGCGAAACAAGCCTTGATTGACCCATTCAAACACTTGATTCTGAAATCGGTGCACCCATCACCCTTGTCGGCCAGCCGAGGTTTTTTCGGCTGTCATCATTTCTCGCAAACGAATAATTATTTAATACAAAACGGAATAGAACCTATTGACTGGAGCCTATGAAACAGATAGTCTTTGCCACCAACAATAAAAACAAACTGCGCGAGATGCGCGAAATCATGGAAGGCCTCTATGAGGTCTTGAGCCTCGAAGACATTGGCTGCCACGAGGACATCATCGAGGATGCAGACACCATCGAAGGCAACGCCAAAATCAAGGCGGACTTCGTCACCAACAAGTTCCATGTGGACTGTTTCGCTGACGACACAGGTCTTGAAGTGGAGGCCTTGGGCGGTGCTCCCGGCGTGTATTCGGCGCGTTATGCCGGCGAGCATTGCAGCTATCAGGACAACGTGGACAAGATGCTTGCCGCCATGAAAGGCCAGACCAACCGCAAAGCGGCCTTCCGCACTTGCATCGCATTGAATCTTGATGGGAAATCCTATTATTTCGAAGGTCGTTGCGACGGACAAATCACCGAGCAGCAGCGCGGCACCGAGGGCTTCGGCTACGACCCCATCTTCCAGCCCGACGGTTACGACCAGACCTTTGCCGAACTGGGCCATGAAGTGAAAAACGCTATCAGCCACAGGGGGAGAGCTACGCAGAAACTGATTGCGTTTTTGAAGGAAATCTAATCTGATGTAAATAAGATGAGCATGGACGAAAAACTCAAAAAGTTGTATGAGGAGTATTGGCCTAGATACCAAACATATATTCGTTATTCGGAGGCTGCTAAGAATGCCGCTTATCCATTTTTGATAAAGTGTCCTGATTCATATGAGGTGGCAGAAAAAAGAATAATGTTTTGTGGACAAGAAACACAAGGATGGTACACAAAAGGATATAATGACCCTGATGTAGATTATCACGACTTGCGTGGATGCTATAATGCTTTCGTAAATGGAATCAATAATGCGGTCGTAAATAAGGAGCAAGGGAAAAATTCACCGTATTGGAATTTTCAGAAAAGGAATGCGTTTCCTAAAATTGCATTTATAAGGAACAACATCGTTAAGATTGGAAAGAGGAGAGCCCCAGGATGTGATGATAGAGTAAACGATTTGACATTAAAGTATTTCCCGGTAATCACTAAGGAAATTGAAATATTGGAGCCAGACCTTATTATCTTTTTTACTGGACCGAAATACGATAGTCGAATAGAAAAAGTTCTTGGCTCATTCTCAGAGGAACATATTGATGAACGATTTGAGTGCTGGGATCGGCTTGAATTTAAAAACTCGAATATACCTTCAGCTATCAGATTAAATCATACAGGATGGCTTGTGCGTAATCGTTTATATAACTCAATGGTAGAGGCCGTTTGCTCATATATAAAACATTTCTATGCGTAATTTGACAAGATTATCTTGCCGTCTTACGGCACTATGGTAATGATAGTGGCTATTCAATCCATAAGAAATATATGATACAATTTGCCGAAGAATATTTAGACTATCCATGGTGCAAGTGCCGCTTGCACAATTTTAGGAGGTGCCGGCTTTGCAAACAATTCGACAATGTCAACGATGCAAAACGACAACAGAGATAAAGTCCCGAAGGGACGACCCGAATACACCCCGATATGCAATGTCGGGTTTTCATATTAACGATAATACAATAATCCCCTGCCAAAGATATTCTTGACAGGGGATTATATCTTATCAAATCCTCTCCCTCAGCATCCCCATAGCCTTAGCCAACCCATCAGCATTACGCCCGCCAGCCACGCAGAGGGTCTTCTGTCCGCCGCCACCGCCTTGGATTTCCTTGGCCACCTCGCGGATGAGCTTGGTGGCATCCAAACCTTTGGTATCAGCGAACGACTCTGGTAACAACAGGCAGAGTGAAGGCTTGCCGTCCACGACAGAGCCGAGGATGGCGATGGTGCTCTCGTTCATCTGCTTGAGTAGCAGGGCGATATTGCGCAGCTGGTCGCCAGCGCAGTGCAGGGTCTCCATGATGAGTTTGTAGCCTTTGTGGTCAAGGGCTTTCTCGTGAAGTCTTTCGGCCATGGCTTGGGCTTTCTCCTGCATCAGGTGCTCCACCTCCTTCTTCAAGGCGGAGTTCTGTTCGCTGAGTGAGGTCACGCCTTTTACGAGGTCGGGAGTTTTGATGGTCTCGCGGATATGTCCAATCAAATCCAGTTGCTCGTCAAGGTATTGTTCCACAGCTTCGCCGGTGATGGCTTCGATACGGCGGATGCCTGCGGCAATGGCACCCTCACTCACAATCTTGAACATGCCGATGTTGCCTGTGGCTGAAGTGTGGCAGCCACCGCAAAGCTCCATGGAATAGTTCTTGTCGAAGACCACGACGCGTACCTTGTCGCCGTATTTCTCGCCGAACAAAGCCGTGGCTCCCATGGCCTTAGCTTCGTCAATCGGGATTTCAGCGTAGGTCACATTCGGGATGTTCTCGCGAATCTTCTGGTTGACGATTTTCTCCACTTGACGGATTTCTTCAGGCGTCATCTTGGAGAAGTGGCTGAAGTCGAAGCGCATACGCTGGTCATCGACCAAGGAACCCTTTTGTTCGACATGTGAGCCCAAAACTTGTCTCAAAGCGGCGTGCATCAGGTGGGTCGCGCTGTGGTTGTTGGCGATGCGCTGACGGCGTGCTGTGTCGATGGCGGCAGTGAAAGCCACCTCGGGATTTTGCGGCAGTTGTTCAGTAATATGGATAACCAGATTGTTTTCTTTTATGGTGTTCACAATCTTGATGGTCTCGTTTTCAGAGGTCAGTGTGCCGGTGTCGCCTACTTCACCGCCCATCTCGGCATAGAACGGGGTCTTGTCAAGGACGATTTCAAAGTGGGTCTTTTTCTTGGCCACCACCTCGCGGAAACGCAGGATGTGGCTCTCGCAATTCATGTCGGTGTAGCCGACAAACTCAGTAGGTTGTTCGCTCTCGTTCACCACCACCCAGTCGCCATTGGCTTTCTCGGCGGCCTTGCGGGAACGGTTCTTCTGCTCTTCAAGGTTGGCCTTAAAGCCTTCCATGTCCACGTTGATGTCCTTCTCAGCAGCCATCAGTTGGGTGAGGTCGATGGGGAAGCCGAAGGTGTCGAACAGTTCGAAGGCGAAATTGCCGTCGATGTCTTGTTTGGGATGTTGTTCCACATAGCTTTCGAAACGCTTGATGCCTTGGGCTAAAGTACGCAGGAATGCGGCTTCCTCTTCGCGGATGACCTTTCCGACCAGCTCCTGTTGTGCCTTGATTTCCGGGAAGTTGTATTCCATTTGTTGCACGAGGATGGGCAACAGATTGCAGACGAATGGCTCCTCAAAGCCCAAGAAGGTGAAACCATAGCGCACGGCGCGGCGCAACACACGGCGGATGACGTAACCAGCTCCGTTGTTGGAAGGCAGTTGTCCGTCGGCGATGGCGAAACTCACAGCACGCAGGTGGTCGGTGATGACGCGCATAGCCACATCGGTCTTTTCGGCCTTGCCGTATTCGATGCCCGACATCTTGGCGATGGCTTGGATGATGGGCTGGAACACATCGGTGTCGTAGTTCGAGGTTTTGCCTTGCAGCACGCGCACCAAACGCTCGAAGCCCATGCCGGTGTCGACATGTTTAGCAGGGAGTTCCACCAAATGGCCGTCGGCCATGCGGTTGTATTGCATGAACACAAGGTTCCAGATTTCAATTACTTGCGGGTCGTCCATGTTAACCAAGTCGCGGCCAGGGATTTGCTTGCGGGCTTCGTCGTCGCGCAGGTCGATGTGAATTTCGGAGCAGGGACCGCAAGGGCCGGTCTCGCCCATCTCCCAGAAATTGTCCTTCTTGTTGCCGTAGATGATGCGGTCTTCGCTGACGTGGTTTTTCCAATAGTCGTAGGCTTCCATATCAGCAGGTTGGCCGTCCTTTTCATCGCCGCCGAAGACAGTGACATAGAGTCTGTCCTTGTCAATCTTCACCACCTCAGTGAGGTATTCCCAAGCGTAGGCAATGGCTTCCTTCTTGAAGTAGTCGCCAAACGACCAGTTGCCTAGCATCTCGAACATGGTGTGATGGTAGGTGTCGTGGCCGACTTCCTCCAAATCATTGTGTTTGCCCGAAACGCGCAAGCATTTCTGCGTGTCAGCGGCACGTTTCCATTTCGCGGGCTGGTTGCCCAAAAAGATGTCCTTAAACTGGTTCATGCCCGCGTTGGTGAACATGAGGGTCGGGTCGTTCTTGACGACGATGGGTGCTGACGGCACGATGGCGTGCTCCTTCGAACGGAAGAAGTCCAAGAAGCTATTTCTGATTTCGTAAGCGTTCATTTATAGTAAGTTATGTGTTTTAGCCTGAAAAATTACTTCAAAAAATCGTGCAAATTTACGCTAAATATTCTATTTTTGCGCAATAGTTTTTGAATTGAGGCGTTATTTATGGCTCAATCGGGCAGATTAATGGCAAAACAAGAGCATTACATATTCAATCAGTTGACGCAAAGTTTTGAAGTTTTGGAGACTTCAAAGCCGAGGAAAGTATTGCGTTTTTTGCTGATTTCATTGGCCGTTTTGGGTGTCGCTTTCGTGTTTGCCATCTTGCTGTTCACCTTTTTCAAGTCGCCGAAAGAGATGATGCAGGCTCGTGAACTGGAATTCATGAAGCTCCAATATGAGATCCTGAACGATAGGCTTGACAATCTGGAGATTCTGATGACCGATATGGAACAGCGCGACAACAACCTGTATCGTGTTATGTTTGAGGCTGATCCTATTCCTACTTCAATGCGTCTCTCTGGCTTTTCTGACCCTGACCGTTATGCCAAATTGATTGGTTACAAGAACTCGGAGCAAGTGCTTGGGGCAGCTCGAAAATTGGATGTCTTGGCCAGTCGGATGTATCACCAGTCGGTTTCTTACGACTCGTTGTTTGCTTTGGCGCGCAACAAGTCGGATATGCTGGCGCACATTCCAGCCATTATGCCGTTGAAGGTGACGGATTTGAAGTATATTTCTTCCAATTATGGTTATCGTCCCGACCCGATTTATAAGGTGAGAAAATTCCACGGCGGCATGGACTTCTCGGCTCCGATGGGCACGGAAGTATACGTTACAGGCGATGGCGTGGTGATTGATGTGGACAAATCATTTTGGGGCTACGGCAATATGGTGACTGTCGACCACGGCTATGGCTATGTGACACGTTATGCACATCTGCAAGGTGCGGCGGTGAAGAAGGGGCAGAAACTGAAACGCGGCCAGCTCATCGGCTTTGTTGGCAGTACAGGCAAGACCACAGGTGTGCATCTGCATTACGAAGTGAGGAAAAACAATGTCCCCATCAACCCGATTAATTTCTTCTTCGATGACCTAACGCCCGACGAATACGATAGAATGCTGGAGTTGTCGACCTTACCTACACAAACAATGGACTGATTATGGAAGAAAACAAGACCACAGGAAAGTACTATTATTCAATAGGTGAAGTGGCCGCGATGTTCGGGGTCAATACTTCCATGATTCGCTATTGGGAGAAGGAGTTTGATGTGTTGCGCCCGCGCAAGAACAAGAAAGGTAATCGTTTTTTCACCGAGCGTGACGTGCGTTATGTGCATGTAATATACCATTTGCTGAAGGAGAAGGGCTACACCTTGGCAGGTGCAAAAGCCGCCTTGAAAGAGAAGTTCAGCGAATACGAGGAAAAGGTTATCCTGTTGGAGACGCTTGAAAAGACACGAGGTTTCCTGCTTGACTTGGATAAGGCCTTGGCCGAACGGCAGAAAAAGGTTTGATTATTCCTCTAACAAATTCCGAGCCTTCAAATAAACCCTCCATTTGTCGAGTACCTGCTCCATATCCTCGGGCAATTCCGAGGTGAACATCATTTGTTTGCCAGTGGTGGGATGTACGAAGCCTAATTCCTTGGCGTGCAAGGCGTGGCGCGGCATGATTTTAAAACAATTGTCAATGAATTGCTTGTATTTCGAGAAAGTGGTGCCTTTCAGGATGACATCACCGCCGTACAAGGCATCGTTGAACAAGGGATGGCCGATGAATTGCGAATGGGCGCGAATTTGGTGGGTACGGCCTGTTTCCAAACGGTATTCGTTAAGGGTCACGTAACCAAAGCGTTCCAACACCTTCCAATGCGTGATGGCTTCCTTGCCTTGTTCGCCGAAGGGATAGACGGTCATGCGGCGGCGGTTGCTCTGGCTACGCCCGATATTGCCTACGATGGTGCCTTCGTCCTCGTCGAAGTCGCCCCAAACCAAGGCGTAGTAGCGGCGGTGGATGCTGTGGTCGAAGAATTGTTTGGCGAGTATGGCTTGGGCGGTTTCGTTCTTGGTGACGACCATCAGGCCGGTGGTGTCCTTGTCGATGCGGTGGACGAGGTAGCCGATGCGGTTCTCAATATTTTGGTGGGTCTGCTCGAAATGATAGGCCAAGCCGTGCAGCAATGTGCCGGTGAAATTGCCGTGCGCGGGATGCACCACCAAGCCTGCCTGCTTGTTGATGACAATGACATCGTCGTCCTCGTAAACAATGTTCAGCGGAATAGGCTCGGGCTTGATGTCGGTCTCGCGGGGTGGATAGCTGAACACAATGGAAATCACATCGTTGGGCTTCACCTTGTAGTTCGACTTCACCACTTTGTCGTTCACCAGGATGTTGCCCGCCTTGGCTGCGTTTTGTATGCGGTTGCGCGAGATGCTGCTGATACGTGAAGTCAGGAAAGTGTCGATGCGCACCGTGTCCTGGCCGCCATCGACGATGATGCGCATGTGTTCAAACAATTGACCGTCTTCTTCGGTGGCCTCGTCGTCCGAGGTTTCGAGGAGGTCGTCGTCATTCTCAATGAGCTCGTTGTCGTTTTCAACGAGTTCGTCGTCCAATTCCATGAGTTCGTCGTTCATTTGCGGATGATGAATTTTTGGTTGATGACTTGGCCTTCGTTGGTGGTGATGCTCAGGAAATACAGGCCGTCATTGAGGTTGCTGACCGATATTTCATTCTGATAATCACCTTGATACACCTTGCGACCTGTGAGGTCATAGATGCTCACCTGACCGTCATGGATACTGCCTTCGATATGCAGTGTGTTGCCGACAGGGTTAGGATAAAGTTGCACGGTTTTGGCTTCGTGGTTTTCCTCCACACCGATGTAATAGGATGACCCGACTACTGGACGAATCATCAGCGAGCCGTGTTTGCTGCTTTGTTGCCACGAGCCGTTGGTGTTGATGAAGTTGTATTGGATGTTGTCGGTGGAAGTGTCCAAACCGATATTGATGAGGTCGTCGCTGTGTTGCTCGATGCCCACATAGAAGGCTCCGGCAAAGGCCACAGCTTTGTCGAATTTGTAATAACTGAAGCGATAGATTTGCTCCTGCCATTGCGGACGTTGACCTTCGAGGCGGTAGATTTCCTCACCGGGCTTGCCGTTTTCGTTTTTCCAAATCACGATGTCGAAGTACTTGTTGTTGGCATCGTTAAGGGTGTGATTGAAAAGCAGTTGCACGCCTTGGACGGTATCGTATTCAGCCAAATCGAAACGGACGGCAAACTTTGCTCCGGCAGGCCGCACGCCAAAACCCAACTCAGGAATGCCGTCGTCGTAGGCGTAGTAGTTGTACATCCCAACGCGGTAAATCATTGAATCCCTCAAAGGCGGCGTACAGGTGGAGTCAAAGATATAATGGCTGATTTGGTAGGAAACGGAGTCATACCACATGTTCAGCGCGAACAACTCGCCGACAAAGGGGCAAGCTGGTGATTCGCCACCGTATTCGGGACAAGTCAGATAGCCTGCCTCACGATAGGGGTGAATAGTGACAGGGTCAAGATGACGCGTATAGTGCTGTCCGCCACCGATTTGATGCACCGTATAGTAATAAAATGCCTCATGGTCAATACTGTCGAGGTTGGCGATGTCGAGTTCCAGATTCTCGCGTATGGCCGAATTCGGGTTGACGCGGTATTGACGGTAGGGGATGGACTGGTAGCGGTTGAAGAACGAGGGCCGTTGGCCGGAGAAGGTCAGCATGGGATAACTAGTGTCGTTTATCGTGCGGTTGATGTTCAAGTAAATGAAATCGACGTTCCAGTTGTCTTCGTTGCTGCGGCTGCTGGGCTGCGATGAGTTGACGATGCTGGCGTAGTTGAAGAAGCGGAAATAGAAGTCGTCGCGGAAAAACTTCAAGTCCGTAATGGGAATCATCACTTGCTCGAAATATTGGCCGCCGTTGTACAACATGAAGCTGTCCAAACGTTGTCCGGGCACGCTCCAGATGTGGTACCAGGTGGTGTCGGTCACGGTGATGAAAACCGAGTCGCAGGGAACGGGAATCGTGCCCTCGGTGAGCGGTGTCAGGGTGTCGGTAATGATGGTGTACATCCCTGATTGGCAACCCACTGAGGCCCAAACGGTATCGCCAGGAAACAGCGTGTCGACCTGCATCTCAGCAAAGATGTCAGAGATGCTATAGTTCTGATAGTCAAGGAATACAAACTCTTCGTGCTCGCTTGTCGTTCCGAATTGCAGTACAAGCGAGTCTTGGGACTCAGGTGGGTTTCCGTTACCTTGAGGCTGGTAATAGAAACTGAAATACACCGAGTCGGCAGGGGTGAGGGCACGCGGCTCCGGCTCCATGATGGAGTCCAAGCGAATCCTGACTGAAGTGAGATACTCAGCCACAAAAGCATTGCTGATGGCGTAGTCGTAAACGCGACCGTTGGCATCCAACACATCGAAAGTGACTCCGTTGCGGTTGGGCGGACAGAGCGGGAAACCATCGTTCACTAATACATTGTTGTCGGTCCATTTTGTGGAGTCGGGATACACATTGGAATGGCTGAAGTCGTCGAAGAAAGGCAGAAAACGTGCTTCGGCGACACCTCTTCTTATTGGGGCTTTTTCGTTCGTGCTTCGGAAAGGGGTCAATATCTCTTGGGCGATGGCTTGACTCGTCAAGCACCCGAAGGCCATGACCAAGGCAAGAGCCTTAAAAGTCATCTTCAAATTCATTTTTTTCTTCATAGTCTGTGGTCTCTATGGTTTCTGTAATCGTTTCAATACCAAAATTTTGCGGCACATTGGTCAAGGAGTCTTCATGCAACAGCTCCTGCATTTCCTTTGTGAAATCCATGGTACGGTTAGAGTGATACCAAATGTCAATGGCTGTGCCCGCCACGACCGATCCTGAGCTGGGGCCAGGGCTCATCCGTCTGACACACATATATTGGATGCTGTCGCTGTCTTCGAAAAACGTGCTGCCGAGGTTCAGGCCGGCGAGGTTAAGTATTCGTTTTGCTTCGGTCGCAGGCGTGCCAAACAGGTTCGGCACCTTGATTTTGGTCTTGTCTTGTCCAAGGCCGACTTTCAGCACAATCTTGCTGCCCTTCACGAGCTCGGTGCCTTCCTGGATGGGCTTGCCCTCAAAATACTGGTCGATGATGTTGTTTTTATATGAATACTCCTGATATTCAAGTCGATCCACATCCAAGCCGCTAGATTCGAGTCTTCCTATGGCCTCGCGCAACGAGAGGTTTTTCAGGTTGGGCATGATGGTCTTTTCGGGCGTGACGGCCACGATGATGACATACACATTGCGTCCTTTCTTGATTTTCGAACCAGGCAGCGGGTCTTGTTGAAAGATGGAACCAGGCTGTTGTCCTTTGGGATAAACGCTGTCGATGAGGATGAAATTGAAGTCTTTTGCGTAGTCATGCTTCGTCTCAAAATAGTTTTCGCCTACAAGATTCGGCATGGTATAAACCTGGTCATGACGTGTGTATCTGTCTAATAATCTGAATGCTATCCATAGTAAAACGATACAAAGCAGCAGTATGATGAGCAGGTTGATGTAAAATTTCTTGTCCTTGAGAAACTGAAGGCGTCCCATAATTTACTATTTTAGTGCCGTGAAATAAAACTCGATTTTGAGTGTTTTTATTGTTATGAAGTTTAAACCGACAAAATTACAAAAAATATGAAAAACGTGGCAATTATTTGTGGCGGAGATTCGGGTGAGTTTGAAATTTCCGTCAAAAGTGCTCAGGTGGTGAAGCAGAGCCTGAATCCTGAACGGTATAATTCGAAGATAATTGTAGTATCGAAAAAAGGATGGTATGGTCTCTTGAAAGATGGTACCCGAGTGGATGTCGACAAGAATGATTTTTCCATTTCAGTAGGCGGACACAGGACGAAATTCGATGTGGCCTTCAACGCGGTGCATGGCGAGCCGGGTGAAAATGGGCCACTGTCGGGCTATTTGGAACTGTTGGGCATCCCATGCACTTCATCGCCGCAGACCACTTGTGCCCTCACTTTCCACAAGGACTTTTGCAAACGCTTGGTGGCTTCTTACGGTGTCAGGGTGGCACCATCGGTGTTGATTAATGAAGGTGAGAAATACGATACCGACGAAATCATCAAGCAGTTGGGGTTGCCTTTGTTTGTCAAGCCAACTTGCAACGGCTCCAGCGTGGGCGTCTCAAAGGTGAAGACGGCGGAAGAGCTTGTCCCTGCCATATTTACAGCAAGGGCAGCTGGTCGACAAGTGATGTGCGAGAAGTTTGTCGATGGGCGCGAGTTCGGTTGCGGTGCCATGTGTTTCAAAGGCAAGATGATGGTTTTCCCGCTGACCGAGATTTGCAGCAAGAACGAGTTCTTCGACTACGAGGCCAAATACACCGCCGGCAAATGCGACGAGATAACGCCTGCCCAAGTGGACGAGGCCATTGAGACCGAGATCAAGGGGACGACAGCGATGTTGTATGAAAAATTAGAATGCAAGGGTTTTGTCCGTATGGATTATATCGTCAGCGACGAAGGCGTGTTCTTCATCGAGGCCAACATTGTCCCGGGCATGTCGGAGGCCAGCATCATTCCTGCTCAGGCACGCTGCTTCGGCCTGACTTTAGGGCAGTTGTTTGAGATGGCAATTGAAAACGTGCTGTGATTTATTTCTCACGCAGAATCCGCAGAATTGTGGGAAGCGCAAAGCGACGCAAATAAAGCGTCCGGTAGGCTTCAGCGAATTCAGCGGATTCTGCGTGCAATAAATAATCTCAGCGTGCAATAATTACACCGTGAGAATATCTTTCGACTTCAGCTCGGTGAGGTCGTCAATCTTCTTGATGTATTTGTCCGTAAGTTTCTGAATCTCTTCCTGCAAGAGTTTCGACTCGTCCTCGGAAATGGTGTCTTTCTCCAATTTCTTGGCTTCGTCGTTGGCGTTGCGGCGGATGCCACGGATGCCGACTTTGGCCTCTTCAGCGGCGTTCTTGGTGCGCTTCACGAGTTCGCGGCGACGTTCCTCAGTCAATGCAGGCACGCTGATACGGAGGATTTCACCGTTGTTGATGGGATTGAAGCCCAAGTTGGCGTTCATAATGGCTTTGGCGATGTTGCCGAGGGCACTCTTGTCGAAAGGTTGCACCACAATCATGCGGGCGTCGGTGCAGCCGATGTTGGAGGTCTGCTCGATGGGCACCGTTGTGCCGTAGTATTCAACCATAACGCCGTTCAGCATGGCTGGACTGGCTTTTCCTGCCCTAATGCCCTGAAATTCATGCTCCAAGTGCTTGATGGTGTTGTCCATGCTTTCAGTGGCCTCGTCTAATACAAATTGAGAATCTTCAGTCATTGCTTTAAAATTTGAGGGCAAAAATAGGCTTTTTTTCGTTTCGGAAGCTGTTCTGCGTGATTTTTTTGTCCTTTACCATTCAAGGCTAAAGACCAATGAGATGTTTGAGATGTTATCTTGTCTGTCTTCGTAGTAACCAGATGATCCCATCCCCATTAAATTCATGTGATAATGTGTGACGGTGACATCATGGTAATAAGAGTATGTCGCCATCAGGTTGAAGGCGATGCAACTTCTGGTGGGGAAACGCACGCCAACACCAACGTCACCGAAAGGACCGAAGTTCTTCGGGGCATAATAAGCTCCGACACGTGCTCTTACTACAGGACTTACCCTTTTGGTAGGCAAAATCACATAGCGGAACGATCCGAAAAACGGTACGAGTTTGGGAGAGTTGAAGATACCGACAGCATAACCGACGCCGAGGCCGGCAAAAACTTTATCATTGAATTGATAGCCGTGCGTTGTTGATATCTTGTAAAGATAGCCATCGACTCCATATTGAGTCCAAACGCCACCAAGGCCTGTTTCCAAAAATCCTGTGTATCCACTCGGGACACGAATTGATGTTTCTTTACTTTCTTGTGCAAATGCCGTAATGGTCATAAGCAAGATGGCAAGAGCCAAAATTGTCTTTTTCATAACTATTTAATTTAAAGTTACGAAATGAAAACCTGCAAAAATTGTTCCAAAAAGATTTTCCTTAGTTTAACGGCTCATACAATCCCGTCAAGACAGGGCTCTTCTTTGTGTAATAATAGCTCAACTTGGTCACTACGAGGGGCTTCTTGTTCTGGTTCCAGAGGTAGGCTTTGACGGTCTTGCCTTCGGGCGTGAAGTCGTCACTGAAGAGGATGGCGTCGGCCACGGCATGGTCGCCAGGCAGGAAATGCCCATCCTCAGGCAATGAGCTGTGCCATAAAAGGAGGGAGTCGGTCG
>JAEEGG010001275.1_pt1 | contig 68776 bp, 57 predicted proteins | sample 9134161 | NCBI WGS metagenome assembly JAEEGG01 (sample SAMN16246543, study PRJNA631951) | gut metagenome | biome: gut microbiome; feature: rumen; material: CR-attached | host: Bos | place: Iran: Karaj | collected 2018-10
TTATGGCAAGATATTTAGGACCGAAATCAAAAATTGCGCGTCGTTTTGGTGAGCCCATCTTCGGCGCAGACAAAGTTTTGTCCCGTAGGAACTTCCCCCCGGGACAGCATGGCAACAACCGTCGTCGTAAGATGTCGGAGTATGCCGTCATGCTGGCAGAGAAGCAGAAGGCCAAGTATACCTATGGAGTGCTTGAGCGTCAGTTCCGTAACCTGTTTGAGAAGGCTGCAAAGGCCGAGGGTATCACCGGTGAGGTGCTGCTTCAGCTGCTTGAGAGCCGACTCGACAATGTGGTGTTCCGTCTTGGTATTGCTCCTACTCGCGCAGCTGCTCGTCAGCTCGTGGGTCACAGACACATTACTGTAGATGGTAAGGTTGTGAACATTCCTTCATTCCAGGTGAAGCCCGGTATGATCGTAGCCGTTCGTGAGAAGTCAAAGTCTCTCGAGGTTATCGAGGCCGCCCTTGCTGGTTTCAATCACAGCAAGTACCCCTGGATCGAGTGGGATGAGAACGCTAAGGGTGGTAAGTTCCTGCACATGCCGGAGCGCGCCGATATCCCCGAGAACATTAAGGAACAGTCAATCGTTGAGTTGTACTCTAAGAACTAAAATCATTTAAATTAATGGCGATATTAGCATTTCAAAAACCCGATAAAGTCGTAATGTTGGAAGCCAGCGACAAATTCGGCAAGTTCGAATTTCGTCCCTTGGAGCCCGGTTTCGGTGTGACCATCGGCAACGCGCTGCGCCGCATTCTTCTTTCATCGCTCGAGGGCTATGCCATCAATACCGTGCGCATCGCAGGCGTTGAGCATGAGTTCTCCTCAGTACCTGGTGTAAAGGAAGACGTGACCAACATTATCTTGAACCTGAAGCAAGTGAGGTTCAAGCAAGTTGTAGAAGAATTCGAGAACGAGAAAGTCAGTATCACGGTCGAGAATTCTACAGAATTCAAAGCCGCAGACATAGGCAAGTATCTGACCGGATTTGAGGTGCTGAATCCCGATTTGGTGATTTGTCATTTAGATTCGAAGGCATCGATGCAGATTGATTTGACTATCAATAAGGGCCGCGGTTATGTCCCTGCTGACGAGAACCGTGAGTTCTGCACTGACGTGAATGTCATCGCCATCGATTCTATTTACACTCCGATCCGTAACGTGAAGTACTCTGTGGAGCCGTATCGTGTTGAGCAGAAGACCGACTACGACAAACTCGTGCTTGAGGTTACGACGGATGGTTCCATCCACCCGAAGGATGCCCTGAAGGAGGCTGCCAAGATCCTCATCTATCACTTCATGTTGTTCTCTGACGAGAAGATCACACTCGAGAATACCGAGTCTGATGGCAACCAGGAGTTTGATGAGGAGATCCTGCACATGCGCCAGTTGCTGAAGACACGTCTTGTCGACATGAACCTCTCTGTTCGTGCCCTCAATTGTCTGAAGGCTGCCGACGTCGAGACACTTGGTGATCTCGTGCAGTATAATAAGACCGACCTCCTGAAGTTCCGCAACTTCGGTAAGAAATCGCTCACTGAGCTTGATGATTTGCTCGAGAGTCTGAATCTGTCGTTTGGAACCGATATTTCCAAGTATAAACTGGACAGGGAGTAAGTTCTTTGCAAGCCAAGCGACTAAGGTCGAGCGCGCGAGGACATGCCGAATGCCCAATAAAAGAAAACAAGAACAATGAGACATAATAAGAAATTCAATCATCTCGGTCGTACTGCCAGTCACCGTAGTTCCATGCTCGCAAACATGGCTATCTCGCTGATCATGCACAAAAGAATCACTACGACCGTCGCAAAGGCCAAGGCCCTGAAGAAGTACGTAGAGCCGCTGATCACAAAGGCAAAGGAAGACTCTACCAATTCTCGCCGTGTTGTATTCAGTTACCTGCAGAACAAGGAAGTCATCAAAGAACTCTTTGGTGAGGTAAGTGCAAAGGTGGGCGACCGTCCCGGTGGCTACACCCGTATCATCAAACTCGGTACTCGTCAGGGTGACGCTGCTCAGGTATGCTTCATCGAACTCGTTGACTTTGATCCCGAAATGGCAAAGGATACGAAGAAGAAGTCTACCCGTCGTTCTCGCAAGTCTGCTCCTAAGGCTGAGGCTGCTGCTCCCGCAGAGGCTCCTGCCAAGGAAGAGGCTAAGGCCGAGGATGCACCTGCTGCTGAGGCTCCTGCTGAGGAGGCAAAGGCTGAGTAAACGATATCAGAATCTCTATAGAGAGCCTGCGTCTGTCATCAGATGCAGGCTTTTTTCGTAAATGCATATATGGAAAGCGCCTGGGGAAATGCCCGTGTGTAGGGTTTCCCCTATGATATTTTCGGGAATTCCCCTTTGGTATTATCAGAAGAAATGCTTACCTTTGCAGCGTTGAACAAAAAATAAACGGTTGATTATGAAGAAGACATTGGTATTATCATTGGGAACCATGCTCATGTTGAGCAGTTGTGGCACATACACTGGGTCAGGTGCTGTCACAGGAGGTAGTTTTGGTTCGATTATTGGTTCTGCTATAGGTGGTATAGCAGGCGGATGGCATGGTAGGAATGTCGGATCGCTGATAGGCATGGCAGGCGGAGCCGCGGTAGGTGCTGCGATAGGCTCTGCTGCTGACAAGGCTGAGCAGCGCCGTTATGAAGACTATGCCGACCAGCGTCGTCAGTATAGAGTCGATTCGTACGAATCGGCGCGCAGTCAACGTAGCGAGCGTGTCACGCCTCAATATGATGGTGACGATGGTCAGAGTCAGAGTGGCTTCGATGAGAGCAATGGTGGCGACGACCGCCTGCTGGGGTTCGACGAGAACTTCAACAGCATAGCCCCTTCCACCGTTAAGCCTGCTTCCACTTCCATTCTTGAGATACGCCATGCGCAACTCCTTGATACCAGCCGCGACGGTGTGCTGAGTCGTGGTGAAGAGGCTCGGATGGTGTTCGAGATCTACAATACATCTGGCAAGCCCGTCTTCCAGGTCTTGCCGACAGTGGTAGAGTTGACAGGTAACAAGCATATTCACATCTCCGAGAACGTCCTCGTGGAGAGCATTATGCCAGGCAGGGGCATCCGCTATACGGCGGTTATCAAGGCTGACAACAGACTGAAGGATGGTGAGGCCGTCATCCGTATCAGCGTCCTCCAAGAGAACAAGGAAATCGCCTCACAAGCCAAGGAGTTCCCCATTCGGACCATGAAATGATGCTAAACTAACGGATTGATACGGATTAGCGCGGATTATCAACCTAAAAAAGAATCTGCGCAAATCTGTGTCAATCCGATGCTTTTTCTTCTTCTTGTTTCTTCTTATACTGATCCCGCAATTCCATCCAGATGGGCTTGGTATCAGCGCCTTCGTTGGTGCCGATGTCAAACTCTGGCAGGTCTAGATCCTCTTCTGGCTTGAAGGGGATGATGGTCTCGCTGTAATGTTCGACGGTGACGGGAGCGATACCCTGTGCGATGATGCCGAGTTCGCGTGCAGCACGTACGGAGAGGTCGATGATCCGCCCCTTGACATACGGTCCGCGATCCGTCACTCTGACGATGACATGTTTTCCGTTGGCAGGATTCGTCACCTTCAGCAGCGTGCCGAAGGGGTAGGTGCGGTGGGCACAGGTCAGACTGTCGTGGTGCAGCCGCTCCCCACTGGCTGTACGCCGCCCCGTGAACTTCTTGGCGTAATACGATGCCTTGCCCGTCTGAACACTTTGGGCGTTCAGAAGGGAAAAGTGAATAGTGAAAAGTGAATAATTTGCTGCCGCGCAGAACAACAACATAATCATGATGATTATGCGTTTCTTGGCATCTTTATTTGATGTCCAATTCTCTACTGCGGTAGCCGCTCGGCTTTGCCGCTTGCTACCAACGGGACGCAAGAAATTCTTCACTCTTCACTCTTCATTCTTCACTCTTTTACACGATGCCTTGCGCTAGCATGGCCTTGGCGACCTTCATGAAGCCAGCCACGTTGGCACCTTTTACGTAATTGACATAGCCATCCTCCTTGCCGTACTTGACGCACTGCTCGTGGATGCCCGACATGATCTGGTGCAGCATGCGGTCCACCTCTTCGCCTGTCCACGAGATGCGCTCCGAGTTCTGCGTCATCTCCAGGCCTGATGTAGCCACGCCACCAGCGTTCACGGCCTTGCCTGGTGCGAAGAGTTGCTTGGCGGCGATGAACTTCTCCACAGCCTCTGCCGTGCAACCCATGTTCGACACCTCTGCCACGCACAGGGGCTTGTTGGCCAGGATGCGGTCTGCATCCTCGCCGTTCAGTTCGTTCTGAGTGGCACAGGGCAGATAGATGTCGGCCTTCTGCTCCCACGGCTTCTTATTTGGATAGAAGGTGGCGCCGTCGAACTCGTCCACATACGGCTGGCAGATGTCATTGCCCGAGGCACGCAGTTCCAGCATATACTCTATCTTCTCCGCATCCAGTCCTGCAGGGTCATACACGTAGCCGTCAGGACCGCTGATGGTGATGACCTTCGCCCCCAGTTCCGTTGCTTTCTTCGCAGCGCCCCAGGCTACATTGCCGAAGCCAGAGAGGGCCACTGTCTTGCCCTTGATGTCGAGTCCGTGCTCCTCCAGCATCTGATGCACGAAATAGAGGGCACCGTATCCCGTGGCCTCAGGGCGCAGGATCGAGCCGCCCCATTCCCTGCCCTTGCCAGTGAGCACGCCCTGGAACTGGTGCGTCAGTTTCTTATACTGTCCGAACAGATAGCCGATCTCTCGTGCTCCTACGCCGATGTCGCCAGCGGGCACATCCTCGTCGGGACCAATATGCCTGTACAGTTCAGTCATAAAGGCCTGGCAGAACTTCATCACCTCGTTGTCGCTCTTGCCACGTATCGAGAAGTCCGAGCCGCCCTTGCCACCGCCCATGGGCAGGGTGGTGAGCGCGTTCTTGAAGGTCTGCTCGAAGCCGAGGAACTTCAGGATGCTCAGGTTCACTGATGCGTGGAATCGCAGACCGCCCTTGTAGGGGCCGATGGCGCTGTTGAACTGCACGCGATAGCCGAGGTTCACCTGTACCTCGCCCTTGTCGTCGACCCAGGGCACACGGAAGGTGATGATTCGCTCCGGCTCAACGATGCGCTCGATGATCTTAGCCTTCTCGAACTCCGGATGCTGGTTATACACGTCTTTTACAGACTCCAACACTTCGCGTACTGCCTGTAAATACTCTAACTCGCCCGGATGCTTGCGCTCCAGGTCCTGCATGATTTTAGTTACTTCCATAGATATGCTTTTTTATTGTTATGAGGTTGTTTAAATCTTCTCCAGTGCCTGCTTGATGTCGCCGAGGATGTCCTCCACGTCCTCGATGCCGACGCTGAGGCGGATCAGGTCTGGTGCCACGCCAGCCTCTCGCAGTTGCTCGTCGCTGAGTTGACGGTGGGTGTGCGAAGCGGGATGCAGCACACAGGTGCGGGCATCTGCCACGTGGGTCACAATATTGATCATCTCCAGCGAGTCCATCCACTTGATGGCTGTCTCGCGGTCACCCTTCAGGCCGAAGGCAATCACGCCGCAGGAGCCCTGAGGCAGGTACTTCTGGCCGAGGGCATAGTAGGGGTCGTCCTTCAGTCCGCAGTAGTGTACCCATGCCACCTTCTCGTTGTCGTGCAGGAACTCTGCCACTTTCTGGGCGTTCTTGCAGTGCTGGGCCATGCGCAGATGCAGCGTCTGCAGTCCGAGGTGCAGCAGGAACGAGTTCTGCGGTGCGGGTATCGATCCGAGGTCGCGCATCAGTTGGGCTACGAGTTTCGTCGTGTAGCCTTTCTTGCCGAAGGCCTTCACGTAGGTCAGTCCGTGATATGAATCGTCTGGTGTGCAGAGGCCAGGGAATTTCTCGGCATGAGCGAGCCAGTCGAAGTTGCCGCTGTCCACCACCACGCCGCCTACCTGCGTAGCCAGGCCGTCCATGTATTTCGTGGTGGAGTGGGTGACGATGTCTGCGCCCCATTCGAAGGGACGGCAGTTGATGGGTGTGGCGAACGTGTTGTCGACGATCAGGGGCACGCCGTTCTTATGGGCGATCTTGGCGAAGCGCTCGATGTCGAAGACGGCGCAGCCTGGATTCGAGATGGTCTCTCCAAACACAGCCTTCGTATTCGGACGGAAGGCCGCCTGAATCTCCTCGTCCGTTGCCTCCTGCGAGATGAACGTGCTCTCGATGCCGAGTTTCTTCAGCGTCACGCCGAAGAGGTTATAGGTGCCGCCATAGATCTCGTTCGAGGTGATGAAGTGGTCACCTGCCTCGCAGATGTTGAAGAGCGCATAGAAGTTCGCTGCCTGGCCTGAGGAGGTCAGCACGGCCCCCACACCGCCCTCCAGAGCCGCGATCTTCTCTGCCACGGCATCGTTGGTAGGGTTCTGCAGGCGGGTGTAGAAATAGCCCTCCTTCTTCAGGTCGAACAACTGTGCCATCTCGTCAGAGTCGTCGTATTTGAATGTCGTCGACTGGATGATGGGCAATTCTATGGGTTCTCCGTTTTTGGCCTTATACCCTGCCTGTACGCAGAGCGAGCCTTGTTTCAATTTCTTCATGTTATTTTTATGCTTTAAGTTTCTGACTGCAAAGATAATGAAAAAAACGGAAAAAACCAAATTTATTTGGATTTATCATGCTTTTTTGATGACCAGTATGTCTTTGGCACGGTTTGCAAAGATATCGAAGAGTTGTTTCAGCGTGTCGTATTGGGTCTTGTCGTAAGTGACGTTGCTGAGTCGGAACTGGTAGTGGATGGTCACGGTGTGTTCATCGGTACTTTCATAGAGGATGTGTCCAGCCAGACTCTTGTCGGCAGCCGTTATCTTGGTGCTCTTGGGCAACTCTTCCAGTTGCCAGCCGTCAGGTAGTGTGAGTTGTACAGAGAGGGTGAACGTCTGTTTGTATGGAAACTCCACAGGGAGTAACCGTTCTGTCTCAAGTAATGGATTGCTGGTGACGGGGATTTCCGTGAGCGGGTTCAGATAGATATGGTCGTCTGTAGCATTCCCTTGCCTGGTGAAGTTGATGACCTCTTGGACGTGTGGTGCAAAGTCACGGTGCCCGTCCATCTTACAACTGTTGATATTGATACCGTTTAGAGAAGCCTTCTTGGCTATGAAGGCGGAACTGTCTGCTGCCTCGCGGAATGCGGTTCGTTCGTTAGCGGCAGCATTGCCGGAATAGATGGCTGTCTGCTCTCCTTTCATCTCTCCACGAGGTGAGAGACTGGCCTTGACGGTGATCAGTGTACGGGCCTCACCAGTCTTCTGTAAGTTGACCCACTGGCTGCCCTCTTTCTGGATGATGCGGGCACGGTCGGTATATAGGTTGGCAGGCAACACGTTCAGGAAACCGTCTGCGGAGGAGGCATCTACATAGATCCACGAACTGCCGTCAGGTATGCCGACGATATAGGTGTTCAGTTTGTTCAGTGTGGGATAGGTCTGAGGCAGTCTTCCGTGTCGGCGGGTACTCATCACTACTGGATAGGCTTTCACCCCAACGTCGCCCAGCATGTTGATGAGCATCATGTTCAGGTCGGCATTCGAGCCATTCCCTTTCTTGACGATCTCTGATGCCGAGTGTATCAACAGGTCATACTCTCCATTCCAGGCCAGCCTCTGGCGTAGGAACTTATAGGTGGCAGCCACCTTCTCCTTCAGGTCGGCCATCTGACTAATACCGCTGGCTTCCAACTCTTCTTGATACTTGCTGTGTTTGTAGAGGCGCGCGCCGAAGTCGGGATGGTCCAAAAGGGTGGCATCTATCTGTTCCCACTTCTTCCTTACTTCACGATAACCGCCGCCAGCCCTGTTGATGCGTTGTAGTTCTGCAGTGACTTTGGTAAAGTAGTCGCGCACATTCCATACGAACTTATCTTTTTTCAGAGCGTGTAGATGACGGCCTGTGCAGACGTAGATGTTGGTGCTGCACTTATTGGGATTGGAGAGGTCGTTGCTGGTATCCTTGAACATGAGTGTCCCTGCGGTGACGCTGGTCTGCAAGGGCTCCAGACCCGTATGCTCCACGTTGTAGATGAAGATGGCTGGGATCTCCAGCCGGTAGTTGGCGTAGGCAACGGGAATCTCGGCCTGAGCATCCCAGTCGTAGATGTGGTAGAACACATTACTGTGCAGTCTATACTCGTATTCGATGACGGTGCCGGCCTTTACCTGCGGGATGGCAACCTTGGCTACCATATAGTCCTTGTCGATACGTTCGGTGAAGAGCCGCTCTTTACCGATCTTGGTCTTCACCACCTTGCCGTTCTCCAGGTTGTAGGCCGTAGCCTTAAAGTCCTCGATGTACTCCTGGGCGTATTCCTCATTCTCATTATTGATGTATTGGATGCTTAGGTCGGCATATTCCTTCCCCTCATCCTTCAGCACTTTGATGCGTACCTTGACGTCATAGTCCACAAGGAAGTTGTAGAAATCCATCGTGTAACTGACGCTTGTCAGTTGGCAGAGCACGACGGCCGCCGCCTCCTTGTCTTGTTCGTAGACTGTCATCTTCATCTCTTCGTCTGTAGGCTTACCGAACTTCAGGTTCTGCGCCGTTACAGTTGAGAAGGCGTAAAAGAATGAAAAAATGAATAGTAGAAGCCAAAGTCGTTTCATCATAATATTATGTTTGATTGTTAGTTCTTGAACTTTAATACGATTTTCTGGTCATAGAGAATGCTGATTGTGCGGATGAAGTCCGATAACTGAGGGTAGAGTGACTTGTCGAAGGTGCCGGATTTCATCAGTAACCTGTTCTTGATGCGCACCTTCTTGCCGTCGGACAGTATGGAGGAAGAGAACGAGCCGAAAGGCTGCTCTATCTGTATGTCTTTCGGACGAGCCTCGATTTCAGAGCCCTCAGGAATGTCAATGGTGATATCGTTCTCGTCGAGATAGCCTCTTTCTATCCAGATGTCCTCTTGGCGTTCCGACGTGATGCTGGGTACAGTATGGCCCCGATGGACAGGGTTGATGGGTACAAAGAGACGCTGGCCCGTACGAGTGGCGTATCTCAGGCTTTTGACCTCTGCGTCAAGTGTGATTTTGGTTTTGTCTTCGGCGACATCCATCTTACTGATCTCCGCCTGTGGCACATGAACGATTTGTTGGAGTACCCTCTGACGTTCTTTTTCATCCATTTTCAATAAGGCAATGCGGTTCTCGTATTGGTGGTTGTAGGCCTCCTGCGAGACAGTCAGGTCTGCAGCCCCGTCACGGTTCAGGCTGATGCTGATAGCGGTGCGTAGAAGGTTGGCAGAATCGGTGTAACAGGGTAACTTCACAAGTCGTCCGCCCTTTGCGCTGATCTCTATGGCATCGTGCCCGGCAATATCCTCATGCACATAGCCTAACGGCAGTCGTGGATTTGTACATTCCAGCCACAAGGTATCGTCTGGTAGTGGCACTTGGAGGATGACATGGTTCATTTGTCCCACGCTGGGAAAGTCCTTCAGCAGCCTTCTGTTTGTGGTGCTGATGGTGGTGTAGTTCGATGGTATGCCTACCTCTTTCAGCATCGCCCGCATATAGTTCGTCAGTCCCTTGCAGTCGCCGAAGCCGCTTTTGCAGACACTCGCGGCAGGGGCAGGCTGCTGCCCGCCTATGCCTAAGAGGATGGCTACGTAGCGGGTGGTCTCTCCCAATCGATGGTAGAGGGCCTCTACTTTCTCGCGATTGCTCTTCAATGGATCCGTCAACTGGTGTATCTGCTGGCAGACGGCCTCTGGCAGGGCGTCCATACCATTGATGAGACTGTATTCCCACTTTCCATAGTCAGCCCAACTGCGCAGGCTGCCCTGCGTACCATAGTAGGTGAAGTCGTTGGGGGAAAACATGGCCATCGGCATCCTTTCGCGGAGTGGACGGGCGTATGGCTCTTGTTTCAGCACGGGCAGGTCGCTTACCTCGAGGGTGATGGTCCGGGTGTATTTGCCACTTTCTTCTGTGCGGACCTCTCCGCCGATATTCTGCAGGGCATGACGGATGGTCATGTTCTTCGGAGCCTTGAGGCTGTAGGAGGCTTTTCTGACGCTGACGTCATAGTCCGTCTGCGGGCAGAAACGTGGAAACTCTATCAGGTTGTCGTGGCTCTCGATAGTCCATTCGTAGGTGATGGTGACGGGATAGACGGGTGGGGTGTAGTCGAGGTACATCTTATAGTCGTCGATAGCCAGGAAGGGAGAGTACTCAGTCTTCTTCAGTTCGCTCTCCTTCAGTCTCCTGATGATGCGTCCAGCCCCATCTGTCACCTGCCCCTTGAAACTCGTCAGTCTGTCGTGCTTGCTGCATGAACAGACAAATAGGGCCAGCGAGGCGCCCTGTTCGTTGAGGATGCTTGTTACCTCCCTGAAATGCTGGAAGGCATGTGTAGGCCCGTCGCAGACGATATCAGTCACAGACTCCTCTACAATCGCCTTCTGCGCCAGGGTAGGTGAAGCGGCGAAAAGGAAGGAAAGTGAAAGGATGAACAGCAGTCTTCGCATGATGCTTATGCCTTAGTGTTCGTTGTTCCTTAATGATGATGTTATTCCGATAGTCGGCGAATCAGTTCCTCCAGGGGCGCTGTCCAGTCCTCATTGTCGTGTGGACAGAGGGTGTGCATGCCTAAGGCCGCTGCGGCCTCCATGTTGCGGGGACCATCGTCCACGAAGATGGTCTCTTCCGCCTTGGCCTGCTGGCCTTTGAGCATCATCTCAAAGATCTCGCGCCTGGGCTTCATCACCCCACATTGGTAACTGAGGTACATCGCGTCGAAGAAATCACTGATGGGATGGCCCTCACCGTCGAAGTCGCGCTCTGCCCACTGCATCATGTAGGGGTTCGTGTTCGACAGCAGACAGACCTTGAAGCCTCGTGCCCTGAGACTGAGGATGGCCTCCAGGTTGCGCTTAGGCACGTAGTCCACGTAGCCGTGCCAGGCCTGATAGCACGCCTCGGCCGTCAGTTCTCTGCCTGTCAGCAGACTGAGTTCCCTGCGGAAGTCCTCTGCCGTGATTCGTCCCGACTCGAGGTCTCCGAAGATGCCCTTCTGCTCGAAGGCGTCCAGGTGCTGGCGGGCGTTCCTCAGTCCGATCTCCTCAAACCGCCTGACGGCCTGCTCATAACTCAGTGCCAGCACCACGCCGCCCAAGTCGAAAGCGATGTTCTTCACCTGTCCCATCTGTCAGAATGTGAAGACGAAGTCCTCGAGCGTGCAGATCGACTTGTCCTTCGTGTCGGAAAGGAAGATGAAGTATATGGCGTGCTTGCCAGTCATCTCGCTGAGCGAAGGCACGTCGATGGCGACTTCCGTCGAGGTCTTCGGCATGTCTGCCTTCAGGTCGTACGAGCCCAGGAGGATGCCTCCCTGCGACGTCCACGGGCGGTCGGCCATCACCTGGATGGTGCCGTCGACGCCCTCAGGTATCAGGCGCAGCAGCAGTTGGATGTCCTCTTCCTCGTTGGTCTTCGTGAAGTCGAAGTACTTGTAGCCCACGATCGAGCCTGCCGTATTGTTCACGATGCGGTTGGTGTTGTTCTTCAGGTCGTAGGGTGCGTCGAATTTCGTGTCTGTGCCGTAACTCGCCTCGATGTACGAGCCGTAGTAGGTGTTGTTGGGCCAGTTGTGTACGGCGGGCTTGGGCCCCGTGTGCCAGCAGGCGATGCCGGCGGAGTGGCGCTCCAGGGGGTTGAGGCCGTCGAGCGCGAAGCCCTCAGAGTTGTACTCGCCCTCGCTGATCTCCACCTTGCCGCCAGCGCCTTCCTCCACCTTCACCTCGATGGGTGCCACCATGGCCTGGCGGGCATACTCGTCAGTACCCGTCTGGCGGTGGTAGAACACGTACCACTGTCCGCCAATCTCGCAGATCGAGCCGTGGGTGTTGCCGTCAGGCGTGGCCGAGGCGATGGTGTCGCCCTGCTCGTTGATCTCACGTCCGCGGCCGTCGATGATGGTTCCACCGTAAGTCCAAGGGCCTAAGGGCTGGTCGCTGTAGCAGTAGGCGAGGGTGTAGTTCGACGTGGGCAGGCCGAACTCGCCGTCCTTTGTGAAGCGGCTGTAGATGAACACATACTTGTCTTTGATCTTACGAATGCTCGATGCCTCGAAGAAACTGAAGATGCCCTCCTCGTTGCGGCCGGAGATCATGCCGTCGACCACTTTCGTGCCAGGCTTGACGGTACACATCGTCGCGGGGTCGATCTCAGCGGCCATCGAGTGCTCGAAGCCCCAGTAGCCGTAGACGCGGCCGTCGTCATCCACGAACACGGCGGGGTCGAAGCCGTAGATGCCGTCCACCTTGTTGGGGTCGTCAGCATTCCAGTTGCATACCTCGAAGGGACCGTCAGGCCTGTCGCTCTTGGCGATGAGGCCGTTGCGGAAGCCCGTCTGGTCGTTGGGGAAGAGATAATAGGTCTTCTTGCCCGTAGAGTCCGTCACGAGTGTCACGTCAGGGGCATAGAGCACATCCGCCGTCTTGGCCGAGTCGAAGGGCTCGCCCTTGGCATTCTTGTCCACCACGAGGATCTCCCCGTCGTAGCGCCATTGGCTCAGGTCCTCCACAGGTGCCGACCACACCACCTGGTCGCGTCCGCAGTAAGCCGTGATGAGATCGTCGTGCGAACCATAGATGTATACGCGCTGCTTGCCGGGGTTGTCGGGATCGTCGAACACGTAGGGCTCCCCGTCGGGGATGTGCTCCCAGAGGGGCAGATAGGGGTTGCCGACAGTCAATGTCTCAGTCTTGGCGTTTTGCACCTGCTGACTGCAGGCGATCATCATGGCGCAGCACGCTGCCCACACGATTATGCTCAGGCTCTTTGCTTTCATCTCTGTTCTTTTTGTTTGGTTTATAACTGGCTGCAAAATTACATAATTATTTCGGAATAAGCAATTATTTGTGGATTTTTAGTTATCTTTGTTGCCGTTTGGGGTTTAGTAATTCGTTTTTCGTGTGTATTAAGAATGTATGACAGATCAAAGGAAACTCGAGAAGCTGTTTAAGCTGCATTACCGTCAGATGTATCGGCTGGCCACCATGCTTCTGCACGACGATGAAGGATCAAGAGGTCATTGATTTCCCAAAACAATCAATGACCTCTTCCCTCTGATCTCGGGATTATCCCTGTCTGACCAAAATCGGCGGATTTAGTGACCAAATTCGGCGATTTTGGTGAGCAATTTCGGCGATTTTGGTCGATAAAGCTTGGCGGTTACAAAAATAATGCTTACCTTTGTCGGAAAAAATCGAAGTATGGCAATACACTATAGACTGGTGCAGAACAAAATCAAGAGCGACAAGAACTACGGCAAGTACTATGCCCACACGGTGAAGCAGGGTGAGATCTCGCTCGAAGAGATAGAGCGGATGATCGAAGAGAACTGTTCGGCCAAGGCCTCGGACGTGAGGCTGGTGCTGCGTGAACTGTTCGACACAGTGAAACACTACATGCAGAACGGCTACGTGGTAGACCTCAAGGAGATGGGTAAACTGTCGATCTCCGTAAAGAGCGTCTGCGTGGATGATCCCTCAGAGTTTCGTCGTGACCAGCACATCACGGGCTTCAAGTGCAATTATACGCCTCACGGCCAGCGCTACCAGCCGTCTGACGGTGCCCTCGCAGGCCATATCCGCCGCGGTTTGCTGGATGAGTGCGAGGCCGAAGAGGCTTCTTACAGCATCAAGAAATAGTGGTGTATACTTAATGTGGAAGTCAGAGCATAATAAAAATAGAATAGGATATGATTAAGAAAACTGCATGTATTTTAATGTTTGCCTTGCTGTCATTGGCGGCATACGCAGACTCTGAACCCTATGCTGTACTGAGCGATGATGGTCAGACGGTGACTTTCTATTATGACGGACAAAAGGATAGTCGAGGGGGGATAGGTCTTATTGTCGGAGAATGGGGGTGTTCAAATGACTACCGTTTTGTAACGACAGCTATCTTCGATGACTCGTTTGCTGCGTATAGACCAGCTTCAACACGTTTCTATTTCTCTAATTGCACTGCCTTAACTAACATCATTGGAATGAATAATTTGAAGACTGATGATGTAAAAAATATGGAAAACATGTTCTATGAATGTTCAAGTCTGACTAGCCTTGACATGAGTGGCTTCAAAACGGATAATGTAACTGACATGAGTTTTATGTTTGGTGGTTGTTCCGCTCTGACGAGTCTTGATGTGAGTGGTTTCAAAACGGATAATGTGACTGGTATGGGAGGCATGTTCACTAACTGTTCTGGCCTGACGAGTCTTGATGTGAGTGGCTTCAAAACGGACAATGTGACAAACATGAGTTTGATGTTCTATAATTGTTCTGGCCTGACAAGCCTTGACGTGAGTGGTTTCAAAACGGACAATGTGACAGAGATGAGTATGATGTTCAATAATTGTTCTGGCCTGACAAGTCTTGACGTGAGTAGTTTCAAAACAGATAAAGTGACAGACATGAGTGGGCTGTTTGCACACTGTTCTGTCCTGACAAGTCTTGACGTGAGTGGCTTCAAAACGGACAATGTAACTGACATGAATACGATGTTCTATTATTGTTCTGGCCTGACAAGTCTTGACGTGAGTGGCTTCAAAACCGATAATGTGAATAACATGGAATTTATGTTTGCATATTGTTCTAACCTGAAAAACCTTGACGTAAGCGGTTTTAAGACTGATAATGTGACTGATATGTGTATGATGTTCAGTAATTGTTCCGGCCTGACAAGCCTTGACGTGAGTGGTTTTAGGACTGACAAGGTTGAAAGTATGAATAATACGTTCTCTCACTGTTCTAGTTTGCAGAACCTTGATGTGAGCGGCTTCAATACAGCCAACGTGATTGATATGACGTGTATGTTCAATAACTGTTCCAAGTTGAGAAGCCTTGATTTGAGTAATTTCAATACCGAAAATGTTAGTTATATGACCGCAATGTTTGGCGATTGCCTCGAACTGACGAGCCTTGATTTGAGCAGCTTCAATACTTCCAATGTTACTACCATGAAAGCGATGTTTTCGGGCTGTAGGTACTTGGGTTCTATTTATGCGAATGAAGGTCTTTGGAATACTTCTCAGGTGGATAAAGATGAGATTGTTTTTGGAAATAATGACTACTTGAGAGGTGGCAACGGAACAAAATATAGTGAAGGTTATGGTAGCGTTGAGTATGCCCGTATTGATAAACTGGGTTCTCTAGGATATCTGACCGCAAAGAGCACTTTGATACCACTGAAGGATCAGGAAGAGATTGACTATGGCGATGATGCCAGTGTGGATAAATATTCTGACCTCAGCGGCACCATCATCGACAACATATTCTACAACATTGGTTCTGTCGATGGTGGCTTTGATGCTGATGATAAGTGCATCGTGGTAAACAAGGCGATGACCGATGAAGAAATCGAGGCAATATTTGGCAAGGACATATTCAGTAGTGAGGTAAAGACGAACTATGCAGGCATAATTATCAAGGTGCCGCAGGGGAATGGTAAGGTCACTATACAGGCACAGACCATTGGCGGCATGATGCTGATGGTGAAAATAGGTACCGCAGATCCTGTAAAGAAGGATCTTACAAGAAAACAGATTGTGGATTTTCCGTATGATGTCGATAGACCCGCATACGTCTATATCTATGCCGGCATGTCTGACGACTCGACAGCAACAAGAACGCGTGGCGAACAATCCTACCTCCGTATCTACGGTCTCGGCATAAGCAAAGAATCCACAAGTATCGTCACTTATGGCAATATCTCGGATTCTGCCGATGTCTATTCGATTGACGGTCGATTAATTAAGAAATCCACAGCTACACTACAAAACTTACCCAAGGGCATCTACATCAGAAACGGAAAGAAGTATATCATAAAATAGAATACGAAGATAATATCCAACATTACTACTGATGCGATAAAATCGCATTAGGTATAAGTATTCAAAATAGAGTGAGTTCTTTGACAGATTGATTGAGATTGACAGAGTCTCTGGATTTGGTGACAAGTTCACTGAGCGAGGTCTTCTCCAAGGCCGAGATCCTGACTAGGGTTGCCACCTCGGTAACAGAGTACGGACTCTTGTAGTCCGCCTTAATCTTGGCTAATAGCAGATAGGCGATGATTGCTATCCACAAATGGGTTCGCACGGCATTCTCGGAGTATCCCCAAAGGGTTTTAACTACGATGTTCTGCTTTATCCATTTGTACATCTCAATGTCCCACCTATGTCTGTACAGGCAGGCGACCTCGGATGCGCTGATGTCGAAGTTGTTCGTGATAAACACGTTTTTTTCCCCAGCCTTTTCGTCATAGAGGCAGACAGCGCGTATCGGTTCAGGATAGAGATAAATAGACTTGGTTGTCAGACGGATTGTGAAATCACCCGTGATGCCCGCTTTCTTGTCTGCTTCCGTCAGTTCCCTATGGCTGAGGATTTCATACTTCATGTTATCCTTCGGCCTGCTTACCCAATAGTCACCGGCTATATGGAAGCGGAACAGAGCATCGAAGTCAACATACGCCTTGTCCATCATGTAGAAGGCATATGGCTCAGGTTCGAGGACGTCCAGCTCGTTGCTGTCGTGCCACCTGCCATGTGTGATATGGATGTTGGCCGGAATGCTGCCTCTGAGATCCAAAAAGGGTGTGCATCTTCACTGCTCCCCTGCTATATTTCCCCAGTGCCCACGTCGCCAACTTAATGCTGGTGGATATGGTAGTGGAATCGAGGGCATAGAGGACATTGTCTATGGTTATCTCTGACACCTCAGCCTTTGAGTACAACGGCCTGACAACACCGATGAGGTATGTGCCCAATCCCTCGTAGATACGGTAGTCACGATTCTCGTTGGCACGGGAAAGGGATGACTGGTTGACCGTGTTACGGAACCCGAGGTGATAGAGAATCTGACTGTGAGCTTCAAGGCACAGACAGATGTCACGGAGAGAATCGCAACCTGTAATTTGACCGAATAACAGATGCAACAGCTGGTTATAGCTGGTCAGGTCCTTTGCATGCCAGTTTCCGTGATACCTGGCAACGAGTTTGTCGAACTGGTATCTGGGGATAAAATCCACGACTTGGGCGAATATATAGCTACCGACATTCATAATTATGCAGTATTTGGACTGCAAAATTACTCTGTCCTTTTCAAATCAAAAAATCAAAGACCACTCTGGAACCCTTATTAACAAAGGGATATATGAAGTTGAATTAAAATTTATTGCATCACTAATAATCCAACATATGTAAGCGGGCTGACAGCACATTCGCTGCTAGCCCCCTTTCACTTTTTCACCTTTAACTCTACCCCTCACAGACGGGCCAGTGAACAAGTTGACAATCTTTCAGGAATCGTTGACACCTTTACTGAAAAGGTTGCCTTCTTCTCTAAATCAACAATTTTTTATCTTTTTCTCAAAAACGTCCTTATTCTCCAGAATTATACGTACTTTTGCAATCAAGTACTGGCTAATTGTCTTGACGCGACGCTGCTATGGCAGGAAATTTGAGTCTCAGTGGAGGTGCCAGTATGGCTTTTGCGTGGGTTACTTTAATTTGCGCGGATGGGAACTGGTAGTAAACCATATTGACTAGACCCCAGGTGGCTATGTATATGAAAACAACAAGCAAGAATTCTGTTGTTGTCTTTTCTTATTGGTATGCATCAGCCTGATAAGGAGTCGATGGCGCTCCGACAGCTATCCAGAAGGTTCAGGTCGTAAAGGCAGAGAATGGTACTCGCTACAACCTCGCAGGTCAGAAAGTTAATGCTGCTTACAAGGGCATCTTGATCCAGAATGACAAGGAGTTTCTCCAAAAGTAATTCCGGTTGTCATTCATACATAGATGGAGATCACTTAAGTGGTCTCCATCTGTATTAGAACATGCTCACGAATCTGATGCTCCGTGAGTTCTGTTCAGGCATATGGACGATGAGGACAAAGCCTGTTGAGTGTTAACAACTAAAGAAACTATTTAAATTAGTTTAAAAACTAAAGCATTTAGTTGCATGTAACGAAAATTTTTAGTTACTTTGCACTCAGATATTGATATATGACGCAAGTGTAAGGTAAAACTTAAAACCCGAAATCAATGAAGAAACTGACCAACAAGGAAAAGGAAATCATGGAACTGTACTGGAAGCACGGCCCCATGTTCGTCCGTGAGTTGCAGGAGCACTATGCTGAGCCCCGCCCTCATTTCAACACGCTCTCGACGATCGTCCGCATCCTGGAGCGCGAGGGATTCCTCGACCACAAGCAATATGGGAATACCTACCAGTACTATCCCCTCATCTCTGAGGCGGAGTACGGCCGCAGGTCGATCGCTGGCATCATCAAGAACTACTTCGATGACTCCTACCTCTCTGCCGTCTCCTCGTTCGTCAAGGAAGAAAAGATCAGCGTGGAGGAACTGCGCGAACTCATCGAAGAGATCGAGAAAAGTAGTTAAGAAGATAAGAAGTTAAGTAGTTAAGCCAAATGACTAATTTTCTGCTATACGACGCCAAGGTGGCTGTACTCATCATTGTGTTCTACATGTTCTACCGCCTGATGCTCAGCCGCGAGACCTTCCACAGGGTGAACCGTGTGGTGCTGTTGCTGACGGCTGTGGCCTCGTTCGTGCTGCCGCTGTGCGTGATCACCCTGCACAAGACGGTGAGGATGGAGGCTGTGCCAACGGTCTCTGTGGGTGATCTCCAAATGGAGGTGGCCGCAGATGCAGGGCCAGTGTGGTGGCAGATGCTGTTGCCCCTTATATTTATAATAGGTGTGGTGGCGACGCTGGGCCATACGCTGACGTCGATACTGAAAGTCTGGCTGCTGATACGACGGAGCGAGCAGCATCTCCAACCTGATGGCACCATCGTCTGCGTGACTAGTAATGCGGAGGTGTCGCCATTCAGTTGGATGCACTATATCGTGATGAATCGCAGTGACTACGAAGAACATAACGCTGCCATTCTCGCTCATGAACGGGGACATATCCGTCTCAGGCACTCCTGGGACCTGCTCCTCGTGGATCTTCTCACCGCCCTCCAGTGGTTTAACCCCGCTATGTGGATGTTGCGCCAGGATCTGCGTGCCATCCATGAGTACGAGGCTGACGGTGAGGTACTCTCTCAAGGGATTAATGCGCGTCAATATCAATATCTGTTAATCTCGAAAGCCTCAGGCATTGGCGGGTACTCCATTGCCAACGGCATCAGTCACAGTACCCTCAAAAACAGAATCACTATGATGTTACATAAGAAATCAAACCGCCGCAGTCTGCTGAAACTGCTGGCTCTCATACCCATCGTGGGCCTCGCTCTGGTACTCAATGCCAAGACTGTCACCCATTATGTCTACGACGAACCGCAGAAGCAGCAGCCCGTGAAGAAAGGCAAGAAGGCTGGCACCATCAAGGTGAATGGCCAGGATATCAAGGTCGTGGAGCAAGGCGATATCGTCACGATGGAAGGCGAGGTGGATCAGGATCAGGCCAAAGAGGAGGCCTTCGACGTGGTGGAAGAGATGCCAGAGTTCCCTGGCGGGCCTAAAGCCCTGATGGACTATCTGATGACGAATGTGAAGTATCCCAAGACCGCCTTCGATGCCAATATCCAAGGTCGTGTGATTGCGCAGTTTGTCGTCGATAAGGAAGGGACAGTCAGGGATGCCCACGTCGTGAAATCTGTCGATCCTGCCCTCGATGCTGAGGCGCTGAGAGTTATTAACAACATGCCGAAGTGGAGGCCTGGCCGTCAGAATGGTAAGGTGGTCAATGTGAAGTACACCATCCCCGTCAACTTCAATCTGCAAGGCGATGACAAGAAGGAAAGCTCAGAAGTTGGCCTCAATGTGACTCCTGATGGTGCCCGTTCGAATAATTCGTCAGGCAATATCCAGATCAGATATGCCGGTACTACGAGAGATCCGCTCTTCATCGTGGATGGCGTGAAGACCTCTGCCGAAAAGGTCAAGGCGATGGATGCCAAGACCATCGACCGCATGGAGGTGCTGAATGACAAGTCTGCCGTCGAGAAGTATGGCAATGAGGCCAAGGGCGGAGTGATCGTCATCACCACGAAGAAGTAACAGACCGCTCTCTATGCATAGGTTATTCACTATGTTCATCCTCGCCCTGCTGGCGGTATTCCCCGCTCGGGGCGAGGGTTTGGACTCCCTGCAAGTGCTGCTGCAGATGGGCGACAGTTGCATGCAGCAGTATAACACCTTCGAGGCGCAGGAGTATTACCAAAAGGCCTTTGCGATGGCTGATACCATAGAAACGAGGACCAGACTGGCCGACTGCTACTATAAGCGTGGTGACTACCGCCAGACTGCTGATCTTCTGAAACTAGTGCCTGAGGACTCGCTCTCGCATGATGCCTTCCGGCAGTTGGCCCAGAGTTATCAGAAGCAGGGCGACACCGACTCCTACATCTACTGGGCAGGCCAGTTGCTCGGGCATTTCCCTATGGACGGCGAGATCGTGGCAGGACTCACCCTCGCTTATGCCAAGACCAATCAGCCGCAGAGAGGTATCATCTGCGGCATGAAATACAGTCAGCGGGACTCTGCGAATATCCTCGTGAACAGGGCGCTGGCTGATGCGTGGTTCATGAATCGTGACTTCACGGCAGCGAGCAAGTTGTATGGGCGTTTACTGGAACAGGGTGATTCCACCTTCAACACGCTCTATTCCGCAGGCATGTGCTACTCGCAGTTGGAAGACCTGGAGCGGGCCTATCATTATCTGCAACTGGCCTTCCTCATCAGTGGCATGCAGCACTATGGCTGTGCCTATCGTCTCGGTGTAGTCTGCATCGACACGAAGCGCTATCCCGAGGGGCTGGGCTATCTTGATCTCGCTAAGCAGCTGATGCGTCCCGACACCACCGTCATGAAAGCCATCACCCTCTCGCAGGGCGAAGGATACTATCTGACTCAGCATTATGAGGAGGCCGTCGCAGCCTGGAAGGAACATCTCGCCTATAACCCCTCGTCTATCGCTACCTATTATAATATAGGTAATGTCTATGCCTACATCCTCAGAGATCAGGAACAGGCCCGCAACTATTATCAGCAGTTCCTCGACAAGGCCCGCCAGGAAGAGAATCCCACGCCCCAATTGACTGAGATGATGGGGAAGGCCCGTGAGATGCTGAAATAAGGAAAGCGCAAAAAAAGCGTCAGTTAGTGTGCGTATTTCATAAAAAAGTTGTATCTTTGCACTCATTATTACGCAAACTTCAAAACAACAAACAGAATTATGGACAACAAACACCTGATGCTGAATGCCAATCCTATCGTGACGGCATTGCAGAAACCAGCGGCCGAGTTTACCAAGGCCGACATCATCCAGTACATCGTGGACAACGAGATTCGCATGGTGAACTTCATGTATCCTGGTGGCGACGGAAAGTTGAAGACGCTGAATTTCGTGATCAACGACCTCGACTACCTGGAGACTATCCTTACCTGTGGCGAGCGTGTCGACGGCTCAAGCCTCTTCTCGTTCATCCAGGCAGGATCGAGCGACCTCTATGTGCTGCCGCGTTTCCGTACGGCCTTCGTCGATCCGTTCGCAGAGATCCCGACGGTATCGATGCTCTGTTCTTATTTCGACAAGGACGGCCATCCGCTGGAGTCGTCGCCAGAGCATACGCTGCACAAGGCTGCCGAGGCCTTCAAGGAAGTGACGGGCATGGAGTTTCAGGCGATGGGTGAACTGGAGTATTACGTGATCAGCGACGACGAGGGTGTGTTCCCTGCCCAGGATCAGCGCGGCTACCATGAGTCGGCTCCCTACGCCAAGGCCAATGAGTTCCGTACCCAGTGCATGAAGTACATCGCCCAGGCTGGCGGTCAGATCAAGTACGGCCACAGCGAGGTGGGTAACTTCTCACTCGACGGCATGAACTACGAGCAGAACGAGATTGAGTTCCTGCCCGTGCCAGTGGAGCAGGCTGCAGACCAATTGATGCTGGCGAAGTGGATCATCCGCAACCTCGGCTACGAGATGGGCTACGACGTGACCTTCGCTCCGAAGATCACCACGGGCAAGGCTGGCTCAGGTCTGCATATCCACATGAGGATGATGAAGGACGGACGGAACCAGATGCTGGCTGACGGTGTGCTTTCGGAGAGTGCCCGTAAGATGATAGCCGGCATGATGGACCTCGCCCCGTCGATCACCGCTTTCGGCAATAAGAATCCCATGTCGTACTTCCGTCTCGTGCCCCATCAGGAGGCACCTACGAACGTTTGCTGGGGCGACCGCAACCGCTCTGTGCTGGTGCGTGTACCCTTAGGCTGGGCTGCCGACGTGGACATGAGCCATAAGGCCAATCCCCTGGAGAAGGAAGATAAATACGACACGAGCATCAAACAGACGGTGGAGATGCGTTCACCCGATGGCAGCGCCGACCTCTATCAGTTGCTGGCAGGTCTCTGCGTAGCCTGTCGCCATGGCTTCGAGATGGACAATGCCCTTGAAGTGGCAGAGCAGACCTACGTCAACGTGAATATCCATGCTGCCGAGAATGCTGACCGTCTGGCGACGCTCGCACAGTTGCCTGACTCGTGTGTGGCCTCTGCCGCCTGTCTGGAAAAGCAGCGCAAGGTGTTTGAGGAGCACAACGTGTTCTCGCCAGCCATGATCGACGGCATCATCGCCCAGTTGCGCGCCTTCGACGATGAGCGGTTGCGCAGTGAGATTGAGGGCTATCCCGAGGAGATCCAGAAACTCGTCACGCAGTATTTCCACTGCGGATAGTATTCTATGGAATCCGGGAATACAGGAATGGCTTTCGCAGGCGAAAGCAAAAAAAATCCCTGAAGCATTGAGAATGTTTCAGGGATTTTTTGTACCTTTGCGGGCGATATGGAAGAAGCAAACAAGATACCACAAGAGTGGAATAAATTCTATCTGAAGGATGTGTCGTTCGTCAACCTGATGACGCGCCGTATCTTCAACGTGCTCATCGTGGCCAATCCCTACGATGCCTTCATGCTCGAGGACGACGGGCGCATCGATGAGAAGATCTTCGACGAGTATATGGAACTGGGCATGCGCTACCCGCCATCGTTCACCCAGGTGTCGACGACGGAGGAGGCCAGTGCCGTACTGAAGACCACAGATATCGACCTCGTGATCTGTATGCCTGGTAATGCCGACAACGATGCCTTCGCTGTAGCACGTGAGGTGAAAGCCGCCCATCCAGATATCCCCTGCGTGGTGCTGACACCATTCTCGCATGGCATCACGAAGCGTATCGAGAACGAGGATATGTCGGTGTTCGACTACGTGTTCTGCTGGCTCGGCAACACGAACCTCATCATGAGTATCATCAAGTTGCTCGAGGACAAGATGAACATCGAACACGACATCAACGAGGCCGGTGTGCAGATGATCCTGCTCGTGGAGGACAACATCCGCTTCTACTCATCCGTGCTCCCGAACCTCTATAATTATATCCTCGCCCAGTCGAAGCGGTTCTCGACGGAGGCCCTGAACCCCCATGCTGCCGCCCAGCGCAAGAGAGGGCGCCCCAAGGTGGTACTGGCCACGAACTATGAGGAGGCGATGCAGATCTACGAGAAGTATCATGAGAACACGCTAGGTGTGATCAGCGACACCCGCTTCCCCATGCACATCACACCAGGGCGGCTCTCCCATGTCGAAGAAGGCGACCCTGAGGCAGGACTGAAACTGTTGCGTGAAATACGGCGCCATGATGAATATGTGCCCTTGATCCTTGACTCTAAGGAGACTGCCAATCGTGAGAAGGCCAAGGCTGAAGGCTTCCATTTCATCGATAAGAACTCGACGAAGATGAATGTGGACTTGCATCATCTGATGGAGGAGCACATGGGCTTTGGAGATTTCGTCTTCCGTGACCCTCAGACAAAAGAGGAGATAGCCCGTATTACCTCTTTGAAGGACCTGCAGGATAATATCTTCAAGATTCCCGCAGATTCGCTGGCCCATCATATCCGCCGTAACCACATGAGCCGTTGGCTCTGTGCCCGCGCCATCTTTCCTGTCTCAGCCTTCCTGAAGCAGGTTACCTGGCATAAGTTGCAGGATGTAGATGCACATCGTCAGATCATCTTCGACGCCATCGTCCAGTATCGTCGTATGAAGAACATTGGTATCGTGGCAGTCTTCGACCGTTTGAAGTTTGACCGTTATGCCCACTTTGCCCGTATCGGCGAGGGCTCGTTGGGAGGCAAGGGGCGCGGACTGGCATTCCTCGACAATATCATCAAGCGCCATCCTGAACTGAACCAGTATGAGAACGCGCAGGTGTCTATCCCCAAGACGGTGGTGCTCTGTACCGACTTCTTCGACGAGTTCATGGAGAAGAATAATCTCTATCCCATCGCCCTCAGTGATGCCCCTGATGAAGAGATCCTGAACCACTTCATGAAGGCACAGTTGCCTGATTCGCTGATAGCCGACTTCTTCACGTTCTTCGATGCCGTGAAGTCGCCTATCGCCGTGCGCTCCTCATCGTTGCTGGAAGATTCGCACTATCAGCCCTTCGCAGGTATCTACTCCACCTATATGATCCCTTATCTCGAGGATAAGTATGAGATGCTGCGGATGCTGGCTTGTGCCATCAAGGGTGTGTATGCCTCCGTGTACTACAAAGACTCGAAGGCCTATATGCTCGCCACGCAGAACGTGATTGACCAGGAGAAGATGGCCGTCATCCTGCAGGAGGTGGTGGGTAAGCAGTATGGCGACCTTTACTATCCGAATTTCTCAGGTGTACTCCGTTCGCTGAACTATTATCCGATAGGCGAGGAGACCGCAGAGGAGGGTATCGCCTCACTGGCTCTCGGGTTGGGTAAATATATTGTCGATGGCGGACAGACACTGCGCGTCTCGCCCTATCATCCCACGCAGGTGCTCCAGACCTCAGAGATGGAGACAGCCCTGCGAGATACACAGACACGGTTCTATGCCCTCGACATGAGCCACGTGGGTGACGACTTCAAGGTGGACGACGGCTTCAATATCAAGAAACTCCGTGTGAAGCAGGCCGATGCCGACGGCTCCCTGAACTATATCGCCTCGACCTTTGATCCTGTGGACCAAGTGATCCGTGATGGCGTCTATGAGGGAGGTCGTAAGGTCATTACCTTCTGTGGCGTGCTCCAGCAAGGGGTGTTCCCCTTACCGGAGTTGTTGCAGATGGTACAGAAGTTAGGATCTGAGGCCATGCGCAGGCCTATAGAGATAGAGTTTGCATGCATACTTGATAAAACAGAGAACCTAGGGGCGAGAGGAACCCTCTACCTCCTTCAGATCCGTCCCATCGTCGACTCGAAGCAAGTGCTCGACGAAGACCTCCAGCAGATTGCCGACGATGCCTGTCTGTTGCGGTCTTACAACTCCCTTGGACATGGTATCTCGGAGGATGTGCAGGACGTGGTCTATGTGAAGACAGACGAGAACTTCACGGCTGCCAACAATTCCACTATTGCCTATCATATCGAGCGCATCAACCAGAAATTCCTCGATGCTGACAAGAACTATGTGCTAGTGGGTCCAGGGCGCTGGGGCTCTTCTGACCCCTGGCTCGGCATCCCCGTGAAATGGCCTCATATCTCCGCAGCCCGTGTCATCGTGGAGACGGTTCTGAAGAACTATCATGTAGACCCTTCGCAGGGTACCCACTTCTTCCAGAACCTCACCTCGTTCGGCGTAGGCTATTTCACCATTAATACAGATACAGGCGAAGGCATCTTCCAGAAGGCCCTGCTCGATGCGATGCCTGCCGTGGAGGAGACGGAGTATGTGCGCCACGTGCGCTTCGACTGTCCCCTGAAGATCATGATGGATGGTAAGAAACAGCAGGGCGTTGTCTTGTTGCCAGATAATAATCAAGAAAATGGAACAGAGTAATCCTTATATCAAGCAGTTCCCCGAGGTGATGAAGGGGAAGAAGATCATGTATGTACACGGTTTCGGGTCGTCAGGGCAGTCTGGTACCGTCACCCGTATCCGTGAGGTGTTCCCCAATGCCACAGTCATTGCGCCAGACCTCCCCATCCGTCCTCAGGAGGCCCTCGACCTCTTGCGGGAGACCTGCAGCAAAGAACAGCCCGGTCTCATCATCGGTACATCGATGGGCGGGATGTATACCGAGATGCTCTACGGCTACGACCGCATCCTTGTCAACCCTGCCCTCCAGATGGGCGACACGATGAAGGAACACGGTATGATAGGCGCCCAGCATTTCTCCAATCCCCGTCAGGACGGTGTGCAGGACTTCATGGTCACGAAGGCGCTTGTGAAAGAGTATAAGGAGATGACGGAGCAGTGCTTCTCGGCGGTGACGCCTGACGAACAGGCCCGCGTGTGGGGACTTTTCGGCGATGAGGATACGACGGTGAACACCTACGACCTGTTCCGTGAGCACTATCCCACGGCCATTCGTTTCCACGGTGAGCATCGCATGAACGACAACTCTTTCATGCATTCCATCGTGCCCGTCATCCGCTGGATCGATGACAGGCAGGAGGGTAGGGAGCGTCCTATAATATATATAGGTGTAGAGACGCTGAGGGACGGCTATGGCGAGACAAGAAGTTCGGCGCAGAAGACCGTCAGGTGGTTGATAGAGACTTATCAGGTCTATTTCGTCGCGGCAGCACCCTCTGATGAGGTCTATTATGCTGATGTGAACGAGTGGTTGTATGACTATGTCAACGTGCCTGCGTACAACCATTCCGTCTTCACGGTTCGTCGCGATCTGCTCTACGGCGACTATTTCATCGGTATGGAAGAGTCGTGGACGGGTATGGCTACGCATATCCAATTCGGCAGCGACACTTTCAAGACCTGGGATGACGTCGCCGCATACTTCTCCCGTTTGGGTGGACAGTGACGAAGGAGCAGTTTATGGTTTGCTGAAGAAGATAAAAGTGAAAAGAAAATTCAGAAAAATTTTGGTGTTTTCCATTCTTCTTTGTAACTTTGCCCCCTGAAACTATGTAACCAATTTAAATTAATCATTAAACAACTAATTAGCGTATGAAAAAGTATTTAGCAGAAATGGTGGGCACGATGGTGCTCGTGTTAATGGGCTGCGGCGTTGCTGTCAGTCTGGGTTGTGATCCCGTCAACAACATCCCTGCTGTTGTCGGAACGGCCTTCGCTTTCGGTCTTGCTGTTGTAGCCATGGCCTATACCATTGGCGGTATCAGCGGTTGCCACATCAATCCCGCCATCACACTCGGTGTGTTCCTGAGTGGACGTATGAGTGCCAAGGACTGTGGCATGTACATTCTGTTCCAGGTGATTGGCGCCTTCATCGGCAGTCTGTTGCTCTTCGTGCTGACAGAGAATGTTCCTGGTCTGGAGGGTACGGGTGCTAACGATTTGCAGGCCAATGTGTCTGTGCTTGGAGGCCTGTTGGCAGAGATTATCTTTACCTGTGTGTTCGTGCTCGTCGTGTTGGGGGCTACCTCTAAGACGAATGGTGCCACCAACAACTTCGCAGGTCTGGCCATTGGTCTCTCACTGATCCTAGTGCACCTTGTTTGTATCCGTTACACAGGTACTTCCGTGAACCCCGCTCGCAGTATCGCCCCTGCCATCTTCCAGGGTGGTACGGCTCTGGCCAATCTCTGGATCTTCATCGTTGGCCCGTTCGTAGGTGGTGCTTGCGCTGCCGGTATCTGGAAACTCATCGAGCCAGGTAAGGAGTAAGGCTTTTGTTTACAGTTTACAGTTTACGGTTTACAGATGATTACTTCTATAGGGAGATTCAACCCCTCTGTCATATCATCTGTAAACTGTAAACCGTAAACCGTAAATAAAGAAACATTCTTTTCTTAATTTTGTCGAAGAATAAAAAAAATAATTCTATTAACTGTTAAATCTTATCTATTTCTCTTGGATATTTCCGATAAACTCCGTACCTTTGTCGTCGTATTAGACGAATTGAATAGTAATATTGGAGTTTATGAAGAAGATTGTGTTATTAGTAGGTGTCATGTTCTTAGGGGCTGCTCATATGTCAGCCCAGAAGAGTTGGACCCTTCAGGACTGTATCGACTATGCCCTTGAGAATAATATCACGCTGAAGAAGTCGCAGTTGCAGAAGCAGAGTGCGTCAGAGGATCTGAAAGGAGCCAAGGCCGCCTTACTGCCAACTGTCAATGCCTCTACCAACCAAAGCCTGGGCTATCAGCCCTGGAAGGATACGGGCATGTCGTATGTCACCAATGGTACGGTGAACACCAAGGTGGACAAGACCTCCTACAATGGTTCCTATTCGTTGAATGGTCAGTGGACTGTCTGGAATGGTGGGCGTAATACCAATACGGTAAAACTGGACCGTCTGGCAGAACAGGAAGCAGAACTCTCTACCCGTGAGACGGCTAATAGCATCCAGGAGCGTATCGCCCAGATCTACGCCCAGATACTCTATCTCGACGAGAGCGTGAGGGTGGACGAGCAGATGCTCGAGACCAGTAAGAAGAATGAGGAGCGTGGCCAGGAGATGGTGAATGTCGGGAAGATGTCGAAGGCAGACCTCGCCCAACTGACGGCTCAGCGTGCCAATGACGAATATAGTATTGTGGAGACGCGGAGCCAGTTGCTGAACTATAAACTGCAACTGAAACAGTTGTTGGAGATTACTGACGAGACACCATTCGATGTGGCTGTCCCAGAGATTCCAGAAGAGCGTATCCTGGCTGAGATTCCCGCCTTGCAGGCAGTCTATGAAGAGGCCCTGTTGAGTCGCCCGGAGATCGAGCGTTCGCAGTTAGCCGTCAAAGGCAGTGAGGTGAGTGTCAATATCGCCAAGGCCGGATGGATGCCGAATGTAAGTCTCACGGGTGGAGTCACTACCTCTACGAACTCACTAAGCAGCAGTGGTTGGGGGTCACAATTCAAGAGCAATGTGAATACGCAGTTGGGAGTGGGTGTGAGTGTGCCTATCTATGACGGCCGCTCTACGAAGACGGCTGTCAACAAGGCCAAGATACAGCAGTTGCAGGCACAGTTGGACTTGCAGGATCTGCAGAAGACGCTCTATACCGACATCCAGCAGTACTGGCTGAATGCCGTGACAAATCAGGAAAAGTATAAGGCTGCTACGAGCAGTGTGGAAAGTGCCCAGCAGAGTTACGACTTGTTGTCTGAACAGTTCCGGCTAGGACTGAAGAATATTGTTGAACTGCTGACAGGCAAGAATAATCTGCTCTCTGCCCAGCAGAATCAGTTGCAGTCTAAGTATCAGACCATCTATAACCAGCAGATGCTGGATTTCTATCAGACAGGGGAAATAAGATGAATATTTTGTTTACGGTTTACAGTTTACAGTTTACTGATGAAATGACTGGAGACTGTTCTGCCGCAGAGGTAATCATCTGTAAACCGTAAACTGTAAACCGTAAACAATAAAAACAAAGTATATGAAAAAGATCGGAAAGAAAGGTTGGATCGCTATCGGCGTGATTGCCGTGGTCCTGATGGCATGGTTCTTCATGCGTGGTGGGAAGAAAGAGGAGAAGATAACGTTTGAGACCGCAAAGGTGGAGAACACGAGCATCCATACCAGTATCACTGCTACGGGCACCATTGAACCTGTGACCTCAGTGACTGTTGGTACACAGGTCTCAGGTATCGTCAGCCATCTCTATGTGGACTATAACTCTGTGGTAAAGAAAGGTCAGGTCATTGCAGAACTCGATCGTACAAACCTGATCAGCGAACTGAATACGTCGAAGGCCAATCTCTCCAGTGCCCAGAGTTCTGCCGCTTATGAACTGGCGAATTATAATAGGTATAAGACTCTTTATGAGAAAGGACTCGTGAGTGCTGACGAGTATGAGAGTGCCCAGTTGTCTTATCTGAAGGCCAAGGAACAGGTGAACACCTCTCGCGAGAGTGTGCAGAAGGCTCAGACGAACCTAGGCTATGCCACCATCACCTCGCCTATTGACGGCGTCATCCTCTCTAAGTCGGTGGAGGAAGGTCAGACGGTGGCTGCCTCGTTCAACACTCCAGAACTCTTCGTCATCGCCCAGGACTTGACAGATATGCGCGTGATTGCTGATATCGATGAGGCTGATATAGGTGGCGTGAAGGAAGGCCAGCGTGTCAGTTTTACTGTTGATGCCTTCCCGGAGGATAAGTTCGATGGTACGGTGACACAGGTGCGTCAGGAAGCCAAGACGGAGAGCAATGTCGTCACTTATGAGGTGGTGATCTCAGCACCTAATGCCGACCTGAAACTGAAGCCGGGACTCACAGCCAACGTAACTATCTTCACGATGGAGAAGGACAATGTACTCGCCGTGCCAGCCAAGGCCCTACGCTTCCATCCCAGCGAGGCCGTCTTGCAGAAGGGTGAGAGTATTAGCGACTGTGAGGGTGATTATAAACTTTGGACGAAGGAAGGAACAGTATTTAAGGCCCACAAAGTGGAGGTGGGCACTAGCAATGGTGTCATGACAGAGATTCTCTCAGGCATCTCCGCTGGTACGGAAGTGCTTTCTGATTTTGAGGTTTCCGGAGGTGCTGCTCCAGAGATGAATCAACAGGGCGGTAACCCCTTCATGCCACGTCCGAGAAATAACCGCAACGGACAAGGTGGAAACGCTAATGGCAGCGGTAACGCCTCCCGAAGATAAAATAGCATGTAAAAATATGGATGAAAGAAAAGTAGTTATAGAACTGCAGAATGTGAAGCGCTACTTCCAGGTGGGCTCTGAAACGGTGAAGGCTCTTCGTGGCGTCTCATTCAAGATCTATGAAGGCGAATTCGTCACTATCCAGGGCACCTCAGGCTCTGGCAAGTCTACGCTTCTGAACCAACTCGGCTGCCTCGACACCCCCACCTCGGGTGAGTACTTCCTCGACGGAATATCAGTACGGACCATGTCGAAGTCGCAGCGCGCCCATCTCCGTAACAGAAAGATCGGCTTCGTGTTCCAGAACTACAATCTGTTGGCAAAGACGACGGCAGTAGAAAATGTGGAGTTGCCCTTGATGTATAATTCAGCGTATAGCGCTACTGAGCGAAAGGCGAAGGCCATCAGGGCTTTGGAGGCCGTAGGGTTGGGTGATCGCCTGTATCACAAGTCAAATCAGATGTCAGGTGGCCAGATGCAGCGTGTGGCCATTGCCCGTGCCTTGGTGAACGACCCTGCTGTACTCCTCGCCGACGAAGCCACTGGTAACCTCGATACGCGCACCTCCTTCGAGATGCTCGTCCTCTTTCAGGAACTCTATAAGCAAGGGCACACGATCATCTTCGTCACTCATAATCCTGAGATTGCGGAGTATGCCTCTCGTAATATCAACCTGCGTGATGGTAAGATACGCGAGGATACGATCAACACCAATATCAAGTCGGCAGCTGAGGCCCTCGCCAAGTTGCCAGTACCAGTGGATGATTAATTTTGTTTACGGTTCACGGTTTACAGTTTACAGATGAAATGTCTGAAGGCTGTAGTACCGCAAAGGTAATCACCTGTAAACCGTAAACTGTAAACAACAAAAAAGAATGAATATACTGAATCTTTTCAAAGTAAGCCTGCGGGCGGTGGCGAGCAACAAGATGCGCTCCTTCCTCTCGATGCTGGGTATCATTATCGGTGTGGCGGCTGTCATCATTATGATGAGCATTGGCCAGGGTTCCAAGGAGAGCATCCGCAAGGAACTCTCCACGATGGGTACCAACCTGCTGACTATCCGTCCTGGTGCTGACATGCGGGGTGGCGTACGTCAGGACCCCTCCAGTATGCAGACGTTGAAGATGGCTGACTATGAGCGCATCATGCGTGAAAAGAAGTTTGTGACGAAGGTGTCGCCAGAGGTGACAGCCAGCGGACAGGCTATCTATGGCAATAATAATACGAATGCCTCCATGTATGGTGAGAGTATCGATTACCTCGACATCAAGCAGTGGCCTGTGGAAGAAGGAGAATGCTTCACTGAGGAAGACATCAGGAAGGCCGCCAAGGTGGTGGTGGTAGGTACTACCATCGTCAAGGATCTCTTTGGCGAGGGTGTCGATCCTATTGGCAAGACCATCCGTTTCAAGAGCATCCCCATGCGTATCATAGGCGTGCTGAAGTCGAAAGGCTATAACTCTTGGGGAATGGACCAGGACAATGTGATTATTGCCCCCTATACGACTGTGATGAAACGTATTGCAGCCCAGACGTATTTTTCCAGTATTGTCTGCTCGGCAGTGACGGAGGAACTCTCTGATGCAGCCATCGAGGAACTGACACAGATCCTGCGTGACAACCACAAGTTGAAAGAGGATGCCGAAGACGATTTTACGATCCGATCTCAAGCGGAGATGATGGAGACGATGTCGTCGACGATGGACACAGTGACGATTATCTTGGTGGTGGCAGCAGCCTTCTCACTGCTCGTGGCTGGTATTGGTATTATGAACATTATGCTCGTCTCGGTGACGGAGCGTACGAAGGAAATCGGCCTCCGCATGGCCGTTGGAGCCACAGGCCCCGTTATTTCCCTGCAGTTCCTCATTGAGTCGGTGCTTATCTCTGTGACGGGAGGACTGATAGGTGTGCTTGTCGGGTGTGGGGCGAGTGCTGCTGTCTCGGCCGTTGGCATGCCGTCGAGCGTGCCTGCATGGAGCATCTATGTGTCGTTCCTCGTCTGTGTGTTTATAGGTGTGCTCTTCGGCTATATCCCTGCACAGAAGGCAGCCAATATGGATCCGATAGAAGCCATCCGTCATGAGTAAGAATTAAATCAGGTTGAAGAGGTTATGGTGATAGACAGAAGACTGAAAGTATTTATACACATCGTTTTTTGGACGTTTATGTTCCTGTCGCCCATGCAGTACATGAGGGGCACGGGTATGTCGATGCTCCAGTATCTGATGAACTGTATGCCGTCGCTATTGCTGATGGTAGTGTTCTATGCGAACTATAAGTGGCTGACGTATAAGTATTTCGTGGCAGGCAAACATCGCTATTATACGATGATCAACTTTGTTATGATCATCAGTTTTGCTATCTTCTTGCATTATTGGATGGATTTCACCCGCGAACTGTTCCAGCCGTCAGGAAGACTCACTCGTACACCTGATACACTTGATGACTTCTTGTCCTTTATCCGTGACTGTGCTAACTTCTGCATCTTTGCCACGGCTGCCACCTGCATATCGCTGGCCCAACAGTGGTATTGGGCAGACACCGCCCTGAAGGCTGCCGAGGCTGCAAGGGTTGCTGCGGAACTGGGAAACCTGCGCTCGCAAATCAATCCTCACTTTCTGCTCAATACGCTGAATAATATCTATGCGCTGACAGCCATCGATCAGACAAGGGCGCAGAATGCCATTCAGAAGTTGTCGGAACTGCTGCGCCACATGCTCTACGAAAACCATGAGCAACTGGTGCCGCTTGGCGACGAAGTGCAGTTTCTCGAAAACTATGTCAGCCTGATGAAGATCCGCCTCTCGTCCAGTGTCGATGTACGCTTCGACTATGAACCTGCCGATCCCGTGCCGAAAGTGTCACCCCTGATTGGTATCTCGCTGGTTGAGAATGCTTTCAAGCATGGTATCAGCCCCACGGAACCGAGTTTCGTACATATTCGAATTGCTGTCGAAGGCACGAAAGTGCACATCGACATAAAGAACTCCAACCATCCGAAGACCGATAGCGACCATAGTGGTCACGGTATCGGCCTTCAGCAGGTGCAGCAACGTCTCGACCTTTCCTATGCCAACAAGTATGAGTGGCACCATGGTGTCAGTCCTGACGGAAAGGTATATACATCATCCATCACTTTAGAAACACAAACTTAACCCATTCAGACAATGACCATCTCATGTGCCATTATCGACGACGAGCCCTTAGCAGCGGGCTTGCTTGAGAGTTACGCCAAAAAGACTCCTTTCCTGGAACTCATTGGAACCTACAACAGTGCCATCATGGCGATGAAGGACCTGCGCGATAACCCTGCCCAGTTACTCTTGCTCGACATCCAGATGCCTGAACTCAGCGGCATCGAGTTTGCCAAGATCCTACCCAAGGAAACGCGTATCATCTTCACGACGGCTTTCCCGCAGTATGCTGTCGAAGGCTATAAGGTCGATGCTCTCGACTATCTCCTGAAGCCGGTCTCGTACGAAGACTTCCTCAAGTCCACTGGCAAAGCCCTGGACTGGTTCTCTGTCGTCCAGCGACAAGACGCCTATCGGCGCGACCGCTTCATGTTTGTCAAAACCGACTACAAACTGCAGCGCGTCAATCTCGATGACATCCTCTACATAGAGGGCCTGAAAGACTATGTGCGCTTCTACCTGAAAGACGGACAGCGCATCATGTCGCTCATGTCGATGAAGAAACTCGAGGAGTATCTGCCAAAGCCAGAGTTCCTGCGCACCCATCGCTCCTACATCGTCCACATGTCGGAGACTCCCCTCGTGGACCGCTTCCGTATCGTCTTCGGCGAGGAGTATATCCCCATCTCCGAGAATTATAAGGACGAGGTGCAGAACTACTTCGATATGCATACGCTGGTATAGGGAACAGACACGAGGAAGAAAAGCCGTAAAGGTGAGAAAGTGAAAGGTGCGTTTTGCAAAACGTCATGCCGTAACGGCTTGATGTGCAAATAAATATTAAAAAAACGACTCTCAAGCCAAATCTCCTACCTCTTTCCTCTTTCCTCTTTCCTCTTTTTCGTATCTTTGCACTCGCTAAGATAATTATTCATTCTTTAAAATTATAATTAAATATGGTAAACTACAAGGAATTAGGTCTCGTCAATACTCGCGAGATGTTCAAGAGAGCAGTAGCCGGTGGCTATGCTATCCCCGCCTTCAACTTCAACACGATGGAGCAGATGCAGGCTATCGTTCAGGCTGCTGTTGAGACAAAGTCGCCCGTTATCATGCAGGTGTCTAAGGGTGCCCGTAACTATGCTAACGCTACCATTCTCCGCTATATGGCCGAGGGTGCCGTCGCATATGCCAAGGAACTGGGTTGTGAGCATCCCGAGATTGTGCTGCACCTCGATCATGGTGACAGTTTCGAACTCTGTAAGGACTGTATCGACATGGGCTTCTCTTCAGTGATGTACGATGGTTCTTCACTGCCCTACGAGGAGAATATCAAGATTTCTCGTCAGGTGGTGGAGTATGCCCACAAGTACGACGTGACAGTAGAGTGCGAACTCGGTGTGCTCGCTGGTGTTGAGGACGAGGTTGTGGCTGAGGAGTCTCACTACACCAAGCCCGAAGAGGTCATCGACTTCTCTACCCGCACAGGCTGCGACTCGCTGGCCATCTCTATCGGCACCTCTCACGGCGCTTACAAGTTCAAGCCCGAGCAGTGCACCCGCGACCCGAAGACTGGCAAACTCGTTCCCCCGCCACTCGCATTCGACGTGCTCCATGAGATCGAGAAGAAACTTCCCGGATTCCCCATCGTGCTCCACGGATCTTCTTCAGTACCTCAGGACGAGGTGGACACCATCAACAAGTACGGCGGTAACCTGCCCGATGCAGTTGGTATCCCCGAGGAGCAACTTCGTGAGGCCTCAAAGAGCGCTGTCTGCAAGATCAACATCGACTCAGACTCTCGTCTGGCTATGACCGCTGCCGTGCGTAAGTATTTGGCTGAGAACCCCGCTCACTTCGATCCTCGTCAGTATCTGAAGCCTGCTCGCGAGAATATGAAGAAGATGTACATCCACAAGATTGTCGATGTGCTCGGATCTGACGGCAAACTCGCCCAGTAAGCGACATTGCTTCAGTTGATATCCAGGCGAGGGATTCCCAATAGGGAGTTCCTCGCTTGTTTCTTTTGAACCTGGCAGGTCTTATCTCTTATCTTGGAAGTTCGGCGTCCAGTCGCTCGATGGCGCCAGAGAGCGGATCGAGAAGGAGGCGCGTAGTATAGCGTTTGTTGAAGAGCGCACCGCTGAGCAGTTCGACGTTTCCGAACTGTCCAGCGGGGAATTCGCTGGCCAAGATGGCTTGTTGGCTGTCGGAAATGGTAGTGCGCAAGCGTCCTGGGATGTTGACATAGATGCCGTAGACGGGCTTCTGTTTCTTCTTGGGATCGACGGGCTCTGGCTCTGGAACGGTCTTGAGGTTCTCTATACTTATATAATAAGGTACGCCCGCGAGGTCGTCACTGTCGACGAGGCCAAATTTTTGCGAGAAGCGGAAGAGCACTTTGCGGCTGATGTTCTTGGCAGGAACGATGGTGAAGGTCTGTTCCATCGTGTCCCGATCATAGGTCCCGATGAAGAGGGAGGTGAGGGCGCGATCCTGCAAGTCGAGTTGGTTGAGCATGAGGCGCAACTGGTCTCCGTCCTTGGGCATGTTGTCTGCCTGTCCGCGAACGAGTAGGTTGCGGCTCTCGCGTATCTCGTAGATGTCCTGTGCGGTCAGTTCTGCCATCTTTGCGGTGCTGCCTGCGGCCAGTGTCTCCTCATTCATGTACTGGCGGGGGTTGATTTTGGGAGTGGTGGGTAAGATGGTTGAGCCTTGAGCATTCTCCTTCAGCCTTCCATCATCCATCATCCGCTCTTCGGTATTGATTGCCTGCAGGATGCCGTCGACAGAGAGGCGGATGTTGGCGGCGACAGTCTTGGCGTCGAACTTCACGGCATAGCGCTTGGAGGTGTCGGCCACGGCGACGGCCTGCTGGCGGATGGCGGTGATGCGGTAACTGACTGATGGAGTGGGGGATACACCCTTGATGCGCAGATAGCGCTCAGAATACTGGCAGAAGTCGCCTGGGGTATAGGTGGTCTTCTCGACGGTGACGGTGACAGCGATGGCGGTCTTGGGGAGAAAATAGACGGCTCCCTCGGTGGTGACGCCTGGCTGATAAAGGCTGCTCACGGTCTGAGAAAAGGCAATGAGGTGAAATAGCGGAAGGGCGAAGAGCAGCAATGCTCGCTGATGCATTTTGTTAATCATCTGTAAACTGTAAACCGTAATCTGTAAACTAAAATTCTTCCCTACTCGTTAATCCGTTTGAAAGCGTAGGGAAGATACTGTATGAGGTCGCTGGCGATGACGCTCTCCTGACCTAATTCCTTGGCGGCGATGTCGCCAGCGAGGCCGTGCAGGTACATTCCCACGATACAGGCATCCTCTTGCTTGTAGCCACGAGCGAGCAGTCCGGTGATGATGCCTGTGAGTACGTCGCCGCTGCCAGCGGTGGCCATGCCGGCATTGCCAGTGGTGTTGAATACGATATGCCCGTCGGGCAGGCAGAGTGAGGTGTGGTGACCCTTGAGCATCACGTAGGCCTGCAGGCGCTCTGCCAGGTCGCGGGCCTTCATCAGGCGCTCGAAACTGTCGCCGCTTGGACCTTCGAGACGGTCGAACTCCTTGGGGTGGGGTGTCATGATGATACCCTTGGGCAACTGCTGGAGCCATGCACGGTGGTTGGCGAGGATATTGATGGCATCGGCATCGGCAACCAGTGGGCATTGGGTACGCCGCAACTGGGCTATGATGGCAATGGCCGTCTGTTCGCTCGTGCCCAATCCTGGACCAATGCCGACAGCCTTGAAGTCTTCGGTGTCGACGGCCTCGGAGAAGGTTGTCTCCTCACGGTCGAACTGCAACACTGCCTCAGGCACGCTGATCTGCATGATGAGGTGGTTGCGCTTAGGGGTATGGGTGGTGACACGCCCTGCTCCCACCCGCAGACAGGCCTTGGTGGCCAGGACGGCAGCCCCGCCCATGCCATAACTGCCCGCAATGATGAGGGCATTGCCCATCTTGCCTTTGTGGGCAAAGGGGTCGCGCGGCAGTAGTCTGTTCCTGACGTCGCTCTCCTCCAGTAGAGTGTAATTGGCATCAATTTTCTCAATGCCTTCCTTGCTGAGTCGGATGTCAAGTACTTTCAGTTGTCCGATGAACTGCTGGTTCTCGGCAAAGAGGAAAGAGAGTTTCTGGTGCTGGAGTGTGAGTGTCATGTCGGCGCGGATGATATTTGCGCGGACATTATAGGTGTTGTCCTCTGTCATAAGGCCAGAGGGAATGTCGATGCTGACTACCTTAGACGGCGAGGCGTTGATGTATTTCACTAATGAAGAAAAGCCGCCTGCCAAGGGCTTATTCAGCCCTGAGCCGAAGAGACCGTCTACGACGAGCGTATCGCCATCGAGTTGTGGGGGCTCGAACTCCTGGATCACTTCGACGAGAGCCTTCGGCTTCTTCTCCAGCAGTCGCTTCTTGTTGGCAGCGCAGTCTTCGGAGAGATGGCCCTGAATGTTGAACAGGTAGGTCGTGACATCGTAGTTGCGTTCGAGTAGCAGACGGGCCACGGCGAGTGCGTCGCCACCATTGTTGCCTGGTCCGGCAAAGACGATGACGCGTGTGGCACTGTTCCACACATCAGTAATGGCCTGGGTGATGGCCTTGGCTGCACGCTCCATCAGGTCGATAGACTTGACAGGCTCGTTCTCAATCGTATATTTGTCCAGTTCGTGGATCTGGGCACTCGTAAAAATCTTCATAATGGTGCAAAGGTAGGAAAAAGATTTGGTGATTCCAAAAAAAATACGTACTTTTGCACAAAAATTAGTGAAATAGCCCTATGGATAGTATTCGAATCAAGGACAAATGCTTTCGTATCTCCCTCTCCGAGACGGAAATCAAACAGCGTGTGAAGTCACTGGCAGAAGAGATGAGCCGCGATCTGGAAGGCAAGAACCCGCTCTTCTTGGCAGTACTCAACGGCTCATTTATCTTTGCTGCAGACCTCATCCGTGAGATGACCATCCCCTGTGAGATATCGTTTGTGAAGTTAGCATCCTATCAAGGGACCACCTCCACTGGTAAGATTCATGAAGTGATAGGTATTAATGAAGACCTGAGCGGACGTACGGTGGTTATCATTGAGGATATCGTGGAGAGTGGTCAGACGATGAAACGGATGATCGAGCAGATTGGTACGAGAAACCCAGCCTCAGTGCAGATATGTACGCTGTTCTTCAAGCCGGAAAAACTGAAGGAGAATCTGAATCTGGATTATGTGGCTTTCCGCATCCCTGATGATTTCATCGTGGGCTATGGCCTTGACTATGATCAGGGTGGTCGCGGTCTGAGACATATCTATACAATAGTAGATAATAAGTGATAATTAAAACCAACACCATTAGAAGAATGAAGAATATCGTGATTTTCGGTGCGCCTGGCTCAGGCAAGGGCACACAGAGTGACAAGATGATTGAAAAGTACGGCCTGAACCATATCTCGACAGGCGATGTGCTTCGTGCTGAGATCAAAAAAGGCTCAGAGTTAGGCAAGACCGCTGCGAGTTTTATCGACCAGGGACAGTTGATACCCGACGACTTGATGGTGAGCATCCTGGCCTCGGTCTACGACTCGTTCGGCGACCACAAGGGGGTGATCTTCGATGGCTTCCCCCGTACGATCCCACAGGCAGAGGCGCTGAAGAAGATGCTCGATGAGCGTGGCGACAAAGTGGCTGCGATGATCGAACTCGACGTGCCTGAGGAGGAGTTGATGAAGCGCCTTCTGCTGCGAGGTCAGCAGAGTGGCCGTGCGGATGATAACGAGGAGACTATCAAGAAGCGTCTCGTGGTATATCATTCCCAAACACAACCGCTTATTGAGTGGTACGACAAGGAAGGCATCCATTATCATATCGACGGCCTCGGAGACCTGGACCGTATCTTCGATGATATCTGCAAGGTGATTGACAGTATTTGAGTTGTTTGCAATTTACGGTTTACAGATTACAGTAGATTTGACAGGAAATCGTATTTCCTCAAATGTAATCATCTGTAAACCGTAAACTGTAAACTGTAAACATTTAATATGGAGAGTAATTTCGTTGATTACGTGAAGATTCTGTGTCGCTCAGGTAAGGGCGGCAGGGGGAGCATGCACCTGAAGCATGTGAAATACAATCCCAATGGCGGACCTGACGGCGGCGATGGCGGTAAGGGTGGCAGTGTCATCCTACGAGGCAATCATAACTACTGGACCCTGTTACATCTGAAATATGAGCGTCATATCTTCGCTGAACACGGTGGCAACGGCGGCAAGGATAAGTGCCATGGTACCGACGGTAAAGATGTGTATATCGACGTGCCATGCGGGACGGTGGTCTACAACGCAGAGACAGGTAAGTATGTCTGCGATGTCACCTATGACGGGCAGGAGGTGCTCTTGCTGAAGGGAGGTCGTGGCGGCCTGGGGAATTTCCAGTTCCGTAGTGCTACGAATCAGGCGCCGCGTTATGCACAGCCGGGCGAGCCGATGCAGGAGATGACCATTATCCTCGAACTGAAGTTGCTGGCGGATGTTGGTCTTGTGGGGTTTCCCAATGCCGGCAAGTCGACGCTGGTGTCTTCGCTCTCGAATGCCCGTCCAAAGATAGCCAATTATCCATTCACCACGATGGAACCGTCCCTTGGCATTGTGGGCTATCGAGACAACAAGTCCTTCGTGATGGCCGATATTCCAGGAATCATCGAGGGGGCCTCAGAGGGTAAGGGACTCGGACTGCGATTCCTCCGTCATATTGAGCGTAACTCGCTGCTGTTGTTTATGGTGCCAGGCGATACGGATGACATCAAAAAGGAATACGAGATCCTGCTCAACGAGTTGAAACAATTCAACCCCGAGATGCTTGACAAGCACCGTGTGCTGGCCGTGACGAAGTGTGATCTCCTCGACGAAGAACTCATAGATATGCTCAAGTCTGACCTCTCGTCTCGCAGTGGGGACAGTCCCCTTTGTGAGATTGTCTTCATTTCTGCCGTTACGGGCTTTGGACTGGAGGAACTGAAGGATGTGCTTTGGCGGGAACTGAATGCCGAGAGTAATAAACTGGCTGCAGTGACGGCAGAGGATTCGCTGGTGCATCGTGACAAGGATATGACCCACTTTGCCGAGGAACTGGCTGAAGAGGGAGAGGATGTGGACATCGAATATATCGATGAAGACGAGATAGAAGACCTCGACGACTTCGAATATGAAGAAGATCAAGAAGATGCTTGAGCCGCAACTCCTTTATTATGATATGGCCGAACGTGTGACGGCCTTCAGCAGCAAGCGCCATGGTGGCGTGAGCGAGGGCAGTTTTGCCTCGTTCAACATCAATGCCTATTGTGGTGACAATCCGGAGCATATCGCCCAGAACCGACAGGCGCTTTGCAAACTACTCCAAATCAAGCCAGACCGTCTCATTATGCCCCATCAGGTACATGGCACTGGCGTTACACAAATCAGCAAGACTTTTTTCCTTCTGAATGAAGACATCCGCCACAGTGTCACAGAGGGCATCGATGCGCTTATCACCAATGTGCCAGGTGTTTGTATCGGTGTCTCAACGGCAGACTGTATACCTATTATATTATATGACCCCCAGCATCATGCCGCAGGGGTGGTGCATAGTGGTTGGCGCGGCACGGTGGCCGATATTGTCGAGGCGGCAGTCGCCTCGATGGTAAGATCATATCATTCAAGGCCAGATGGTCTATTGGCGGTAATAGGTCCGGGCATCTCACGTCGCAACTTCGAGGTGGGCGACGAGGTGTATGAGGCCTTTTCCGTGGCAGGCTATCCCATGGATGCCATTGCCGAACGGAAAGAAAAATGGCACATCGACCTGCCGAAGTGTTGCCAACTGCAATTAGAAACAGTAGGTATTCTTTCAGCGAATATACATATGACAGATATCTGCACCTACGATCAGTCGGACGATTATTTCTCGGCTCGAAAGTTGGGCACCTCATCGGGGCGAATCTTTACAGGAATTGTCCTAAGATAACAAATCGCAAGTATTGTTCACTTTTATTAAAAAAAGTCCCTTAATTATATCTTTGTCTCAATTCTTTTTCTTAACTTTGCAGCGAAAATTGAAATCAGTCGTTTTACGACATATTAATTAATTAATTACATAACCAAGATTTTATGCAGAAAAGATTGTTTTTGCTGGTTGTTACATTGCTGACACTTTCGTTGTCAGCCGTAGCACAGGTGACGACTTCTGGTATCAATGGTATTGTGACCGCCAATAACGAGGAAGTTATCGGCGCCACAATCACTGCGAAGCACGTTCCTTCAGGAGCGATTTATCGCGCTGTTACCAACGTGAATGGACGCTACACCATCACAGGTATGCGTAGTGGTGGCCCTTATGAAGTCGAGGTTTCTTACATTGGTTATCAGACGAAGAAATTCACTGAGATCCAATTGGCCCTCGGTCAGAACACTGTTATCGACGTAATCCTCTCTGAGGGCAGTGAGATGCTACAGGAGGTGGAGATCGTTGCTGCTGCACGTAACACGATGCGCTCCGACCGTTCTGGTGCTGTGACAAACTTGAATGGTGCCCAGATGGCTGCCATTCCTACAGTAGGTCGTAGCATGACGGACATCATGAAGATGACCCCGCAGAGTAGTTCTGCCAGCGGTATGGCTATCGGTGGTGGTAACTATCGTCAGTCGAGTGTTACCGTCGATGGTGCTTCGTTCAACAATGCCTTTGGTCTGGGGTCCAGCCCACTGCCTGGTGGTGGCACACCTATCTCACTCGACGCTCTTGATCAAATGACTATCTCCATCACACCGTATGACGTTCGTCAGAGTGGTTTTACTGGTGGTGGCATCAATGCCGTTACAAAGAGTGGTACCAACGAGTTCAAGGGCAGTGCCTATACCTATCTCACCAGCACCTCATTGAAGGGTAACCGTGTTGGTAATACCGTCTTCAATGTCGACGATGGTCACACCAATACTTATGGTGCCACGCTCGGAGGCCCGATCATCAAGGATAAACTGTTCTTCTTCGTCAATGGTGAATATGAGGATAATGTGATAGCTGGTCCTGTGGCTCGTGCCGGTGAAGGCGGCTCAACATATTCCAACACTGCCCGCCGTCCGCAGTTGGGCGAACTCGAGAGTTTGTCTTCATATCTGGGTAAGACCTATGGCCTGACTACTGGTCCCTGGCAAGGTTATAACGTGGAGACTCCTGCCTTCCGCATCCTTGCCCGTCTGGACTGGAACATTAATGAGAACCATAAGTTCAATGTTCGCTTCACGAAGTCTAACCGTAAGAGTTCAAGTCCTGCTTCGGCTTCACGTTCTGTTCCTTCCAACAGATCTAACGATATCTATGGCGGTAGCCAGAATGATTACGGAAGTAATACCAACTATGGCATGAGTTCACTCTCCAGCCGTTATTATGCAGAGTATAAGTTTACCTCTATAGCAGCCGAGTTAAACTCTAAGTTCGGTAAGATTAATAATACTCTTCGTGGTACATATTCTTTCCAGGATCAGCCTCGTTCTACTGAGTACAACGATGCCGCTCCTGTGGTGGAGATTGTGATGAACGATGGCCAGGAACACTTCCCCAGTTGGGCTTACACTGGTGATATCTTCACTTACGGCAACCTGGCACAGACGAAGACAACTGTTATCACTGACGAGATGAACGTAACTCTCGGTAAGCATAACCTCTTTGCTGGTCTTCAGTTCGAGCATAACTTCGCTGCCAACGGCTATGCACAGGCTGCAGCCGGTTACTATACTTTCGAGGCTACACCCGAGGAGGCTGCCGCTGGAGATTGGGCTTCGGTCTTCGGACGCGGTCCACGTACCTTTGGTATCACATATGGCAACAATGCTGCCCACTCGATGTTTACCTCTGAGATGAGTACCAACCAGTGGTCACTCTACATACAGGATAACATCAGTTGGAGCGAACGCTTCCGTATGTCTATCGGTGCTCGTTTTGAGTTGCCTTCTTATCCTTCATTGAAGGACAACTATAATGATGATTATTATAAACTCGACTTTGGTGGACGTCACTTCCGCACGGATAACGTCCCCAATTCCAGCGTCAGTTTCTCACCGCGTATAGGTTTCAACTACGACCTTACTGGCGACCGTAAGTACATCCTCCGTGGTGGTACGGGTCTCTTTGTTGGCCGTATGCCCTTCGTATGGCTCGTCTCTGCAGTAGGCAACTCTGGAATGGGTCAGACCTCGTACTGGGCTGTGCAGTCCAAGGGCGACAAAGTACCCTCGTTCACGATGAGTCAGGAGGATATGCTTAAGCAGATTGGTGCAACCAGTTCTACGTCTATCCCCAGCAGCCCCACCATTCTGAGTGAGGATCTTCGCATGCCGAAGACTTGGAAGGCTTCGTTGGCTTTCGATGCCAAACTGCCTTACGACATCGACTTCACCGTTGAAGGTATCTATAACTGGGATTTGAATCCTGTGGTTGTATCTAATGCCAATGTATACTGGGATGGCACTTCTACTATTGACCTCGGTCATGGCGATATCCGTCACAAGATGTCTACTTATCAGAAGCAGAGTGCTTACTTGCTGGAGAATGCTGGTTCCAAAGCGTACTATGCTTCTCTGAGTTTCCAACTGCACAAGTCATTTGACTTCGGTCTCGACCTGAATGCCAGTTACACCCTCTCCAAGGCAAAGAGCTATACCGAGGGTATCGGTGACCAGGTGTCATCAGCATACAACAACTATCGTAACTCCATCCAGGCTGTCAATGACAACGAAACAGGTTACGCTACCTATGTGGCTCCTAACCGTCTGCTTGTCTCTGCCAGTTACAAATTGCAGGAGTCGAAGAATAGCAGTTCTACATTCAGCCTCGTCTGGGATGCTTATCAGTATGGTTACCTTGGAAACTATTCCTACAGCCGCTACTCGTATATCTTCACCAGCAACGTCAACAACGACCCGTCTGCTCCTGGTAACCTGATTTACGTACCTGCTTCGCGTCAGGAACTGAACAATTGGGACTTCAAGGAGGGTAAAGTCGGTGGTGAGACATATACTGCTGATATGCAGCGTGACGACTTCTGGACCTTCATCCAGCAAGATGACTACTTGAAAGATCATACAGGTCAGTATGCTGAGCGCGGCGGCGCCAAGATGCCTTGGCACCATCAACTCGATTTCCGTTACATGCGTGACATGAGTTTCAAGGTTGGCAAGACTAAGCACGCTCTGCAGTTGGGCCTCGACATCGAGAACCTGTTGAATTTCTTCTGCAAGGACTGGGGACTCTACAAGCAGATTACGGGTAATAACCTGCTGACTTATGATACTAAGAACAATCAGTATCAGTATAACCTCGTAAATGGTTCGCGGCATACCTCGACTACTCAGAATTATGAGTCGACGGCTTCCACTTACCGCATCATGTTCACGATCCGTTATCTGTTTAACTAATTGTTAAAGGATCAGAAAAATAAAATCCCTGCTATCCAGCGGGGATTTTATTTGTTCGTCTTTGGCTTCTTTTGTATCTTAGCAGTCACATTCGCAATCGACGATGTTCATACCTAAGCACAATCTGTTTTATCAGCAGAAATATATTTCGCCATACGTCAATGCGGCGCTTCAGGTGGTCTCTTTCATGGCCCACCTCGCTGCTGCTTTTTTGATCGTCAGTGCGACATTGGAGTTTGGCTTTGAACTGACAGACCGATTGAAAAGTGAACTCAATTGGCTTTATTTCGGTGTATGGATAACGTTCCTGGTGGATCGTATTAGCCATCTGATACTAAAGAAAGGGGATTACTGGAAGTCGAAATACAGTTTCTGGGGGTGGGGCATCAATGGCCTTTTGGCTTTGACGCTGCTGCCCATCATCGTCAAATCATTGGGTATTGACGACAGCGCCGGACTGATGAGTGTCTTGGATAATCAGACTTTTCACCTTTTGGTGCTATTCGTGATATCTGTTATCGACCTTTCCAATGCAGTGATAAGTTCGCTAGGCCGGAAGTTGAACCCGGCCCTGATGATGGCCGTCAGTTTTCTCTTCATAATACTGGTGGGTTCGGGCCTTCGATATCGATCGCGTGCTTATTCCTGAAGAGCGAGCAGCGCGCGACTTGGTGCGCAGGATGGAACTCGGCATAAAGACCTCGCTGTTTCGTGTCGATGAGAAAAATGGTGTCTTTATGTTTTGCATCCCCCAAGCCTTTATCGGCCAGAAACTCGGCGACCTGCATCTCTATGAGGAGTTTGGCTTGAAAGTTATTGCCGTAAAGCAGGTGGGCAAGACCATCAACAGCCTTGGTATCGCCTATAATGAGGCGGCAGTGGCTGAGAATGTGGAGGACGGCCTTATCCTGCAGGCTGAGGATGAATTGGTGTGCTATGGTAAGGAGTCCGACTTCAGGAAATTCTGCAGAATGCAATAGATATCAATGAAATATCCCTCAGACCGTGATGGATCTGAGGGATTGATTCTGTAGGGACACCCGGAATCCTTCTTATAAAATCGGACAAAATTGTTTAAAAACGAGTGAGGATTAAATATATTGATTATCAGGTAGTTATGTATATTTTGTAATTTCTTAAAATCTCTTAAATTTGCATTAGACCCCAAACAATCCGAATTTTTTCCGAATTTTTTTAGAAATATTCGGAGATTATTCGGAGATATTTTTTTATCTTTGCAACCGAAACCAAATTATAATTGTTATGGCAAAGATAGAATACAGACTTTCAAAGAAGATTCTCACAGATTCAGGCAGAAGTGAGATTGTGATCCAATTGTCCCATCAGCATCTTAACATGAGGGCAAAGAGCGAGGTGTTTGTTAATCCTTCATTCTTTGAGTTCAACATCGACTGGAGAAAGACAGAGAGGGAGGCCAAGGAATTGGGGGTCAAAGTCAAACGGACGAATGAAACGACTGCCAACATCAAAACGGCTGGAAAACTTGGCTACGTCTTACAAGATTGTGGTGACATCATCATTCGTCAGAGAGTCGAAAACGATGATGTGAAATTCCATAAGGCTCAGAAGAAGAAACTGGAATGCCTGAAAGATTCCATCATGACCCAATTCGAGAAAGCCGACAAGGATTCACTCACAAAGGACTGGCTCAAAGATGTAGTCGACAGATTCAACCATCCTGAAAAATATCAGGTGGTCACGGATGAAGTTAAAAAGACCATTTACGAAATCATTAATGAATACTGCGATTCATCAGACAGGAAGTTGGCCGAGTCTCATACGAAGATGTATCGGGTACTTAGCAGAACAATTGCTCGATATGAAGGTTATGTCAGAGCAACAGACGAAAGCCGCAAAGACTTTGACTTTGACATTGACAAAGTGACCCGTGATGATATAGAAGATTTCTCCGACTATCTGAGGCATGAAGATGAACTGGCAGCAGATAAGCCACGACTCTTTAAACAACTGATATCTAACTATCCTGAAGGTGTTGTCAAGGGACACAACACCATTGAAGGGAGAGGGGAGAACACGGTTGTCAAAATGCGTGCAAGGCTTCGCTCTATCTTCCGTTACTGCAATGTAAGAGGATATACCGACAACAGGCCATTTGAGGGTGTTGTGATTGGTACTGCGAAAGTCGGCACACCTTATTATATTAGCATAGATGAACGTAATCAGATAGCGGACTGTGACCTGAAGGCCGCTTGGGAGGCTATGCCGAAAGATGAGCAACAGAAGACAAGAATGTCAATAGAGACACTGCTGGCACAACGTGACATCTTCGTATTTCAGTGCCTTATTGGTTGCAGAGTCGGAGACCTGTTCAATATGACTGAGTCATATATTCATAATGGGATATTGATATACACTCCAAGAAAGACCAAAGATGAGAGTTCCGAATCGGTTCAGGCGAGAGTTCCACTACATCAGAAGGCTATCAGCCTTATCGACAAATACAGAGGGGTTGATCCTAAAGGCCGAATGTTCCCATTCATATCGCCACAGAGATACAACGATGCCATTAAAGCCATATTCAAGATGGCGGGGGTTGTCCGCAAGGTAGAGGTCAGGAATGCGAGAACAGGAGAGAATGAACTGATTCCCATCAATGAGGTTGCTTCAAGTCACATGGCGAGACGTACCTTTATAGGAAACGCATATTTCAAGGTACATGACCCGAATCTCATTGGGAAAATGTCAGGCCACGTTGAAGGCTCAAAGGCATTTGCAAGGTATCGCAAGATAGAAGATGATACCCTGAAAGAAGTTATTGACTTAATCGGTTAAAAGTATGAAATCATTACTGGCTATTTATAGTTCTATTTTCCAAAAGTGTGAAAATGAGAAAAGTGATCTTAATGATGAAGTTAATCTGATATGTCAGGCTGCAGAGGAATATGTCGAAGAATTGCTAAGTAAGGACAGGTGGATATTTATCATCAAAAAAGATATAGATGATTTAAAAGCATCTTTGCAAATGCGACAGAATTACATTGAGAATCATGATGGGGTAGACAAAAAGACAATTGGCATAGTCGCAAGATATAAATTCGGAATAGATAATTTCCTATTCATGATTTCTCATGAAATGGAGAGATATGGATATTATATTGATGATGTCGAGAATTCACAAATTCAGGAAAAGACCAAATCCCAAATCATTCCTGAGACTGAAATCATTCCTAAGACTGAAATCATTTCTGAGACTGGCAATAATAACGAAGTGAATTATAAAATCTTTGATGGTGTTGAACAAAAATACATTAATACATATAAGAAGTCATTTAATTATGATGAAGATAAATACACATCATTCTTTGTAAAATGCGAAGGAAAGACCCCGTATGAAATAGCGGAAATGCTTTATAACTGCAATGATTTCTATCCTTGTCGAGCGATTAAAGCCGTTTATCATGTTTGTGTTGTGCCGACTATGACAGATGATAATTATATCACTTATGAATCTTTTCTCAACCATTATAAATCAATAGATAATGCACAAGGCTAAAGATAAGAAAGAGTGATGTTTATTCGTTACTCTTTCTTTTTATTTTTAATTGTATGTTTTCATTGGTCTTTCATTAAAACTCCATTTTTCATTATTATTTCACTACCTTTTCATTATCATTTCGCTATCTTTTCAAACGATAACAACGTATTATAAAAAACACTATCTTTGCGCCAAAATAAAATTTAAAGCAAAGGTATGAATTTATCGGAATTATCTAATCTGAGTGCAAATGTTAGCGTTTGCGTGACACTGGCAGACCTTCGGGAATTTGTCGGTGAACTGTTGGCCGAGGCTGCTGCAAAGCCAGTAGTAGAGGATGAAGAAAAGTATCTAACGACTGATGAAGTGTGCGAGATCCTTCATGTATCGAGCAACACTCTTTGGCGATGGAACAAAAGCCAATATCTTTGCCCTGTGAAGATTGGCCGGAAATCCGTGTATAAACTATCAGACGTTAACAATCTTCGACAGGGTAATAATAAATAAGGTACACGTATGAAGAACCAAAATTTTATAATTGTCAACGAACTAATGAACATGGGACTTTCTGATGAGGAAATCCAAGAACGGCTGCAGCGATGGGAGAGGTCACAGGCGGTTGGAGGCACTTACGACATCATTACAGACAGTTATGGAAAAGTCCCACTGCCGGGTGAACTTGAACCGATAGCGGTAGAAATGCCGACTGAAGCCGATATTGACAGAGAAAGAATCCTATCAGGGCTACCACCTTTGAACAACAAAATTAACACTCCTGGACATCATGGAACTGCCGAGGCTGCTGCAGATGGTGAGTTACTTAGAAATAATCATCTGCCAATAGACAATTATGGAAAACTGGCTAAGTCACTAATCAATGAGTTTTCACAAGCATACAAAGCGAATGCTGATATGATAGGTGCTATTGTCCTTTTGATAGTTGGAAGTGCCGCAAATCGAAAGACCACCATCAGGGCATGGAACTACATCAATCGCCCTTGCTTTTGGCTTGCTATTGTCGAAAGGTCAGGCTCAAACAAGAGCGAACCAATGTCAAGACTCATGAAACCTTTGGCCTCAATAAACAAAGACCTTTGCCGAGAGTTTAACAAGGCTTATGCCGATTTTGCTGCAAGCGGTTCAAAAGGAACACCACCAGCACGACAGAAAATCATCATCGCCGATTCAACACCCGAAATCCGATATCAGTTGATGGTGTCAAATGGCTTGGTGCTTGTGCGTGACGAACTAAATGGATTCTTCAAAGACATTGGCAGATATTCATCTTCAGGCGAAGTCGAGAATCTTCTATCTACATGGTCAGGACAAGGCTTTCCAGTTGACAGAGTTTCTGCTGCATCATTTGAAATCGAGAACCCATTTTTAAGCATCATTGGCGGCATTCAACCCAAAGTGATGGCAGAGGCATTTGGCGCAAAGGGATTTGCGGAAAGTGGATTCATACCAAGGTGGCTCTTTGTTGTGCCGACTGATTCAAAAGTTCCGGATTCAGTAAGCGAGCAACTTATTGATAAAGACTTAGAAAATGAATGGTATTCGTTAATCATAAGTCTGTGGCGAATGGAAAGGCGGGAGTTTCGTCTGAGTACTGAGGCAGAACAAGCCTATCAAGGATATATGAAACGTACGTCAGACATTATGAATGCTCCGGATTGCGAAGATGCCATTCGAGCCAATTACGCAAAACTGCGAATCTATTGTCTTCGATTTGCACTCACAATCCATTTACTAAAATATGGTGCAAAGGCAGTTGATGAAGTTGATAGAAAAACTATGGATTCAGCCATTATGACGTGCGATTGTTTCTCCCATTGGAATAGACAAGCCTTGTCTCTTATCAGTGGCTCAGAGGCTAAGAAAAGCCTATCTAATGCGGAAATATTACGCTTGCTCTGTGAGAGATACAATGTGACAAATCAGAGTGAACTTGCAAGGCTCATAAATAAAAGTCAACAATATATTTCAAAAGTGTTAGGAACAACGAATGATGGTTAGAGTGTAGGTTGTGAGGTTGTAGGGTGATTCGCTCAGAATGCCCATAAACAAAGGGGTTTTGGAAGATACAACCTACAACCATACAACCAAAGGCGCAAAAGAGAAAAGTAACAAAAGAGAAATTTTGGCTTCCAGTGGTGGCCTTCGGCCAAGGCAGCAGAGTATAAACAATATAAGACAAACAGATATGGCACATTCAAGACAATACACTAAGATTATGAATTCGCAGCGTTGGCACAATCTCCAATCTGAGATACTGAGAGCCAAGCCTTATTGTGAACGCTGCGAGGCTAAAGGATGGCGAATACCTTCAAAAGTGGTACACCATATCAAGCCGATTGAATCAGGACATTCAATGGATGAGTACGAAAGACTTGCGTATGATCCTGAGAATCTTCAGGCACTGTGTCACCAATGCCATGCAGACATACATAGTAAGGAGTTAGGCAGTTTCAGCAAGGCGGGACGTATCAGAAGGCAGAATGACAGAAACCTCAGATGGGGTAATGACCTGATGAAAAAGTTCATGAAGGCTGATATAGAGAGAACAAAAACGAATCAATAACATTTTAATAATTTGAGTTATGGCTAAACAATTAATCGATTATGAGAAACGGCTACGTGAGATGATCATGCAGCGTAGGAACATTGATGAAGTAGAACCTTGGTTGGAGGCTCAACTGGAGGCTGCTGCGATGAACTGGCAGATGGTGACCAAGTTGCATGAGGAATTGTGCAAAGGCCAGATGTTAAGTTATGAGAACGGCTCTTCAGGTCAGACAAAGGCGGTGGCGAATCCTTTGCTAACGATGTATAAGGAGATGCAGCGCACCCACATAATGCACATGGAGGCACTGGGACTGAACTTTAAGATTCTGCCTAAGAAAATGACAGAGTCCGGCGCAAAGCACGGAGTGGAATCAGATGATCCAATTGTCGAATTCTTGCAAGGTTGCAAATTGAAGTTAGACGAACCTGATCAATGATTAAGGCGAGCAATTATGAAGGCGGGCTATGATTTTTATTTCAGGTCGTTTATTTATCGGAAATCTCATTGCCCTAATGCGAGTTAATACAGATGTGTTCAGAGTTTCATTTTCCCCACCTCACAATTAGCAAGGTACATGGAGTTTCCACCTCGCAATGAATACTAATCCCCACAATTAACAATTTAAATTTTAAGAGTTATGCCAAAAAGAAATTTTATCAAAGTAAAGATTGCACCTGTGCAACCTGACAGATGTATGGACTGCCCATTATTGGGAATCGTACCAAAGCATCAAAGACCTAAAGGAAGTTTGGAGACTTACGTCTGCATCCCAACACGTCATGCCATGACCAGCCGACTAATCCGTTCAAGGGTCAGCGAGGCTGATGCAAAGCATCCAAGACACCGATTCTGTGAAAAGATGTGGGATGCATGGGCGAAGTTGCCAAACAGAGAGTTCATGATGCCAGTCAGGGCATACATTGAGGAACGTCTGCCACTGGAGGCCAGTCTGCAACTGCCTATCATCTTCCATCAAGGCAGAAGAAAAGGAGAGTAGTAAACCACAAACATTATTTTGTACGTATTATAGTAACATTTAAGTTAAATTTTAAATCATTTCAGTTATGAATAAAAGACAGTTTCCAGTTATGGTAAATTACCCTTTCGAGAGCGATCTTAACAGAGCAGCAAGATGGAGGGCTAAGAGTTTTAAATCCGAGGTATATCCGATATTATTTAAATTCGGACTACTGGATGACGAACACGTTCAAAAGTATTTGAACTGTGACACTATGGAGGATATCTACAAGGACGCTCTCCAAAAGAACGCACAGAGTATTTACGCTCTGGAGCAGAAGTTTCTCGTAGAGAATCTAAAGAGCGAGAAAGAGCGTGAGGACGTATGGGGATTTTTGCGGGACGCTAAGAGCGAGGTAAAAAGCCCGAAGGAGAACGGCTTTATCTTCCGTAGAATCCCAGGAAGCGACTATACTTACAAAAATTATGTTTTGAAGGGTATCTCTATCAAGAACCTTGAGTTTATTATCGACGAGAAGGTTTATACCGATATCGCCACGGTCAATCCTACTGACGGACAGAGGGAATGTTACGAAATGATGTCGGAGATATTCGACACCTTCAACAAGTGGAACGCTAAGAGAAAGAAGAACTTTGAGAGTTTTATCGCCAAGGAGAACGGTTTATATGTTCCTAATGTCCGCACGATATTAGGTTTACAATGGCTCCGTAAAAAAGAGAAATCATAATGAGTGATTTAAAATAGATTTACTTGTTTTGTTTCATCTCTCGATTTGAGAATGTGACGAGAGGGGAGGGCTTTCTTCGGGTAAGGTGTCACTCTCCCCTCTTTTTATGTCGGCAATAGTCAGGGGACAATATAGTCTATCATCGAGAAAGAAGGTAGTAAACCACTTACAGCATTTTGTCAGTATGATAGGAAATAAAACTATCAGAAATGACGAGAGCAAAGAGTGAATTAGGTAATGAGTTCTTGACAATTGCCAGCAAGGTCTCAAAAGAGGATAAGGCGAAAATAAAGGCAGTTGCAAGTCTGTTTGGTATGTCTTTTTATGAATTACTGCAAAGTCTTTTACTTGGGATGCTCAGGTACTTTGATATCGGCAGAATTTCCAGATATGAGGACAACTGCATGATGGATGCCCTGTTTGTTGCCATACGTTCATTGCAAGGCTCATACTGTCCTCTTCAAAAGAAGGATAGAGAGAACAGGAAAATTAAGGGCGCTATCCTGTTCGTAGAAGACTCTCCAAAGAACAGGCCGCAATTGCTTTCAGTCAGCATGAATGAGGATGGCCAGATGGTGGAATCATTGAACTTTGATAAGATGGTGTCTGATTTCTTGGGGTGCGTTGATCCTGATGGCCTTCGCAGACTGGACGGTATAAGGAAAGAACTTGGTTATTTCAGCATTACCCACACATTGCATGAGGTCATTATGCAGCGCACAAACACCTATGACGAAGATCAGGAATATATAAAAAAGTTGTTTGAAGATATAAGAATTCAGTCAGGCCAAGCCATTAATGAAGATATTATATATAAAAGAGGTAAAAGGCAGAATGTCGATGAATATACTACCATTACCCCAAGTCAGACCTTCAGAGCCGACATATAAGATGATGCCGGAAATCCCAAACGGCCACCAGTGTATAACAAGATAGTCTTCATTGGATTTGGCAGTTTAAATGGAAATGCGTACCTTTGCACACATATTGTCATAAGACAATTATAATTTTGGTTCAGGGGTGTTTCTTCGAGATGAAGGGACACCCCATTTTGTAACCTCTATATAGCAAAAAAATACATTAAAAATGAACAATCCGAATATTCTCCGAATTTTTTAGGATACGAAAAATCGCAAGTCCTTTTATATCAGGTACTTGCGATTTTTGTCTGTAGGGACACCCGGGCTCGAACCGGGGACCTCTGCAATGTGACTGCAGCGCTCTAAACCAACTGGGCTATGCCCCTATTTCTGCATTTGCGGGTGCAAAGGTAGTACTATTTTTTGAAACTACCAAACAATTCTGTGTTTTTTTGTTAATTATTAATTCTTATTTCTTCTTTCTTCATTAAATGTTGTACCTTTGCAACCAAATTTGCAAATATAACATAATTATGGCACAAGAAGATGTTTTTAAGAAGATCGTAAGCCACTGCAAGGAGTATGGTTTTGTGTTCCCTAGCAGTGAGATCTACGATGGTTTGGGCGCTGTGTATGACTACGGTCAGAACGGTGTGGAGTTGAAGAATAACATTAAGCAGTACTGGTGGAAGGCGATGACGATGCTGCACGAGAATATCGTGGGTATCGACTCGGCCATCTTCATGCACCCCACTATATGGAAGGCTAGCGGACACGTGGATGCCTTTAATGATCCCCTCATTGATAACCGCGACTCGAAGAAGCGCTATCGTGCTGATGTGCTGATAGAGGATCAGATTGCGAAATACGACGAGAAAATCCAAAAGGAGGTCGAGAAAGCCCGCAAACGCTTTGGCGACTCGTTCGACGAGGCTAAGTATCTGGAGACCAGTGAGCGTGTGAAAGAGACAAAGGAGAAGCGTGACGCCCTTCATGCCCGCTATGCGGCAGCCATGCAGGGTCCGGATCTCGACGAACTGAAGCAGATCATCCTCGATGAGGAGATTGTCTGCCCCATCAGCGGAACCCGCAACTGGACGGACGTGCGCCAGTTCAACCTGATGTTCTCCACCGAGATGGGCTCCACGGCCGACGGCTCGATGAAGATCTACCTGCGCCCGGAGACGGCTCAGGGTATCTTCGTGAACTACCTGAACGTGCAGAAGACGGGCCGTATGAAGATCCCCTTCGGCATCGCCCAGATCGGTAAAGCCTTCCGTAACGAGATCGTAGCCCGTCAGTTCATCTTCCGTATGAGAGAGTTCGAGCAGATGGAGATGCAGTTCTTCGTACAGCCCGGCACGGAACTGGAGTGGTTCCCGAAGTGGAAGGAGACCCGTATGAAGTGGCACCAGGCCCTGGGCTTCGGCGCAGAGAACTACCGTTTCCACGACCACGACAAACTGGCTCACTATGCCAATGCTGCTACTGATATCGAATTCAAGATGCCGTTTGGTTTCAAAGAGGTGGAGGGTATTCACAGCCGTACGAACTTCGACCTCTCGCAGCATGAGAAATACTCTGGCAAGAGCATCAAATACTTTGATCCTCAGACCAACGAGAGTTATACCCCGTACGTCATCGAGACCTCCATCGGCGTCGACCGTATGTTCCTGAGCATCATGTGCCACTCCTTCGAGGAGGAGAAACTGGAGAACGGCGAGACCCGTACAGTCCTGAAGTTGCCCGCAGCCTTGGCTCCTGTCAAGTGTGCTGTGATGCCGCTGGTGAAGAAGGACGGTCTGCCCGAGAAGGCCCGCGAAATTATCGACCAACTGAAGTTCCATTTCAATTGTCAGTATGATGAGAAGGACTCTATCGGCAAGCGCTATCGCCGTCAGGACGCCATCGGCACGCCGTACTGCGTTACCGTAGACCACGACACCCTGAATGACGGTTGCGTCACCCTCCGTTTCCGTGATACGATGGAGCAGGAGCGTGTGGCCATCAGCGAACTCAATGGCATTATCGAGGACAAGGTGAGCATTGTGTCATTACTGAAAAAACTTCAGTAAGTAATGGAAGATAAAAGAAGGTATATGATAAAAGAAGATAAAGGAACAAAGAATGAAGGGCGGCGCTGTCTTGCTGAAAGACTATTGTCGTCTGTCTTCTTCTGTCTCCTTTTATCTTCCTCTGTCTCCTTGTTGTCTTGTTCTGAGGAGAACACGGAAGAGGGTGAATACGACAACTGGCAGGTGAAGAACGATGAAATGACGAGTCAGTGGGCTTCCCAGGCTAATAATGGCACCTATAATAAAATCCTGACCTATTCTAAGGATGCTTCGGCTCAGAACCTAAAGAGCAGTGACTACATCTATGTGGAGACACTGACTTCTGGCAGCAGTGCGGAGAGTCCTATATATACGGATACGGTTCGTGTGGCATATCGTGGAAGGCTCCTCCCGTCGAAGACTTACAGTGACGGCTATGTGTTCGACCAGACTTACCTCAAAGATTTTGACTGGCGGACGGCCAATGTGCGCGACTTGGCCGTCTCTGGATTGGTAGATGGTTTCTCGACGGCTCTGATGAACATGCACAGGGGCGACCGTTGGTGTGTCCGTATACCTTATCAGTTAGGGTATGGATCGGTCGCTCAAGGCAGTTCTGTTCCTGCTTATAGTAACTTAGTCTTCGATATTGTCTTGCAGGACTTCTGGCATCCGGGAGAGGTAAAGGGGAAATTCAAGACCCGTTAGTTTTTACACAAAAAGTAAGCCGAAAGTTTTGAACTTTCGGTTTTTTTGTGTATTTTTGCCCCATAAAAACCGATGACTATGCAAAAGTATGCTGACTATATCCGACGAATAGAGATTGACTCGCTCTGGAGCGGTAAGAAACACGTGGTGTGGGAACTGAACCGTCAGGTAAATATTCTGAGCGGCATTAATGGAGTGGGTAAGAGTACGATCCTCAATAAGGTGATTAAGAGTGTGAACACCAATGGTGACATCATCAACCATCTGCTGAAGGGTGTCCATATCGACGTGGAACCTGCTGATGCTACCCATGTGCGCTTCGACATCATCCGCTCCCTCGATTCCCCCATGCTCGACAATGAGACGCTGAACATGGTTGACACCCGCATCCGCTCGGCACTCGACTTCCAACTCTATCATCTGCAGCGCAAGTATCTCGACTATCAGGTGAATATAGGCAACCGTATCATTGAGCAATTGCAGACAGGGCATGCTGATGCTGCTCAGGAACTGTCGAAGAAGAAGACGCGATTCCAGGATATTGTCGACGACCTCTTTACAGATACAGGTAAGAAAATAGTGAGGACGGAAAACGAGATCCGCTTTTCGCAGATCGGGGAGACATTGGTGCCTTATCAGTTATCGAGTGGTGAGAAACAGATTCTGGCTATCCTGCTCACCGTGTTGGTAGAGGACAATCTGCCGTATGTGCTCTTCATGGACGAACCGGAGGTCTCGCTGCATATCGAGTGGCAGAAAAGACTCATCGATCTTTGTCTGGAACTGAATCCTAACGTGCAGATTATCCTGACCACTCATTCGCCTGCCGTCGTCATGAACGGCTGGGTGGATGCTGTTACGGAGGTTTCGGACATAACTATATAATAGTTTATAGTTTAAAGTTTATAGTTGATAGTTGATAACCTGGCAAGCCATTCAGGATGTTGATGAAAAACTCTGCCTATTGAAGTAATCATCTATAAACTATAAACTTTAAACTATAAACAAAAAAGGTAAGAAAGTATGTCGTACCGATTAAAGGATAATATCAATAGCAAGTACTTCGAGGCAGCGAATGCGTTGACATCGAAGAAAGCCCGCCGTAGGATTGTTGCTTATGTCGAGAGTTATGATGATATCTATTTCTGGCGGACAGTGCTTTCTGAGTTCGAGAGCGATAAGCGTTACTTCGAAGTGATGCTGCCTTCGAAGGCAAAGTTGTCACGTGGCAAGAAGTCGGTACTGATGAATTTCCTCAAGGGGGAGCCGCTGGGCAAGGATATGATAGCCTGTGTGGATGCAGATTACGACTATCTGATGGCGGGGGCTACGCCGACATCGAAGAGCATCATTGAGAGTCCTTATGTCTTTCATACTTATGTCTATGCCATCGAGAACTTCCAGTGTTATGCGCCGTCGCTCCACAATGTGTGCGTGGCAGTGGCACTTAACGATCATCGCATCTTCGACTTCCGCGACTATTTCCGCCAGTTCTCCGAAGCCATTTTCCCGCTTTTTGTATGGTCTGTCATGGTGTACCGCAATGGTAACTATCCAAAATTTACCATTACCGACTTCAACCGTATTGCGGATCCTGGCGGCTTTAACATCAATATACCGGCTCCCTCGATAGCAAAGGTGAAACGTAAGGTCTTTACGAAAATCAATGAATTACAGCGGCTGTACCCAGATGCCAAGGAGGAATATCTGGCCACGAAGGAAAGTGTCAAGGCATTGGGCGTGACTCCTCAGACCACCTATTTATATATACAAGGCCACCATTTGTTCGATACCGTCGTGTCGCCCATGCTCACGAAGGTATGTAACCAGTTGCGTCAGGAACGACAAAACGAGATCAGCCAAGCCAAAGCCCCTAGTACACAGAAGCGGAATGAGATGACCTGCTACGAGAACTCTTTGCAGGACATCAAAGTGATGCTCAAGAAGAACAATGGTTATATGACATCAGAGCAATTCCGTCGGATACAGGAGGACATCAGGGGATATTTGGGAGAGTAAACAAAAACTATACATAGGTTTCCAGGAACTTGAGGGTACCCTCGACCTTGACATCCTTGGTGGTTGCAGGCAGCAAGACTGTGTCACCCATTTGAAAAGGAATGGTCTTACCATCGGCAGAAAGTGTGCCTGATCCTTTGACGGCTATCAGGATGACGAAGGAGTCCAACTCGGAGTAGTCTAGTGTCATGGGCTCATTGAGGTCGTAGACGGCTGTGGTGAAGTAGGGACAAGTTACGACTTGTGTGCCTTCGTTCTGCGAAAGTTGGTATTCTGTGCGGTAGTTCGGTAACACCGTGTAGTTGATGCTCTCGGCAGCCTCCTTGGTGTGTAGTTCGCGATAGTTGCCGTTCTTGTCCTTGCGCTTGTAGTCGTAGATGCGGTAGGTGACGTCGGATGTCTGCTGGATCTCTGTTACGAAACAGCCGGCGCCGATGGCGTGGATGCGGCCTGCAGGGATGAAGAACACATCGCCCTCATGTACTTCGTACTGTGCCAGAGCATCAGTGATGGTGTCATGCTCTACCATCTCCTTGTATTGCTCAGGTGTAATCTGCTGCTTCAGTCCATTGTAGAGTTTGGGCTTAGTATTCTCTTCTGATGCACTCCCCAGACAATACCACATCTCTGTTTTTCCACGTTGCTTGCCTTGACGGTGGGCTGTCTCATCTGACGGGTGTACTTGTATCGACAGGTCCTGACAGGCATCGATAAATTTAATGAGCAACGGAAACTCGTCGCCGAAGCGCTGATAGTTGTCTGCCCCTACCAGCAACTCCTTCTGTTCACTGACCAGTTGGTTGAGGCTCTTGCCCTTGTCGGGGCCGTCAGCCACGATGGTCTCATGATCCTTGACTCCGGAGATTTCCCAACTCTCACCGACATTTTCCATCTGTACGTCTAAGTGCTTGAAGGGGATGATCCTATCGCCTCCCCAAAGTGTTTGCTTTAGCAACGGTTCAAACTTGTACATACCTGTTTCCTTCTTCTTTGTAGTTTTTACCTATTTCCAAATTCGCCTGCAAACTTACATAATTATTCCGGAATATCCAAATCCTTATACCTGCTTTCCATTAAGAATTCCCAAATAGTGTAACATTTACGTAAGAAAGTACAATGCTTACACATTAATTCTCTTTCCAGAAACTGCGGGTGAAGAGCACGAGCACGGTCATGATCTCCAGACGTCCCATGAGCATGAGCAGCGAGAGCGTCCATTTCACGTAGTCCGGCATCCCGGACCATGTGATGTTGGCACCGATATCTGTGCTGAGAGACGGGCCGATGTTGCTCACACAACTCAGGGCAATGACGATGCTGTTGATCATGTCGATGCCAGAGAGGAGCATGATGGCTGCTGTAACGAGGATCATCAGCATGAAGAGTGTGAAAAAGGCAAACAAGGATACAATCCTTGCCTGTGGCACGCTCTGACCGTTAATCTTCACGGGCAGCACAGCATTGGGATGAAGAATCTGACGGAAGTTGTTGCGTAGCGTCTTTAAGGTCATCACCGCACGGATGCATTTGAAACCACCGCTGGTGCTGCCAGCACAGGCACCGACGAACATCAGGGCTCCGAGAATGATCCAAGTGATATGGGGCCACTGCGCCACATCGTCGTTGAACAATCCCGTGGTGGTGATGAAAGACACCACATGGAACAGACTGCTTCGGATGGCGAATTCGATGTCGTAGTTGGACTGTAGATAGAGAACGGTGGCGATGGCCGCCGTTGACAGCAGTACAATGCTGATATAAAGTTTGAACTCAGAATTCTTGAACAGCGCTGCGAACTTCGCCTTGAAGATGGAGGCATAGAGCAGGGTGAAGTTGATGCCAGCCAGGAATTGGAAAACGATGGCGATATAGTCGATGGCGGGATCGTGGAAGAATGCCAGCGAGTCGTTGTGGATTGAGAATCCCCCCGTGGCGGTCGTCGTCATGGAGTAGTTCGTGGCATCGAACCAGTTCATGCCAGCCAGCCAGAACGCAGCACCACAACCTATCGTCAGCAGGAGATAGATAGACCAGATCCACTTTGCCGTCGTAGTCAGTCTTGGGTGCATCTTTGCCTTCACGGGACCAGTAGCCTCTGCAGCAAACACTTTTACGCTTCCTCCTACCAGCGATGGCAGGATGGCGATAGTGAAGAATACGATTCCCAGACCGCCGATCCACTGCATGAGTGACCGCCAGAACAGGATACCGTGCGGCAATACCTCCACGTTGTCGATGATGGTGGCGCCTGTCGTGGAAAAGCCTGACATAGTCTCAAAGTAGGCATCGGTAAGGTTGGTGATGCTGCCTTGGATAAGGAAGGGGAACATTCCGAAAACGGAGAAGATAGCCCAGACGGCAGTCACCAGCAGATAGGCGTCCTTACGGCTCAATGCGTTTTCTGCATTCCGTCCCCAAAGCAAAAACAGGAATCCACTTCCGAAGGTAATCAGTAGGGACATCAGAAAGGCTATCTGGTCTTCCTCGTGGAAGTAGATGGCTATTGCTGCGCACCAAGTCATGAAGAAAGCCTCGATGAACAGCAGCGAGCCAATGATCTTACTGATGATACGGAAGTTGATCATATAGAGGGTTTTCGATTTGCAGATTTAGAAGAAAGAAGACTTCTTGAAGAACTTCTCGATTTGGTTGATATTCTGTTCGTGGCAGAACACCATGACACTGTCGCCAGCCTGAATCTGCGAGTTACCGTTGACGAGCATGCCGTTACCATTGCGTACCAGTCCGCCGATAGTGGCACCAAAGGGCAGTCCTAAGTCCTTCACGGGTTTCTTTGTCACCTTCGATCCTTCGGCTGCGGTAAACTCTGCCACGTCTGCATCGACAAGCATTAGCGAGCGCAGATTGTCAACATCGGCTTCGAGCATCATCTGGAAGATGTGACTGGCAGCGATGGTCTTCTTGTTGATGATGGTGCCGATGTCCAGTCCCTCGGCCATACTCACATAGTCGAGGTTCTCAACCATGGCAACAGTCTTGCGTACACCAAGTTTCTTGGCCGTCAGACAGGCGAGGATATTGGTCTCTGCATTACCCGTCAGTGCCACGAAGGCCTGGGTGTTGCGGATACCTTCTTCCTCGAGCAGTCCGAGATCGCGGCCGTCGCCGTGGATGACCATCGCATCCTCGCGTTCGAACAGTTCGTTCAGTTTCTCACAGCGTTGGGCGTCTTTCTCGATAATCTTCAGGTTCATATAGTTTGGAATGGTAAGAGCAGCGCGTACGGCCGTCTTTCCACCTCCCATGATGATGACATTCTTCACGTCGGCATAGTGCTCTTTGCCTACGATTTTACGGATATAGGGGATGTATTCCTTGGTGGTCATGAAGTAGACGAGGTCGTTGACATGAAGTTCGTCGAGACCACCTGGTATCAGCGTGTCGCCACCTCGCTTGATGGCTACCACATGGTAAGGATCGTTAGGACCGCAGAGGTCTTTCAGCGGCTGGTTCAGGATCTCGGCCGTCTCGCGGAGTTTGATGCCAAGGAGTATAAGGGCGCCGCCATGCACATCCCAGCGCTGTCGCACCCATGACAGTTTCAGACTGTTGGTGATGTCTGTGGCCACCAGCACCTCTGGGTATATCAGCGAGTCGATGCCCAGATTCTTGAAGAAGGGCTGCAACTCGACGGACAGGTATTCATAGTTGTCGATACGGGCCACGGTCTTCTTGGCGCCAAGGGCATGAGCCAGGATACAGGCATTCATGTTGATGCTCTCCTCTGGTGTCACGCCGACGAACAGGTCGGCATGCTGGGCGCCAGCCTCCTTCAAAGCCTTGATGCTTGTGGGCGAAGCCTGATAGGTCATCACGTCATATTCGCTGAGAGCAGCCAGCCGCTCATCATCATCGTCGATGAGCACGCAGTCTTGACGGCCACGTGACAGTAATTTCGACAAGTGAGTTCCTACGGCACCTGCACCGGCAATGACAATCTTCATAATGTGGATTTACGATTTACGGTTTTACGATCGAATGGCTCTGGCGATGGATTCGGCATCCAGACCTACAATCTTGTTCAATTCGCATACCTTGCCGTGCTCTACGAACTGGTCTGGCAGGCCTAAGCGAATCACCTGAGGCTGATAGCCGTGGTCGTTCATCCATTCCAGTACGGCTGAGCCAAGACCGCCCTGCTTGACACCGTTCTCCACCGTGACAATCTTCTTGAACCTGCGTCCCACCTCTTCAAGGATATCTTCGTCGATGGGCTTCAGGAAGCGCATGTCGTAATGGGCGACGGATAGGTCTGATGTTCCAGACAGATTGGCGATGGCCTCTGTGACGTTGTTGCCAATAGGGCCGATGGAAAGCACGGCCACGTCGTTGCCATCCTTCAGTTTGCGGCCTGTACCTACCTTGACCTCTTCCAGGGGACAGCGCCAGTCCTGCAACACGCCACCGCCACGGGGATAGCGGATGACGAATGGTCCCTTGTCTGGCAGTTGGGCTGTGTACATCAGCCGTCGCAGTTCGTGCTCGTCCATGGGCGACGAGATGGTTAGGTTCGGAATGGGACGCAGGGCTGCGAGGTCGAAGGCGCCGTGATGCGTAGGCCCGTCTTCTCCGACTAGTCCTGCACGGTCGAAGCAGAACACGACGTTCAGGTTCAACAGCGCCACGTCGTGGATGATATTGTCGAAGGCCCGCTGGGCGAAGGCGCTGTAGATGTTGCAGAAAGGCAGTAGCCCGTCCTTGGCCATACCTCCTGAGAAGGTGACGGCGTGCCCCTCGGCGATACCCACGTCGAAGGTGCGCTCTGGCATCTCGTTCATCATGATGTTCATCGAGCAGCCTGAGGGCATGGCGGGCGTCACACCGACGATCTTCGGATTCTGCTTAGCCAGTTCCAGAAGGGTATGGCCAAACACATCCTGGTATTTCTGAGGTTTGTTGGGATCGTTGTCCACCAGTCGCTCGCCCGTGTCGGGATTGAACTTGCCAGGGGCGTGCCAGGTGGTCACGTCTTTCTCTGCAGGGGCGTAGCCGTGACCCTTCTGAGTGTGCAGGTGCAGCAGTTTCGGACCTCTCATGTCCTTAATCTGTCTGAGGATGCGCACGAGTTCCTTGACGTTATGCCCGTCGAAGGGTCCGAAGTATCGGATGTTCATTCCCTCGAAGATGTTCTGCTGGTGCGAGATGGCACTCTTCAGGGCGTTCGACAGGCGGATAATGCCGTTTTTCCTGTCGTCGTTGAGCATGCCCTTGCGGTTCATCCATCGCGAGGCCTTGAAGCGCAGGGCGTTGTAGGTCTCGTTGGTGCTCAGATTCAGCAGGTATTGCTTCATGCCACCCACGCTGCGGTCGATCGACATGTTATTGTCGTTGAGGATGATCAGCAGGTCGTTGGGCGACGACGACACGTTGTTCAGACCCTCGAAGGCCAGTCCGCCGCTCATGGCTCCGTCGCCGATGACGGCCACCACATGGCGGTCTTTCTTCTGTTCCAGTTTGGCTGCTACGGCCATGCCTAAGGCTGCCGACACGGAGTTGCTGGCATGGCCGCAGGCGAAGGTGTCGTACTCGCTCTCGGAGGGCGAGGGGAAGGGCTTGATGCCGCCCAGTTTCCTGTTCGTGCAGAACTGCTCTCTCCGGCCCGTCAGTATCTTGTGGCCGTATGCCTGATGGCCCACGTCCCATACGATGCGGTCTTCCGGCGTGTTGTAGACATAGTGCAGCGCGACGGTGATCTCTGCCACGCCGAGACTCGACGCCAGATGACCGGGATTCACCGCTACCTCCTCAACGATGTCCTCGCGCAGTTCCTTGCAAAGCAGGGGCAGTTCGTCCACCGACAACTTGCGTAAATCCTCAGGATACTGGATCTTATTGAGAAGTGTAAATTTAGTCTTTTCCACTTTGTAATGAAGTTATTTTGCTGCAAAGATACAACATTTTTTAGACATAGTATATTTTTTATGTCTTTTTTTAGGCAGAAGAACATAAGAACATAGATTTTGTGTCTCAATAATTATTCCGTCATGATGTCCTTCTGCCTAAAATTATTATGTTCTTATGTCATTATGTCTAAAAAAAAGAGTACCTTTGCAGCGCGAAATTGCAAACAAGATGAAATACGGAATAATAGGAGTAGGAGCCATCGGCGGCTATTATGGCAGCAAGTTGGCCTATAGCGGGCAGGAGGTGCACTTCCTGTCGCATAGTGATTATCAGTTTGTCAAGGAGCGTGGCATGCAGGTGGACTCCTGCGACGGTTCCTTCCATCTGGAGCACGTCAATGTCTATCAGTACGCTGCGGAGATGCCGAAGTGTGATGTGGTGATTGTGGGATTGAAAACAACCAACAATCATCTTCTGCCTTCTCTGCTCCCGCCCCTGCTTCATGAGGGGACGGTCGTGGTGCTTATCCAGAATGGCATCGGGGTGGAGGCCGACGTGCAGCAGATGTTCCCTGGAGTGCAGTTGATAGCGGGCCTCGCCTTCATCTGCTCGGCGAAGACGGAGCCTGGACGGGTGAGCCATCAGTGCTATGGCAGCATCAACCTCGGCAACTATTCCTGCCGCGATGAGTCCGTGTTCAATCAGATACTAAAAGATTTTACAGATGCCGGCGTCGCCTGTGCATCGGTGCCATACGAGGAGGCCCGTTGGAAGAAGGCTGTCTGGAACATGCCGTTTAATGGTATGACCGTTGCCCTCAACACTCGTACAGACCTTTTGCTGAAGAATCCCTCCACCCGCCAACTCATCCGCGACCTGATGATGGAGGTGGTAGAGGCCTCGCGGGCATTGGGAGTCGAAGGCGTCGATGAGGCCTTCGTGGAGAAGATGATCGATATGACGGACCACATGACACCCTACAGCCCTTCGATGAAACTCGATTACGATTTCCACCGCCCGATGGAGATCCACTATCTCTATACCCGTCCCATCGAGATAGCCCGTGCCGCTGGCTATCGTATGGCCAAACTCGAGATGCTCGAGGCCGAACTCCGGTTCCTGGGAGTTTAAAGACCGTGCTTTTTTCGCACGACGAAGTACTCGGTATTGTGCTTTGTCTGGCGTTTCTTCAGATTGGGTATGTTCGACAACGTGCGTCCGAAGCCGGAGAGCGACGACGGGCGCAGGAGACTGACGCCCACCTCGTCCTTCAAGGCGTTGTAGATGGCCGAGGCGCTGATCCACTCGCCGTCCTGCCCTTCTGCGGCAGGCTCGAAATAGTCGAGGAAGAACTGCTCGGCAGCCGACTTCACATTGAACTGACGATTCGACTCCATGATCAGTTGCGTGGCCTCTGGTCCGAAGTAACAAGGCTCGTGCTGACTCAGGGCATGCATGGCCTGCGCATAGAGTTGTTCGTGGTTCGGAGGCGTGCTCACGTCGATGGGTCCCGTCAGTTCCACACCGAGGAATCGGCGATTGCCAGAGGGGTCTGCCAGCACATCGGCCTGGTTGGTGGTGGCGATGAACGAGGCGCGACGGGGGAAGTCCTCCACATGACGGCCATAGGGACGCTTGATCTTTACCGACGAGAGCGTGATGATGTTCTTCAGAAAGCCCTGCTGCGTGTGAGGCGAGATCTGGTTGAACTCGTCGAGGTTGATGAGCAGCATCTGGGCCATCTGCTGCAGCACCTGACGCTTGTCGTCGAGTTGCAGGTTGCCTGTATAGCCCCAACTCAGTTCTGGCGGCAACAACTGCTCGCAGAAGGTGGTCTTGTTCCAACCCTGCGTCGAGATGAGCAGCGGCACAGCCTGGTTGCCGTATTTGGCGATGCTCGACACACGCCACTGGCGCACCATACCCAGGAACCACGTGTAGAACCAGTCCTGCCAGTAGGGATTCTTCGTGGGCACCGTCCTGGCCAGACGACGGATATGATCCTGTCCGTCCCACTTCCCATGCCGGGCCCACAGATAGTCGCCGATGGGGTCGTAGGCACGGATCATGTTCGAGTGCACATAGCGTCGCACATCATTGTCACGCACATCGATACCTCCCAGGCGCACCTCCATCGTCAGCCCCTTCAGCGAACGGTCGTCCACAGGTTGCCAGTCAGCGTAGCGCTTCTCCTTCGAACGATACTCGGTATAGCCCATCATATCATTATAACGGAACTCATAGCGGCTGTTCAGGAAGTCCATCAACTGCCGTGTCTCGCGACTGACATCCGAATCGTCAGCCGTCTCTGCCACCACCTTTGGCGCTCCACCAGCCTGCTGCTGACATGTCGGTCTTTCGCTGACGGGCAGGGCAAGGGCCTTCAGATTGACATACGGCGAGGGGTCGAGGGGCATGCGGAAACAACTGCGCAGGGTCACCTCTTCCTGACGGACAGCCTTTGGCAGCACCACCTGATAGAGGGCTGAGGCCAGTTGCCAGCCCTCACGGCAGAGGGCATCGGCCTCTTCTTCCGTCATCGTGGTATCATCGGCAGGGGTGCCGGCCGTTGTGTTTCTGGCGATCCTCACGAGGATGATCACCTCGTCGCCCTCTGGTCCCACGAAGGCAGCGAGGGTGTAGTGCAGGATCTTGGCGGCCTGTTTCACGGCCTCCAGGTCTTTCTGGCCCGACAGCCCGTCGACGGTCAGGGCGACGATGCCGTTGAAGGCCTGCATCTGCAGGTTGTCGTTGGCATCCCTACCGAACTCGACGGAGGGGTAGACGAGGTGCGAGGGTATCTGACTGTCGTAACTCTCTGCGTCTCCGCCAGCCTGAATCAGGCGTCGTCTGCGGGCTACGGCCTCGTCCTTCGTGTCGGTCTTGATGCGCTCAACGAAGTTCTCAAGCGTCTTCTTCGAGAGTTTCAGCGCGTTTTTTCGGTCTCTGAGTACAAGTGACAGTTTCATATTTTGGGTCTTTAATGTTGTTTCTGATGGCGTTTTCCGTTTGTTTCTCTGAGGGAAAACACTGTTTCCTCTGAGGGAAAACGTTGTATTCTCTCGGGGAAACCATCGTTTTCTCTGAGGGGAAAGAGTGAGGACGATGGGGTTAGTCTTCGATGACGGGCGGTTTGCCAAAACGATAAGCCTGGATGTAACGCTCGAAGGGCACGTCCCAGTCGTAGCCATAACTGCTCACAATCCGGCGTATGCCCTGCTGCTGGGCAGGTGAGAGAGGCCGTTCGCCACGCATGTACTGGTAGTACTGCTTGGGTCCGTGCAGGTAGGCCGTGAGTTGTTTGCGCAGAGGTGTGTAGTCGCCCTTCAGCACCTTGTCGTAGAGGCCTGTGAAGCCTTCGGCCATCGTGACGGTCTCGATGGGGTCGAGCCAGCGGCAATGGCCGTCTTTCTCTGCCGTCGGCAGCACACAGCGGCGCACTTCCAGAGTCTCTGGGGCGTGGGTTGCAGCGAGGAATCGCATGCAGCGGTCGTGAAGCGGACAGCCCTCGTGATAGCACAGCGTGTAACGCTTGGGCACAGCCGCAAAGTCGAACTCCCCGTTCTGGGGTGTCATGTTGTCGTTTGTTTCCATAATTGATTTGCTTTTGCGTATATTTTTCATCTGTTATTTGCCTGCAAAGGTACTGAAAAATCGCGAGATTTGCAAATATTTTAGCCAAATATTTAGCAAATATATGTTAATTTTTGTGTGTTTTGGTCACTTATCTGCCACCTTCCACCTATCTGCTACCACCCTGAAAAGCCTTTAAATAAAGCACTTGTCAGCCGTTGGTGGCAGATGGAAGATACAAAATAGTTTTTATTCATGATATTATTTGCAACGGCGCCGCCAGCCGAGAAACGCGAGGACTACATACGCTTCTACCGCACGCAGGCCGAGAACTTCGTGGCCGCCGCCAGACAAATCCCTGAAAGATAGCCGTTTCAGGCCTTCCCCTTACTTTTTTGCGCAAAACAATCGTCATTCACAAATAAATTGTGTACCTTTGCACCCAAATATATCGTCTATGTTCAGCAGAGGTTAAAATCAACACAAAAGAATGATTTCATTTACATTGAGCATTATTGCTCTGATTATCGGTTATTTCCTCTACGGTCGCTTCGTAGAGCGCGTATTCGGCCCCGACGACCGCGTGACGCCCGCCGTCAGCAAGGCCGATGGGCTGGACTACATCGTGATGCCCGGATGGAAGATCTTCATGATCCAGTTCCTCAACATCGCGGGCACAGGCC
>JAEEGG010001277.1_pt1 | contig 68752 bp, 51 predicted proteins | sample 9134161 | NCBI WGS metagenome assembly JAEEGG01 (sample SAMN16246543, study PRJNA631951) | gut metagenome | biome: gut microbiome; feature: rumen; material: CR-attached | host: Bos | place: Iran: Karaj | collected 2018-10
TCGGTGAGACCGACATCATGCGGAGCATACAACTATTGCCGGGCATCAAGGCTGAGAGTGATGCGTCGAGCAGTTTCCAAGTACGAGGAGGTACCTCTGCTCAGAACATGGTACTGTTCGACAATTGCCCGGTCTATAATGTCGGTCATTTGGCAGGACTTTTTTCCGCTTTTAACAACGACGCATTAGCAGGTGCCACACTCTATAAGGGGCTGTTACCTGCCCAATATGGCGGTGCTTCATCGGCCGTACTCGATATCAGCGGACGAACAGGCGACAAACAACAATGGCATGGCGGGGCAACTATCGGTTTGCTATCAGCAAAAGGAACTTTCGAGGGGCCGATCATCAAAGATAAATTATCATTTCTCGTAACTGCCCGCCGCACCTATCTCGATGCCTTCCTAAAACTCAGTGATGACTTCAAGGACAATACGCTTTATTTCTATGATGTCAATACAAAAATCGATTGGACGATAACGCCACGCGACCAGCTTTTCCTGAGTTTCTTCACTGGCTATGACCGCACTGCCTTACAAGACATGATTGACATCCGCTGGCGGAATCTGACAGGTAGTCTGAAATGGCTCCATCACTTCAATGGCGGCTCCAATTCCCAAACGACCCTGCTTTACAGCAGTTATGAGAACGACAATGGTGTCGATTTCATGAAGCTCAACCTCTGGTACAAAGGTCATATTCGTCAGGCCAGTTTCCGTCAGGATTTCAATCTCTCCTTTGGTTCACACGAGTTGAAGGCAGGCTTTCAATCCTCACTACTCAACGTCAAATCAGCAGAATGGCAGGTGCTTAGCACCTACGAGAAAGAGCAACGCCGTGCCTGGGAAAATGCCATCTGGCTCAATGCAACCCTCAAGCCCTTCGAGCGGCTGACAGCCACTGCCGGACTACGTCTAAGCACCTTCTCACCGTTAGGAGGGTCACTCTACTACGACCTCACCCCCGAGGGCGAGATTGACTGGTACTATAACTATAATAAGAACCAGGTTGTCAAAACCCATATGGTCTGGGAACCTCGCGTGAGCCTCAATTTCTCCCTCACGCCGACACTCAATGCCAAAGTGGCCTATGCGAGAACGTCACAGAACATCCATGCACTACGTAACCAAAGTACCTCCACACCCTTTGACCGTTATACCATTAGCAGCAACATCGTAGAACCGGAGATTGCAGACCAGATCAGTGCAGGTTTCTTTTTCGCTACCCCCGACGAAACCTATGACTTCTCTGTCGAGGGCTACTACCGCAAGATTACCAATATCCTGGATTATCGTGATGGAAAGACCTTCCGTAGTGAGATTGAGATTGAGCGTCTTATCCTGCCTGGTGACGGTAAGGCATACGGTGTGGAATTCCTAGCCCGAAAGAACAATGGTCGCTTTACGGGATGGCTGGGCTATACACTGTCATGGTCAAAAGCCAAGATTGAGGGCATCAATGGCGGCCGTTGGTATGATGCCAACAACGACCGTCGTCACGATATCAACTTAGTGGCGATGTATCGACTCTCACCACGATGGAGCCTCAGCGCAGCATGGGTCTTCAACAGTGGTCAGGCTTTTACTGCCCCAAGCGGTAAATACCAGATCATCGACAACTGGATTTACTATTATGCTGAGCGCAACGGTTACCGTGCCCCCGACTACCACCGTCTTGATGTCAGTGCTGTCTGGTCGAAGAAATACCGTCGCACCACCCATGAGTGGGTCTTCGGCATCTACAACCTCTACAATCGCTACAACCCGTTCCTTATCAACTTCGAGGACAGTGAACAAGGCGCAGGCACCCGTGCGGTGCAGTATTCGCTTTTCGGTATTGTACCGTCAGTATCGTTCAACATCAACTTCTGACCGCTCATGAAAAAATATATTCCATTTTTCATCTGTCTGAATATCATGCTTCTGTCTTCCTGCAAGAAAGACATCGACATTGACTATCACCAGGTTCCCTCGCACTATGTGGTCGAGGCCTCTGTCAGCAATACGAACATGGAAGCACGCATCAGCCGGACGCAGAATATGGATGACAACAGCACCCAAAGCAACATCAGTAATGCCGTTGTCGTCATTACTGGTGATGATGGTAGCAGCAACCGACTCAGCTATTTGTCTAACGGCCGCTATATCTCCAGAAGCAAGGGTGTACCGGGCGTCACTTATACCATCACGGTCGATGTCGACGGAGAACATTTCACGTCTACTTCGACCATGCAGAAGAAACCCACAATCAATTCATTCCGGGTGATTCGCAAGAAGATTGCCACAGAATGGTTCCAAATTGGCGAGCTGAACTTCCAAGATTTGCCCAACGAAGACAACTGGTATTTCATGCACATCTATCGCAACGACTTGGGTTACCGCTGGGCGGTGCTGAACGACCGCAACGACCCGGACAAGGAAAGACAACAACTCTTTAACTTCTTCCGTGAGGGCGATGGTGGCAGTGACGTGCTTCGTGACGGTGACAATCTGAGAATTGAACTATACAGTATCGACCAACGGGCTTATGACTACCTTTTCTCCATGCAGATGATGGAAAACACAGGCACCAACCCGATACCTAATTTCACGGGTGGGTGCCTGGGCTATTTCTCTGCACACTGGCTGGTGGCAATACCTTTTGTCTACCATGCAGCCAACGTAGAAGAAGAGGATTAGAATCCAAACAGATCCGGTGGCGTCGTCGGTGTCGAACTAAGCTTTATCCGCACCGTAAAAGGAACATCCATATCAGTATTCTTATACTCTATTTTGATGCTCATGTCATCAAACGACAATACACGTGCCTGAATCTTCTGTGTCTGGCTGCCGTTGGCATATTCCAAACGGAGATTGTCATTATCGCACTTATAGGTACCGGCATAAATTGTATCACCGTAGATGTCGTAAGCACAGAACGAGCCGTTTCTTACCATACCATTATAAGTACCATTGCCATCAAACTTGAAATAATGATAGATAAAATCCTCAGGCGACACATTCACATCACCGATGATTTCCACATCACCATCCTCCCAACCTCGATACCACGTACCGACAATCTGTTCCGCCAATCGGCTTCCATCATCGTCACCACTACCACAACAGACGAACAATGGCAAAAGCAACAATAAGAAAAACTTATTTGACATTACCTACCTTCACCAGATACTCTGCAATCTGTACGGCATTCAAAGCAGCGCCCTTACGGATCTGGTCACCAGAGAGCCAGAAGGTAAGACCGTTCTCATCGCTGATATCCTTACGGATACGACCAACATAAACATCATCCTTTCCAGCTGTCTCTAAAGGCATCGGATAGGTTAATGTCGCAGGATCATCCTTCAGCGTACAACCAGGTGCAGCGGCAATCGCCTTCTGCGCCTCCTCGACACTAATGGGACGCTCGGTCTCAATCCAGACAGACTCGGAGTGAGAACGCAAAGAGCTCACACGGACACACATGGCCGAGCACTTCGCGTCGGTATGCATAATCTTACGTGTCTCGTTGTACATCTTCATCTCCTCCTTTGTGTAGCCATTAGGCTGGAACACATCGATCTGGGGAATCACATTATATGCCAATTGATGGGCGAACTTCTTCACGGTCTTCACCTCACCCTCTTCAACCATCTCCTTGTACTGCTGCTGGAGTTCAGCCATAGCGGCTGCACCAGCACCAGAGGCACTCTGATAACTAGCCACGTGAATACGCTTGATATGAGATAGTTTCTCCAGCGGCTGGAGCACCACCACCATCATGATGGTCGTACAATTCGGGTTAGCGATGATGCCACGAGGACGATTCAAAGCATCCTCAGCATTGCATTCAGGCACCACCAGGGGCACATCGTCGTCCATGCGGAAAGCCGAAGAATTATCAATCATCACAGCACCGTATTTCGTAATTGTCTCAGCGAATTCCTTCGATGTACCTGCACCAGCAGAGGTGAAAGCGATGTCCACATCCTTAAAGTCATCGTTGTGCTGCAATAGCTTCACTTCGATTTCCTTACCCTTAAACGTGTATTTCTTACCTGCACTGCGCTCTGAGCCAAACAATACCAGTTCGTCCATCGGGAAATCTCTCTCTGCGAGAATGCGCAGGAATTCCTGTCCTACAGCGCCACTCGCACCAACAATTGCTACTTTCATCTTGTTTAATTATTATTATGGTTACAATTTGGCTGCAAAGTTACTATTTTTTTTGTTCTTATGAAAGAACTTTCCGAAAAAAACACTAACTTTGCACATGAAATGAGACTAGTGGCAGCATATTTTCCAATAACTGACCCCACGATGATTTTCTTCGTCGTGCTGATGATTATTCTGTTTGCCCCTATCATTATGAGCAAGCTGCGCATTCCGCACATCATCGGTATGGTACTGGCGGGTGTCGTCATCGGTAAATATGGCCTGAACATTTTGGAACGAGATATCTCTTTCGAAATCTTTGGAAGTGTCGGTTTATACTATATCATGTTCCTTGCCGGTCTCGAGATGGACTTGGAAAGTGTCAAGCGCAAATCCCGACAGTTTTTGTTTTTTGGTCTGCTCACCTGTTTCGTACCCCTGATTCTTACTTATATCATGTCGCGAACCATATTGGGCTATAGCCATCCCGCCTCATTCCTCTTAGGCTGCATTATGGCTTCCAACACCCTTATAGCTTATCCCATTGTAAGCCGATATGGTCTGCAGAAACATCCTTCCGTCCAATTATCCGTCGGCTCGTCGATGATTTCGCTTTTCATGGCTCTGGTGATGATTGCAGCCCTCTCTACCCTCTTCACCGCAAGCCGAGACACCAATGGTGATTCCTCCATTGTGCTTCATTTTTTCTCTTTCCTCATATCTTTATGCGTCTTCATTGCTGGATCTGTCTGGCTTATTCCTCGCCTGGCACGCTATTTCCTACGCCGCTATTCCGATGCGGTCATGCAGTATATCTTCGTCTTGGCAGTGATGTTCTTATCGGCTGCGCTCTCCGTAGCCATCGGCCTGGAGGGCATCTTCGGGGCCTTCCTCTCCGGACTGATTCTCAACAGATACATCCCCAAGGTCTCACCCTTGATGAATCGCATCGAGTTTATAGGTAATGCGATCTTCATACCATATTTCCTTATTGGTGTCGGTATGCTGATTAATGTGCGTACCGTCTTCACATCCCTTGATGTGCTGTGGGTCGTTTGTCTCATTGCCTTCTTTGGCACCTTCGGAAAAGCCTTAGCTGCGTATATCTCCAGCCTGATTTTCCGATTGGCTCAGCGCGATGGTAATATGATGTTCGGTATGACCTCTGCCCACGCAGCCGGTGCCATCGCCATGGTCATGGTAGGCATGCGCTTGGAGGTTTCACCAGGCGTCTATCTCGTCAACAGCGATATGTTGAACGGTGTCGTGATGATGATTCTCGTCACCTGTATCATTTCTACCATGATGACGGAGCATGCCTCCCAGCAGATTGTGCTCACCCAGAGCCGCGATGCCATTTCTTATCCTGGTTCAGTAACGAGCACCAACACCCCGGATGACGATGAAAAAATCCTCATATGTGTCAAATACCAAGAGATTGCCCCACAACTGCTATCAATAGCCCTGCTTATGCGCAACCAACGGTTGAACAGGGGACTTGTGGCCTTGAATGTGGTCTACGATGATGAAAAATCCGTCCAACACCGCGAAAAGGGACTCCGTCTGTTGGAACAGTTACAACAACAGGCATCTGCAGCCGAGGTACAGATGCAGACGCAGGTACGACTAGCCTCCAACATTGCCAATGGCATCAAGCACGCCTTCCGCGAGTTCAGCAGTTCCGAGATCATTATGGGCATGCATGTCCATACAGAGCGCAATCCCAAGTTCTGGGGTGATTTCATCCAGAGTCTCTATAATGGTCTGAACCGACAGATTATCCTTATCCGCTTTGTACAACCCCTCAACACCCTGCGCCGTATCCAGGTGGCCGTGCCTTCACGGGCAGAGTTTGAACCAGGCTTCCAGCGCTGGTTAGAACGTCTGAGCCGTTTTGCGGGCCAACTTGACTGTCGCATCCAGTTCCATGGCCGTGAAGAGTCACTCGTACTGATAGCCGAATATATCAACAACCGCCATCCCAATGTTCGCGCAGAATATACCCCCATGGGGCACTGGAACGAACTGCCACAATTGGCTGCCGCTATTCAGGAAGACCACATGTTTATTGTCGTCACCGCCCGTAAAGGAACCATCTCTTATAAGAATGCCCTGGAGCGGTTACCCGACGAGTTACAAAAGTATTTCTCTGGCAAGAACCTCATGATTATCTTCCCCGATCAGTATGGCGACCCGAAGGATGATCACATGAGCTTCACCGAGGCCCAGCACCACGAAGAGACATCGCTCTATACGACCATCTCGCAGTGGATACACAAGAAAAAGAATTGATTATGCTGAAATTAGGAGACTATCATACGTTACGAATCAAAAAACGTACAGACTACGGGCTGTATCTGGACGGGGGAGATGAAGGCAATATTCTCCTGCCCAATCGGTATGTGACCAAAGACATGCATATCGGTGATGAGATAGAGGTGTTTATCTATCTGGATCAAGACGAGCGAACCATTGCTACCACAGAACATCCTATTGCCAAGGTCGGAGAGTTTGCGTGGATGGAATGTGCATGGACCAATGAATACGGCGCTTTCCTGAACTGGGGCCTGATGAAAGACCTGTTCTGTCCCTTCCGTGAACAAAAGCAGCGTATGGAGCGAGGCAAGAAATATTATGTTTACGTGATGGAGGATGAGAAGACTCATCGCCTGATGGCCACAGCTAAGGTAGAACGTTATCAAAAGAAAACGGGCCATGAACTGGCCCTGGATTTCTCGGAAGAATTACTGCGCTACCTCTACGAACACGATGGTCATTGTGACCTTGGCGACAAATCGCCAGCTGAAGAAATCGCTGCCCGCTTCGGAGTCTCAAAGAAAGTCTTCAAACAGGCCGTTGGCGACCTATACAAGCGACAGATTATCACCATCAGTGACGATAGTCTCCACCTCGTTCACTGATTCAGCCTCTTTGCTCGATTCTCCGACAACAACGCCATCTTTCAGATGAATCGTCCTGTCCGTCAACTGCGCCAGACTCTCATCATGCGTCACAATGACAAAAGTTTGCCCGAATTTATCTCTCAGATCAAAGAAAAGTTGATGGAGTTCCTGTTTATTCTTGGAATCCAAGGAGCCTGAAGGTTCGTCTGCCAAAATCACTGCAGGATTATTAATCAGCGCACGGGCCACGGCCACACGCTGTTTCTCACCACCGGAAAGTTCGTTGGGTTTATGTGAAGCGCGATCACTCAATCCCATAAACTCAAGTAATTCCTTCGCCCGCTTCCTGGCCTCCTTCTGCGAAATGCCAGCGATATAGGCGGGAATCATGATATTCTCTAAGGCTGTAAATTCTGGCAGCAGCTGGTGAAACTGAAAGACAAAGCCTAAATGCTGATTGCGGAAATCACTTAGTTTCTTAGCTGATAATTGGTTGGTATCAACACCATCCACCACCACACGACCCGTATTTGGTCTGTCCAACGTACCAATAATCTGTAACAGCGTTGTCTTTCCTGCTCCAGAGGGTCCGACAATACTCACCACCTCGCCTTTATCGATATGGAGGTCGATGCCCTTCAGCACTTCCAACGCACCAAAACTCTTATGGATATTCTCTATTGTTATCATATTGAAGGCAAAGGTACGACAATTCTACAAAATGCCCAAATTTTACGTAAAAAACTTTGTGCTTTAGACAAAAAGCAGTAACTTTGCTGCCGTTAAATAAAGAAAAGAAGATGAAGAAACTCGTTTTTCCATTGGCACTCCTGCTACTGACAGCCTGTGCCAACAAAGGACAAAATTCTAAAGAGGCTGCCAAAGCAGAAACTGCAGCAGACACACTGAAAAAGGAAGAACCAAAGCAGTTCTATGCACAAATGGAATTCCCAGATGGCATAATCTACGACTTCGGTAACTATTATGAGAGAGAGGTCAAGACGCATGATTTCGTAGTGCGCAATCCCGGTAAGGAACCCCTGATTATCAGCAATGTGGAAACTAGTTGCAGCTGCATCACAGCGACGGCGCCCAAGAAGCCAATACTTGAAGGACAGACAGATGTCATCCACGTAAGTTATGATGGCAACGGCTTTACAGAAGGTTTCTGGGGAAAACACATCAGAGTACATGCCAATATCGAAGAACATTACATAGACCTCGTACTACAAGGTTCCTATTATAAAAACAAGTAATGCAAAATAAAAGCCTCCGAACGATTGTCCGGAGGCTCTTATTATGCAATAAGCAATGCTTATTCAGCAATACAGATTGTTACACGGTTAAGATCGTTCTCAGCGAACGGCTGTACGCGTGAACCCTTAGAATCATAAGAAATGCGGCTCTCAGCCACACCATACTTTTCCTTGAGGGCCTTCACAACGGCATCAGCACGACCAGCGGCCAGACGGTCGTTGATCTTATCGTTACCAGTACCAGCGTCAGCATAACCAGTCACCTGAACCTTAGCATTGGGATACTTAGCCAGATAATCGGCTACGTCCTTCACCTTCTGCTCCTCAGTGTCACGGATGATGGTCTTGTTGATTACGAAGAAGATATCACGACGAAGCGGCTCAATCTTCACTTCCTCTACAACAGGAGCGGGCTCAACAACGGGAGCGGGCTCAGGCGCAACAACAGGCTCTGGCTCGGGCTCTGGTGCGGGAGGAGGAGGCAGGATCTTGTTGTAGGTCTTGCCCAGATTAATCTTCAAACCAACCAGTGCATTAAAATACCAGTCGGGATGATCAGCCTTCTTTGAGTTGTACTTGTCACCCAGGATGTTGGCATTACCCTCGAGGGTCAGCGCAACAGCATCGCTCAGACGGAAAGCAGCCTCAAGACCAGCACGGCCAAAAGGACTAACCTTAGTACCATCCCAGAGATACTCCAGGTTGTACTTACTCAGTGACTCATTCTTAATCTTAGATGCGATGGTATTCACCTCATCGTTGTCGAAAGCAATGTTAGCGCCACCACCGATGAAGGCAGTCAGATTGAACACACGATTGGGGTTCCAACCGCAGAACAAGTTGCTCAGGTTCAACATCAGGTCGATGCCAGGAGCAACATACTTGAACTTGTAGTCAGCAGGAAGCACGTCAGCTACCCAACCACCCTTAGACTGCCAGGCATTAGCCTGCAGGCGAGCACCAAACACAGGGCTGAACTGATAGCCAAGACCCAGCTGTACATTCGGAGAGATCAGATCCTTGAACTTGGCCTCACCCAGTGTGTACTGGGCACCACCTTCAAGGTTCAGGAACATGTGCTTCTTGAACTCGTACTTCGTACCGTCAGCAGCCTCATAGGTTGCCTGGGCCATAGCTGAAGAACTCAGCATCAGCAGAGCACCAGCCAGGATTGTCTTCATTCTTTTCATATTTCCTTAATTTTAATTATTATTCCTCGGAATCCTTATCAAACTCAGCACCTTCGTATTCCACATGAGTATCGTTTTCACGATCGGTAAGATTATCCTTTGCTGTCAAGAACCACTGACCCTGATGTCTGACAGGACGCAAGAAGAAAGCGGTCTGATTAGGCTTTGGATCATTCTCATCTTTCTCAAACAAAGTGATATTCACTTTCACTTCATTATTACGATCCGACTTGAACATCATGTAGTCTACATCATACTTCACACCTTTCACCAGATTCAGAGCAATGGCCTGACGGCGCTTCTGCACGGGTTCCAGGGGAACGAGCTCTTCACCCTTCAGAATGCTTAGCATATCAATCGCAGCTGGAATATCGTCTTTCTCCATATAAGCAAAGAACTCCTTAACTAGGTTCAGCACCTCGGTGGAATCCTGATGCGAGAAAGTATATTCCGGCTTCAGATTGGCAGATGCTTTCTTCTTATCGCTGCAAGCAGCAAAAGCAGTCAGCATCAGAAGGATAGCGAGGAATAAACTAATTCTTTTCATCTTTTATTGAATCCTTTCTTTGAAGAAGGGGGAGCATCCCTGCTCTGGGAAGCTCCCCCTTGGGTTATTCAGCTTCTAATTTTGATTAGAATCCTTAAAATTAATGGGTACCCTTAACAGTGATAATAGCCCAAACAGTCTGTGTGTAGTTATTATCAAGGATCTTACTATCACCATCCTGACCGAGTTTATCATCGTAAGCGATGTTACCCCAGTTGTACTTCACTGCAATAGGAACATAGATGTGGAACAGCTGTGTATCCGATGCATCGTTGTTGTACCACAGGCTACCATACTGAGTATTACCAGATGTGCTAGGTGTACCAGTGTAGTTAGAGTGGTTCCATGCGTGCTTCACATCGAACGGAACGATCTTACCGTCTGCATCGAACAGAGTAATTGTACGATAGTTTACAGTATTACCGTTACGATCCTGGCCTTTGTACTCACGAGGACTGGTCATAGAAGGCAGATCCTTAACAAGGTCGGTATTCTCCTTCGCAGTAATCCAGCTGTAGTCAGTGGTGTACATTCTAGCATTATTAGCTGTACGTACATCAGGCAACTTAGCGTGGTCAGTACGAATCAGATCGTAGCAGACAGCGAGCTCCTGGATTCCGTAGTACTCGTAAGGTATACCAACGTTCTGAGCCGTCATCTTACCAGGACCAGCATAAACCGTCTTATAAGCCGGGAAGTCCATACCGAACTCAGTGTTGCGAGCCTTCACATCGGTATTTGCACCGTAAGATACGAGAGGATAGGTGTTCCAGTCAACGATCTCAATGAGGTCACGGATAGCAATCTTGTTGTCAGCAAGTACCATATCAGACCACTCAACCTTCTTACCAACGACGTTAATTGGACGGTGGAAGCGCAGGTTGAAGAACTGCTTAGAAATCAGAGGATCGTAGCACTCGTGAGCAACATTGATCTTCAGGTAAGCAGTGAAGGCCTCATTGAAGTTATGAGCAAGGAAGTCAGCAGACTTCAGGTTGTTCAAACCATCACCGTCACCCTTCTTGAAGCGAGGATCACCCCATGCATTGTATGCACCAGACTTGTTGATCAGGTCGGTAGCTGCAGGATAGAGAGCTGCATTATTCTCAAGACCGTGATAGATAATCTTATTGTTATTAACAACAGTCTTGGTGAAGGTTTCTGTACCCTCAATGTAGCAAATCTCCTCACCAATAGTTGTACCATTAGGTTTGTAATCAGCACCGTTCTTCTTAATAGCTACGATAGCGTCAGTACCAGCCTTGGTGATATCAGCGTGGCTACGGATGGCCAGAGTCCACTTGGTACCAGAAGCACCATATACATCCCAAGAAATAGCATTACCCTTAGCATCGCGATTACTATCACTACCCTTCTCAGAGTTCTGAGTCATCTTATCCTTAGATGCATCAGAAGGATAAACGAACTGGAAGGTTACAATCGGAGCAAACTTACCAAGTTTCCAATCCTGATTATTGTAAATATCAAGGATATCAGTATCAGCAGCATCAGATTCAGCAGAGAATGCCTTGAACTTACCTGCAGTACCCTCCATAGAAATCATGTTAGCAGGATCCATCCAGTGATCAGTCAACTTCTGGTTCAAATCAGTAACCTCGAGGAAGCGATAAGCAACGTTAGAGGGCTTGAACGGATTCAAACGAGTATCGAACTCAGACCAATACGGGAACTTGTCAGCAAGTTCACCATTCTCAGCACTGTTGAACTTGAACCAGTGTGACCAGTCCTTCTTGTCAACCTTACCATACTGGAAGTGTACCTTCTTCTTATCCAAAGACAGGATAACATAAACACTTGTATTAGTATTCTTATTGATGAAACGAACAACTGTAGAAAGCGTATCATTCTCGTTAATACCCTTAGAATCGTAGTTGATATTCAGGACAGACATCAACTTGTTATACTTAGCCTTATCCATGTTACCAGCCTGCTCCTTCTTCAGAACAGTTGCGCTGTAGTTCTCACGAGACTGCTTATAGTTGTCCTTATCAACATCGTTACCCTGGAAGAAGTTCCAGATCAGAACGTTAGTCTGCTCATCCCAATCCTTACCAGCGGTCTTGTTATCCTCAGGTGTGTACCAAACCTCACCGAAGTGGTTATTGGTATTTGTCCAAGCATCAATACCATTCGTTGTGTACTCATCAAGAGCAGCTGCGAACGAACCGTCAGCCTTCTGGTAGTAACGCTTAGCCTGCCATGTACGGGTATAGAGCGTACCTGCCTTATCGTTATTTTTCGAATCGAAGTTCTTCGGATACAAGAACGGCATGAACTCATATTTTCCATAAACATCGAACTTGTAAGCCTTCTCGAACTCGTTCTTGGTCATATCGAGCTTATGCAGGATCAGGTTCTCAACCTGGTGCCACTTAACGATAGCCTCGTCACCGCAGTTCATGTAAATGTCATTCAAAGGAATGGTTACAACCTGATCCTTCAGAGTTGTGGTAGCGTCAACGATACGAAGCTTAATGTAACCGTAACGGATGATCTTACCATCAGCGTCGATCAGATCAACACGTACCAGAGGCTCACGGTCGATAGCCTCACGGCCAGCCTTCTCATCAGTAATAGTCTCGAAGTCACCCTGGTTAGTACCTGTAGTCTTAACAGAACGCGGGATGAAGAGAGAGTTGATGGCGTTACCATCCTTATCCTTATACTGTACAGAAGCGTGCTGAGTAATGTGAGCAGACTCAGAAGTAATCTTTGAACCTACATAGTAGTCAATGATGGTGAAGTTATACTTCAGACCCAGCTTGTTGAACAGGTCACCACCACCCCACTTTGTCTTATCATCACCGGGCTTCTTTACCCATGCATCGAGCGTATCATCAAACTTGCTCTGTCCGTAACGTGCGAAGGTAACATAGTCATAATGCGTTCTTACGAAGTCGAGCAGGTCGATTGAATCGGTGTAAACAACCTCGTGAGTTGCAGGCATAGGAATAGCACCATACTTCTTAACATCATTGAAGCTACCGGGAACCTTAATCTCATCAGCATCCTCAGCTGTAATACCATTATCATTGTAACCTACAGTCTCATAGAGATGGTTAGCACGAATCTGATGATCAGGCTTAGCAGTATTGTTAGCGTGATCAGGCTTTACAAAAGTCTCCTTATCAAGAGCAGTATTCGGAGCAATATCAGCCAAAGCAACGATATCATAGATACCAGGAACAACGACTGCATAGTCAGAGTTCACAGAGTAAGCCTCCCACTTTTCGTCCTTAGCAGGAACATCGATCTGGAGAGATACGAAAGGCAGATCACCAGTGTAGACATCGTCTGAGCATCCGCTAGCAGCGTCCTTATCATCAATACCATATACATCAGCGGTACCATTGTTATAGAAGTACTTGCTCCAAGATTCCTTGGCTGCACCGGCCTTGCCTTCCCAGTTATCAGTCTGAGAATTGGTCCAAGCGAGGAAGTAAGCAAGAACCTGCTTGTAATTAACCTCGAAGGGAACAGTCAAAATGCCATTCTCCAGCTTATTGAAGTTCTTTTCGTCCTTGCTATCGAATTTCTCAGACTTTGCCTTCGGGCTGATAGAAGGTTTAGCATCACCACGAGTATAAACAGGAGCAGCGTGGTCATAGAAACCAATCTTAGCACCCTCAAGGTCAGCTACGCTCGGATTAACGTGATACTGAGCGACTGCACCATAAGCCGTTGTGCTGAAATAAATCTTAGAAAGATCAAGCTTAGCCTCTCTAGCATCCATGTGATGAGCAGCAACAGGAGCTACGACATACTTACCGAGTTCGCGGTTATCAAATGGCTTACCATCTGTTCCACCCCAACCCATGGTTTTGTCAACTGTGATATGGATCTTTGTAACACCAGCAGTTCCATCGGGATCTACTGCATTATAGTCGAACTCATATTTACCACGCTCCAGATATGTCTCCTGGTTCCAAAGGAACGGAGTCTCGATACCTTCAATACCTTCCCAATAGAAATCGGGCTTCAGTACGAGAGAGGTAAGCTTCTTGTTAACGAAGATCTCGATAGCGCTCAGACTTGGAGTAACTTTCTTCTCGATAGAATCGTTCAGAGACTGGAACCTATTCTCCAGAGAATCAGCAATAGCCTTGCTAATCTCGTCCTTACCCATCAGCTCCTTCTCAAGAAGATCCTTGATCTTATCACCCTTCAGGAGATCCTCAAGAGCACCAACGCTTTCAGTCAACTTCTCGAGATCCTTCTCGGTCAGATAGCCCTTAAGAGCGTCCTTAATCTTCTCTTCGAACACCTTTGTAGCCTCGCCCTGGATGTCAAGAGTAGTCAAAGCAGCCTGAATCAGCTCCTTCACCTTATCCTCCTTAATGACACCATCGATCTTACCATCGATAGCTTTCAGCTTACCCTCAATCTCCTCAAGGGCAGAAGCGTCAGCCTTACCAGCGAGAGCAGCCTCAAGCTCGGCAAGTTTAGCAATCTGAGTCTCGAGCACAGCCACGCGTGCAGCGAGGTCAGTCAGTTCTGATGCCTCAGCCTTGCTAGCGACTGCAGAAGCATCAGCCTTAGCGGCGATGTCCTTCTTCAGCTGATCGAGCTGAGAAGTAACGGTTGCCAACTGTGCTGTAAGTTCAGACTTAGCACCAGAGATGTCAGCACCCAGTGCAGTTCTCAGAGCTGCAATGTCCTGAGCATTCTTCTGAATGTCGTCGTCGTAATCCTTACAAGACACGAACATACTTACAGAAGCAATAAGGAATGCTCCCATAAGCAGTTTACTGAAAATCTTTCTTTTCATACGATTAATAATTTAAATTAATAAAAAAATTAAGTGTTATACTTCTATTTATTTCTCTCAAACTTCGCCCCAATTTGCTCCGAAAAGCCTACGTCAGGGCACTGTATCTCCTAGACGGATTTACATTTTTGGTGCAAATATAGATATAATTCTGAAATCTTGCAAGCAAAATCGAATATTTTTTTAAAAAAAACCAAAAAACTTGCGATTTTCGGGCATTTTCTTACAAAAAATAACGATTTTCGCATGAAATCCTCTTTATTTATCGGGGTTTGCACACTTTTCTGTTGTCATTGTTTCTGCTTCGTAGCGTTTAAAGGTCCTCCTATACCTTATTTATATTATATATTATTGGTTGTTTAATCTATTTTGCGTGCAAAGGTACGGCCTTTTTTTGGAAAAAACAAGCATTTTTGCGTTTTTTTATCAAAACTCAGCCGACTTTGGTGTTCTCGGGAACGGAATCACGTCGCGAATATTCTGCATTCCGGTGACGAAGAGAATGAGTCGTTCGAAACCCAGTCCGAAACCAGCATGCGGGCAGGAGCCCCAGCGACGGGTGTCGATATACCACCACAGATGAGTCTGGTCCATCTGACGACGTTCAATCTCCGCCATCAACTTGTCGTAACTCTCCTCACGCACTGAACCGCCAATGATCTCTCCGATCTGGGGGAACAGGACATCAGTACCCTGCATAGTTGGTCCAGGAGCTACAGCCCCCTTGTAACCGACGGAGCCCTCACCCTGCGCCTCGTTCTGTTTCATATAGAACGACTTGAACGCGCGAGGATAGTCGGTCATGATGACCGGCTTCTTGAAATGTTCCTCAACGAGGTAGCGCTCGTGTTCACTGGCAAGGTCGTCACCCCAGTTGCAGGGGAACTCAAATTTCTTACCGTTCTTGATAGCCTCCTGGAGAATATTGATACCCTCGGTATAAGGCAGACGGACAAAAGTATCCTTCAGCACGCCCTCTAAACGGGCAATCAATGTCTTATCAATCATCTGGTTCAGGAAAGCCAGATCATCCTTGCAGTGGTCAAGTGCCCAGCGCACACAGTATTTGATGAAGTCCTCTTCAAGGTCCATCAGTTCCTCCTGATCGAGGAAGGCCACCTCAGGCTCTACCATCCAGAACTCTGCCAGGTGGCGCGGGGTGTTACTATTCTCAGCACGGAATGTCGGGCCAAAGGTATAGATGGCACCTAAGGCCGTCGCACCAAGCTCGCCCTCAAGCTGTCCGCTCACCGTCAGCGAGGTCTGCTCTCCGAAGAAGTCGTCGTCGTAGATAATCTTACCCTGCTCGTCCTTCTTCAGGTCGTAGAGGTTTTTCGTTGTCACCTGGAACATGTTACCTGCACCTTCGCAGTCGCTGGCCGTAATCAACGGCGTATGGAAATAGAAGAAGCCATGCTCATGGAAATAGGTATGAATGGCCATCGCCATGTTATGACGGATACGCATCACAGCACCAAAGGTATTGGTGCGCAGACGCATGTGGGCATTCTTACGCATAGCCTCAAAGCTCTGACCCTTCTTCTGCATGGGATAGTCATTGCCACAGAGGCCATAGACCTCCAACTTGGCAGCCTGAATCTCACTACTCTGACCAGCACCTTGGCTTTCTACCAAAGTTCCTTCTGCACAGATGCAGGCACCTGTGGTGATCTGCTTCAGCAATTCTTCATCAAATTTCGCAGGATCGACAACGATCTGGACGTTCTTAATGGTAGAGCCATCATTCAGGGCGATAAAGTCGACAGCCTTCGAGCTGCGGTGCGTACGCACCCAGCCCTTCACGCAGACGCCCTTACCATAATCTGTGCTTTGCAGCACATCAATTATCTTTGTACGTTTCATTTTCAATTATTAATTGTCAAATACCGATTGTCAATTACTCATATGCACCCATGCGCAGACGGTCAACTTCCTCCTCAGTGAGGTAGCGCCAGTCGCCACGTTTCAGATTCTTCTTAGTCAGACCTGCGAACTGCACACGGTCGAGTTTCAGCACCTTATAGCCAAGACTCTCGAAAATACGACGCACGATACGGTTCTTACCTGAGTGAATCTCGATGCCCACCTGTTTCTTATCGGTAGGATGAGCGTACTGCACATCATCGGCCTTAATCTCGCCATCCTCCAACTGGACACCTGTTGCAATCTGCTCCAAATCATGAGCCGAGCAAGCCTTGTCGAGGAAGACATGATAGATCTTCTTCTTGAGATATTTGGGATGGGTAAGTTTCGAAGCCAGGTCGCCATCATTGGTCAGCAGGAGTACACCAGTGGTGTTACGGTCCAGGCGACCGACGGGATAGATGCGCTCCGGGCAAGCATTCTTTACAAGGTCCATCACCGTCTTACGCTGCTGAGGATCATCAGCAGTGGTGACATAATCCTTGGGTTTGTTGAGCAACACATAAACCTTCTTCTCGATAACGACAGGCTGGTCGTGGAAGCGAACCTCATCGGTACGCAGCACCTTGGTACCCAACTCGGTGACCACCTCGCCATTGACGGTGACCACACCTGCCTGGATAAACTCATCCGCCTCACGACGACTGCAGACACCTGCATTGGCCAGGAACTTGTTCAAACGCAATGGTTCATTGGGATCGAAGTTGATCTCCTTGTACTCGATGCGCTTTTTCATGCTGTACTTGGCATTCGGATCGTAATCGGCACTATGCTGACGCGGTTTCTTATAGGGAGCGCCATAGGGTTTAGCACCTTTATTGAATTTGTTATAACCGCTACCGGGCTGATAACCGCCACGCTGCTGGTAACCACCACGAGGCTGATAACCACTACGAGGCTGATAGCCGCCCTCACCTTGAGGACGCTGCTGATAGCCACCACGAGGCTGATAACCACCTTCGCCTTGCGGACGTGGCTGATAACCGCCACGCTGCTGGTAGCCACCACGGGGCTGATAGCCGCCCTCACCCTGAGGACGCTGCTGATAGCCACCACGAGACTGGTAACCGCCACGGGGCTGGTAGCCACTGCGAGGCTGATAGCCACCTTCACCTTGCGGACGAGGCTGATAACCACTGGGGCGTGGCGTACTCGATTGCAGACCTGCACCGAAACCTTCGGGGCGGAAGCCGCCCTCGTCATTGCTACGTTTAAAGGCAGGACGATCTGTAACAGGATGCTGACCTGTATGTATACGGGGGCGCGGTGAACGGCCCGGACGGAATTCACGTTGTTCTCTCTGAAAACCCTCTTTTTTCTGCTCTTCCTGAGGCGTGTTCTCTTGATTCATGTTCTCGATATCCATTTTTACTAAGTTTTTTGTGTTATACCTTATTTATATATATGTTACTCCTGATTGTTGGAGGATATAGTTAGATGCCTGTGTAACTGGAGGGTGTAATGGCACGCAGCTCTTCCTTCACGGCTTCGCTGACTTCCAGTGTGTCGATGAAACGGGCAATTGTCTCAGCCGTAATGCCTTCATTGGTACGGGTGAGTGCTTTCAGCGTCTCGTATGGATTGGGATAGGCTTCACGACGCAATATGGTCTGGATTCCTTCGGCCACCACGGCCCAGGTATTATCAAGATCCTGCTGCAGCTTCTGCTCGTTGAGGATCAATTTGCGAAGTCCCTTGAGTGTCGACTGGAAAGCTATGAGGGCATGGCCCATAGGCACGCCCACGTTACGAAGGACCGTCGAATCCGTCAGGTCACGCTGTAAACGGCTCACTGGCAACTTCGCAGCCAAGAACTGCAGGATGGCATTGGCAATACCGAGGTTACCCTCCGAATTCTCGTAGTCGATGGGATTTACCTTGTGGGGCATCGCACTGGAGCCGACCTCACCCTTCTTAATCTTCTGCTTGAAATAATCCATAGATATATACATCCAGAAATCCCTGTCGAGGTCGAGGACAATTGTATTGATACGACGCATGGCATCAAAAAGAGCGCCCATCCAGTCGTAGTTGGAAATCTGGGTAGTATACTGCTCGCGCTCCAGTCCTAGTTTCTCTGAAACGAAGCGGTTGCCAAAGTCACGCCAGTCATACTGGGGATAGGCCACATGATGAGCGTTGAAATTTCCCGTAGCCCCACCAAACTTCGCAGTGATGGGAGTATCCTTTAGTGAACGGAGTTGTTCCTCAAGACGGTAGACATATACCATAATTTCTTTTCCCAGACGTGTTGGCGAGGCCGGCTGTCCATGGGTCTTAGCAAGCATGGGCACCGTTTTCCAAGCTTCAGCATAATCATGGAGCTGTTCGATGAGTTCTTCCAACATGGGGATGTAAACGTCGGACAGTGCCTCTTTAATAGAGAGGGGAACGGAGGTATTGTTGATGTCCTGGGAGGTAAGGCCGAAGTGGATAAACTCCTTGAAGCTAGCAGAACCCATCAGGCCAGAAGAGTCTGAAGATTTTCCGAGCGTATCGATACGCTCTTTGATATAATATTCCACTGCTTTGACATCATGATTGGTAATAGCCTCAATCTCCTTCACCCGCTGGGCATCAGCGGGCGTGAACTGTCTGTAGATGTCACGTATAGGCTCGAACAGGCTATGGTCGAAATCTGCCAACTGTGGCAGAGGGAGTTCGCAGAGTGTAATGAAGTATTCTATCTCTACGCGAATGCGGTATCGGATCAACGCATACTCAGAAAAGTATTCTGCGAGTGGCTCCGTCTTGCTCCGATAGCGGCCATCAATAGGCGAGATGGCTGTCAGCAATGATAAATCCATTTTCAAATATAATCCTAACTATCGATAATTATCTTTCTATTCGTCTCTCAAATTCTCAAGTGTGTCGAAATTCGGGTGCAAAGGTACGTAGAAAATCAGAATCTGCAAAATTTTCTCACGAAAATTTCGCAGATTCCAAGAATTTATAACTGATACAAGTCATTCGCAGCCAGCAAATCGACCTTTATCTCTGCAAGGGCAGCCTCACAGGCCTCCAAGTCAGAAGGACGGATGATGACATGTGCCACATTGCCGTTGGCAAAAGAGTACATATACTCAATGAAGATTCCTTTCGATGAGAGGTGTTTAAGCACGATGGCCAACGAGCCGCTGACATTGGGGCATACGAAGCCAATGACATCGGTAATCTTGACAGCGAAGTGCTGTTCCTTCAACACCTGATAAGCTTTGTCCGGATCAGACACAATGCAACGGAGGATACCAAAGTCGGAGTTGTCGGCAATCGACATTGCAGAAAGGTTAATGCCTGCAGTACCGAGGGCTTCCGTCACCTCAGTCAGACGGCCGGATTTGTTCTCGAGGAACACGGATAGTTGTTTTGCTTTCATTTCTTATAATTTTAGTGATTGATGATTCTATAATTGACGTTTGTCGATAACACGTTTGGCCTTGCCCTCAGAGCGTTCGATGCCTTTAGGCTCAACGAGCTTTACTTTGAAGCCCAGACCGATCACACTGCGAAGTTCACCTTCGAGTTTCTTCTGTAAACCGACCATCGTAGACATGTCGTCGGTGAAATACTCATCCTTGACTTCCACTTTGAGTTCGGAGGTATCGGTATTGTTGACACGATCGACGGTCAACAGGAAGTGAGGTTCAAACTCTTGTTGCTTGAGGATAACATCCTCAATCTGTGACGGGAACACATTAACGCCACGAATGATGAGCATATCGTCGCAACGGCCTAAGATCCGGTCCATGCGCACGAGCGTGCGCCCGCACGTACATTTTTCATAGTGTAGGGCCGTCAGGTCATGGGTACGGTAGCGGAGCAACGGCATACCCTCCTTGGTCAGGTGCGTAAAGGTCAGTTCGCCAAACGCCCCCTCGGGCAGTGGTTCACCCGTATTGGGATCCAGAATCTCCGGATAGAAGTAATCTTCATTCAGGTGGGTTCCGTTCTGACTTTCGCATTCATAGCCCACACCAGGACCGGCAATCTCACTCAGGCCATAGATATCATAAGCCTTAATGCCCAATGAAGCTTCCAGTTTCGTACGCATTTTCTCTGTCCAAGGCTCAGCGCCGAAAACGCCAACCTTCAACTTAAACTCATCACGCGACCACTCACACTCATTGAGAGCCTCACCTAAGAACATCGCATAACTAGGGGTACAACAAAGGATAGTCGTACCGAAATCGTGCATCAGTGTGATCTGTTTCTGGGTATTACCCGACGAGATAGGGATCACCGAAGCGCCGATATTCGTGGCACCATCGTGAGCACCAAGGCCACCAGTGAAAAGTCCGTAACCATAAGCCACCTGGAAAATATCCTCTTTGCCAGCACCATAGGCAGTGAAAGCACGTGAGATAGCCTCCGACCACATGGCCAGGTCCTTTCGGGTATAGAGCACAACAACGGGCTTGCCTGTCGTACCTGACGAAGCGTGGATACGGACTATCTGCGACATGGGTACAGCAGCCAGGCCGAAGGGATAGTTGTCACGCAAGTCGAGCTTGTTAGTAAACGGAAGTTTCACGATATCATCAATACTCTTGATATCCCCAGGCTCCAACCCCATCTCCTGGAACTTTTTACGGTAGAAAGGAGTATTGTGGTATACGTACTCTGCCATTTTTACGAGCCGACGGCTCTGAATCTCGCGAAGTTGTTCGCGATCCATGCATTCAATGTTTTGATTCCAAATCATAAGTCTTTGTCTTTGGTTTTATGGGTTTGTTGGGATTTATGGCCACAAAGGTACGTATTTTTTCGGATATAGAAAGGATTTAGAGGTTAAAAGGAGTTAAAGCCAAAAACGAAATAACGCCCAAGGAGTTCCATAAGGTTACCCTTGGGTTATCGAAGGGTTATCCTAGCGTTTCTTTCGGCATAGTTTCGGCATAGTTTCGGCATAGTTTCGGTTTAGTTTCGGTTTAGTTTCGGTTAAGTCTCGGTTTAGTTTCGGTTAAGACCCGTTTCCTAAGGCAACAAAAAAAAGAGAACTTCTTCCGAAGCTCTCTACATTTTGTGGGCGTTGACGGATTCGAACCGCCGACCCTCTGCTTGTAAGGCAGATGCTCTAAACCAGCTGAGCTAAACGCCCTATTTTGTTTTGCGGGTGCAAAGGTACTACAAAAAAATGGAAAGCAGAAAGCAGAAAGAGGAAAGTTGTCAGAAATTGACTTTTTTTAACGTTTTGCATCAAAAAGGGCGTCAATATCAGTCTGTGGGAGGATCACAAGAATCGTTTTCCCGTCAGGCGTATAGTTCACATTGGAACAGGAGAAGAGCGTATTCACGATATTCTCCATTTCCTCATTCGACAAGACTTGTCCATAGGGTATAGCAGCGGCACGTGCTAACGACAGATGCAGCGACTGGCGCACCGACAGACCGATTGCCTGCGAAGCAGCCCCATCTATCGCATCATGGTCAGCCACATCGGTCACGATCTGTTGAATGAGGGAAATCGGTTCAATGCCCTCCATACCGGCGGGAATGCCATTTACCGCGAAGGTGCCACCCCCCAAAGCGCTGAGGTCGAAGCCAAGAACAGACAACTCCGGAAGGATCTGCTCCATGATGACTGAGTCTGAGGGCGACAGCTGCATCGTTTCCGGAAACAACAGACGCTGTGAGGCGCTCGCAGGAAGGTCGTTCTCTGCGGAACTAGCCGATGCATAACGCTCAAAGAGGATGCGAACATCGGCACGATGCTGATCAATAACCATAAGCCCCGATTTAACAGCCGTCATGATATATTGGCCCTTATATTGATAATGTACTGGCGACTTGTCAGAGATAGCGCCAAAGATCGATGACTCAGATGGGGCGGTTGGACTAACAGGTGTTTCCGACATCAGTCCCTCATAGAGAGACTCCCAAGATGAAGGCGTATGGTGCGAAGAATGCGGTGTATGCTCAAAGGGGTTATACGATGGATTATAAGTCACCTTGGGAGCTTGAATATTATCGCGCGATGGATCGAAAACAGGTATTTCCGGCTTGTCTACCGTATCAAAATCAATGGAAGGTATTTCACAGAACTTTCCGATGGCATCGCGGACGACTGCCACCAAAAGTTGCCAGATGGTCTGTTCGTTCTCAAATTTAATCTCCGTCTTCGTCGGATGGATGTTCACATCGATATCAGCCGGATTGATCTCAAAATAGAGGAAATACGGTGGTTGCATACCCTCAGGGATCAGACGTTCATAGGCGGTCAACACAGCCTTATGAAAATACGGATGCTTCATGTAGCGCCCATTGACGAAGAAATAGTCCTGTCCACCTTTCTTTCTCGCTGCCTCAGGCTTGGTAACGAATCCCGTAACACGACACATCACCGTATCGGCTTCAACAGGCAACAGATCCTGTCCGTACTGCTTGCCAAACACATCAGTTATGCGCTGGCGCAGGTTGCCCGGACGCAAGTTCAGGAGTTCTGCCCCATTATGATGAAATGTGAAATGGATGTCAGGATATACCAGTGCGATGCGTTCGTAGGCCGTAAGGATATTGTTGAGTTCGGTTGCATTCGACTTGAGGAATTTCCGACGGGCAGGCACATTATAAAAGAGATTCTCCACCCGGAAATTACAACCCACCGGACAAGCTACCGGCTGTTGATCAAGGACTTTCGAGCCTGCAATGGAGACCTGCGTACCAATCTCTTCATTCGCCATGCGCGTCTGCAACTCCACCTGAGCCACAGCGGCAATCGAGGCCAGTGCCTCGCCCCTGAACCCCATCGTATGAAGTGCAAAGAGATCGTCTGCCTGTTTGATCTTTGAGGTTGCGTGGCGCTCAAAAGCCAGGCGTGCATCCGTCGGTGACATGCCACAACCATCGTCAATCACCTGAATAGACGTACGTCCTGCATCAACCACAATCACGTTGATGGTACGTGCACCAGCATCAACAGCATTCTCCACCAACTCCTTAATAACCGAAGCCGGTCGCTGAATCACTTCCCCTGCAGCAATCTGGTTGGCAACGCTATCAGGTAATAATGCTATAATATCTGCCATCTTGCGTTTGTTAGTTACCCTTTTTCGCTCTAACCCTTTTTCTTCGGTCTCCAGACGAAAATATCGTATCTATTCAGAGGCCGGACATAATCATACCACGCGAAGCCTTCCAAACGTTTCTTCTCAGCAGGAATCTGGTTGGGAGGATACATGGTACCTGAGGTCTTCGGAGTCCAAACACGTTCCAACTTTCTGTCCTTCAAGAACATCCGCATCTCCGTAGTTTCCTGATAATTATAGATAATCGCCACAGAATCGCCCTCTTCGAAGAAATAACCAATCAGTACATTATCCTTGGCCTGTGTCTCATGAATCTTACCATCAATAAAGTAGGCAAACATCTCCTTCGACGACACCTGATTGAAGAGTGTCGTATCGCTCTTCAATTGTTGGATAGAGAAAGCATTGCCTATGACATGAGCCCGGTTGATTAGTGAGTCTTTCATAAACACATCGATCTGGTCACCCATCAACTGTTGGTTGTAGTTCCAGACAATTGGATCGAAATACATTGTCATACAGGAGTCGAGGGAATTATAGATTAATGAGTCGCAGACTGCTTGCACATCGGTACGATATGCCCGGACATGATGATAGGCATGAATCTTACGATAGACAGAATCGGTCTCGATATTAAAGGTGACAACCTTCAACGTATCAGCATGCATATAAAGGGAATCGCCCTGCGAAAAGTCGATAGCCACCGCAGAGTCCGTACATAGCGCATAGCCAGTATTCTCCCAATATTCACCATAGTTGCCTGTCATCTTGTTTTTATTCACGGAATCCACATAGATGACATTCCGGAAGGCCTGACTGAAGCCCAACTGACTATCATAATAAACGCTGTCGCCCACCATCGACTTGCCCTGATTGCGTAGTACAGAACGGTTCATGAGCGTGGCCTGGTCTTTTTTTGTGTCATAATAACCTTGTTCTGAATAGATTGTACTATTGCCCGACGTGATATGCGAAGGACCAACAATATGGGCAATGGAACGTGCATTGTCGTAATAGAGGGTATCGGTAGTAAGATAGAATTTAGGACTCTTCATCTTCACATCGAAATTGAACACCGACATCTTGCTCTTGGTGTTGTACTCTCCCCAATCGGAAGTCAACGTGGTCTTACCGTCCACCATCTTTCCGCCCTCAAAGAAGTAAGCATTATCGTACAAGCGGTCAAAATCGAGGGAGTCGGTATAGAGTGTGGTCTTGCGGTTTTTGAGCACCACGTTATATCGAGCCCTCGCCATCTGCTCATTACCGTCGTAATAAGCATAATCAGAAGCTAATGAGAGCGTATCCCCCTGATACATTCTCACATGACCGAAAGCCTCAAACGAATTGCTGGCCTCGTAGAAATAGGCACTGTCGCAATAAAGACGAGCACCGACATGGGTAAAATGCACCTTACCGTTGAGGATTGTGGCGTCGGGGTTCTTAAATTGGTCAAAATGAAGCACATCGGCATGTACGAGATAAACACGTTTATCCTGAGCAGCCTTGCGAGCCGGCCGTTTCTTGACAGGACGAGTTTTCTGAGCCTCGGCACCAGCCACGGCTAAAAGAAACAGAACCATCAAGAAATAGACGAGCCTCTTCATTTAAACCATCCCTCGTATTCGAACTTACAATCGCGGTAGTTTTCGTTCAGGCGGGTATAAACCGACTTGATTTTGTTGACGACCCACTGATGGATACATTCCTCATTTCGTTTGGCAAGAACCACGTCCTTCATCACCTGGAAATCCTCAGTAATAGAGGCTTTATGTCCCTCCACACGATTTTTCAACTTAACAATAGCACAAACGGTTTTTCCGCGCTGATTAATCATCTGGAAAGCGCTGGATATTTGGCCAACCTGCATGGTGTCCACCACCTTAGCCACTTCCTGAGGCAAATCCTGCATCTGGAATCTCGAAGAGATACGTCCCGTCTGCATATTGGTATTCGACATCAGGCCCTTGTTATTACGCGTATCCTTGTCGTCTGACAACAAACTAGCGGCTTCCTCAAAGGTAAACTGCTCCTTGCGGATATCTGTTGCAAGGGAATCCAGACGTCCGATAGCATGTTCAATAGCCTCATCAGAGACCACAGGTTTCTTTAGGATATGACGCACATTGACCTTATCACCCCGTTTCTCCACGAGTTGGATGATATGGAAGCCGAACTCCGATTCCACAATCTTCGAGATTTTCTTCGGATCGGTCAGATTAAAGGCCACTGCCGCAAAGGCGGGATCAAGGGTAGCACGTCCCATGAGGCCCAATTCACCACCCTGACGGGCAGATCCGGGGTCTTCAGAATAAAGACGCGCAAGGGCCTGAAAAGAGGTTTCTCCCTTCGTCACACGTTCTGTATAGTCACGCAGTTCATCCTTCACACGGTTGATCTCCTCAGGAGCTATGCGCGGGGTAAACGTCACAATCTGCACCTCCACCTCTGTCGGCACATAGGGCAGGCTGTCAGCAGGCAGACTATTGAAATAACGGCGTACATCAGCCGGTGTCACAGAAATATCCTCCACCAGCTTTCGTTTCATCTTCTGGATCTTTTGACGGTCACGCAACTCCTGACGCAGTTCCTGACGCATCTGCGAAATCGACTGATGTTTGTATTCCTCCAGACGCTCACGAGAACCGTCGACCATCTCCAACCAATAGCTTATCTGCTGTTCCACCTCTTGGGCTACATCAGCCTCTGTTACTTCTATACTATCGATATCAGCCTGATGGAGAAAGAGTTTATTGACGGCAATCTGCTCAGGAATCGTACAGTCGGGGTCCCCACTCCACTTCACGCCTTCCATGGCAGCCTGCATGCGCAGCGCCTCAACATCGGACTTTAAAACGGCCTCATCGCCAACCACCCATATCACTTCATCTATCACTGACTGAGCGGGAATGGGCTGAAGAGAGTCGGATGGACTAGCCTGACTTGCCCAACTTGTAGGACTAGCGTAGCTAGATATTCCCACCAAGAGCATGGACAAGAAAAGGGCGATAACGAGATTTCTTGTTGTCTTCATTAATGCTTATTTACGGTTTTCAATATATCCTTGTTCACGGAGAAGGCATATTTCCGTCGAAGATCATAGACCCAAGCCTTCTCCAACATGTCCTGATAGTCGGACACAACCTGGCCCCGCACGTCGGTATAATTCTCCGGACGCTTCAATTTCTTGCCATAGACAGCAGAAATCGGATAATCTTTCAATACGGCCGCTTGTTTCTCGTCAGTATCTTTCTTGGGAGCAGTCTTAAAGACCTCCGTGTCGACAAGGGCATTATCGCCAGGTTTGAAGATACCAATCTCCACACGGATACGCACTACAGAATCAGGATTAAACGTAGAACGTAGTTTGTCAGCCCATTGGTCAAAAGGCAACTTCTTCACACATTTCTTCACAGCCTTCACATCAGCCTTGTTCTTCACGTGATAAGCAATACCCTTATAATGAGGCTCCGACCAGACATAATCCTTCCGATGGTCCTTAAAATAGGCTTGGAGGCCTGCTTCGTCGTTACTACCCTTGTCCCAGACCACTTGTTTGCTGATCTCATAGAGTAACAAACCATCGTGGTATTCCTTCATTAGATACTTCATCTCTGGGTCAGCAGCAGCCAGCGAATCTGCACGACGGTCCATCACCTTCTCAGCTGTAAGTCTGCCAGAGGAGGCCGTCACCTCATTTTGAACACGCTGTTTGGCAATCTGATCACGGACGCCCTGTTGCTCAATGCTCTTCACAATCTGAGCCTTCAACGAATCGAAGGGTTCCAACTGTTTACGGCCCTTCATCAAGATTACGTGCCATCCTACAGGCGACTGCACAGGCTGACTCATCTCACCCGTCTGCAAGGCATAGGCAGCGTCTTCAAACTCCTTGAAGGCCTGGTTCGGTCCAATCCAATATGGCAGTTGCCCACCCGCAGCACCTGTTGATTTGTCGTCCGACACTTTCTTGGCTAGCTCAGCAAAGTCAGCTCCGTTTTTCAGGGCTCTGTATATAGAATCAATACGCTGCTTAGCCTTATCCTGCTCGTCCTTCGCAGCTTGCGTCGAAACTCTGATCAGGATATGGGCAGGCAAAATCAGTCCACGCGGACCGATCTGTTCTTTCGCACGATCATAGGTTTTCTTGGCCTCAACCAGCACATCAGCATCAGTGACCATTGTGGGTCGTACCTGCTGGTCGCGATACATAGTATACTCCTGTTTAAACGAAGTCAGCGTGTCATAATGAGCATCAAGAGCTGCTGCTACTTTCAACTTATAGTTAATAAACAGATCTACATACTCGTCTATCGTCTTCTTGTCAATCACATCGGCCCCATTGTTCTTGTTATATGAATACTCAAACTCCGAACGAGGCACAGGCACGCCGTTGATAGTCATCACCACAGGATCAGAAACCTGGGCCAACACCATTGTGCTCGAAACGAGGGCCAGAAAAAGAATGATTTTCCTCATCTTATTAGTCATTAGGACGTGAATAGTTGGGGGCTTCACTAGTGATGGTGATATCATGAGGATGACTCTCGTTCACACCAGCATTGGTAATGCGCGTGAATTTGGCCTCATGCAGTCTCTCAATGGTAGCAGCCCCACAATAGCCCATGCCAGAACGGAGACCGCCAACCATCTGATAGATCACCTCCTGAACGGTTCCCTTATAAGGCACACGACCAGCAATGCCCTCAGGAACCAACTTCTTCACTTCCTTAGTGTCACCTTGGAAATAACGGTCTTTAGAACCATGTTTCTGTTCCATGGCCTCTAACGAACCCATACCACGGTAGCTCTTGAACTTTCGGCCGTTGTAAATAATGGTGTCGCCAGGACTCTCCTCGGTACCGGCTACCAGCGAGCCAATCATCACACAGGATCCACCAGCGGCCAAAGCCTTGACGATATCACCAGAATAGCGCAGGCCACCATCAGCAATCAGCGGAACGTCAGTACCCTTCAAAGCACTATAGACATCATAAACAGCGCTCAACTGGGGCACACCCACACCAGCAACAACACGTGTAGTACAAATAGAGCCCGGACCAATACCCACCTTCACAGCATCGGCACCGTTGTCAACCAACATCTTGGCAGCTTCGCCCGTAGCCACATTACCCACTACGATATCAATATTGGGGAAACACTTCTTAGCCTCCACTAATTTTTCAATGACTGACTTAGAATGACCATGGGCTGTATCGATGACGATGGCATCAGCACCGGCATCCACAAGAGCCTGCATACGGTCGAGTGTATCATTAGTCACGCCAACACCAGCAGCCACACGCAGACGGCCTTTCTCATCCTTACAGGCCATCGGCTTATCCTTGGCCTTCGTGATGTCCTTATAAGTAATCAAGCCCACCAAATGATTGTCCTTGTCAACCACAGGCAGTTTCTCTATCTTATTCTTCTGCAGGATTTCCGCAGCCGATATCAAGTCGGTCTGTTGATGGGTAGTCACCAGATGATCCTTCGACATGACCTCGTCTACTGGACGATCCAGCTGGCGCTCAAAACGCAAATCTCGGTTGGTCACGATTCCCACCAGTCGTTTCTCATCATCCACCACAGGAATACCCCCGATATGGTACTCTGCCATGATATCCAACGCTTGGGCAACTGTTGACCCCAAAGGGATGGTCACGGGATCATAGATCATACCGTTCTCAGCACGCTTGACGATAGCCACCTGGCGGGCCTGTTCCTCAATCGACATATTCTTGTGAATCACACCGATACCTCCCTCACGGGCAATAGCGATCGCCATCTGCGATTCCGTCACAGTATCCATAGCTGCCGTCACAAAGGGCACGTTCAGTTGGATATGCCGAGAGAAGCGGGTTTTTAACTCTACCGTCTTGGGTAACACTTCCGAATAAGCGGGAATTAAAAGGACATCGTCGAATGTCAGTCCATCCATCACGATCCTGTCTGCAATAAATGAAGCCATAAATCTACCTTTGTTTTAAAATATTGCGTGCAAAGGTAGTCATTTTTATCAAAAATGAAGAATTAAGAATTAAGAAATTCAATGCCACCCGACATTTTTTCTTAATTCTTAACTCTTAACTCTTTATTCTTAACACTTAGTTGGCCATTTCTGATAGGAATTTGATACGAACAAGGCGTATCTCATCCTCCGAATAGTCGCCACCCAACTCATCTTGCGCCACACTCAAACGATCCGTGTCCGACTCTGCGAAATAGTCATATATATCATCGATATGATCCTCGTCCATCACTTCGTCAAGGAAATAGTCGATATTCAATTTGGTACCGCTATAGACGATGGCCTCTATCTCCGACAACAGCTCGTCGAAATCGATTCCTTGGGCATTGGCAATGTCATCAAGAGCAATCTGACGGTCGATGCTCTGGATAATCTTCACCTTCAGCATCGATTTCTTGGCAACGGTACGCACACGCAAATCAGCCTGGCGTTCAATCTCGTTCTCAGCGCAATATTTCTTGATGAGGTCTACGAACTCTTTCGCATAAGGCTGCTTCACCTTACCCTCACCCACGCCCTGGATATTCTTCAGTTCCTCAAGCGTCACGGGATAGTCAGTGGCCATCTGGTCAATACTCACATCCTGGAAGATGACATATGGTGGACGCTCCATCCGTTTCGACACCTTCTTACGTAGGTCGCGCAGCATAGCAGCCAATGTGGGATCGAGGGCACCGGCTGTGCCTTCATGTTCACCGGCACTGTCAATTTCACCACCAAACTCGGCATCCTTCACAATCATAAATGACTGTGGAGCCTTGAGGAACTTCTTACCAGCGGAGGTAATTTTCAATAGGCCATAGTTCTCCACTTCTTTTCTCAGGTAGCCCATAAGCAAAGCCTGACGGATCACTGGATTCCAAATCTTCGGGTCCTCATCTTCGCCGATACCGAACTCATCAAGTTCATGGTGCTTATGGGCAATAATCTCTTCCGTCTCCTTACCGATGATAAAGTCTATCACATAGTCAGAGCGGAAGTTCTCCTTGATGCGTTGAATCACTTGTAACACCGTTACCAACTGATTCATAGCCTCTATCTTCGTCTTCGGATGCAGGCAGTTGTCGCAGTTGCCACAATTCTCACGATCATACGTCTCACCAAAGTAGTGCAACAGCATCTTCCGTCGGCAGACGCTCGTCTCGGCATAGGCCGCCGTTTCCACGAGCAACTGTCGGCCAATGTCCTGTTCGGCCACAGGTTTGCCCTCCATAAACTTTTCCAACTTATCAAGATCCTTGCTCGAATAAAAGGCCAAACAGATGCCTTCTCCGCCATCACGACCGGCACGTCCCGTCTCCTGATAGTAGCCTTCAAGCGACTTGGGTATATCATAATGGATGACGAAACGCACATCAGGTTTGTCGATACCCATGCCAAAGGCGATGGTAGCTACGATCACGTCGATATTCTCCATCAGAAAGTCATCTTGCGTCTGTGTACGTGTTGGAGAATCGAGTCCGGCATGATAAGCAGCTGCTTTGATATCGTTGGCTCTGAGAATCGCTGCCAATTCTTCTACCTTCTTACGCGAGAGACAATAGATGATACCGCTCTTGCCTGGATGTTGCTTGATGAAACGGATAATATCCTTATCAACATCCTTTGTCTTCGGGCGCACTTCATAATAGAGGTTCGGACGGTTAAACGAGCTCTTGAATTCCTTGGCATCCATAATGCCTAAGTTCTTCTTAATATCTGAACGGACCTTGTCGGTAGCCGTAGCCGTCAGTGCAATAATAGGCGCCGGTCCGATTTCATTAACGATCGGCCGAATACGACGGTACTCAGGACGGAAATCATGCCCCCATTCCGAGATACAATGAGCCTCATCAACGGCATAAAACGAGATCTTAACCGATTTAAGGAATTCCACATTCTCCTCTTTTGTAAGCGACTCGGGCGCCACATATAGCAGTTTGGTGATGCCTGCCTGGATATCAGCCTTCACCTGATCGATGGCCGCCTTGTTCAGCGACGAGTTCAGGTAATGTGCAGTCCCCTCATGCTCACTCAACTGTGAGATGAAATCCACCTGATTTTTCATCAGCGCAATCAGTGGCGATATCACGATGGCAACGCCATCCATCAGCAGTGAGGGCAACTGATAACAGAGCGACTTACCGCCACCTGTGGGCATCAATACAAAGGTGTCCTTACCATCCAACAGACTCTGGATGATTTTCTCCTGATCACCTTTGAACTTGTCAAAGCCGAAATACTTCTTCAGTGCATCATGTAAATTGGCTTTTTTCGTCATATCATTTTTCCTTCTTTCGTTATGTAATAGGCTTGTAGATTTCTGTTATCTATGAGGCCAGCCGCTGCAAATGCGACTTCTCGAGTTGCTGCAGCACATATTTAGCTGTTACTTCAAATTTCTTAACTTTCTTAGATGGAATCTCAAACATTGTATCCATCATCACACTCTCTACGATGGAACGCAATCCACGGGCACCGAGTTTATATTCCACTGCTTTATCAACAATAACCTCTAATGCCTCTGGGGCAAACGTCAACTTGATGCCATCCATTTCGAAGAGCTTTTCATATTGCTTAACAATAGAGTTCTTAGGCTCAGTCAGAATCTTAGCCAAAGCTTCACGATTGAGTGGATTCAAGTAGGTCAGCACAGGCAGACGTCCGATAATCTCCGGAATCAGTCCAAATGATTTCAGATCCTGAGGCACAATATACTGCATCAGATTATCCTTATCAATTTTCGCAACATTCTGTACAGAATTATAACCCACCACATGGGTATTCATTCTTTGGGCTATCTTGCGCTCAATGCCATCGAATGCGCCACCACAGATAAAGAGGATATTCCTCGTATCCACAGAAATATAATCCTGATCAGGATGTTTGCGGCCGCCCTTAGGTGGCACGTTCACATTAGTGCCCTCCAGCAACTTAAGCAATCCCTGCTGCACACCTTCGCCACTCACGTCTCTTGTGATGGAGGGATTATCGCTCTTTCGGGCAATCTTGTCAATCTCATCGATAAAGACAATGCCTCGTTGAGCAGCCGCCACATCATAGTCTGCCACTTGTAGCAGGCGTGACAAGATGCTTTCCACATCCTCGCCTACATAACCAGCCTCCGTGAACACAGTGGCGTCGACAATCGTGAAGGGTACGTCAAGCATCTTGGCAATGGTGCGCGCCAAAAGGGTTTTACCTGTACCGGTAGAGCCAACCATGATGATATTGCTCTTCTCTATCTCCACACCATCTTTATCCTCGGGCTGCTGCAAGCGCTTATAGTGGTTGTATACAGCCACAGAGAGAAAGCGCTTTGCCTCGTCCTGGCCAATCACATACTGGTCGAGATAGCTTTTAATCTCCACGGGTTTCGGTACTGCGTTCAACTTGAAACGGCCCTTTCCCTGAGACCGGGACGTGTCAGCAAGATTCTCCCTAACGATACGATAGGCCTGCTCCGCACAGCTCTCGCAGATGAAACCATCCACGCCCGTGATGAGCAGTCTACACTCGTGTTCTGTCCTTCCGCAAAAACTACACGCCTTCTTTGCCATTATTTCTTCCTTGTGAGAACATTGTCAATCATGCCATAGGCCTTGGCCTCCTCTGCCGTCATCCAGTAGTTACGGTCGGAATCAGCATATACCTTATCATATGGGGTGTGCGAGTGCTCGGAGATGATAGTATAAAGTTCCTTCTTGAACTTAAGAATCTCCTTGGCCTCGATCTCGATATCGGACGCCTGCCCCTGCACACCGCCGAGGGGCTGGTGAATCATCACGCGACTATGAGGCAGCGCCGAGCGCTTGCCTTCGGTTCCAGCCACAAGTAGCACAGCGCCCATCGAGGCTGCCATACCAGTACAGATAGTAGCCACATCGCTGGAGATAAACTGCATGGTATCATAGATACCCAGGCCAGCCGTCACGCTACCACCAGGTGAGTTGATATAAATACTGATATCCTTGCCAGAGTCTACAGAGTCAAGATACAACAACTGTGCCTGCAATGTATTGGCGGTATAGTCGTCAATCTGGGTACCTAAGAAAATGATGCGATCCATCATCAAACGTGAGAAAACGTCCATTTGCGTCACATTCAGCTGACGCTCCTCAAGGATATACGGATTCAGATACTGCGCCTGTGCCTGCATCATTTCGTCAAATGTCAGGCCATCCATTCCTAAATGCCCTACGGCATATTTTCTAAAATCATTCTTCATAAGCTTCATAATCACTTTTCACTATTCACTTTTCACTACGAAAAAAGGGCTCTCGACCTTTTTATCTCGTGATTGGGACACAAAGATAATAAAAAAAGTCGATAACCCTTCAAAAAAAGGAGTTATTTTTTCGTAAAAATACTTATTTTCCTTCCATCATCTTATTAAACTCGTCCAAAGTGACCGTTTTTTCATCCAGTTTAACAACCGTTTTGAGTTTATCGGTCAGTTTCAGATCCACAGCGCGGTCTACAAAATTATCGATGTTCTCACGCTTCTTCAACTGCTCTTCGGCATAATTCTCAACTACATCGTCGGGCACATTGGCCATACCATATTGAGCGAACTGGGCACGGATAGCCTCACGAGCCACACGCTTCACGTCCTCATCCTCGACCTTGATCTCCTGAGCAGTTACAATCTGCTCCTTGATGAGGTGCCAAGCCAGTTCCTTGATACTACCTTCAAAGTTCTGCTCCACGAAATCTGCGCCCTTGTCTTTATTATTCTGCAACATCACACGCTTCAGCAGTGCTTCAGGGAACTCGAGCTTACCCACTTTCTTTTCCAGATGAGCACGCACATCCTGCATGAACTTATAGTCGCTGCTACCCACGAACTGTGCCTTGAGTTGCTCAGCAATCTTCTCACGGAAAGCCTTCTCATCCTTCACAGTACCTTCGCCAAACACACGGTCGAAGAGTTTCTGGTCAATCTCAGCGGGCTGGAAGTGACGGATCTCAGTCACCTGGAACGAGAAATCGCTGTTCACATCAGCAATATCCTCTTTCTTCACCTTCAGCAGGGCAGCCACCTCAGCATCATTGTCAGGATAGGCCTTTTTAGGATTGAAGGTAATGATATCTCCAGGCTTACAGCCGTCGAAAAGTTTCTTCTGTTTGTCATCTTTGATATAGGCTGGCATAATCATACCACCCTCGGTAGTGATACCGTCTTCGAGGGTATTGCCCTTCTTATCGAGCTGACGCAAATCACCAGTGATAGTGTCATTGCCACTGAACACCTCAGCCTTCACGAACTCGCCACCCTGTGAAGCATACATCTGCACCTGCTGGTCAATGAGTTTATCGTCAACGGAAATGGTAAAATAAGCAATCTTATCCTTACCACTCAAAGCCACTTTGAACTCTGGGGCTACGGCAATGTCGAACACGAAGGTCATCTCTCCCTCCTTCTCGAAATCCTGCGGTTGCTGCTTATCACTAGGCAGTGGTTCACCAAGCATCTGGATTTTGTTCTCACGCACATATTCATAGAGTTTCTCGCCCATCAGGCGATTTACCTCATCAACTTTAACAGCTGTGCCATACTGGCGCTTTACCAACCCCATAGGCACCTGTCCAGGACGGAAGCCTGGAACCTGAGCTTTCTTACGATAATCTTTCAGTGTCTTCTCGACCTTCTCCTGATAGTCTGCAGGTTCAATGGTCATGGTCAACAGACCATTGATCTTATCAGGGCAATCAAATGTAATTTTCATCTTTTTGTATACCTTATTATATATAATACTCAAAAATTGAGGTGCAAAGGTACAAAAAAAAGAGGAAAGAGGAAAGCAGAAAGCAGAAAGTTGATGTCGCGTTGTATTTTTTTAACTATTCCCCTCTTCTTCCTCTTTTGCTTTGCGCTCCTCTTCCATAAGTTGGAAGTCCTTCTTGCGCAACACGAATGAATTGGTCAGGTACTTCTCCCTTACGACTTTGTTCTCGGCCAATTCTTCAGGAGAGCCCTGAAACAGTATACGGCCTTCGAACAACAGGTATGCGCGATCGGTGATGGTCAGCGTCTCGTCCACATTATGGTCCGTAATCAAGATGCCGATATTCCTATATTTCAGTTTCCACACAATCTGCTGGATATCCTCCACAGCGATGGGGTCGACGCCCGCAAAGGGCTCGTCGAGCATGATGAATTTCGGTTCGATAGCGAGGCAACGGGCTATCTCCGTCCTTCGCCGCTCACCACCCGAAAGCTGATCGCCTTTGTTTTTGCGCACCTTACCCAAACGGAACTCCTTAATCAGTTCTTCCAGTTTCTGCAGTTGGTAGTCGCGGGGTTTTCCTGTCATCTCCAGCACTGAAAGGATATTGTCCTCGACGCTCATCTTACGGAACACGCTCGCCTCCTGTGCCAGATATCCGATGCCTGCCCGGGCCCGTCTGAACACAGGATATTTCGTCACGTCCTCGTCGCCCAAATAGATATGGCCACCATTAGGCACAATCAGACCTGTGGTCATATAAAACGAGGTGGTCTTGCCTGCTCCGTTGGGACCCAGCAAGCCTACAATCTCGCCTTGCTTCACATTGAAGCTCACATCGTTCACGACGGTACGTTTACCATACCGTTTCACAAGACCTTCCGTGCGTAGTACTAATCCTTCTGTTTCCATAATCGCCCGCAAAAATACTATATTTTTCTTAGAATCGAGAGGTTATCCGCAAAAAAAGTGCTGATTGTTTGGTATTATTAACGATTATCTTTGGCCGTTTGGGAAATAATACCTACCTTTGCCGGCGATAAAGACGATAGGAAGCGATGATTATCATCAGATATCTGACCATACTCGGACGCTACATCCAACTGATGGGGCGGACTTTTTCCGTTCCCGAAAGAATGCGCATGTTCTTCAAATCGTATGTAAAGGAGATGGCCCAGCTTGGCGTAAACTCTATCGGTATCGTGTTGCTCATTTCATTCTTCATCGGTGCCGTGATCTGCATCCAAATGAAGTTGAACATCCAAAGCCCTTGGATGCCCCGGTGGGTAAGTGGTTATACGACCCGAGAGATTCTGCTATTGGAGTTCTCGAGTTCAATCATGTGTCTGATCCTTGCAGGTAAGGTAGGCTCAAACATTGCTTCAGAACTGGGTACAATGCGCGTCACGCAACAGATTGACGCTTTGGAAATCATGGGCGTGAACTCGGCCAGCTACCTGATTCTTCCGAAAATCATGGGTATGCTTACCATCATGCCCTTCTTGGTAATTTTCTCGTCGGCCACGGGTATCTTGGGTGCCTACGCTACCGCTTATGTAGGACATGTGCTACCTCCTGATGACTTAACGCTGGGCTTACAGCACTCGTTCAAGTCGTGGTTCGTATGGATGTCAATTATCAAGAGCGAGTTCTTCGCCTTTATCATCTCGAGCGTGCCAGCCTTCTGCGGTTATACGGTGGAAGGAGGTTCCGTCAATGTGGGTAAGTCGTCGACTGATGCCGTTGTGTCGTCGAGCGTACTTATTCTGTTTAGTGATGTCTTCCTAACTCAGTTGCTGTCATGATAGAGGTGAAGAATCTACACAAGAGTTTCGAGGACAAGGAGGTGCTGTCAGACATCAGCACGGTGTTCGAAGATGGCAAGACAAACCTGATTATCGGTCAGAGCGGTTCCGGCAAGACGGTGCTGATGAAGAACCTTGTAGGTCTGCTTGACCCCACGAGTGGACAGGTGCTCTACGACGGGCGCGACTTCGTGGCCATGTCGAAGAAAGAGAAGGTACGCATGCGTCGTGAGATGGGTATGATCTTCCAGAGTGCAGCTCTGTTTGACTCGCTGACGGTCCTGGAGAACGTGATGTTCCCCCTGGATATGTTCTCGACGATGACTCTCAGGGAGCGCACGAAGCGGGCTATGGACTGCTTGGATCGTGTGAATCTGGTTGGTGCTGAAGAGAAGTTCCCTGGCGAATTGTCGGGTGGTATGCAGAAACGTGTGGCCATCGCCCGCGCCATCGCCTTAAACCCCAAATATTTGTTCTGCGACGAACCGAATTCCGGCCTCGATCCCAAGACCTCGCTCGTCATCGACGACCTGCTGCACAGCATCACCAAGGAATTCAACATGACCACTATCATCAATACCCACGACATGAACTCCGTAATGGGTATTGGTGAGAACATCATCTTTATCTACGAGGGGCACAAGGAGTGGCAGGGCGTCAGCAGCCAGATCATGCACTCCGACAACCAACGTCTTACAGATTTCATCTTCGCCAGCGATCTGCTGAAGAACATGCGCAATCTAGTTCTAGAGAAAGAATCTACGTCGCATGCTGTTAATCCGTGAATTAATTCAAATCATCAATCGAACTAATTCAAACGATAATTTGAATTAATTCACGGCCTTTTAGAAATTCCATTTAACTGCAAGCGTGGGATTGACGAAGAAAGTCTTATCGTTGAAGGTGTTATAAATAAAATTGCTGCTGACTTCTACTTCGGAACCTATGCTGAGATGGTCGGTAATGTTGTACCACAGCTGGGGCTCGGAGAGGATGACGAGCTGGCCGTGACCATTGGCCTTCTGTCCGCGCCAGAAATCGATGAAGCCAGAGAACGACATCTTGCGGTTGAGGAAATGAACGCCCCACACACCTGTGAGCTGCATGCTATTGTAGGCTGTATTGAAATCGTAGCTCTTGAAGAAACGCTTATAGAGCAGCTGGAGCGACCAGGTAGCCGTGTAATTGGGCGTATTACCGTTGTAGGCGATACCTGCGAGCGCAGCCTGCTGGTAACTGCCAGAACGGGAACCAAGTCCACCATTGTATTCAACATGCACGGCAAAGGGCAGCTTTTTAATGAAGTTTATCTCACGAGAGATCTCTGTATAGGCCCCCAGCGTCTCCTTACGACTGAGGTCGACATCAACGAAATAGTACCAGGATCCCCAGTTATCAGCCTTGAACTGTTCAAGGGTGACTGTAACTTTCTGACGGGCGGACTCCTCATCGGGATAGATGTTACGACCAAAGTCATAGTGGAGCTGAATGTTCTGTGCATTGACTGTGAGGGCGGCAATGGCCATCATGGTAAGGGATAAAATCTTTTTCATATTCTTTTCTTTTTAAGTTTTTCTATCATCAAGCAGGCTGCGTTATCCGGTGCCTTTTGGTCGCCAAGGCGACGGCTCACTTCAGAATAGCCTTCAAGCATGGCGTCGCGAGCAGGACCAGAGAGAATCTTATCAAGTTCACGACGGATATGACCAACAGTGAAAGTACGACCTAAGAGTTCAGTAACCACTTCACGATCGGCAATGAGATTGACCAGTGAAATAAATTTCACTTTAATCAAACGACGACGCACGAAGTCGGCTATCACAGGCAAGGGAAGTTTGTAGCAAACCACCTGCGGCACACGGAAAAGACAGGTCTCAAGCGTGGCGGTACCACTAGTAACAAGAGCTGCATGAGCCTGAGAGAGCAGAGCATAGGTCTGGTTATAGACCACCTGCACCTTCCGGTCTGAAATATAGGGAGCATAATAGTCGGGGGCGATGCCTGGAGCGCCAGCAAGGACAATCTGATAATCAGCCTCATAAGGTTTCACAGCCTCGAGCATCACAGGAAGATTGTCTTTGATTTCCTGTTGACGGGAGCCTGCCAAAAGAGCTATGATCGGATTACCCGTATAATCCTGAATTTCCTTATTATTCTGAGAATCCTTAAACTCACGGACTTCATCAGCAGTAGGATTACCTACATAATGAATAGGATAATGATGCTTGTCCTCATAGAAATCAACCTCAAAGGGGAGGATGGAGAAGAGTTCATCGACGTCGCGCTTGATGTTTTTGATACGATACTCTTTCCAAGCCCAAATCTTTGGAGAAATATAATAATAGACGGGGATGTTTGTCTGGGATTTTACAAACTTTGCTATTTTCAAATTAAAACCTGGATAGTCGACAAGAATGAGACAATCTGGTTGCCAAGAAACAATATCATTCTTGCACATCTGCATATTCGAAAGTATTGTCGGCAAATGAAGCAAGACAGGGATAAACCCCATATAAGCAAGTTCATGATAATGCTGAACACAGGTACCACCAACAGCTTTCATCATGTCACCTCCAAAGAACCTAAACTTCGCATCCGAGTCATATTTTTTCAAAGACATCATTAAATGTGATGCATGAAGGTCACCCGAGGCCTCACCGACTATCAGATAGTACTTCATATCGGCCAGGCTTTAAGTTGACCAATAGCAGAGTAGGCAGTAAGATCGATTTGAGTTGGAGTAATAGCAACATACCCGTGGTCGAGAGCCCAACGATCAGTATCTTCAGCCTCTGGCTCATCGTTGCGGTAGGAACCCACCATCCACCAATAATCGTATCCACGAGGATGATGGCATTTTGTCACTTCGTTATACCAAGTACCGGGAGCCATACGACACACCCTGACTCCTTGGAACATCGGGACAAGAGGGAAATTGACATTAAGGCAGACGCCATGTGGCAATCCCTCTCTAAGCACTTGGGCCATAATGGTACGGATAAAAGGACGAAGGGGTTCGAAATCAGCATCATCGCGATGGTCGCAAAGCGAGAAGGCCACTGAAGGGATGTATTTCATACAACCTTCGAGAGTGACACCCATCGTACCACTATAATGTGCATTGACGGAAGCGTTGTCACCATGGTTGATTCCCCCGATGACTACATCTGGCCGACGCGAACATATTTCGGAGAGAGCCAACTTCACGCAATCAACAGGCGTACCATTGCAAGACCATATCTCAACGCCCTCCCGTTTCTCGCGCTGTTGAAGACGTAAAGGTACGGTAGCCGAGAAGGCACAAGCATAGCCACTCCGGGCATCTTCAGGAGCACAGACGACAATATCACCCACATCGGATAGCATCTCTATTAGGCTCCTGATACCCTTCGACTGATACCCATCGTCGTTCGAAATAAGCAATAGTGGTCGTTTAATATTCATAAAATATCCTTCTTTTCGCTGCAAAAGTACGAAAAAAGGTTTAAAACAACGCATTTTCTCACAAGAAATATGTAACTTTGTACCCAAATTTTCAATTAAGAATAAGGTAAATCAAAATTATAATGGGTAAGATTATTGCATTAGCGAACCAAAAAGGCGGTGTCGGAAAGACGACCACCACCATGAATCTCGGTGCCTCATTGGCAACCCTAGAGAAAAGCGTGCTGATTGTCGACGCCGACCCTCAGGCCAACGCCTCCAGCGGTTTGGGCGTGGACATCAAGGAAGTGGAATGCTCCCTTTATGAGTGTATTGTTAACAAGGCAGATGTAAGAGACGCCATCTACACCACCGACATCGACAATCTGGACATCATCCCCAGTCATATCGACCTAGTAGGTGCTGAGATTGAGATGCTGAACATGGAAAACCGTGAAAAAATCATGCGCCAGTTGTTGGAACCCATCCGTGCGGACTACGATTATATCCTGATTGATTGCTCACCCTCGCTGGGTCTTATCACTGTAAACGCCCTTTCGGCAGCTGATTCGGTCATCATCCCCGTACAATGCGAGTATTTCGCCCTAGAGGGTATCAGCAAACTGCTCAACACCATTAAGATCATCAAGAACAAACTGAATCCGGCTTTGGAAATCGAAGGATTCCTGCTGACGATGTATGACAGCCGTCTCAGGCTGGCCAACCAGATATACGACGAGGTGAAACGTCACTTCCAGGAGTTGGTATTCAAAACCGTGATACAGAGAAACGTGAAGTTGTCGGAGAGTCCAAGCCATGGTCTTCCTGTTATCCTCTATGACGCCGACTCTACTGGTAGCAAGAACCATCTGGCGCTTGCCAAGGAGATTATTAGCAAGAACAGTTAGTATTAATAACAGAAACAACACAAAGGAACAATAAAACATGGCTGTACATAAGAAATACGACCGCAACGTACTAGGCAGAGGTCTAGATAACATTGGAAATGGCAAAGGCAAAGGTTTGGACGCCCTAATCAATTCGAAAGATGTCGAGACAGAAGGAAGTTCAAACCTCAGCGAAATTGCCATTGACAAAATTATGTCGAACCCCAATCAGCCTCGTAGGGAGTTTGACCAGGAGGCGCTGACGGAACTATCGAATAGTATCCGTGAGATTGGCATTATTACCCCCATCACCCTGCGCCAGTTGGGTGATGGCAACTATCAGATTATTGCCGGTGAGCGTCGTTGGCGAGCCGCAAAGGCCGCTGGTCTGACAACCATTCCTGCCTACATTCGTACGGTAGAGGATGAGGGCGTTATGGAGATGGCGCTGGTGGAGAATATCCAGCGCGAGGACCTGAACGCTATTGAAATCGCCCTCGCCTACCAACACATGGCCGACACCATTGGTATGACACAAGAGCGGATTTCAGAGCGTGTGGGCAAGAGTCGCACTTCCGTCACCAATTTTATGCGTCTGCTGAAATTACCTGCACAGATACAGATGGCACTGAAGAACCACGAGATTGATATGGGTCATGCTCGTGCCTTGCTAGCCATCGAAAGCCCGTCGGCGCAGATCAAATTGTTCAAAGACATTCAAAAAAACAACTTTTCTGTACGCAAAGTAGAGGAACTGGTAAAGATCATCAAGGATGGTGCCGACCTTCAGACTGCCAAGAAGGCCGCAGACCAAAAGGCCCGTCTGCCAGAGGAGTTCAACGCCCTTCGCAAACGACTGACAGATCTGTTCCAAGCAAAGATACAGATGACTTACAGCCCTAAGGGCAAAGGGAAAATCACCATTGGCTTCGATAGTCCAGATGAGTTGGAGCATATCATGAACACCTTTGATAAGATATCAAATTGAAACGCTATTTAAAGATATTGAACAGATGGTCTTTGATCGTCGTACTGTTGTTGGCGGCCGTTGCCAATTACGCTCAGGAAGCCGATGACGTGCCCGAGGACAGCATCTTCGCCATTAGCAGTGACTCTGACAGTCTGCTGATTGAGAGCCATGCCACCGACAGTCTTTTTTCAGATAGCCTGCAAAAGAAGTTGAACGTGATGGCCGAGGCCAATTCAACCTTGAAGGTAAAGAAAGACTGGGGCAAATGGCAGCCCGACCCCAAGCGTGCACTCTGGTTAGCACTTGTCTTTCCTGGTGGCGGACAGATATACAACCGCAAATACTGGAAATTGCCTCTGATTTATGGTGGTTTTATGGGATGTCTGTATGCCATGAATTGGAACAACAACATGTATAAGGATTACTCACAGGCCTATCTCGACATCTCCGACAAAGACCCTGGTACAGCAAGTTACAACAAATACCTGCACTTGGGTGCAAAGATCGACGGTAATGAAGAACGTTACAAGCAGATTTTCAAGAGCAGAAAAGACAAATACCGTCGTTGGCGTGACCTCAGTTTTTTCGTGATGGTGGGTGTCTATGCCCTCTCTGTGATTGACGCCTACGTGGATGCAGAACTCTCAGAATTCGACATCTCAAAAGACTTGAGCCTAAAAGTAGAGCCTACCATTATGAATAATAGTTCATCGAATAACCCATTCTATTCGGGTGCATTAGGGCTCAACTGTAGTTTAAACTTTTAAAGTGACAAAGAATTGAATATGAATAAGAGACTAATTTGGATATTACTCGTTCTCTTCCTGATTGGTTCAGGAGGTATGATCGAGGCACAAGTAGTGAAAAAGACCATTAAGAATACTCCCGTTGTGATTGAAGAGGAAGACTCTGAGAAAGAGGAGGAAGAAGACGAAGATTATGACGAGGAAGACGAAGGCGAAGGCGATCTCGACGAAGAGGAGGACGATGAACCTACCGTTCTTGGGGAAGATGAAATCGCTGTAACCGACAAGGAAGGTAACGAGGAACTCATTGAGTTCCCTGAGGCCATGACCTACGATCTCGACAGTCTGCTCAACCTCTATATGTCGAGAACCTATCTTACGGGTACCAACGACTGCGAGATGAAGGATGTCAACCCCACTTATCCGCGTGAGGTTTATATCGAGCGTCTTAGCAGGATTCCCTCTGTCATGGAGTTGGCCTATAATGATGTGGTTCAGAAATTCATCGACCGCTATGCGGGACGTTTGCGCTATTCAGTCAGTTACATGCTGGGCGCCATGAACTTCTACATGCCGGTCTTTGAAGAAGCCCTTGAGGCATATCAGTTGCCTTTGGAGTTGAAATACCTGCCCATCATCGAGTCGGCACTGAATCCAAAGGCTGTGTCAAGAGTGGGTGCAGCGGGTCTATGGCAATTTATGCCCGCTACTGGCAAACAATACGGTCTAGAGCTGAACTCCCTCGTCGACGAGCGTCGCGACCCCGTGAAATCATCGTATGCGGCCGCTCGTTATCTGAAAGCCCTCTACCGGATCTTTGGTGATTGGAATCTGGTGATTGCAGCTTATAACTGCGGTCCTGAGAACATCAACAAAGCTATCCGTAGGGCCCGTGCCGCCAAGGGTAAGGCCCAGGAGGGCGATGCACTTACTCCTGAAGATAAGGACTACTGGCATATTTATCCTTATTTGCCTGCAGAAACGCGTGGTTATGTGCCAGCCTTTATTGCAGCAAACTACATCATGACATATTACTGCGATCACAACATCTGTCCAATGACTACCCGTCTGCCTGCACAGACTGATACCATCGTGGTCAGACGCAATGTTCATCTGGAACAGGTGGCAGCTGTATTAGGAATCGACATTGATATGTTACGCTCGCTCAATCCAGAGTATCGCCGTGACATTGTCCCCGGACTCACCAAACCCTCTGCCATCCGCCTGCCACTAGCTGATGCAGGAAGGTTTATCGACAACGAGGACTCAATATACAACTATCGTACCGACGAGCTGCTCAACAAGCGTTTGGAAGTGACCATCAATGACGATGTGCCCACCTATACCCGGAAGGCCACCAAAAAGGTGACCCGTAAGAATAGTCGTGCAAGGCGCAATAGCCGTGTAACCAGGAACAAACGTACTTCAGCCCGCAAGACAACGGCAAGAAAGAGAACAACTGCCAGAAAAAAGGTAACGGCAAGAAAGAAAGCACCCGCTAAGAAAAAGACCACTGCCAAGAGATCACGTAGAAGGAGGTAAAAAGTATGGACGAAGAGAAGATTTCGCAGGAAGAGCTCGATGAAAAGCTTGTGAACAACGCCTTTCAGGAGTTGCTCGACAGCTATCTGTCATCCCGCCATCGTAAGAAGGTGGACCTCATTACGAAGGCTTTCAACTTTGCTCGACAAGCGCACAAAGGGGTTCGACGCCTGTCGGGCGAACCCTATATCATGCATCCCATTGCCGTTGCCCTTATCGCCTGCAAAGAGGTGGGACTTGGCTCTACGAGCATCTGCTCAGCTCTTTTACATGATGTTGTGGAAGACACCGACTACACCGTTGAGGACATCGAAAATATCTTCGGCCCGAAAATTGCACAAATTGTCGACGGTCTGACCAAGATCAGTGGTGGTATCTTCGGAGAACAGGCCTCAGCTCAGGCTGAGAACTTCAAGAAACTACTGCTCACGATGAGCGATGATATCCGTGTGATCCTCATTAAGATCTGCGACCGTCTTCATAATATGCGTACGCTAGAGTCGCAGCCTGCCAACAAACAATACAAGATTGCAGGTGAGACCCTTTACATCTATGCCCCACTTGCCAATCGTTTGGGGCTTAATAAAGTAAAGTCTGAACTCGAGAATCTGAGCTTTAAGTTCGAGCATCCTGATGAATATACCAACATATCAAAGAAGTTGGAAACCACGCAGAAGCAGCGCGAGAAACTATTTGACGAGTTTACCAAGCCTATCCGCGCAGCCCTCGACAACATGCACATCCAATACGAACTAAAGCAACGTGTAAAGACCCCCTACTCTATCTGGAACAAGATGCAGAACAAGCATGTCACTTTCGAGGAGATTTACGATATCCTTGCTTTGCGCATCATTTTCACGCCTCGCGTAAGAGAAGAGGAGGTCAACGAGTGCTTCAATATATATGTGGCTATTTCTCGTATCTACAAATCACATCCGGACCGTATGCGCGACTGGCTAAGCCATCCGAAAGCCAATGGCTATCAGGCGCTACATGTCACATTGATGTCGAAGACTGGTCAGTGGATAGAGGTACAGATACGCTCAGACCGCATGGACGAAGTTGCGGAACAGGGGTTTGCTGCCCACTGGAAATACAAGGACGGATTGGAAGATGAGGAATACACTGAAGACGAAGCGGAGTTGAATGACTGGTTACGTACCATCAAGGAGATTCTTGACGATCCTCAGCCAGATGCCATGGATTTTCTTGACACCATTAAGCTGAACCTCTTTGCCAGTGAGATTTTCGTCTTTACGCCCAAGGGTGAAATCAAAACGATGCCTACAGGTTGTACGGCCCTCGACTTCGCCTTCTCCATTCATACTTTTTTGGGCAGTCACTGTATCGGTGCCAAAGTTAACCACAAACTGGTACCCCTGTCGCATAAGTTAAAAAGCGGTGACCAAGTAGAGATCCTTACTTCGAAATCGCAACACGTCAGTCCTGCTTGGATTAACTTCGTGTCTACCGCTAAGGCCAAGGCTAAAATTCAGGCCATTTTACGTCGCGATAACCGTGAAGTACAGAAAAAAGGTGAGGAAATCCTGATGGATTTTCTACAGAAGAATCAACAGGAATATACGCCCGCCGCAGCTGATCGTCTAGCAGAGTTCCACGACATCAGAAAACGCAATGATTTTTTTATCGCATTAGGTGAAAAAAGAGTGTTATTGGGGGAGAAAGACATCGACGAACTGACGGGTAAGAACAAAAAAGACGATGAGAAAGGTGGTTGGTTGAAATACGTCCCCTTTGTCGGCAATAAGAAGAAGAAAGAAGAATCGCAAAAGGAACTCTTCGTCGTACCAGACAAGTTCAATCGCAAAAAGCCTATTTTCATCACAGAAGATAATATCAGTCAGTATAAGTTTCCTGGCTGTTGCCATCCCATTCCTGGTGATGACGCTCTCGGTTATATCGACAATAAGAACCAGATAGAGATCCACAAGCGCAATTGTCCTGTGGCCGCCAAGCTGAAGACCAGTTTTGGCAATCGCATTCTCGATATCAAATGGGATATGCACAAGACGCTTTATTTCGACGCAACTATCCGTTTGGGAGGCATCGACCGCTTGGGACTGCTCAACGAAGTGACCCAGATTATTTCAGCGCAGATGAACGTGAATATTCATACGGTGAACATCACCTGCGAGGAAGGCATCTTCGATGGCAGTATTGAACTGCGCGTGCATGACCGCGATGACGTAAAAACCATCATCAACAATCTCAAAGGTATACCCGACTTAAAAGAAATCTCACAGATCATGTAACAACAATATGAAAAAACTACTTTTACTAATCGCTTTAAGCCTGTCGGTCGTCACACAGGCAGCTAAAAACTATGACAACCCCGACACCATCGTTGTGGCACGCGATGGAACAGGAGAGTTCCGTACCGTAGACGAGGCCATTGAGGTATGCCGAGCTTTCATGGACTATCATAAAGTGATATATATTAAGAAAGGTACGTATAAGGAGAAACTCATCATCCCTCAATGGCTGCAGAATATTGAACTCTGCGGTGAGGACAGGGATGAAACTATCATTACCTACGATGACCACGCCAATGTAAAAATCATCCTCGGTACGGCATCACCCCGTGAGCAAGCAATGGGAACCTTCCGTACCTATACACTCAAGATTGATGCCAACGATATCACCCTCAAAAACATCACCATCGAGAACAACTCCGCCCGACTGGGACAAGCTGTAGCCCTCCATACAGAAGGCGACCGTCTAATATTTATCAATTGTCGGTTTATCGGTCACCAAGACACCATTTATACAGGCATGCCCTATACGCGGCTTTTTTTCAAAGGTTGTTACATCTGCGGTACGACCGACTTTATCTTCGGTCCATCAACAGTTTGGTTTGAAGACTGTACCATCGAGAGTCTTGTCAACAGCTACATCACCGCGGCTTCCACGCCTGCTGATGCAACTTATGGCTATATTTTCAATAACTGTCGTCTGACAGCGAGAGCTGGAGTTGACAAGGTTTACCTCGGACGACCTTGGCGCGATTACGGCTATACTCTTTTCATGAACTGCGAATTGGGTGCACATATTCGTCCCGAAGGCTGGCATCACTGGGAGAAACAACGTGAGCAGACCGCCCGTTACATGGAATACAATAATCATGGCATTGGCTCTCAGCCTCAACAACGCGTACCATGGAGCCGACAACTTACCAAGAAAGAGGCTCTTCAGATAACACCTGCCAAAGTTTTCGGTCGTCAAGACAATTGGAATCCCATGCCCTGACCATGATACAGCAGGACTACTGAAGAAAATCCAGTTGTTTTTTTAGAGCCTGCAATTCTGAACGTACACCGATAAGGGCTTCCAAAACATCGGCCTTCTTATCGGCTCCCTTGCGGTTCTGATTCAGAATCTTCTTAGCCGCGGCTAACTTGAAACCACGTACTTTCACCAGATTGTGAATCACACGAATCTGCTCTATATCCTTCTCTTGATACTGGCGCACCTTAGCCGGTCCACTCACCTTTGGCTTCAACGAAGGGAACTCCTGTTCCCAATAACGGAGCGTACTCTCATTCAATTCAAACATCTGCGCCACTTCGCTAATGGAGTAATACAATTTGAGGTTTTTGTTCAGATTCAGTGCCATATTCATCACATTTTGCTGCAAAGATACAAAAAAAACACAGATTACATAGATAATCATAGTATTTTTTTTAATTTTGCAGTCGAAAATGAGAAGACAAAGTAAAAGGATTGTTTCTGCATGGCTACTCATATCGATATACGTATCGGTGATTCTGCTATCCGGCCTGCACCGTCATCTGCCAGCAACAAGCACGACAGTTGACTGTGCAGAGTGCACACACCATGTCCACCACTCTGGTCATTTCATTGCAGCAGGCGACCATCTTGACGATTGCGTTCTCTGTCAGTTTACGAATCTTGTATATACGCCAGCGACACCCCTGTCAGTTTCCATTTCTACAAGTCTCACAATTCTGGCATTATCTAACAGTATTAGCTTCAACTGTAGTGAAGTTTGCCAGTACAAATCTTCACGTGCTCCTCCTTTCATTCTGTAGACAAGAGAAACTTTTACACATTTTTTATTTTATTAATACACAGAATGAAAAAACTATATCTCATCCTGTCATTGTTCTATATATGCATGACAATGACAGCGCAAATTGAACATCACCATCACAACCATATACACCCAAACGACTCCTCTGATGTGTTTTTCAAACATTTGAAACTGAACGAGTTGGTTGTGACAGGTGTCACTGGTGATACGAAGTTAAAAAACTCAACGTCACCAATCTCCGTTGTATCCGGCAAAGAACTACGTCAAACAACTTCCACAAACATCATCGACGCCATCGCCAAGCAACCTGGTGTCTCACAGATTACAACAGGGAGTGGCATTTCCAAGCCTATCATTCGTGGACTAGGCTACAACCGTATCATCGTAATGAATGAAGGCATCCGTCAGGAAGGTCAGCAATGGGGCGATGAGCACGGCATTGAGATTGACGGACAAAACATCCATTCCGTGGAGATTCTGAAAGGGCCTGCCAGTTTGATGTATGGCAGCGATGCGATGGCTGGCGTATTGTTCTTACACAGTGCCCCCATTTTACTTGAAGGAGAGATGAAGGCTCAGGTATCAACAGAGTATCAGACCAACAACGGGCTCTTTGACTATTCCCTGAACTTCGCAGGCCATCAGAAGCATTTTGTGTGGGATGCCCGCTATACAGACAAGATGGCCCATGCTTATAAAAACAAATACGATGGTTATGTGCCGGGGTCACAATTCAAAGAACGAGCCGGACGACTGATGATCGGCATCAATGCGTTATGGGGACACTCGCATCTGACGGGAACCATCTTCCACCAAACACCCAGCATCATCGAGGGAGAGCGTGATGAAATGACAGGAGAATTGGAATGTGTGAGCAGTAATATAAAGACCTATGACAAGGCGCTGCCCTTCCAGGAAATAACGCATTACAAAGCTGTCTGGGACAATTCAATGAACTTGCCAAAAGGTTGGTTGAAAGCTGTCTTCGGTTATCAACAGAACCTGCGCAAAGAATATGAAGAATCGGAAAATGAGTATGAATTATATTTCAAACTCCACACACTGACCTACGATTTGCGCTATCTCTCACAGGAATGGAATGGCTGGAAGATGGCCGGTGGTCTCAATGGCATGTGGCAACAGTCGCTGAACCTCGGAGAGGAGTCGCTCATTCCGGAATACAAACTCTTTGATATCGGCGGCTATGCCACCATCAGCAAGACCATGGATAACCTGACTCTCAATGGAGGCCTGCGTTACGACCATCGTCATATTGATTTCCATTCGCGCAATTTTGGAAGCATCTCTGGTAGTATCGGTGCCGTATGGAATGTGTGCAGCCACACGAACCTTCGTCTAAATCTGGCACGAGGTTTTAGAGCCCCTAATATGAGCGAGCTTGGTAGCGACGGTATTCACGAGGGGACACTGCGTTATGAGATTGGCAATCATGAACTCAAACCAGAATACAGTTGGCAGGCAGACCTCGGATTGGATTTCTCGTCAGAATTCATCTCCGCTCAGGTAGCACTTTTTGCTAATCGTATCGAGAACTATATTTTCGCCAAACGCGTCAATGAAGTGATGGAAGAAGGTTTCCTAACCTATCAATACACACAAGGCGATGCACGACTTATCGGTTTCGAGGCTGGTTTTGACTTACACCCGATACACAGGATTCACTTTGAGAACACATTCTCATACGTTGATGCCCGGCAGTTGCATCAGACGGAAGATGCCAAATATCTACCCATGACACCTGCCCCCCGCTGGACCTCAGAACTGAAATACGAAATCACGCATCATGGTCATACAACCTTTAACAACACCTATGTGGCAGTAGGACTGACGTGTAATCTCGCTCAGAACCATTATTATAAGGCAGACAACACAGAGACCTATACCCCAAGTTACACATTGGTCAATCTCTCTCTAGGAACAGATCTCAATATCCGCCACAAGAAAGTTGCAGAGATTTACATTACTGCGGACAATCTGTTAAACCGCGCCTACCAGAACCACCTAAGTCGTCTGAAGTATTGTGATATCAACCATGCGACAGGCCGTCAAGGGGTCTACAACATGGGACGAAATATTGTATTCAAGCTGATTGTTCCCATCGAACTATAATAAATCACAGAAGCCTCACCGTTTGGGTGAGGCTTCTATGATTATAGGTTTGTTAACTCTATCACCTTATCAATAGCTGCAGACAGACCATCGGGGTTCTTGCCACCAGCACTGGCGAAATGAGGTTGTCCACCACCGCCACCTTGCATCAATTTAGCGGCCTCACGTACCAATTGACCAGCATTCAAGCCATAATCTTTTACCATATCGTCGCTTAACATAACGTTCAACATTGGCTTGCCTTCAAAAACAGTACCTATGACACATACCAGATTCTCCGGATGCAGTTCGCGCACTTTGAACACAAGATCCTTAGCTGCATTCGGTGCCATTGTATACTGGCGAGTGATAATAGTCACACCATTCAATATACGACCCTTACTAACCAATTCCTTAGCATATTCCTGTACACGCTGAGCCTGGTTCTGCTCAATCTCTTTTTTCATCGTGTCGTGTTCCTCAATATATTTCACGATGGTTGCCTGCAAATCCTTTGCATTGTTAAAGAAAGCACGCACATCGCGCAGGATGTCCTCTGTCTTGTAGAGCAGTTCCTCGCATTCTTTCCCTGTCTTAGCCTCGATACGACGAATACCTGCTGCAACAGAACTCTCAGAGATTATTTTGAAGAAACCGATTTTACCCGTTGCCTTGGCATGGATACCACCGCAAAACTCGCATGAAGGACCAAAACGAACCACGCGTACCTTGTCACCATACTTTTCTCCGAAAAGAGCGATAGCACCTAGTTTCTTAGCCTCTTCGAAAGGAACCTCACGGTGTTCATCCAACGGGATATCCTCACGAATCATCTCATTTACCATACGTTCCACCTGGCGAATCTCCTCGTCGGTTACTTTCTGGAAATGGGAGAAGTCGAAACGCAAGGTATCAGAACTCACAAATGAACCCTTCTGCTCTACATGGTCGCCTAACACCTGCTTTAAGGCATAGTCGAGCAGGTGTGTAGCAGTATGATTGGCTGCAGACGCATTGCGTTTGTCAGTATCCACACATGCCATAAACTGGGCAGAAGGATCTTTCGGCAGTTGTTTCACGATATGTACGCTCTGGTTGTTCTCGCGCTTAGTGTCGATAATTTCGATTGTCTCCGCCTCATTCACGAGCACACCAGCATCACCTACCTGTCCACCCATTTCACCATAGAACGGGGTATAGTCAAGTACCAGCTCATAAAACTCATTTTTCTTCTGTGTCACCTTACGATAGCGAAGGATATGGCATTCGTATTCGGTATAGTCATAACCCACGAACTGTTGTTCGCCAGCAGCCAACTCCACCCAATCGGAATTTTCAACAGCAGCGGCATTACGGGCACGTTCCTTCTGCTTCTGCATCTCGACATTGAACTGCTCTTCGTTAACCGTAAAGCCATTCTCACGGCAAATGAGTTCAGTGAGGTCGAGAGGAAAACCGTAAGTATCAAAAAGTCGGAAAGCCTGAACGCCATCAAGTTCGGTCTTACCTTCCGCCTTCAATTGTTCCATTGCTTTGTCGAGCAGGGAGATACCCTTATCCAATGTACGCAGGAAAGCATCTTCCTCCTCCTTCATTACTTTCGAAATCAACTGTTGCTGTGCCTTCAATTCCGGGAAAGCATCACCCATTTCATAGACGAGTGTCGGCACCAGTTTATAGAGGAAAGCCTCTTTCTGACCAAGGAACGTGTAGGCATAACGAACGGCACGACGCAGAATACGGCGAATGACATAACCCGCCTTCGCATTGGAGGGCAGTTGGCCGTCAGCAATCGAGAACGACACCGCACGGAGATGATCAGCACAAACACGCATGGCAACATTGATATCATCCTGCTGTTTTGTGATTGGAGTTTCTTGTTCTTCCTCAAAAGTCACATATTTCAGTCCAGTCAACTGCTGCTCAGCCTTAATAATCGGTTGGAACACATCAGTATCATAGTTAGAGTGCTTACCTTGTAGCATACGGACGAGGCGCTCGAAGCCCATGCCCGTATCTATAACATTCATGGAGAGTTTCTCCAAAGAACCGTCAGCTTTACGGTTAAATTGCATGAACACGAGGTTCCAAATCTCAATCACCTGGGGATCGTCTTGGTTTACAAGGTCACGACCACTTTTGCCCGAAGCCTTGCGCTGTTCTGGTGTACGAGAGTCAACATGAATCTCCGAACAGGGGCCACAAGGACCTGTATCTCCCATCTCCCAGAAGTTATCGTGCTTGTTACCATTAATAATATGATCCTCAGGCACGTGCTTAGCCCAATACTTTGCAGCCTCATCATCACGAGGAATATTCTCCTCGGGTGAGCCTTCAAAAACCGTCACATAGAGGTTTTCCGGGTTCAACTTCAGCACGTCAACAAGATATTCCCAGGCCATATCGATGGCACCCTCCTTGAAATAATCGCCAAAACTCCAGTTACCAAGCATCTCAAACATGGTATGGTGATAAGTGTCGTGGCCGACTTCTTCCAGATCATTATGCTTACCTGAGACACGGAGACATTTCTGTGTATCAGCACGACGACGCGGCTCCGGATCGCGAGTACCTAGGATAATGTCCTTCCACTGGTTCATACCTGCATTCGTAAACATCAGCGTGGGATCGTCCTTGATCACCATAGGAGCTGATGGTACGATAGCGTGCTGTTTCGACTCAAAAAACTTCTTATATGAGTCGCGAATCTCATTTGCTGTCATTGATGTATTGCGTTTTGTTTCCACCTTATTTATAAATTGCGGGTGCAAAGGTACAAAAAAAATCCAAAAATGAGAGCTTTCTCAGTTTTTTTTCGTACTTTTGCAAGCAAACTGAAGACCAAACAAATTATGGATGACGAAATAAAGGACGACGAGATCCTCGAAGAAGACGGTGGTGAGTACCAATCATTGGAATCGGAGGGTGGTGTAGAGGGCCACTCCGACTATAAACCCGTTAACCGTTTCGATGCGGCAGTGGTGCACCATCTGTCTGGCATGTATCAGAATTGGTTTCTGGATTACGCCTCATATGTAATCTTGGAGCGTGCTGTACCCAATATTGAAGACGGCTTTAAACCCGTACAGCGACGCATCATGCACTCCATGAAGCGCATGGACGACGGCAGATACAATAAGGTGGCGAATATAGTGGGGCACACCATGCAGTTCCACCCTCATGGTGATGCCTCTATCGGTGATGCTCTCGTACAATTGGGACAGAAGGACCTTCTTGTAGACACTCAAGGGAACTGGGGCAATATCCTGACTGGCGATAAAGCCGCTGCCCCCCGATACATTGAGGCCCGACTCTCAAAGTTTGCTCTTGACACCGTGTTTAATCCCAAGACCACAGAGTGGCAACTTTCCTATGATGGACGAAACAAGGAACCGATTTCATTGCCTGTTAAGTATCCATTGCTATTGGCACAAGGTGCAGAAGGTATTGCCGTCGGACTATCATCAAAGATTCTGCCTCATAATTTCTGCGAAATCTGCGATGCAGCCATCAGTTATTTACACGAACAGGAGTTTCATCTCTATCCAGACTTCCAAACGGGTGGCAGCATCGACGTCTCAAAATACAATGATGGTCAGCGAGGAGGCGTATTGAAAGTACGTGCCAAGATTGAAAAATTAGACCAAAAAACTCTCGTCATTCGTGAACTGCCCTATTCAAAAACCGTCGGCACTCTCATTGAGAGTATCACAAAAGCCATTGAGAAGGGGAAAATCAAGGCCAAGCGCGTTGACGACCTCACTTCTGCACAGGTCGAGATACAGATTCACCTGATGCCTGGTGTTTCGAGCGATAAGACGCTCGACGCCCTTTATGCCTTTACGGACTGTGAAATTAACATCTCACCCAATTGCTGTGTCATTGCAGACCAAAAGCCACAGTTCCTAACGGTCTCTGACGTCCTTAAACACAGCGTTGAGCGCACCAAGGACCTGCTTCGCCAGGAATTGGAGATTCGCAAGAACGAACTGTTGGAGCAACTGCACTTCTACTCTCTTGAAAAAATCTTTATCGAGGAGCGCATCTATAAGGACAAGAAATTCGAACAAGCCCCAACCATTGATGCAGTCTGTGAGCATATAGACGATCGTCTTACACCATACTACCCCAGTCTTGTACGGGAGGTTACAAAAGATGATATCCTCAAATTGTTGGAAATCAAGATGCAGCGTATCCTGAAGTTCAATAAAGACAAGGCGGATGAACTCATGGCTCGCATCAAGGCAGAAATTGAGGAAATAGACCGCGATTTGGCAAACCTTGTAGAAGTAACGGCCAACTGGTTCCAGTTCCTCAAGGACAAATATGGCAAGGAGCATCCACGTTTGACGGAAATCCGTAATTTCGATACTATCGAAGCGACCAAGGTAGCAGAAGCCAACCAGAAACTTTACATCAACCGTACCGACGGCTTCATCGGTATGGGATTGAAGAAAGACGAGTTCGTGTGCAACTGCTCCGATATCGATGACATCATCATTTTTTACAAAGACGGTAAGTACAAAGTCATCCGCGTGGCCGACAAGGTGTTCGTAGGCAAAAACATTCTTCATGTAGCAGTCTTCAAAAAGAACGATTCACGCACGACCTATAATGTAGTCTATCGGGACGGTAAGAAAGGCTGGTACTTCATGAAGCGTTTCAACGTGACATCGATGACTCGCGACAAAGAATACGATTTGACACAGGGCACACCCGGCTCGAAAGTAATGTATTTCACTGCGAATCCCAATGGCGAGGCGGAGATTATCAAGGTAACCCTCGACCCCAACCCCAAACTGAAAAAGATATTCATTGACCAAGACTTCTCCCAAGTGATGATCAAAGGCCGCGCTTCGAAAGGCAACTTACTGACAAAGAACCCCGTACATCGCATCGGCTTGAAGAGTCACGGTCACTCCACCCTTGGCGGACGCAAAGTCTGGTATGATCCCGATGTAAACCGACTGAATTACGATGATCATGGACGACTTCTTGGCGAGTTCTACGATGATGAACAGATACTGGTGGTTCTTGACAATGGCGATTTCTATCTGACCAGTTTCGATCTGAACAACCACTTTGAGCCCAATATCCTCCGCATTGAGAAATATGATGCAGACAAGGTGTGGACAGCCATTCTCTTTGATGCTGACAATCAGGGATATCCCTATCTGAAACGTTTCCAGATGGATGCCTCAAAAAAGAAGCAGAACTGGCTTAGCGAGAATCTCGCTTCAAAGCTCATTCTGCTGACGGACACTGTCTACCCACGCATCAAGATCACCTATGGTGGCGCCGATGAATTCAGAGGTTCAGAGGAGATTGATGCAGAACAGTTTATCACCGTCAAGGGTTTCAAGGCCAAAGGCAAGCGCCTTAGCACCTATCAGATTGAAAGTATCGAGGAATTGGAGCCTATCCGGTTCCCGGAAGAGCCAGACAATTCTGACAACTCTGAAGACTCAGATGACTCAGGAGAGGATCTCGATCCCGATGCTGGTAAAAGTGAGCAACAAGTACGCGACGAACTGACGGGGCAACTACGATTATTTGATGACGAATAACTCATAAAAAATATATTAATGTACACGCGCGAATTGTTTAATGAACTATTTTTAGCATAAACATTTGGCAGAGTCAATAAAATTGTTTAACTTTGCACCCACTTTTCATAAAAAACCATACACAGGAAGGCGCCTGTGGCGGAATTGGTAGACGCGCTAGACTTAGGATCTAGTGTTTATGACGTGCAGGTTCGAGTCCTGTCAGGCGCACTTTTCGTACCAATATGATGATAAATAAGCAGAAAATCGATAAAAATCAAAAAAAAACTTAAACTTTTCTTGGCAGTTTGAAATAAAATGCCTACATTTGCAGCGATTTATGTAGAGAAATCATATATATATGTCTAATTATAATTTAAAAATCAATGAAAAAGAAAATTATTAATGGTATTCTCTTAGTGGCAATGCTGTTTGCTGCTACGAGTGCATTTGTTTCTTGTAAGGACACCGACGCCGACTACAAGGCAGACACGGATGCGAAGTTTGCCCAGCTTGAGCAGAAGTTGGCAGCTCTTCAGACTAAAGTCGATGGAATTAAGGAGTGCAACTGTGCAGATAAGATTGCTGCACTGCAGGCTGCCATCGATGCAATTAAGGTTCCCAGTCTTGAAGGTTATCTGAAGACTGCAGACCTCCCCGATGCAGTCAAGAGCATTCTCAGTGACTATTACACCAAGAAGGAAGTTGACGACCTGATTAAGGGTATCGACATCCCCGAGGGTATGACTGAGGCAAAGGTTAAGGAACTGATTGAGGCTGCTCTGAAAGAGTACAAGCCTGAGATTCCTGAAGGCATAACTGAGGCAAAGGTTAAGGAGCTGATCGAAGCTGCTTTGAAGGACTACAAGCCCACGATTCCCGAAGGCTTAACTGAGGCAAAGGTTAAGGAACTGATCGATGCTGCTCTGAAGAACTACAAGCCTGTCACTCCGGAGGGGCTGACCAAGGAGGAGATTATTGAGATTATTCTGGACACCATTAAGACCATTGAGACCGACGTCACAACAGTTTATCTGACTGAGGTAACCAGTCTTTCTGCTGATCAGGTTATCAACCCAATGTTCACATTCGATACTCCGTTTGATGTTAAGGCAAATGTTTTGCTTACCTATTTTGGCGACAAGGCTAGACGTGATCTTTATTTCCCCAGAGGTGCTGAGGAGCCCATCGTCTACAAGGGTGACTACATCATCGAGGGTAATGGTAATGCTGGTAAGCTCTATGTAACCGTGAACCCCAGTTCTGTTGATTTCTCTGGTAAGACTCTGAAGCTGATGACCACAGGTGGTGACGAATCTCCTGTTGAGTTGACTCCGCTGGAGGCTTCTTCCAAGAACCTGAAGTTCCTGAGTCGTGGCGAGAATGCTTTCTATGAGACTTACGCTACAATTCCTGCAGAAAAACTTGCCAAAGCTTATATTTCTTGGGAGCCTGAGGATATGGAGGCCTTTAAGGATCAGATCAAGGAACTTCTGAAGGGACATGACAATAACAAAGCTGAGATTGTTGAAATGATTAGAACTATCTACAACCTCATTATCAACAATGATGTACCTGCTTATCGTCTGCAGGCAGCTTGGGGTAATGGTAATTACACATACTCTGAGGCAAACATTGCTGCTGTAGCAATGAAGCCGTTGAGCTACGCCTTTGATCTTTCGGATGAGGCTCAGTATGATGATGAGGCTATTACCGCTCTTGAGAAACTTGAAAGCAAAACTGTACGTGTGGCAACAAAGACCGAAAGCACTCAGGCTAAGATCTGGCGCTTCCTCGACAGATTCAACATTTATGCTGACAAGGCATTCCAGAATATCAACTGGGCAATCCAGCCTACTTTGTTAATTTCTGCAGGTGATGAAGTATCACATCCTGATGTTTATTCTAACACGACTACATTAACCAGATACCCTGCTGGTGAGATTAAGTTCCTCCCCACTTCATGGACAGCTGAGATTCTTGCTCCTGCTTTCAAGAAGTATGTTGCAGTTGTAGAAGTTGACGGTGTAAACGTTAAGGCAAATGATGAAGTGAATGCAGGTTTGATGGGTAAGGTTATTCCTGGTAGCGTGAAGGAGATTCCTTTCATTATCGAGGAAGGCAAGACCTATAAGATTCAGTATTCTGCCGTTGACTATGAGGGTAACATCAGAACCCTGTACTATGTAATCAGAGGTAGCAAATAATTTATAATAGAATTATTAATATTAGAAAAAGATGAAAATGAAGAAAACAATCATGTCATGTCTGCTGGCACTGGGATTCCTCTCAGCATCCGCACAGGATCAGCAGCCTAAGACAGAATACGTTTTCAATCCTCACTGGTATGTACAGATACAGCCTGTAGGACTTCAGCACACGCTGGGTGAGGTTGATTTCGGTGATTTGAATTCATACAACGTTCAGGCCGCTATCGGTCGTCAGTTCAGCCCTGTTTTGGGTCTCCGCCTCGCTGTTAATGGTTGGCAGAGCAAGGCTGGCTCAGAAATCAACGGTCAGAAGTACACTTGGGATTGGAAGTACGTTGCTCCGTCACTTGACTTGACAATTAATCTCTCAAATGCATTGTGTGGTTATAACCCCAACCGCGTATTCAACTTTGGTTTGTTCCTCGGTGGTGGTGCCAACATTGGTTTCAGCAACGATGCTGCCGCTGATGCACAGAAAGCGATGAAAGCAACTCACGGTGTAAACACTTTGGAATATCTTTGGGATGGTTCAAAGGTTCGCCCGTTCGCACAGGGAGGTATCACAGCCGACTTCAAGTTGAGCGATGCAATCAGTTTCGGTATCGAAGTGAATGCAAACACTGTTAGCGATAAGTACAACTCTAAGAACGCTGATAACTGGGATTGGTATTTCAATGCTCTCGCTGGTGTGAAGATCAACCTTGGTCCCACCTACACCACCCGTGTTATCCCCGCTCCAGAGCCCGAGATTCGCTATGTAGAGAAGGTGGTTGAGAAGGTTGTGGAAGTTCCCGCTCCCGTAGCAGCTCCCGTTATCGAGCCTATCCGTCGCGATGTATTCTTCAAGATTAATTCTTTCAAGATTCAAGACTCAGAGGCTAGCAAGGTTAAGGATATCGCTGACTACCTGAACAAGTACCCCGAATCAAAGGTGGTTGTAACAGGTTATGCAGATGCCGGTACAGGTAACGATAAGATCAACGATCGTCTCGCTGCTCAGCGTGCTGACGCCGTTGTGAAGGCTCTCAAGGAGCAGTACTCAATTGCTGCTGACCGCATCTCTTACGACAGCAAGGGTGCTCGCGTTCAGCCGTTCGCTGAGAACGATATGAACCGTGTAAGCATTTGTATTGCCGAGTAATCTGAATAAGTATCAATAAACAATGCCCAACCCGGCGTCGGAATCGAAAGAGGAAGAACGTAGGGTTGGGCTTTTTAAATAAAAGAACATGAAAAAAACAATACTTACATGTATCACTGCCTTCATGGCATTCCCGCTTTTTGCTCAATATACAGGTGAGGGGTTCTACAGGGTCCACAATAAAGGAAATGCAAGTAGATACATTGCTATTGCGAATGACAAAATCAGTGAGGAAACAAAACATATTAGTTTAGGAAGTGGATATAACCAGAAACTCGACATAGAGGCTTTAGCAACGGTGTTAAATGCGGAGTCAAATCCGGCAACCATCCTCTATATAAAAGGTGATGCCAGTAATGGACTCATACTGGAAACACAAGGACAGAATACCCAAGACCTCATTAATCGTAGCGGTAAAAATCTTCAGCTCATGTATAACAATGGATATTTATATTCAAAATATGATGGAATGCAGGTGTATCTTGCTGACGACCAATGGGATGAAGATAATGGCAAGTATTATGACAATTGCGCAAAGATCATAACCAATAATGCCAGAACAAGCAAGAATGATTGGGGAAATTATCCTGATTATGTAAATTGGGAATTTAAGAAAATAGATAATGTGAACGAATATCTTGGTATTAATCCTAATGAAGGAATCTCCGTTGATGGCAAATACTACACAACTCTGTACACAAGTTTCGCATATCAGCTCTCAGATGGCATGAAGGCCTATTATATTGATCAGCACATCTATGACACCAATCATGTTCAAGAGCCTATCGCAGAACTGAAAGAAATCACTGGTGGTAAGGTTCCTGGAGGAACACCTGTCATTTTGGAACTGAGTTCAAACAAGGCTTCAGATAATAAAGTGATGCCTTTGAATGAAAATATCACTAAAATTCAAGGCAACGAATTAGCAGGAAGATATTTCTGTTATATCCTATTGAAAGGCCATGGAAATTATGAAAATGAAAATACGACAGGTAAAGAACTGAAGAATGCCCTTGAGTTCGACAAGAACACCATGAGAGTTCTGGGAGTTAAGGATGGTAAATTGGCTATGGTTGCAGAAAATGATAAAGCATTCACAAAGACCAGAAAAGAAGGTAATACAACTAAGTATTATTACTACATGCCTGCTAACAAGGCTTATTTGCCAATCAAGAAGACAGAATCCTCTGCTACAAACATCACATTATTGCGTCCTGACGAATATGAGGTTGCTTTGAGCATCAGTAAGGTTACTACAGAAAAGAGCACCAAGCCTGGCATTTACACACTGACTGGTGTAAAAGTTAAGGAAGATAACAATACTTCTGAACTTCCCAGTGGTATTTACATCATAGATGGAAAGAAACAGGTTATCAAATAACCTCCACAAGATTCACTTAATAAGAGGCTCCTATAAAACAATAAGAGCCTCTTATTATTTGCTAAGAGGTTTTTATTGAGAAAGCGGAGAATCGCATATAAGGAATATCAAAAGATATTATAAACAAATCGTACATCAAGAACAGGGAAAACCTTGAATTTCTTTGCTAAACTCACATAGTCACCCACTTTTCCTGAAATATCACTAACATCCTTAGTCAAATCAACACCTTCATGAGTAATAATTTGAGGGGAACCACCCCAGAACATAGCACCTAAGTCAACTGAGACATGGAACTTATCGTTATTCTTTAAAAGACGACCTCCATAACCTACTCCAAGATAGGGTTTGAATGCATTCACTTTCATGGAAGCTCTCACCATACCATCCTCACCAGGTTCCATCAAATAGGCTGAACCATCGTCATAATTACCAACATGCATACCCATACGGCCATAGTTAATAAACCGACTAGCTAATTCCTCAATGATATCCGGGTCGCTTAACTCATAGCCACCAATAGTGACAAGAGTCAAATATGGCCAACCAGCAGCATAAGAGGCCAACGTTTTATCACGAAAAGTATTGTAAACCCCCACAGCCAAAAGTGAAGGCATGGCTTCTGTAGAATTATAGGCTTCTGCAATCTTTGAAGGACCGAGGAAAAAACCCGCTGTTACATGCCAGCGTTTGTCTTTCTGGAATGGGAACACATCCACCAGAAATTTCAAATTATGATATAATGGACGACCGATCATCTCGACTTCATCATCAGGTACGTATCCAGTAACTTCCTTCATAGCATTGGCCATCTTGTCGAACCTTGTCTCCACGCGATTGCCATTCGCATCATACTTGCTTTCTGGCGTATCACCAACCTGGATACCAAAATACATGCTCTTGTGGAAAGAAGGCATAAAAGAATAGCCTACTCGCAGCTGAGCATAGTCGCCTAAGGGTGTAGCAACATCGAAACCGATACCTGTCGTACCCAAGGTGACAGAGGCATCCAGATGATTAAACATATGATATTCATCGAGTGTCTCCTTCAAGGAACTCTGTGCAGATGCGGAAAGGCCGCATATAGCTACGAATACTGATAATACTATGATTCTCATATCTTTATTATTTCATTCTCCAACTACCATTCCGTTCTACCATCGGTACAACGATTTCCTCATTCACAGAATCGCCAAAGCAAAGAACCAGAAACACGTTCGTATAATTCAACGTCGTATCGGTCTTCGCATTAGAGACACGAATATCAAGAATTCCATGATGAACCCTGTTCTGCTGTGACATAAACTGGCGATAGCTCGTCAACAACTGTTCCCGATAAGCCTCAGGCAAACTATCCGCTCCATCCTTTCCTTCCAAGAAAGCCTCATATTCTCCATTCACCAAGTGCGTATAATAGCCCTTCGCTGCAATGGATGCCATCTCCTCGGGTGAAGGATTAGCACACGCCAAGCACAACAATAATGCCAAAAAGAGAGCAGGCAGGTACTTCATGCTACTTCTGACGGATAAACACATTTATTGGTGAGCCTGTCAGTGTCCAATTCTCACGGATCTTATTCTCGAGGAAACGCTTATAAGGCTCTTTGACATATTGAGGCAGGTTGGCATAGAACACGAACGTCGGTATCTGTGTATCAGGAACCTGCGACACATATTTAATTTTAATATACTTGCCTTTGATGGAAGGAGGCGGAAAGGCCTCAATCAATGGCAACATCACCTCATTGAGCTTTGTTGTACCTATACGCGCCTTACGGTTCAGGTAAACCTGCTTGGCCGTCTCAAGCACCTTAAAAATACGCTGTTTTGTCAGTGCTGAGGCAAAGATGATGGGGAAATCAACAAACGGTGCCATACGCTTACGAATAGCGCTCTCGAAAGTATCGATAACCACCTGGCTCTTATCCTCTACAAGATCCCATTTATTGACCACTACCACCAGGCTCTTATTATTCTTCTGGATCAGCTGGAAGATATTCATATCCTGTGCCTCGATGCCTCGTGTAGCATCAATCATCAGGATACAGACATCCGAATTCTCAATAGCGCGAATAGAACGCATCACACTATAGAACTCCAAATCTTCAGTCACCTTATTCTTACGACGAATACCTGCGGTGTCCACAAGATAGAAGTCAAAGCCAAACTTGTCGTAACGGGTATAGATAGAATCACGTGTCGTACCAGCTATCTCTGTGACAATATTGCGCTCCTCACCAATAAAGGCATTGATGAGACTTGATTTTCCTGCATTCGGACGTCCTACCACCGCAAAACGGGGGATACCTTCCTCAAGTTGGTCAGCGCTTTTCTCAGGCAACATCTCCAACACCTTGTCGAGCAAATCGCCCGTACCACTACCCGTTGCAGCACTGATGCAATAAGGATCGCCAAGACCAAGATTATAGAACTCATATTGATCATAGAGATGCTTGTTATCATCAGCCTTATTCGCAACAAGGAGAACAGGCAGCTTAGCCCGACGCAGAATCTGGGCTACATCCATATCCCAGTCTGTCACACCATTCTTGATATCACAGACAAAAAGCACCAGATCAGCCTCCTCCGTGGCAATAATCACCTGTTTGCGGATTTCCTCCTCGAATATATCATCTGAATTGACGACCCAGCCGCCTGTATCGACTACAGAAAACTCACGGCCATTCCAATCACATTTGCCATATTGGCGGTCACGTGTGGTACCAGCTTCATCGCTGACAATAGCCTGACGACTTTTCGTAAGTCTGTTGAAAAGTGTCGATTTACCCACATTCGGACGTCCTACAATTGCTACCAAATTTCCCATATTATCTAATTTCTAGTATTTCTAGTCTATTCAGCCAGGTCAGATCATTCCGGATTATACCCAAAGCTATCCAGTTCACGCTCTGACGAACGCCAATCCTTATCAACTTTCACGAAGATTTCAAGGAAGATCGGCTTGCCAAAAAATTTCTCCAAAGATTTGCGTGCCTCTGTGCTCACCTTCTTAAGCGCCACCCCTTGATGGCCGATAATGATGCCCTTCTGGCTGTCACGCTCCACATATATCAGGGCATTGATGTGGATATGCTTCTCATCCTCTTTGAAACTCTCCACACGTACTTCGACAGAATAAGGAATCTCCTTATCGTAATAGAGTAGTATCTTCTCACGGATAATCTCCGAAACGAAAAAGCGGGCTGGCTTATCTGTCAGCTGATCCTTGTCAAAATAGGCAGGACTCTCGGGTAACAGTTCCTGTATACGCTTCAGCAGCATATCGATACCGAACTTATTCTTCGCAGAAATCGGGAGAATCTCTGCTTTGGGAAGCAAATCATGCCAACGCTCTACAATCTCAGCAAGCGCCTGCTGACTATTCTCCTTTAACTCATCAATCTTATTAATAAGCAGAAGAATAGGTATTTCCATCTTCTGAACCTTCCCCAAGAAATCCATATTCTTCTCTGGATTCTCCACCACATCGGTCACATATAGCAACACATCGGCATCCTGCAATGCAGACTCAGAGAAGGCCAACATCGACTCCTGCAACTTATAATTGGGTTTCAACACACCTGGTGTGTCTGAGAACACAATCTGCATGTCATCGGTATTGACGATACCCATGATACGGTGGCGTGTGGTCTGTGCCTTAAACGTGGCGATACTGATACGTTCTCCCACTAGTTGGTTCATCAGCGTTGACTTGCCAACGTTAGGGTTTCCCACTATATTTACGAATCCTGCCTTATGCATATGTTCTGTTTAGACAAAAAAACGCATCTTTCAAAAAGGATGCGTTTTCTCGTATAGTTATCTTTAAGTTTATTAAGCGCCATCGTATGCCCACTTGAAATAGGATGCCCCGTGGACAAATCCGGCCCCGAAAGCGGTGAAGATCATATTATCACCCTTCCTTAACTTCGATTCATTCTCCCACAAAGCAAGCGGAATGGTAGCAGCACTGGTATTACCCAAATGCTCGATATTAACCATCACCTGATCCATGGAAAGATCCAAACGCTTTGCCACAGCTTCGATGATACGCATATTAGCCTGATGAGGAACAATCCACTGGATATTATCCTTATTCAGTCCATTGCGCTCAGCGACCAAGGCACAATCATCGCTCATATTGGTAACAGCATAACGGAACACAGTGCGCCCCTCCTGATAGAGGTAGTGCAGGCGATGATCGACCGTAAAATGCGATGGTGGACAGACTGATCCGCCCGCCTTCATATGCAAGAACGGAAGGCCCTTACCATCAGCACGCAGATGAGAGTCCATCATACCGATATTCTCTTCTTCCGATGCTTCGAGAAGCACAGCTGCTGCACCGTCACCGAACAGTGGACAGGTCTGGCGATCTTTATAATCGACAATCGACGACATTTTGTCGGCACCAATTACAATGATCTTCTTACATCTGCCACTCTTAACTATCGATGATGCCATATCGAGCGCATAGAGGAATCCACAACAAGCCCCCCAGAAATCGAATGCGAAAGCATTCTTCAATCCCAGTTTGCCAAGCACGATGCTTGCTGTTGATGGGAACTTATAATCAGCAGTTGAAGTGGCAACGATGATGGCATCAATACTGTCCGGATCAGCGCCAGTCTTTTGCATCAACTGCTTAGCTGCCTTACGGGCCATATAAGAAGTGCCGAGTCCTTCTTCTGTCAGGATACGGCGCTCCTTGATGCCAACACGCGTCATTATCCACTCGTCATTGGTGTCTACCATTCTCGACAATTCCTCGTTGGTGAGGACATAGTCAGGAATATAGCCACCAATACCCGTGATTACCGCGCTTATCTTACTGCTCATTATTCAGCAACTTCGTCTTCCATCTTGATAGCGACCTTACCACGATAGTAACCACAAGTGGGGCATACTGTGTGATATACATAGTAAGCGCCACAGTTGGGACATACTGCCAGTGTGGGTGCTACTGCCTTGTCGTGAGTACGACGCTTGGCCTGACGAGTACTTGATTGTCTTCTTTTAGGATGTGCCATATTAATTCTAAATGTTTAATTGTTAATTTTTAATTTCTCCAAAGCACTCCATCGGGGATCTATCGGCTGGTTGGACACCTCATCGCTGCTTCGGTCAGCTGAGAGTTCTTCCAGAACTTGGCTCATCGCAGGGTTGCACTTGCCAGGTGCATGCACATGCTTGATAGGTATAGCCAGCACAATAAATTCATAGATGAGCCATGACATGTCGAGTATTCCTTCGTCCTCTGACACCGTGATGACATCATCTTCCTCGGAGTAAGCCGCACCAAGTTTCACAACAAGACGATTGTCGGTCTCAATAGGCTGGGACATATCGTCAAGACAACGATCACATGTTACGGTCACTGTGCCTTCGGTATGGAACAGCAGTTCATAAAAGCCGATCATCTTGCGTATAGATACCGACACATGCAAAGACCCCTGCTTCACCTCCGAGCCGTCAAGAGCACTGAAGAACTGATTTTCCAAATCGAAATCCAAGGTTCTCACCTCGTCCTTCTGGTTTTTCAAATCTATCTTAAACTGCTCTAAACTACACATTTACTCATTATTTGTTTTACGAATGTCGGCTTCGCCTCGCCACTAAGAGCAAACTCTTATGGACTCGGCTTGCTCGCCATTTGGGGTGCAAAGTTACAAATATTTTCTCAGAATCAAAACACTTATTTGCTTTTTTTATGTTTTTCACCGTAAATCATTCTCTTACATCTCTGATAACCGCACACTTTCAACTCTTCTGTGCAGTTTTTTCATCTTTTTCCAATTCTATTCTAAAGGTTGTTCCGACGCCAACCTCTGATTCCTTCACAAAGATTCGTCCACGATGATATTCCTCAACAATTCGTTTTGCTAAGGAAAGACCAAGCCCCCATCCACGCTTCTTCGTGGTAAACCCTGGCGTAAAAACATTCTTGATATCCTTCTTCTTGATACCCTTTCCGTTGTCGCTCACCTCGATTACCACACGATTATCCTCATCTGTTAGAGTCAGATCAATCTTTCCACTTCCCTCCATAGCATCAACGGCATTCTTACAAAGATTCTCTATTACCCACTCAAACAATTGCGGATTCATCTTGACAATTACTTCCTCATTTGGTAGATGCCTGACGATTTCCACCTTTTTCGATGTACGAAGATTCATATAGTCCACCACATGTGCAAGGGCTTCATTCATTGAGGCGTCAACCGGCTCTGGCAACGAGCCAATCTTCGAGAAGCGTTCGGCAATCAATTCTAACCGTTTCACATCCTTGTCCATCTCAGGAATCAATTTATCCTCAGGGTAATTCTCTTTCAAAATTTCGACCCAAGCCATCAGACTCGATATTGGCGTTCCCAGTTGATGGGCCGTTTCCTTTGAAAGTCCTACCCATACTTTGTTCTGCTCTGCCCGCTTCGATGCAAGAAGAGCAAAGATGGCGACCACAACAAAGATCATAACTATACCCAATTGCCAATAGGGGTATTGAGCCAGACGCTTTAACATCGTCGATTCATCATAACACACCAATTGATAATCTTTGGATTGAACGGAATCTCCCAAATTAATCTTGATAAAATTGCCACCTTGATACATCCGCTTTCCATATTGCTGTACAAAAGCGTCTGAATCTGTTGCCGTTTTGGCATCCATATCAATATTACGATAATCCGTCACCTTACCATCAGCATCCATTACGATGACTGGAATCGTATTATTACTCTGTATAACATTCAGCACCAACGACATATCCGTATTCTCATCCGCATTGTTCAAGGCGTTCAATGCCTCTGCCCAAGTCTCCATTTTGTGACGCTCTTCATTAGAAAGATCCCGTACTAGGAAGTGAGACACAAGCAGCGACACCACAGCTATCATGATTGCTGCAATCACGAGAAAAATCTTCGTCTGTCGTATTCTATCAGTCCACTGCATACAATATAATAAACGAAAAAGCCCCGAAGATATTGTATCCTCAGGGCTTTTCTTAAAAAGATGGCGGCCTCCTACTCTCCCGCATTGCATTGCAGTACCATCGGCGCAGGCGGGCTTAACTTCTCTGTTCGGAATGGGAAGAGGTGGGACCCCGCTGCAATAACCACCTGATTATGGGGTTTGACAACTTGCACACAAGAACTGGAAGCCAGGACCAACCAGTCATGACCATCTACAACTGAAAGAATGAATCCAGCGAAAGGATTCGGGCAATTAGTAGTGCTCGGCTTTGACGTCGCCGTCTTTACACCTGCACCCTATCAACGTCGTAGTCTACGACGACCCTCATGGAGTCCTAATCTTGCGGCTGGCTTCGCACTTAGATGCTTTCAGCGCTTATCCAATCCAGACGCGGATACCCGGCGGTGCACCTGGCGGTACAACCGGCAAACCGGAGGTCTGTC